>OHFC01000005.1_pt1 | contig 147888 bp, 124 predicted proteins | sample 1567421 | NCBI WGS metagenome assembly OHFC01 (sample SAMEA3879600, study PRJEB24766) | human gut metagenome | biome: human-associated habitat; feature: feces | place: USA | collected 1985/1987 | reverse complement strand
TAAAATTAAAAATTTTATTTTTTTCTCGTTTTTCGGCAAACAAATGTTTGCTTTTTCAGAACATTTGTGTTACAATGAAAAAAACGCAATCGAATGGGGGCAGTGAGATGAAAACCATCAACGAAACTCAGAAGAAAATATATGAATATCTTATGGAGCGCTCGCAGTGCGGAGTTCCGCCTTCAGTCCGTGAAATCGGTGCCGCCGTGGGGCTTAAATCGACCTCCTCGGTGCAGGCGAACCTCGACGCACTTGAAGAGGCGGGTTACATAGAGCGTGACCCGATGTTAAAAAGGTCGATACGTGTTACCGGCGACGCGGAAAACGTAACCAATGTTCCGCTTCTCGGAACAGTCACGGCCGGTATGCCGATACTCGCAGTTGAGCAGATTGAGGGCTATCTGCCATACAGCGGCAGAGTCTCGCGCGATAAGCCGCTGTTTGCGCTGAAGGTTCGCGGCGAAAGTATGATTTGGGCCGGTATTCTCAGCGGCGATATTGTAATTGTCGAAAAAACTCCCGTTGCCGCAAACGGCGAAATAGTCGTCGCCATGATTGATGACGAAGCAACCGTAAAAAGGTTTTATAAAGAAAACGGTCATTTCCGCCTTCAGCCGGAAAACGACGCCTTTAAACCCATTATAGTGGATGAGGTCATAATTCTCGGCAAGGTCGTGGGTCTTATGAGGTATTACGACTGACAGAATGACCTTTGACGCCCCTCTGCCCGTCAAAATATGCTGAGCATTGCACCGATTTGCTTTTTAAGCGAGTCGGTGTTTTTTTGCACAGTAAGCCTTGAGTAAGTCCGTTAATCAGGACATTTCATTGCTCTTTGGTATGTTCTATTGACCGAAAAGCCCTTTTCTGCTAATATTGTATTTGCAGACGAACATTTGTTCGACAGCAGAAAGGGGCGATAAATTTGACATTATCCGAATTATCCGGGGAATACTTAAAGGAGGAGGAGAAGCTTACGCGGCAAATTAAGAGCTTTACTCCCGAAATTCACCGTTTGACGGGCGAGGACCTCTACCTCGCAAGGCGGCGGCTTATGTGTCTTTATGAAATGCGCAGCGACGTGAGAGCCGTGGCAAGGAAGCTCGAAAATTACTACGACAAGGGTGATATGCGGCCTGTTTACCGCAAACATTGACAATATTTTTTGTCGAACCGTCGGCTAATTGTAACTTTTCCTATTGATAAATTTATCACGAAACTGTATAATGTTTCCGTAACAAATTGAAAGGAGCTTCAAAATGATAAACTATTCACAGGAAGTTGAAAAAATGTGTTGCGTTGCCAAAGGGCCGAAACACGGTCCCGCACCTATCCCCGAAGAGGGTAAATGGGTAAAGGCATACGACATCAAAGATATTTCCGGATTTTCACACGGCGTCGGCTGGTGTGCTCCGCAGCAGGGTGCGTGCAAGCTCAGCCTTAATGTAAAGGACGGCGTTGTTGTAGAAGCACTCGTTGAGACAATCGGTTGCTCGGGTATGACCCATTCGGCTGCTATGGCGGCGGAAATTCTCCCCGGCAAAACTCTTCTTGAGTGCCTTAACACAGACCTTGTTTGCGACGCAATCAACGTTGCTATGCGTGAGCTTTTCCTTCAGCTCGTATACGGCAGAAGCCAGTCCGCTTTCTCGGAGGACGGTCTTACCGTCGGCTCCGGTCTTGAGGATCTCGGCAAGGGTCTTCGCTCTCAGGTAGGTACAATGTTCTCTACCGAAAAGAAGGGCGTTCGTTACATGGAAATGGCAGAGGGCTATGTTACCCATATGGCTCTTGATAAGGACGATCAGGTTATCGGTTACGAATTCATAAAAGTCGGCAAAATGCTTGAGGACATCCGTCACGGCATGGACGCCAACGAGGCTCTTAAGAAGAATACCGGAAGCTACGGCCGTTATGCAGAGGGCGTTAAATTCATCGACCCTCGTGAAGAATAATTGAAGGAGGGACTTACAAATGGCTAATGATGTAGTATTTGAGGGCAAAGAAAGAAGAATGCCCAAAATAGAAAAATGCCTTGCCGACAACGGCATAGAAAGCCTTGAGGCTGCAAGAGACCTCTGTCTTTCAAAGGGCATAGATGTTGAGTCTATCGTCAAGGGCGTTCAGCCTATTGCTTTTGATAACGCTGTTTGGGCTTACACTCTCGGTGTTGCTCTCGCTATTAAATCGGGCGTTAAAACCGCTTCGGAAGCTTCGGCGGTTATCGGCCAGGGACTTCAGGCGTTCTGTGTACCGGGCTCGGTTGCAGAGCAGAGAAACGTCGGCCTCGGTCACGGAAACCTCGGCGCAAGACTTCTTCATGAAGATACAAAATGCTTTGCATTCCTCGCAGGTCACGAGTCATTCGCGGCAGCCGAGGGTGCTATCGGTATAGCTAAGACCGCAAACAAGGTTCGCAAGACTCCTCTTCGCGTTATCCTTAACGGTCTCGGCAAGGACGCTGCCATGATCATTTCAAGAATCAACGGCTTCACATATGTTCAGACCGATTATGATTTCTACACAGGAGAGCTCAAGGTCGTAAACGAGACAAAGTATTCCGACGGTGAGAGAGCTGCCGTTAAGTGCTACGGTGCTAACGACGTTCTTGAGGGCGTTGCCATAATGAAGAAAGAGGGCGTTGACGTTTCCATCACCGGTAACTCAACCAACCCGACACGTTTCCAGCACCTCGTTGCAGGCACTTACAAGAAATGGGCTAACGAAAACGGCGTTAAATACTTCTCGGTTGCTTCGGGCGGCGGCACAGGCCGTACTCTTCATCCGGATAACGTCGCGGCAGGTCCCGCTTCATACGGTCTTACCGACTCTATGGGCAGAATGCACGGCGACGCTCAGTTCGCTGGTTCTTCCTCCGTTCCGGCTCACGTTGAAATGATGGGTCTTATCGGTATGGGCAACAACCCGATGGTAGGCGCTACCGTTGCTTGCGCTGTTGCAGTTGAAGAGGCTGCTAAATAATTAAGCTGAAGCTTAACTAAATTCATTTTCAAAAAGACTGTCGCAGAACCGAATGTTCATAATGCGGCAGTCTTTTTTATTATATTTTATTGCAAACACCGAATATATGTGCTATTATAGAATTTACCGGCAGTAAGTGATATATAATCACATCGACGCCGGAATAAACTTGCGGAAATATGCGGAGAAAATTAAATATGGAGAAAATAAGATTTGCGGTTGAAATCAGCAACAGCAGCGTTGAAAAGCTTTGGGAACTTCTCTTAGGGGACGGATTTTTTGAGTTTCTGCCCTCATTTAAAAAACGTGTAGACACAGAAGACGGATTTACAATTGTGCTGAAACATCACAAGTTTTCTGTCGCATTCGATGATTTGGTGCCTTACAGTGTTGTTTCTGGAAAAGTGTCGGAATATCCGTATCACATTGAATTTCGATTTACGATAACGCCTCGCGAGGCCACCGAATATGCGGAGTTTACCGCTTGGCTTACGGGATTTGCCGAGAAAGTGCCTCTGTGCAGAAAGGTGTTTGCCGACAGGTTCGACGAATATGTCGAGAGGCTTTTGTCACAGCTCTCAAAATATGAGAACCGCCGTCCTTTCGGTTCTTGAGCAAATACTTATATGCGTATGCAGCCATTGAAGGTGCTGAAAAAAGTGTGTGCTTACGACACAACAACCCGCTGAAATAACTATATAACATAAGACCCCGATATGCCGTTCATAAGGCGTATCGGGGTTAATTTTATTTTTGCCGCTTCGGATTTTTAAAGTGCGCTTCAGTCGTACTTTTTACGTGCCACATAAGTTGTGTGCAAGATTTCATGAGCCTTGTGGCTTCCCGGCTCACCGAGGAATTCATCATACAGCTCCTTGACAGCCGAGTTTTCGTGCGAGCATCTCTTCGCATTATTTTTGTCCGACTCGTAGAGTGCCTTTGCGCGGCGTTCCTTTAAATCGACGAAATTGCGTACAACGGCATGCTGTATAGGCTGACCGCCGCCGTTTATGCAGCCGCCGGGGCAGCCCATTATCTCAATAAAGGTGTAGTCGCCCGTACCGTCCTTTATCTTATCCATAAGATAGCCTGCGTTTTTGGTGCCGCTTGCAACAGCAACCTTTACGTTAAGACCGCCGACCTCATACTGCGCCTCTTTTATACTTTTCATTCCGCGAACATCATTAAATTCCGGCGACGGAGCCTCCGCACCCGTTATAAGCTTAACCGCGGTACGAAGAGCCGCCTCCATAACTCCGCCCGTTGCGCCGAAAATAGTTGCGGCACCGGTGCTCTCGCCGAACGGATTGTCGAATTCCTCATCGGGCAAGTGCTTAAAGTAAATTCCCGCGCTCTCAATCATACGGGCAAGCTCTCTTGTCGTAATCGAGATGTCAACGTCAGGATAGCCGCTTGCCGCCTCGCCGTCACGCTTCGTCTCGAATTTCTTTGCCGTGCACGGCATAACGCCGACGACCACCATCTTGGAGGGGTCCATATTGAGCTTCTTTGCATACCAGGTTTTCATGGTTGCGCCGAACATCTGCTGCGGTGATTTGCAGGTGGAGAGATGCGGTATAAGCTCGGGATAATAGTGCTCGCAGTATTTAATCCAGCCGGGTGAGCAGGACGTAATCATCGGGAGAACTCCGCCGTTTTTAACTCTGTCAACAAGCTCATTGGCCTCTTCTATAATGGTAAGATCGGCTGCAAAATCGGTGTCAAAAACCTTGTCGAATCCGAGTCTGCGAAGAGCGGCAACCATTTTACCCTCAACGTTTGTGCCTATCTTCATACCGAATGCCTCGCCGAGAGTTGCCCTGATTGACGGTGCGGTGTTGACGATTACAAACTTATCCGGATCGTTTATGGCCTCAAGCACCTTGCCCGTGTCGTCCTTTTCAACTATTGCGCCCGTGGGACAATTTACAATACATTGGCCGCACGATATACATGACACCGTCGCAAGGTCTCTGTCAAAAGCCGAGCTTATATGCGTATCAAAGCCTCTCGCGTTTGCGCCGATAACGCTTATTCCCTGCGCATCGCAGGCGGCGACGCATCTGCGACAGAGTATGCACTTGTTGTTGTCTCTTATCATATGAGCGGCCGAATCATCAATATCGTAATGGATTGTCTCGCCCTTGTATTCGTCCGCATTGTCCACGCCGAAATCCTTGCAGAGCTTTTGCAGCTCACAGTTTCCGCTGCGCACACATGTCAGACATTTTTTATCATGAGTTGAAAGTATAAGCTCAAGAGTGGTCTTTCTCGAACGTCTGACCTTCTCGGTATTGGTGAATATTTCCATACCCTCGGCCACGGGGAAAACACACGCCGCAACAAGGTTTCTTGCGCCCTTAACCTCTACCATACATATGCGGCAGGCGCCTATCTCGTTTATATCCTTTAAGAAACAAAGCGTCGGGATTTCAATTCCGGCGTATCTCGCCGCCTCAAGTATTGAAATTCCGTTCGGCACGCTCAGGGGCATGCCGTTAATTTTTATATTGACATTTTCCATTTGGCACACTCCTTATCTTTTAATTATTGCGCCGAATTTGCAGGTCTGCATACAAACTCCGCACTTGACGCAAAGAGCTTTATTTATAACGTGAGGCTCTTTTACATTTCCGCTTATTGCACCTACGGGACATTTTCTCGCACAGGCGGTGCAGCCGCGGCATCTGTCCTCAAGTATCTCATAAGACAAAAGCGCCTTACATACGCCTGCCGGACATTTCTTGTCAACCACGTGAGCCACATACTCGTTACGGAAGAATTTAAGAGTGGCGAGCACCGGATTCGGAGCCGTCTGACCGAGTCCGCAGAGGGAATTTGCCTTGATGTAATGGCAGAGTTCCTCAAGCTTGTCAAGGTCCCGAAGCGTTGCGTTGCCCGATGTTATCTTTTCGAGCATTTCAAGCAGGCGTTTTGTGCCGACGCGACACGGCGTACATTTGCCGCAGGATTCGTCTACGGTAAAGTTAAGGAAGAATTTGGCAATATCCACCATACAGTCGTCCTCATCCATTACTATGAGTCCTCCGGAGCCCATCATACAGCCTATCGCCGTAAGATTGTCATAGTCAATGGGAGTATCCATAAGCGAAGCCGGTATGCATCCGCCGGAGGGACCGCCTGTCTGAGCAGCCTTAAACTTTTTGCCGCCGGGTATGCCGCCGCCTATTTCCTCAACTATTTCGCGGAGAGTTGTACCCATTGGTATTTCTACAAGTCCCGTATTTTTGATTTTGCCGCCGAGAGCGAATACCTTTGTCCCCTTTGAACGCTCGGTACCCATGGAGGCGAACCAATCCGCTCCGTTAAGTATTATCTGAGCGACATTTGCAAAAGTCTCGACATTGTTTTCCGTGGTCGGCTTTCCGAAAAGTCCCTTGACCGCAGGGTAAGGGGGTCTCGGTCTCGGCTCTCCGCGGTTGCCCTCGATGGAGGTCATAAGTGCGGTTTCCTCGCCGCATACAAACGCGCCCGCTCCGAGGCGTATATGAAGGTCAAAATCAAATCCGCTGTCGAATATGTTTTTGCCGAGCAGACCGTACTCTCTCGCCTGACCGATTGCTATTTCAAGCCGCTTGACCGCTATCGGGTATTCTGCTCTTACGTATATGTAGCCCTCGCTCGCACCGGTGGCATAGCCGCAGATGGCCATAGCCTCTATTATGCAGTGCGGATCGCCCTCAAGCACGGAACGGTCCATAAACGCGCCGGGGTCGCCCTCGTCGGCGTTGCAGACAACGTATTTTTGCTCTGATTTCTGCGCTGCGGTGAAGCTCCACTTTTTACCTGTGGGGAAGCCGCCGCCGCCTCTGCCCCTGAGTCCCGACTCGGAGATAATGTCTATAACCTGCGCGGGAGTGTATTCGGAGAGGCACTTTGCGAGAGCCGCATAGCCGTCATACGCTATATATTCGTTTATGTTTTCGGGGTCTATAACACCGCAGTTGCGAAGCGCAACGCGGTGCTGTTTTTTGTAGAAATCCGTCTCCTTGAGCGACTTTATGTCGTCCATGGTGAACTCCTCGAACAGCAGTCTCTTAACTATTCTGCCCTTTAAGAGATGCTCCTCAACTATTTCGGGAACATCCTCGGGCTTTACAAGCGAATAGTAGCTGCCCTCGGGGTAAACCACCATTATCGGGCCGCGCGCGCAAAGTCCGAAGCAGCCGGTCCTTACAACCTTGACCTCGTTTTCGAGGCCGTGCTTTTTAATTTCGGATTCAAGCGCCTCAATGATAGCGGCACTGTTTGAAGAGGTACAGCCGGTACCGCCGCAAACGAGCACATGTGAACGATACATCGTTTAACCTCCTTAATCTTTAATGGCTCCGACCGTGAATTCCGCAACGGGGTTTCCGTTTACGATATGGTCGTTTACAACTCTTACTGCTTTTTCGGGCGTCATCTTAACGTACGTGACCTTTTCCTTGCCGGGCTCGGTCACCTCAACTATCGGCTCGTACTGACACATTCCTATACAGCCGGTCTGCTGCACGGAAACGCCCTTTACGTCTCTTTTTGCAATCTCATCGACAAACGCATTGAGAACGGGCCTTGCTCCGGCGGCTATGCCGCAGGTTGCCATACCGACGACCACCCTGATTTTTGAGTCTCCGGTATCCTCGCGCACCGTCATATTTTTTCTGGTTTTATCTCTTATTGCCATAAGCTCTTCTATACTTTTCATCTTCTGTTTCCTCCGCTGAATTTTTCCGTATTTTCGGTTAAATACTCACGTATCCATTTTCTGACCTCGGGCGCATCCATCGGTACATCGCCGAGAATATCCCGAATTTTTTGCGACTCAAATGAGAATGTGTCGTTTTCGTCACTCTCGGTAAAAGCTATGTTAACGTCCGGATTTGACACGCACAAGAGCTCCACCGTAGACGCTATATCGCCGAGCGGAACAAAGTCCACATTATCGGTTTTAAAAATCGCCGTGAGAGATGTGCCCTCGTTTACAACCGATGATATCTCAAACGAGCCGCCGCTCATTTCCGCCGCCATTTTGAAAAGCGGAACTCCGAGGCCTACCTTGCGCGTGGTGCGCGTTGTATAAAACGGGTCGGTAACGTGTTTTACCTGTTCACCTGTCATACCGCAGCCGTTATCTGAGACTCTTACGGTCAGCTTGTTTTCCTCTCTCAGGAATTCGACATCGATTTTAATCGTATCGGCGCCTGCCTTAAGCGAATTTTCGGCGACATCGAGAATATTTAACGAAAGCTCTCTCATCACGCACCGTATTTTGCGAGTATGCCGGGTACGTCCTCGGGGACGAGCTTACCGAATACCTCATCGTTAACAGTCATAACCGGTGCCAAGCCGCACGCACCTATACAGCGGCAAGCTTCAAGAGAAAATCTGCCGTCTGAGGTACATTCACCCGGCTCTATTCCGAGTATTTCGGTTATTTTATCGAGAATTTTCTGCGAGCCTTTAACGTAGCACGCGGTTCCGAGGCAAACGGAAATATTGACTTCTCCCTTCGGCGACAGCGAAAACTGCGCGTAAAAGGTCGAAACTCCGTAGACCTTTTCGAGCGGGACGTCCATACCCTCGGCTATCATAACCTGAACCTCATACGGAAGATAGCCGTATATCTCCTGTGCCTGCTGCATAACGTACATCAAAAGGCTTTTATCGTGCTTATTGTCATCGATTACCTTTTTGAGCTTCTCCTCCTGCTCCTTTGTACCCTTAAAGGGTATATTGCTTACTTTTTTAAGCATTCGGGTCTTTCCTCCTTGCATCCGTAAAGCGAAAAGCGCGGCTTTTCACTCATAAATTAGACATTGCTATCATTATAGCAGACGCGTCTTAAAAAATCCATTATTTTTTACAAAAATATATCAGTATTAAATTATCGATTGCACAATTTGTACAAGTTATTTGGCTTTCCTGTCTTTTGCCGTGTGCATCGACAAGCAAAACTGCGCAAATTGTCGTTTTCGGTGCACGGACGGTATAATTATTCATTTTGATGTTTCCGGCACGCCGTTTTTTTATATACGGCGCCTTTTTTTGAATTTTAAAGGTGAATTTCTTTTCACTTTTTTCAAAAAAGCCTTGTAAACATACATAATACTGTGATAAAATAAATTTTACATATTACAATAATTCTAAAATTTTTATAAAATAGGTGAAAAAAATGGATCTTCGCGCGCATCACAAGCCGACATTTGACAATATCTCGGCTGAAAAAAGGAGCAGAATCCTCGACGCCGCGACAAACGAATTCGCTGTAAAAGGCTTTGAAAACGGCAACATAGGCACTATTGCAAAAAAAGCGGGAGTCAGCGTCGGCTCTCTGTATAAATATTTCGAGAACAAGCAGGACCTTTTTCTAACTGTCGTTCAGCACAGCATTTCGCAGATGGAGGAGCTTTTAAACGTACTCGCCGTAAGCGATGAGGACATTCTCATAAAGGTCGAAAAAATCATACGCACAATACAGTCATCCTCTCGTGAGAGCGCAGTGCTTGTAAAGCTCTACAACGCAATGACGGCGGAAAACGATCCGCGCTTTGCCTCTCAATTCGCATATGAGATGGAATCCATGACGTCGCGCATCTACCGCATCGCAATTGCCGAGGGGCAGAAAAACGGCGACGTGAGAGAGGATATCGACCCGGCTTTCGCTGCGTTTATGCTTGACAATCTCTTTATGTCGCTTCAGTTTTCATATTCCTGTGACTATTATAGGGAGAGATTTAAAATATTTGTCGGGAACGATATTGAATCGCGTGATGAATTTGTCGTTGAGCAGAGCTTGAAATTTATAAAGTCTGCATTTAAGAATAAATCTTAACCTTTGGGAGGTTTTTGTTTATGGGAAATCCGATATATGTAATTGCCTATGACGTGGGAACCACGGGCGTTAAAACCTGCCTGTTTTCCATCACAGACAAAATCGAGCTGCTCGGAGCTGCAAGTGAAGGATACAACCTCTATGTTTATCCCGACGGCGGAGCGGAGCAGGACCCCGACGAGTGGTGGGAGGCAATGCGCACAAGCACCCACACGGTAATGAAAAAAGCCAAAATAAAGAAGAGCGATATATCCGGTATCTCGTTCTGTTCGCAGATGCAGGCTCTCGTTCTCGTTGACAAAGAGGGTAACGCCGTAAGACGTGCCATGAGCTATATGGATCAGCGCGCGAGAGAAGAGCTTAAAAAAGGTATTGCTTACGGTCCGCAGATAGCCGGTGCAAATATACCTAAGCTTTTAAAGGCTCTCAAAATCACCGGTGCGGTTGCGGCATCGGTAAAGGACCCGGTATGGAAATACAAATGGGTCGAGGCTCACGAGCCGGACGCATTCAACAGAGCTTACAAGTGGCTTGACGTTAAGGAATACCTCATAGGCCGTATGACGGGCGAGTTTGTTATGACTCAGGACTCCGCCTTTGCATCAATGCTCTATGACATACATAAGAAATGCTGGAGCGAGGAAATGTGCAAAATCTACGGCATAAATCCGAAGCACCTCGCAAAGATAGTAAAATGTACCGACAAGGTAGGCGAGCTTTCAAAGAAAGCTGCCGATGAGCTTGAGCTCGAGCCCGGCACCGCGGTATTCGGCGGCGGCGGCGACGCTTCGCTTATAGGCGTCGGCGCAGGCTCGGTTGACCTCGGCGACACGCACGTTTATTCCGGCACATCGGGCTGGGTATCAACCGTTGTTGACAAGAGCGTTGTAGACACCTCTGCCATGATAGCCGCAATAGTCGGCGCACGCGACGGCTACTACAATTATTTTGCAGAGCTTGAGACTGCCGCAAAGTGCGTTGAGTGGGTTAAGGACCACCTGGCTCTCGACGAAATCGACATATACCTCGACAAGAGCAAAAATTTAAAGCACGGCAAGGCAGATCAGGAGGTTATTTACACAAACCTTTACGATTATATGATGGCAGTCGTAAACACGGTACCCGCAGGCTCAAACGGCGTTGTGTTCACTCCGTGGCTCCACGGCAACCGCTGTCCCTTTGAGGACCCGAATTCACGCGGTATGTTCTTTAACATCAGCCTCGAAACCGGCAAATCCGAAATGATAAGAGCCGTTGTGGAGGGCGTTTGCTTCCATATGCGCTGGCTCCTTGAGACAGAGGCCAAAAAGGTCAGCACCTCAAGTACTATTCGTTTTGTAGGCGGCGGAGCTCTTAACGATGTCACCTGCCAGATACTTGCAGACTGCACGGGCAGAACCGTTGAAACCGTTGACAGTCCGCAGAATATAGGCGCTGTCGGCGCGGCGGTAACAATAGCCGTCGGCACGGGTCTTATAAAGAATATCGGCGAAGCGAAAAAGCTTATCCCTGCGGCTAAGGTCTTTAAACCTAACCCGGCACTCAAGCCCGTTTACGACAGAAACTACAAGGTTTACACAAATCTCTATAAGGCGAACAAGGAAAACTTTGCAATCCTCAACGGAGACAATTAACAAACCGCATAAAGAAAAGGCACTCGAAAGAGTGCCTTTTTTGTTTGATTAAATTTAAACTGCGATTACTGCTGCGGCATCTGACCGCCTGCGCCCATAAGTTGCGACATAATACCGCCGCTCTTTTTCTTTTTAGGCTTGTACGGAGGCGGATTTTTGAGCTTTTCACGGAGCTTTTTGCTGCTGCCGGAGGCCAAAAACTTATTTATGAGAATAACCGTATCTCTCATATCGTCGCACATATATGCGTTTGCATTCTCGAGCATAACCGGGTCGTTATTCATCTCGCCGAGAATCGTCACGGCAACAAGACTCTGTGTGTCATTTGTGCCGTTTTCATATATGTCGTTAAGTATTCTGAAAAGCTTGGTCATATCCTGCTTTATGCCGAGACGAATGGTGTTCATAATATAGGAATTAGCGTGCTCGGTAAAGAAGGTGTCGGGCAGAAACTCGCCGTACTCCTCAAAATTTTCCTTGTAATACGGCTTGAGGTCGGGGTACAGAGCGGAAAGGCGGTTTGCGAGAGTGTTGCCGTCATAAGACGAAGTTCCGTTTTTAACAGCGGTTTTCGAAACCGGAACGGGTATTTTCTTGGCCTTGCCGCCGACGGTTCTGTTTTTGCCGTACTTCTGCAAAATTGTCTCGTTAAGCTCGTTGCAAAGCGATTTAACGTCGCGCTCATCAAAGTCCTTCGGGTCAAAATAGTTTTCCGACGCGCTCTTATACTCTCCGTCGTCCTCCGAAAAGAGGAGACTCAATTTAACGCCGTCTATCTGAATTCTGATTTTACCGTTATCACCCGCATAGTCGATAAACGTTTTTTCGGTCTCCTTATCGACGGTTATCGGGAGCGCATCCTTTTCAATATTTTCGGGACGGACAAGCGTAAAGCCCGCCTCGGTAACAGCACTGTCAACACCCTTCATAAGAACGGATACAGCATTGTTTAAATCCATCATTTCATATACCTGCCTAAAATTTATATAGTTAATTGTATCATAAGACGGGCCCTTTGTCATTAAAAATTTTTAAGCGCCTATCATTGCGTTGAGTGCGTTCATATATTTTGAATTTGACGGCACCATGGTATAGTTGCAAAAGAGCACCGTATCTATGCCGTTATTCTCCACAAACGACGGTATATTCATACCCTGTATGCTCTCCTGCCTCGGGTCAAGAACATAGACCTCGCTGAAGGTGTCGAGTAAAAACGGTGCCAGCGCATTGCCGTACGATTCCTTTATCAAAAGCACCTTTTTGCCGCTGCCGCAGGACGACACCATTTTGATGAGCGGCTTATCACCCTGTATAAACGTAAGGTATTTGCTTGACTCATCGGTGATATTTGTCGATATAACGCGCAGGGGCTTGCCGTCAGTCATATCCGCGGTGGAAAACGCCTCGGCACTTACATCGTAGCGCGGAAGAAAATACTCGACATAGTCGGGGTTTTTCTTGAGGTTTTCACTCTGAGTGTAGCGGTACATACTGCCGACAAAGTCGTCAAGCTTGCCGCTTTGGAAGCTGTCAAGCGGCGTGCAGGTAAGCCCCGCCGACTCGCAAAACGCCTTGTAGGCATAGTAGGCTCCGCGCGCTGTCCAATGGTGGTCGGTGCGGAAATATTCGTATTCATCGGTGTGGCGCGCTATCTCGCTGTATGCGTCAACACCGGTAACCTCGGAATTGAGAGCCAAATATGCTGTGGAAATGCCCATCTGCTGAGAATGACTGCCGGTTCTGTATTCCTCCGGACCGTAAAACTCCATACGCGTGGGAGCAAGCATCACATATACCTTTGACGACGGGATTTTAGACGCAAGATTATTTGCGGAGGCGGCATATTCCTTGAGCTTTGTGCTCGCTATGGAATACATCTCCATTGCGGCGTCGCCCGTAACTACTATATATCCGTTAAGAGAATACTCGCCTATCGGCTGAACGCCGATTCCGACAGATGAGGTGGTAGGCTCGGTTTTTTCCTGCTCGGTTTCGGTGGCCGCCTGTGTAGCTGCCGCGGTCTCGCTCGCCGCAGCGGAGGTTTCCTCCTCCTTTTGGGCAGAGAGCTTCGGCGCCGTAACGACCGCGATTATTATAACAGCCGCCGCAAGCACCGTTTCTATTGTACCGATTATTTTTTTACGTTTGGTAAGTTCTTTCATTCGGTCTTACTTCTTCCTCCGAAAAATTAAACCTTTTCTCCGGTCTCGGCATTTACTATGTTTTTAAACACGGCTATATGCGTACCCGATATATATTTATCCACGTGCATACTGCCGAAGAACCATTTTGAAAATTTGCACGAATCGGAAAGCTCCTCAAAATACGCGTTGAGAGCTGTAACACGCAGCATATCGTAATCCTTGAGCTGTAAAAAGCCCTTGATTCGCGTAGGCGGCTCGTGGGTAACGACTATATCAACGGAAAAGCCGTGCTTTTCAAGATTTTTTGCACCCTCCAAAAGCTCCTCCTGCGAAGGTATTTCGTCACGCGACCAGCCGTCGTTCTCGGAGCGTATGTCAATATCGGGGCTTTCGCCGCCACCCATTGTAAACACGCTTTTGCCGTCAATATTATATATTTGGCCGCGCATAAGGTGGTAGAGATTATCGTAAATCTTATGCACCTTGCCGCCGTTCCACTCGCTGACTCCGTAGCCGTTCAGAAGTGAAAAGTTCTCGTGGGTACCGTCAATAAAGCAGATATTGTATTTTCTCTTGCCGAGCTGCTTTAATATTTTTTGTTCTTTTTTTGAACCGTCCCATATAAAACCGAAGTCTCCGCAAACTATAAGCGTATCCCCCTCTTTAAGGGCACGGAGCTTTGACGGGACAAGTCTTTCGACCTCGCCGTGTGTATCACCGGTAATATATATCAAGATTTTCACATCCTTAATACAATTATAATTGAATTTCAGAGCGTATTTTGCTATACTACTTATGATACACTTTTTCCTAATTCTTTTCAAGGGGGATTTTGTAATTGAAACGTGTCGCATCAATAATGCTAACCGCAGTTATACTTATCTGCTCACTCGTTTTACCGGCGAGTGCGTCATATAATTCTTCGCTCGACACAAGCGCGGATATAGCATTCCTTGTAAGCCTCGATGACGGAACGGTTATCTTTGATAAAAATGCCGACAAAAAAGCGGCACCAGCCTCGCTGACTAAAATCGTCACGGCAATATTGACCATAGAAAACTGCGCTGACCTTGACACCGTAATCACCATAAAGCAGTCCTCCTTAGACTTACTTAAGGGTACGGACAGCTCTACTGCCGGGCTCAAGGCAGACGAAGAGATCTCGATAAAAAATCTGTTGTACTGTATGCTCGTAAAAAGTGCCAACGAGGCAGCGGTTGTGCTTGCTGACTATATCGGCGGCGGAGATGTTAACGCATTTGTAGGTATGATGAATGACTTAGCCTCAAAGCTCGGATGCGAAAACACGCACTTTATGAATCCCCACGGCCTTGACATGGACGGGCATTACACCACGGCGAGGGATCTTGCAAAAATCACACAGCACGCTCTGACATTACCGGTATTTACCGAAATAGTGAACACCGTGACCTACACTCTGCCCGCTTCCAATAAAAGCGGCGAAAGAAATCTTCTCTCCACCAACTGGATGATAAATCCGAACTTTAAGACATATTACTATCCTTATGCTCAGGGAATTAAAACGGGCACGACCTCAAAAGCGGGTCACTGCGTAATTTCCAAGGCGAGCAAGGACGGCTACAACTACCTCGGCATAATAATGAATGCTCCGAAGCAGGACGTTAACGGCGACGGGAACCCCGACAACTGCGCCTTCCTCGAATGTAAAAAGATGTTCAAGTGGGCGTTTGACAACCTGAAGCTCACCAAGATTGCCGACCCGTCGCAAATAGCCACGGTGATAGACGTAAAGCTCTCGTGGAGCGTGGATCACGTAAGACTCATTCCCGAAAAGGAAGTCACGGCACTTGTTCCCACGGGCACCGATTCCACAAGCGTTATGCTTGAGGTTATCCCCGAGGAAACCCCGACGACCGTAAACGCACCCGTAAAAAAGGGCGAAGTCATAGGCAAGGCGCGCATAATGTATGCCGAACAGGAAATAGCAACCGTAAACCTTGTTGCCGCGGAGGACATAAAGGTAAATCCGTTTAAATGGATTCTGCACGGCATAAAGGTTGTGTTCACATCGGTTGTTTTCCGCGTGATATTCATTTTGGCTGTAATCGTTCTCGGAATATACATTTTCTCGGTGATACGGCGCAATCAAAACAAAAAGCGCAGAAGAAAAACCAAAGTCATAAAGAACTTCAGAAATATAAAGTAAATATCAAAAGCTTTGTTTTAAGCGGGCTTTTAATTTGGAGATAATTTATGAATGATGTTTTAATAAATACAATTATTGAACATACGAATATGATGTTTTATAATTTTTCGATTACATTAAAAACATGTGATATGGATTTGATATTATGCGATATGCCAATATGGAAACATGTGTACCATACTTTACATTCTTTGGATCAGTGGTATATCAATCCTGAAGTATATACTGAACCGGATTTCCATGAACCAAATTTAAATAGTCTTGATGATTATGATAATCAAAAGATATTATCACGAGAAATGTTAATTGATTATTTTGAAACAATCAAAGAGAAAATAATGGAATATTTAAACTCGTTATGTGATGAGGATTTATATGAAAAACCCGATGGGTGTGAGTATAACAGATTATCGTTAATTCTGGGTCAATTTAGGCACTTTCATTGCCATATGGGTAATATAAATGCAACAACTATCTACAATACAAACAAATGGCCTAAAGTGCTTGGTATGTATTGGTTAGATAAAATTGATGATTGTAAAGATATAAATGACTTATATGAATGACTTCATATATTAGAATCATACTGATACTCAATAAATTTTTGATGTTTATAGTTAAATAAGTACAAAAGATAGTGTGTAAAATTATTTGATACATCCATTGATGCTAAATATAAAATAAGTAATCAGTATCAGCAAAATTATAGAATTAATCTATACAAAAGCCGAGAAGAAATTGACTGCATTGTCACATTTTTGCTCGGCTTTTTATATTGAAACAGAGTGACTAATTAATATAATATTAGTATAAATATCTCAAATCCATAGAAAAATTCTATAAATAAATTTTTTTGTATGGTATCGTTATTTAACAAAATTTTTTGTGGGTTATTGGAATACATAATAAAATCTAATGTAGCCGTAACGCAAAATAAAGGCTCGCTTTTTTCTTTGCAGAGAGCTAAAGCCGTAAAATATTTCTCGGGGCAACAAAAAAGGAGCCGCAAGCCGAAGGGCTTACAGCTCCGCTTTTATTTTGTTTGATTATCGCATCAGATGGATTTGAGAAGCTTCGGAAGTCTCGCGAGAGTTCCGCCGAGTCTCCAGAAAATCGTATTGAAGCCTACAAAGCTCGACTCGTCGTCATTGAGCATTTTGAGGAGTCCCTCTGCCTGCTTCGGCGAGAACGCGCCCATACTCATCGAAATGAAGTTACGAACGGGTATCTGCGTTGCCATAGCCGCGAGCATTTTGCCGTCGCCGTTAGCGTCGGAGCCCATACCGGACATTATCTTTTCGATAAGTCTGCAAAGCTTGCCGCCCCACTTGGTGTGGCGTGCGTCGTTAAGGCAGCAGTAAAGGTCAATCTTCTTGTTCTTATCTATTTCGGGATTCGGAAGCTCACCGTAAACAGCAGCGAAATCATCACGAGTGATATTTGCAACATTGTTGTAGTAATTCGGAGCTGTCTTTCTGTAATCCGGAATGCTTGCGGTAACGGTGGATTCAACGGTCATGGAAGCCGTAAGCTTGATATCGCGGCTCGAAGAACCTACGAGTATATCAAATTCACCGGTTTCAACCATCCAGTCGCCGAGCTCTACGTTGTAGAACGCGAACGCTCTCTTGGAAAGCTCAACGGATACCTCTTTCTCTTCGCCTGCTTTAAGGAATACCTTCTTAAATCCGCGAAGCTCTTTCTTCGGACGGAAAATGGTGGATTCCTTATCGGCAACGTAAACCTCGGCGATTTCCGCGCCGTCTACACTGCCCGTATTCTTTATCTTGAACGAAACCGTAACCGTATCGGTATCCTTCATTTTGTCCTTTGAGAGCTTAATATCGCTGTACTCAAAGGTGGTGTATGAAAGGCCAAAACCAAACGGGAATTCAACATCAATATCGGCTGCGTCATAATATCTGTAACCGATGTAAACCGATTCTCTGTGCTCCGAGGTAACGGGTCCGCCGGGGAAGTTGCCGTAGGTCGGGTTATCCTCAAATGCGCGCGGATAAGTCTCGCTCGTCTTACCGGAGGGATTGACCTTGCCGGTAAGGATATTTGCAACGGCGATGCCGCCTGCCTGACCGCCGAGACCGGAATTGAGAAGTCCCTTAACATTTTTAAGCCACGGCATAAGAATTACCGAGCCGCCTGCGATTACAACAACGGTATTGGGGTTTGCCTCGGCAACCGCAGCAACAAGCTCATTGTGCTCTGCCGGAATTTCAATTCCCTCTCTGTCGTAGCCCTCGCCCTCGAATTCTTCGGTAAGACCTACAAATACAACGGCTACATCAGCCTTAGAAGCGGCCTCTTTAGCCTCTGCTATAAGCTCTGCACTTGTCTTTCTGGGTGTCTTGTCCTTCTTGGAGGGAGCACTCTTATAATAGCCCTGAGCGTAAGAAATGTCTACGCCGAGCTTCTGAAGCTCGTCAAAAGCGTTTGAAAGCTTGGTGGGGTTGATTACGGAAGAGCCTGCGCCCTGGAAGCGCGGTGCCTTTGCCATTTCGCCTATAACGGCAACCTTTTGGCCGTCCTTGAGAGGAAGTATGCCGTCGTCGTTTTTGAGAAGCTGCATTGAGCCCTCGGCTATCTTCTGAGCTATTGCGTGATGAGCGTCAACATCATATGTATGTGTCTTTTCAAGAGCCGGCTTTGATTTGACTATAAGGTCAACTACCGTATCAACTCTCTCATCGAGTATTTTTTCATCAAGCGTACCGTCTTTTACGGCAGCGATGATTCTGTTTGTGTTAAGGTCGCCCGAGCAAGGCATTTCAAGGTCGGTGCCTGCCTTAAGTCCGGGGATTCTGTCAACGGAAGCACCCCAGTCGGTTACGATAAGGCCCTCAAAGCCCCACTCTTTTCTGAGCACCTTTTGCTGAAGCCATTCATTTTCCGAAGCATAAACGCCGTTGATTCTGTTATAAGAATTCATAACCGTCCAGGGCTGAGCCTTTTTAACGGCTATTTCAAATGCGGTGAGATAAGTCTCGCGAAGAGTTCTCTCATCAACTACCTCGTTGACTACCATACGGAAAGCCTCCTGAGAGTTAGCCGCGAAGTGCTTGAGAGAAGTACCTACGCCCTTTGACTGAACGCCGTTTATAACGGCTGCCGCACATTCGCCGGCAAGAAGCGGATCCTCCGAAAAATACTCAAAGTTTCTGCCGCCTACGGGAGCGCGCTTGATGTTTGTGCCGGGGCCTAAAATGGTAGATACCTTTTCCTTAAGGCACTCTTCGCCCATTGCCTCGCCCTCTTGCTCCAAAAGCTCCGGGTCCCATGAGCAGGACGACGTAGCCGCAGGGGGGAAGCAGGTTGCCGGAACAGAGTTTCCGAGGCCTATGCCGCCCGTTGAGCTCTTTTTGTCCGGATTAGCCTTGCGAAGGCCGTGAGGGCCGTCGGTAATCATTATCTTCGGAAGTCCGAGCTCCGGAGCTTCCTCAAGATGCCAATAGTCATAGCCCGAAACAAAAGCTGCCTTTTGCTCGAGGCTCATTTTTTCCACAATTTCCTTATGCTTCATATTTTTCCTCCGTTTTTATACAGCACTGCGCTTGAAAAGCCGCGGCACTTGCATTTTTTAAACCAAAATCATTTTACACCCGCAAGGGGTATAATAATATAAATATTCCGTTGTTTTTATAATAATTTACGGATTATTTATAATAATCGACAGCCGCTCTGCCCGAAGTAACTTTTTTAACATACGAAGCCACCTTTTGATGCTCCGGATGAACTTTATAGGCGTTGAGGTCGTCCTCGTTTTCGGTGACAACTGTAAGCATTGCGTCAAAATTACGGTCGCACACCACTTCGTTTTTAATGAAGGTGAGACTTTTGATTTGGGAAATTTTTTCCGGTAACGCAGTAAGACCGGCTCTCACGATTTCGATGTTTTCGTCAAGCGTTTTGCCCTCTGCATCACAGAATTTCCACATTACGTTGTGATAAAGCATTTTCTCACCTCCGAAAAGCCGTTACAAGCTGTAACCGCATAATTATTATATAATTTTAACATAGAAAATCTTAATGGGCAATAGCCTTTTTAGTAAAAACATTGCTAAAACAGCGTTTTTTTGAGCGTATACGCAGTTCTGCATCGCTTTATGCCGAAAAAGACTGACGGTGAGTCTTAGCCGAGCTTTCGGCAAAACTAAAAAAGCGGAGATTCGCCGCAGCGAACCTCCGTAAAACGAACTTATTTATTTTTGATTGCTGCCGTAGCCGTAACCATATCCGTAACCGTAGCCGTACTTTTTGTTGTATGACGACATAAAGCGTTTCGGCATACCGCTCTCTGTATCATTGTAGATACATCCGACGAGCTTGGTGCCGGAATTTTCGAGGTTTTCAACGGCGCGCTTAATACGTCTTGAAGCAACCATATCGTTTCTGACAACAAGAAGTATTCCGTCGGCATAGCTCGAAAGTATCGACGCATCCGCCACAACTCCGCAGGGAGCCGTATCAATTATAATATAATCAAACTCTTTTTCCGCGGATTTGATTATATCGGACATAGCGTCCGTAGAGAGAAGCTCCGACGGGTCAAATACGGGCTTTCCGCTGACAAGCAGGAAGAGATTGTATTTTTCCGAATACTTTATCGCCTCGGCGAGAGTCTTTTCGCCGTTTATGACACCGTATACGCCGCCGTCCTCGGAGGCATTGATTCCGAGAAGCTTTGCAACTGCGGGCTTACGCAAGTCGCCGTCCACCAAAAGCACCGACTTGCCGTTTTGTGCGAGTGCAAGTGCGATGTTTACCGCGCTTGTCGTCTTGCCCTCGTTTTCGGCTGTACTCGTTACCACAAAAGTCTTGTACTTCTCACGCTGAGCGGTGTGCTCTATCTTTGTTCTTATAATCTTAAAGGTTTCTATGAACGGGAAGCCGCTGCGTCTGTCGGAAATAAGCAGGGGCTTATACTCCTCACCCTTTTTCTTCTTTTTACGGTTAACGTGAGTGACCATACCGATAACGTCCACGCCGAGCTTGTCCTTAACATCATCGGCGGTTTTAACCGTATCCTTGGCAATTACCGCGAGAACAATCGCAAATATCGATATGACGAGACCTGCGGCAAAGCCTACTATGGTATAGTTTCTTGCGCTCGCATCGCGGTTCGGAGCACTCGCAAGAAGCGGCGGGTCGATAACCGTCAAGGTGGTACTCGGGAAAGCCGCGTTTATGGCGCTCTCATAGTTATTTACATAGGCATTCGCTATTCCGTATGAAACGTCGGCATTCGGCGTAGTCACGGTAAGATTTATTATGGCCGTGTCTTCAACGGCCTCAACCGAAACCCAGTTCTTTATGTCTGAAACGGAAATATCTTTAAACCCGCTGTTATCGGCAACTCTCTTTGAAAGCTCTGTCGTTGTAAAAACATATTTAAAGCTCTCGGCAAGCGTTGCGGACGCGTTAAGGTCCGACTGAGTCTGACCCGAAACGGCAAGTGCCGAGGATTTATTGTTTGCTATAAACGTTATCTTAGACGAATACGACGGCGTGTAGGTGAGCTTTGCAACGGCAAAGCCGAGTACAGCCAGCACCACTGCCGAGATAACAACTATTTTCCAATGCTGCAATATTTTTTTGAGATATATAACGACGCTGTCGAGATTGTCGCTCTCCTCAGCATGAGTTTTCCCCGAAGATGAATATGCCATCTTTTTAACTCCTTTTAAACTTAATTAACGCAAAACAATTATTTGTATTATACCAAATTCGTCCCGATACTACAATAGAAAAAATAAATTTATATTTTTTTTGAATGCAAATGTCCGTCTTTTATCTCAATAACGCTGTCGGCAACTTCAAAAGCCGCGGTTTTGTGAGAGATAATAACGCACGTTCTGTCTTTTAACGACCTCAGGCCCAAAAGGAGCTTTTTCTCCGTTTCGGCGTCAAGCGCGGACGTCGCTTCGTCAAGCAGCATAACAGGCGCGCCCGACAGCACAGCCCTTGCAACTGCGAGGCGCTGAATCTGCCCCTCCGACAGTCCCCTGCCGTTTTCCATAAGGACGGTATCAAGGCCGCTCGGCAGCTCGTTTATAAAATCATAGGCGCAGCTTATTTTTGCCGCCTCGAGCACCTCCTCGTCCGTCGCGGTGCTGTTTGTGAGCTTTATGTTATCGCGTATGGTGCCGCTCATCAGCATATTCCCCTGCGGAACATATGCAAACAGCGGACGCATATATTTGTCAATATGATATTTTTTGCCGCCGGACACAACACTTATGCTTCCCTTTTGCGGTGTAAGCACCCCTGTAAGCAGCTTGAAGAATGTGCTTTTTCCGATGCCCGATATTCCCGAAATCACTGTGAAATCGCCCTTGTTTATCCGCACAGAGCCGTCCTCTATTACATTTTCTCTGCCGTAGCCGAAGGTCACGCTCTCCATTTCCATATATGACATCTCATCATATATTTTGCCGACGTCAAGCCCCGGCATATTATATGCGACGCTCTCGGGGAGCGACTCGGTTTCAAGTATCCTGTCGGCGGAGGCGAGCATGGTATAGTATTTCGGCAGGTAACCCGACAGACTCGTAACGGGCGTTTGCACCTGACTCACAAGCTGAACTATCGCCGTGAGAGTTCCGAAGGTTATCGCTCCGCGGCTCAGCCTTGCGGCACTCCAAAGCATCGCAAAAAGCCAGCCCACCGAAAATGCCGCCGAAAAGCCTATATTTGCGAAAATCGACCACCTGTTGCGTTTTATTTTAGCATAGTAATTTTCGTCCTGATACACCTTCGAGCGGTCTTTCATCATATCGGCAACGTCAAATATCTTAACGACGAGCAGATTTTCTATTACCTCCTGCATAAAGGAGCGGACTCCGCCGTCGGTTTTTTGCACCGCCTTGTGAAGAGACTTCATTTTGCCGCGAAAGAATCGGGTGAATACAAACAGCAAAGCTCCGCCTGACAGCAATATGAGTGAAAACATCCTGTCAAGCGAAAAAAGAGCCGCAAAGGCGCAAACGAGCCTCGTCACCATAGCAACGGCGGACGGCAATATCGTTACAACGCCGTCGGAAACCACCGAGACGTCACTTGTGAGCCTTGTCATAAGCTCGCCCGTGTGAATCGAGGTGATTTTTTCGTAGTCCTTTTTGAGTATTGATGAAAACAGCTCTGTTTTAATGCTTATCTCGATTTTGCCCTGTACTCTCGCCTCAAGTGCTTTGCAAACAACCTTGAGAAATGTCTGTAAAAGTATGAGCGCGCCCAAAGCAACACCGTTTTTAATCAGAGCGTTTTTATCGGCATTTTGCGCCGCGTCTATTATATACTTCGCATACAGCGCCGTCATAACTCCGCACACGGAAAACAGGGCGTTGCCGATTATCAGCAGCACCATGCGAGGGCTCTCTTTTTTTGAGTGAGAGGCTATCCATTTTTCGGCAGAGCTTTTTTTCACTTACCGAGCTTCCCCCTTATTTTTACTATATATTTCCTTACGGGAAACAGAAATTTCCAAAGCTTAACATAGAGGCGATATCTACGGCTGCCCACGGAAAAGGTTTTTCCCTTGCGCGTTATAAACGCAACCTCGCCTATTATGTTCTTATCGGTTATGCCGTGCTCCATGACCCATTGATTGTCGCCGCACATAACGTATCCGTTTTCGTCCTCGCCGACTTTTCTGTGCAGCACAAATGCGCCGTCGTTTCGGCGGTAAAACGGAATAGCATCTTTTTCAAGCGGCAAAACGGCACTTTTAAGCGTAACCTTGTCTCTGCCCGCCACAAGCAGCGGCAGCATGCTCGTTCCCGTAATCGGTAAAACGACCGTTCCACCGGCTGAGAGCTTCTCCTCGATTATCGGGAGCAGCTCCTCTAATTTAACTCTTTTTTTGCCGTCCAAAATATCATTCCTCTAAAAGTCCGTTTTTGCGGAGCTTTTCAAGATAGCGGTCAATATCCTGCGCCGCGGTCTTTTCGTCTGTATCGTACTGTGAGAGTACACTTTTCAAAAGCTCGTCGCGCGTGGTTTCCTTTTCGAGCTTGCCCCACAAAAATGCGCCGACGGGATTCAGGGTTATCATGCCCGTGAAGTCCGCCTGAACGGCTCCGACCGGCACAACCACATAGCTTCCGGCAACCCCACTTAGCATAAAGCCGTCTTTAATTTTCATATACCAGCACTGCCTTTCTTTTTCTTAAGCTCTCGAATTTTGTCTGTAATATTCCTCTATTCCGTCATACGACACGTGCGCCGCCGACGGGTCCATATTGCATTTGAGCAAAAAGACCGGCACCTCTTTCAAAAGAGCATCGAGCAGTCTCAAAAGGACACCCATATACTGCGGTGTTTTCGGGCGCACGGTCTGTGACATAAACAGCGGCACGGCACTCGCCGGACTTATTTTTTCAATACTGTTCTCCAGGCTTCTCTCTATAAACACAACAGCCCTTATCGGGGCCGCGGCGTTTCTGCTCTCGTCGTTTTTGCCGCTGAACGGTGTACCGTAGGCAACTGCGCCGCTTTCGTTTATGATAATCGCCGGCTTATCGTCGTTTAATATATATGCGTCGGGAAATTCCGAGAGCCAAAGATGCGTGTGCGTGGATTTGCCGGTTCCGCTGCGCGCGGAAAAAAGATAGGCGTTGCCGCCGCGGCACACGCACGACGAGTGAAGCATAAAGCCGTTAAATTCAAGCAGCTTTAAATAAAACGCCTCGCCCGTCCACACATATCGGCACTCATCGAGCGTCAGCATAGGATAGCTTTGCCGCCTACGCATAAAAAAGTCATCGTCGAGTTCTATTTTTATGTCGGTTTTTTTATCGTCACTTGTGAGATACGGTCTGCTGCGCTCAAGGAGCAGTCCGTCTCCCGTCTCAAATTCAACCGTCAGACCGGCTATTTCGAATTTTTCCAAAGCGCACCTTCCCATCTTCAGTCTTCCCGTTGATTGTAACATTTTTTTGCTTTTTTGTATAGTCCGATTTTACCGCGAATATAAAACAAGAGCCGAGCTTACGTTTTACGCAGGCTCGGCTTATTTATTTTCTTATTGCACGCTTCCCTGCTCGTCGTCACAAGAATACACAAGCGGCATTTTCACCGTTGCCTTAAACAGGTCGCCGTCTATTGAGAGTTCAAGCTTTCCGCCCTGAAGCGTGCACAAATCCTTTGCTATCGAAAGCCCGAGGCCGCTGCCCTCCATGGTACGTGACTCGTCTCCGCGCACAAAGCGCTGAGTCAGCTCATCGGGGTCTATATTCAGCTTTTCGCGTGAAGTGTTTTTTATCGTTATTGTACCGTATGAGCTGTCCCTGCCGACGTCTATATATACTCTCGTACCGGGGAGAGCATACTTTTTGACGTTGCTCAAAAGATTGTCTATGATTCGCCACGTCTTTTGGCTGTCGGCGTATATAACGATCGGCTCCGTCGGCTCGTTGAGCACCGCATCGAGATTTCTCTCCTCAAAAGCGTCGGACATTTCACCGACCGCCTGAACCGCAAGCTCATGGAGATTAACATTCATCTTGTTAAACGTCACGGCTCCCGATGACGCCTTTGACGCCTCGACAAGGTCCTCGATAAGTCTTTTGAGTCTTATGGATTTTTCATCGAGCACGTTTATATATTTTTGCGCCGAAATATCGTCTATGTCGCACTTTTTGAGCAAATCGACATATGAGATTATCGAAGTGAGCGGCGTTTTAAGGTCGTGCGACACATTTGTTATAAGCTCGGTTTTCATTCTTTCGCCCTTTACCGCCTCGTTTATCGCCTTTTGCCTCTCCTCCTGCGTAAGGCTGAGATTGAGCGCCAGCGTTTTTAAGGGCTCAGGCATATTTTCCGAATAGATGTTTTCGGGAGGCTCTCCGTTTTTTGCGTTCTCCGACGCCGCTATTATGCGGTCAAGCGACAGCACATATTTCCACATAAGCGAAACAGTCAGAATATTATACAGCAGCAGCACCGCTGTAAGAAGAACGAACCAAAATCCTCTGCACATAGCCGCAACGCCGGTCAGCACGGTGTTGCCGATTATATAGCCTATAAGCACAAGCAGTACCCGGCGCCTTAAGCGCACCGGCTTTTCACGAAGCCTTTTAAGCGGCGAAAATAATTTCCCGATAAGCCTTATAATATACCAGACAAGCGTTGATCGAAGCCAGTTCTTTTTCGCCTTGTAATATTTAGAAACAGAACAGAGCCACTCAAGCAGCACAGCCCACACCGCAACGGCAATAAGCGACATAACCACAAACATCATAAGCGCTTTGCCGTCGGCATAGTAATCGAAAGCATGTTTGTAATCGGCTGCCAAGTTTAAAATTCCGTAAACTCCCGCCCCCGCAACAGCGGCAGCCAAAACAAAATGCAAGTCCGTCGGAAGCTTGTCGAGAAACGAAAATTTGATTTTTTCGGGGCCTGCCGTCTCGCCTGCCGCATATATAAGGTAAACCGACACCATGGCAAGAACAAGCATAGATGCAAGGCTTAAAAATATATAGTTGTATGTATCGGCACTGCTTTTTACCATCTCCGACTGCATATTGTAATAATCGTCGCCTTCCGACAGCGTTTCGGGAAGCATCAGAATTATGTCATAGCCGTTGTTTGAAAAGCATGAGCCGAGAACGTTTGACAGCGTGCGTTTATAGTAGTAATCCGACTTAAGGCTAAAATAGTATTTATCGCCGCTCTGTACGGTATAGAGCGTATCGCGGGTTATTTGCGGACTTGCCGCGACAAGTCCTCCGTCGGCAGTATAGACCATATACCATCTGCTTCCGCTTGTAAACGCCGAATAATCTTCCGATTTTTTAATTTCGTTCGCTTTCTCCTCGCTCGTTTCCGTCTCAAGATTTGTGATTATTTCGCCGGTAGACGGATTATATATATAGTATTTAAGGTTCTTTATATTTTTGATGCTACGGCTCTCCATGGCGACCGTTGTTTCATACTCACGGCGCGCCGCAGACATAACCTGAGAATATGCATTGCTCACGAGCGATACCAGTTCCTCGTCCGTGGTGGAGGTTGTAAAGGTGACATTCCCCGAATCTCCGCTCTTAAGCGAATAGCTCTCACGGCAGCCGTCATAGTAGTCCTTGTCGTAATTCGGTGAAACTACGTTGTCGGAGCGGGAATAGGCAGAGACGTTTCCGTAGACATTTGTCGTATAGGCGGAAGCACCGGCCCCCGTAACATCGTCGCTCTTTTGAGAAGAGGAATATTCGGAAGCGGCATATTTATCACGATATGCCGCCACAGCCTCTGACATACATTCCTTCTTGAAGCGCTCCAGCTCCGTGCGAGCCGCGCTCAGCTCCTCGTCGAAAGTGCTGTAATACGTGCTTTTATATGCGTCCCACGTCATAAGGCCACTGCCGGCATATATCGACTGCACATCGGAATTCAGCTTCGATGCAAACAGCGACGTTTCGGTCATATCAAGACTTTTTGCCGGCTTAGTAAGGATTTCCGAGCCGTATCTGAACAGGTCGTTTATAGCCTCAACCGCACAAATTGCCGAGGAAAACGCAAGCAACGCCGCAATAAAAAATGCAACGAGCTTTAATCCGAACGAAGTTTTAAAGCTTTTCGATTTTATAGCCAATGCCCCACACCACCTTTAAATATTTCGGCTCTTTGGGATTTATCTCTATTTTTTCTCTTATTCTGCGTATATGCACGGTCACGGTTTTTTCCGTCTGGAACGACGGCTCCTTCCACACCGCTTCGTATATCTGATTCGTAGAGAGAACTCTGCCTATATTTTTCATAAGATATTCGAGTATGCCGTATTCCGTAGCGGTAAGCTTGACTTTTTCGCCGTCGAGCGTAATCTCTTTGGAATCGAGGTCAAGAGCGAGCCCTCCCGTAACTATAAGGCTGTCCTTTTTCTCCATACTGCCGAGCGAAACATAACGCCTTATCTGCGATTTCACCCGTGCCATAAGCTCAAGCGGATTAAACGGCTTTGTCACATAGTCATCCGCTCCGAACGAAAGACCCGTTATCTTGTCCGTATCCTCACTCTTGGCAGAGAGTAGGATTATCGGTATGTTTTTGCTCTCACGGAGCTTCAGCGTTGCATTGAGTCCGTCGAGGTCAGGCATCATTATATCGAGAATTATACATTGCAGATCGTTTTCCTCCGCTGTTTTTAGTGCCTGCCTTCCGTTTTCCGCCTTAAAAACCTTATACCCCTCAAGATTTAAATATATTTCGAGTGAGTCGAGTATCGCTTTGTCGTCGTCACACACAAGAACGTTATACATAACTTTGCCCCTCTTCCGTATTTTTCGCCTGCTCGGCTGATTTTATTTTAACAGATTATCACACAAAACGGAATACAAATATTTTGTATCTCCGTTTTTCGAGACGACTCCCTACACAGTAAGTTTATACAACATCGAAATTACAAAAGCATATACAAAAAATTACAATTCGGTTAAATTTAAAAAGGTGCCGCGAAAAATATTTTATATTGTTAAATCCCTTTTCGTATGATATAATTTATAGTGTATAAATATTATTATTTCGCGCCCTGTAAGGCGGGGCTTGTGGGAGGATATGTCTTGGCGGTATTAAAGGATGTAAAAAGGCTCGTTGTCAAAGTGGGAACCTCCACGCTTGTCTACGACAACGGAAAAACAAATATAAGAAGAATGCATAAGCTTATCTCGGTACTCTCGGATATTGAAAATTCGGGCATCAAGGTAACTCTCGTATCCTCCGGCGCAATAGGTGTCGGCACGGGAAAGCTCGGCCTCCCGGAGCGTCCGAAGGACACCCCCGGCAGGCAGGCGGCGTCCACCGTAGGTCAATGCGAGCTTATGTATATGTATGACAAGATGTTCAGCGAATACGGCCATAAAATAGGTCAACTCCTGTTCACAAAAAGCGACGTGGACTCCCCCGAAAGGCGCAAAAATCTTATAAATACCTTTGATAAGCTCTTTTCATACGGCGCAATTCCCGTAGTAAACGAAAACGACGCAATAGGCGTTGAGGAAATTGTCTACGGCGACAATGACTGTCTCTCGGCGATAGTCGCAAAGCTCATAGGAGCCGACGCGCTGATAATCCTCACCGACATAGACGGGCTTTATAACGGTAACCCCACAGTCGACGAGGACGCCGAAATAATACCCACCGTAACCGAGATTACAGACGAGCTTATAGGCTTTGCGGGCGGTCACGGCTCAAAATTCGGCACCGGCGGAATGGTAACAAAGCTGCACGCGGCTCAAATAGCCATGAGCGCGGGAATAGATATGATAGTTATGAACGGCTCCGCTCCCGAGGACATATACAAGGCTCTCGACGGCAAGCAAATAGGAACATTTTTTGTAGGTAAAAAGGATTGAGACAAAATGACTGATACCGAGCTTAAATGCCGAAACGCAAAGGAGGCTGCGAAAAAGCTCTCAACAGCCTCATCAAACGATAAAAACAAGGCTCTTTTACTTATAGCCGAAGAGCTTAAAAGTAACAAGGATTATATTCTCCGCGAAAATGACAAGGATATGAAGGCTGCCGAGGAGAACGGATTACCAAAGGTTCTTTTGGACAGACTTCTTCTCTCTCCCGACAGGATAGACGGTATGGCAAAGGGCGTTATTGAGGTTGCCGACCTGCCCGACCCCGTCGGTAAAACACTCTCCGATATAACAAGGCCGAACGGCCTTCGGGTCAAAAAGGTTTCGGTGCCTCTCGGAGTCATCGCCGTTATATTTGAGGCTCGCCCCAACGTCACGTCCGATGCGGCTTCGCTTTGCCTGAAATCGGGCAACTGCTCCGTGCTTCGCGGCGGCAAGGAGGCGATACACTCGAACACCGCAATATTTAATGTAATGCGCGCCGCCCTCAAAAAATCGCCCTTACCGGAGGACTGCATACAGTTTATAACCGACATTTCTCACGAGAGTGCCAACGAGCTTATGACCATGAACAAATATGTAGACGTGCTGATTCCGCGCGGCAGCGCAAGGCTTATAGGCACGGTGGTCAAAAACTCCACCGTCCCCGTTATAGAGACGGGCGTCGGCAACTGCCATATTTACGTCGATAAGGACGCCGACCTCGATATGGCGGCCGACATCATATTTAACGCCAAGACATCGCGCCCGTCCGTATGCAACGCAGCCGAGAGCCTTTTAATTCACAAGGACGTTGCCGAAAAGGCGCTGAAGCTCATCAAAAAGCGCCTTGACGAAAAAAATGTCGAGCTGCGCGGCGACAAGACATCTAAAGAGATACTCCCCGATATAAAGGAAGCCTCCGAGGACGACTGGGGTCGCGAGTACCTCGACTACATAATGTCGGTAAAGATAGTAGATAATATCGACGAGGCCATAGAGCATATCTATAAATACGGAACGGGTCACAGCGAGTGCATCGTCACCGAAAATGACGAGGCGGCAAACGAATTTATGTCGAGAGTGGACGCGGCGGCAGTCTATCGCAACGCAAGCACGCGCTTTACCGACGGCGGCGAATTCGGATTCGGAGCGGAAATAGGCATATCCACGCAAAAGCTCCACGCGAGAGGCCCGCTCGGCCTGCCGCAGCTCACGTCGTTTAAGTACGAAATTTTCGGAAACGGTCAGATAAGATAAGTTAGGAGAGTCAGAATGTCTGAGGCTAATGTAAATAAAAAGCGTAAAAACCGATGGGCGTTCCCCCTGGGCCTTGTAATAACGGTATTTGCCGTAATAGGTCTTGTCTGCGTAATTCTCGCCGGAGTAAACGCCACAAAAAAAGCGGTAATCAAAAGCAAAAACATAGACGAATACAATACCATGCTGACGCCTGTCGTGATGAACGACCCCGACCCGTTTGACGACATCACAAAGGCAAATAAAAATCAGCTTATCGACATTTCCGTTTGGTCTATTTTAAAGAGCAACCTCTCGCCGGACAAATACGAGTACGGCGAAGACGGTATGATAATTCCCGAGGAGGACGTAACCGCCGAATTTCACAAGCTTTTCGGTACGGACACAGAACCCGAGCACGCCACGGTAAACGGCTACGGCTATACGTTCACATATGATTCGGCCAAACACACATACTCTATCCCGCTTACCGGTATTGTCCCTACCTATACGCCCGACGTTATAAAGGTTCAGAAAAAAAGCGGTGCCGTGGTTTTGACCGTCGGATACCTTGCAGGAGACCAATGGGCACAAAACAGCGAAGGCGATATGGTAGCTCCCGAGCCCGACAAATATATGAAAATCACCTTAAGGGAAAAAGACGGTAGCTATTATATAAATTCTATTCAGGCTACATCTTCGCCCGAGACGGCAACCACCGCCGTTCAGCCCGTCACCGAGGCGCCGACAGAAGCACCCGAAACCACCTCTTCCGCAGAGGCTGCGAGTGAAACTCAGCCCGTCTCAGACGGCGCCGACGCATCTGACACCGCAGCCGAGAGCGATACGGCTTCGGCAGACGCGGCGGCATGACAGTTAATTTTTAACTAAAGACTTTGTGTTAAGATTATTCGGCTTTCTAAGGAAAACCGACAGCGTTATAAAAAGGAGAAATTATGGTAAAAATATCACCGTCAATTCTCTCAAGCGATTACGGCAATCTTGAGAGTGAGCTAAAAAAAATGGAGGAATGCGGCGCGGATATGATTCACGTAGACGTTATGGACGGGCATTTTGTCCCGAACATCACGCTCGGCGCGCCGATAGTAAAGTGCATAAGAAAAGCGACAAAGCTTACCTTTGACGTGCATCTTATGATAAGCGACCCTTATAAATACGTACCGGACTTCGCAAAGGCAGGCTCCGACATAATCACATTCCACACGGAATCAGACTCCGATACGGAAAAGACGATAGACGAAATCCTGTCACTCGGCAAAAAGGCGGGACTTTCGGTAAAGCCCGGAACTCCGATAGAGGAGATATATCCGTATCTTGACAAGCTCTCGCTCGTGCTTATAATGACGGTTGAGCCCGGCTTCGGCGGCCAAAGCTTTATGGAGGATATGATGCCCAAGGTCACCGCTGTTAAAAACGAAATAGAACGCCGCGGGCTCAAGGACATCGACATTGAGGTTGACGGCGGAATAAATAAAGACACAATTTCGGTTGCCGCAAAGGCAGGTGCCAACGCATTTGTTTCCGGAAGCGCGCTCTTCGGCAGCGACGACATAAAAAAGACCATAGCCGACTTCAAGAGGTCAGCGACGATATAAAATCGCGGCTTATAAGTTTTTTATGCTCGAAAAGGTACTCTCTTGTGCCGACAGACGCCCTCACCGGGTTCCCGAATTCGCTGAGCACAAAAAATATTTCTCTTGAAAAGACCGCATACGGCAGAACGCAGGCGGCATAGCTGTTGCCGTCAAAAAAAAGACTCGCCTGTCTTATTTTTTCGCGGTGAGGCAAAAGCCCCCTTGCAAGTCTGAAAATGTCGTCCGTCTGCGGCAAAACACAGACGTAGCCCGAAAACGGCCTTTTGGTTTTTATGCCCTTAAAGCAGAGAATCATAATACACCCTTCGTCTGTCTCCATAACGTCCACGTTCATTTTGTCAAAGGAGGTTATGTCACGGCGAATATGTCTTTGTGCTCTTTTCATTACGTCATTTATAAGGCGTCTGGTTTTCGGATTTTTACAGTCCATCTCCTCAGGACAAAGCTCATAGCGCGACAGCTCGTTTGACGAGAGCTCGACTATCACTCTGTCCCCACGGCTTTTATGTATATTCATAGGAAAGCCTCCCCAAAATAAAAATTATCTCTTTACATCATATTGTCGGAACGCTTGTTTCGCAATGAATAAAATATGGAAAACAGGTGAATTTTTTGGAACAAAGCAAAACATCTGCCGGCATTTCGGCCGAGAGCGCCGCAAAAGCGCGCAGTGAAATTTCAATAACACGCAGATACTTTGCCGATATGCTTATCCTTATGGTCGTTCCGGCCGTGATGGCTTGGTATTACTACGGCGGCAGAGCCGTGCGCCTTATGGTGCTTTCCGTGCTTACGGCCGTGCTCTGCGAAGCCGCAGGCTCATTTATTTTCAAAGCTCAAGCCTCTGTTTCCGACCTCTCGGCTGTCGCCACGGGCCTTATGACGGCACTTTGTATGCCCGCGTCCGCTCCGTACTATCTGCCGTGCATAGCCTCGGCTTTTGCCGTTATCGTCGCAAAGCTGCCGTTCGGCAATGCGCGTTCTCATATGTTTACGCCGGCAGCGGCAGGCATAGCCTTTGTCACAATATGTATGCCGGATAAGGTCTTTTCTTATCCGGCAATACTCTCGTCCGGCACTACCGCCGTTTCGGGAGGGCAGGGATTTTTCCCCGGCACGTCTATCGCATATATGCTCTCGCAAAAAAACTCGGTCGGCACCGGCCTTTTAAACTATGTTGACGTGCTTGTAGGCTCGGTTTCCGGCCCTATGGGCGCAACCTGCTCGATAGCACTTTTCGGAGCACTCCTGTTTCTTGCTGTGAGACGCCCGAAAAATTTCACCGTTTCCGTATCCTTCCTCGCAGTATGTTTTATTTACGCGCTCCTGTTTCCGCGCGTGCTGACGGGCCGTTTTGTCTCGGCATTTATGGAAATATGCGGAGGAACGCTTTTGTTTTCATCGGTATTCTTTTTGACCGACGACAAGCTTCTTCCGAAGAGCTTTTACGCAAGGATATGCTACGGTGCGGCAGCAGGGCTTATGTGTATGATAATGCGCTCTGTGGGCAAATTCGAAGACAGTACGGTCTTTGCCGTACTGCTTGCAAACGGACTTGTCACCGCATTTGACAAGCTGCCGCTTACAAAGCGCGAAAGACATCTTGTTGCGGCGGAAAACGCCAAGGTGCGCGCAGCTCTCGCGGACAAGCTCGAAGAAAAGGCTCTTGAAAACGGGAAAGGCGGTGCCGAAAATGCCTGATAAAAAGAAAAAAAGCGTTTCCGTTATCAGAAGCAGCGCGATAATCAAAAATCCCGTGCTGTTTGAAGCCATAGGCATTGCACCCGTCGTTGCCATGGCGGTATCGCTCAAATCCGCCATAATTCTCTCGTTTGTGTCCTTAGTTGAGCTTTTACTTATAGAATGTCTCGCCTGCCTGCTTATGAAGAAGCTGAAGGGCAGCGTGCGAAAAATGATATATGCGATACTGGGATTGCTTATAAACATACCTCTGTTTATGCTTTTCCGATACCTTGCCCCCAACGAAACGGCGAATGCAGGTATATTTTTGCCGTTGCTTGCGGTAAATTCGCTTATCGCGCTGCACTGCGAACGGTTCGCGGTTAAGCACAATTTTAAGGCCACGGCTCTCGATGCCGTTTCGGCAGGCTTCAGCTATGCCGCGGTAATACTTATAGTCGGCGTTGTCCGTGAAATACTCGGCAGCGGCACGGTTTACAGCGTAAAACTGAACATTCCGGTAAAACTGCCGGGTCTTTTAATGCCGTTCGGCGGATTTTTACTGCTCGGCTTTATGGCTGCGGCGTTAAAGGCGATAATTAACAAAAAATACCCCGAAAAGCACCCCGACGCATCGTTTGACCTCTCCGAAGTCAAGCAGTCGCACGTTATAAAGTTGCGCGAATTTCTCGACACCGACCTTGACTTTTTTGAGATCGGAGAGGAAGAGCCGCAAAACGAAAAGGAAAAGCCTCGCACCGACAAAAAGAAAAGCTCCGCGGCTAAGCGAAAGGCTCCGTCATTATCCGTCAAAAAGACCGCGTCCGCTCCGGCAAAGAGCAAAAAAGGTACAGGCAAAAACGGCGCGAGCAGAAGCGGTGCCGCCGACACCGAGCGGCAAAAAGACAAAAGCTTCGGCTCCTCCTCCGAATTCGAAGAGATACTCGCGGAGCTTGAGAAATACAAGCAGTACACTGCTTTTGACGGCAGCTCAGCGTCACATAGCGACACGGACAAAAGCCCGGAAAAGGACGGCGGCGCGGAAACACAACAACCGAAGGGCGGTGAAGACAAATGAGTGTCATAGCAAATCTTTTTTCGGCGGCGATGTACGCATTTGTGCTTCAAAACCTGATTTTTACCGGCGGCTACGGTGCCTCGGAGGCTGTCAGAATGGCGGCGAAGCCGAAGCAGCTTTTCCCGCTCACGGCGTTTATCACATTCTTTTCGACATTCGGCAGTATTTTTTGTGTACTGCTTGAGCAGATACCGTTTATAAGTGCTCTCAGCGAAATACAGCATTCGCTTATTTTCCTGCTTGTGATATGCATTTTGTATGTTCTTATGCTCATTTTGCTGAAGGCTGTTTTCAAGGCCAAAAAGCGAACCGTAAGGCGTCTCGGCGTGGCGGCATTCAATACCCTTGTGCTTGCCGTACCGTTTATAAATTACCGCGCGACCTTCGGCATAGCCGAGGCGATAGGCGTAGGTATAGGCTCCGGACTTGCCTTTATAGTTGCGGTGCTTATGATAAATTTCGGTCTGCGCCGCTTGGTAGAAAACAAAAACATTCCGGAATGCTTTAAGGGCACGCCGGCAGTATTTATATATGTTTCGATTTTGGCGCTCGCTTTTTCGGGCGTCTCAGGCAAAGGATTATCATTGTAAAGGACCGTAGAAAATGGCGTTTGACAACAGAGATATTAAGCCCCGTAAAAAGAGCTATTATCCGTTTTCAAAAAATTATCCGGGCAGACGCTCGGGTACATCATATGCGATAGGCGAAAGCCGCACCCGAAAGAAAAAGGAAAAACGCAAAAAAATCGTCTTCTCGGTTTTTCTTGTGTTCTTCTTCGTGCTCGTATTTGTTATTGCCGCGGTTTCCATTAACCTGTCGAAAAAGCCGTATGAGCATGAGCTTACGGGCGTTCCCGCCGAATATGACGGCAAGCTGCGCGCTCTTTATATGCCCGACGACGTTCTTGACGGCGGTATAGCCTTTGACCTTTTTAAAACAGAGCTCACAGAAACAAAGGCGAACGCCGTTGTGATAGATTTTAAAACGAAGGACGGCTATCTCAATTACGTATCCTCCGTCGGTACGGCGAACGACATAGGTGCGTCGTCCAAGGCTTATCAGAACGCGTTTGCGACAATCGACAGGCTTAAAAGTGCCGGCTATAAAATAATCGCAAGAATTTATTGCTATGAGGACAGCGTTGCCGCATCGCATCTCGGCGCCGCTGCCGCCGTGACAAATTCGGACGGCACACTGTGGCTCGACAACAGCGCTCAGCACGACGGCGAGCCGTGGCTGAACCCGTATTCCCCCGTCGCGGAGAAATACCTTTTGAGCATTGTGAGCGAGATTTCCTCTCTCGGAGTTGACGCCGTTATACTCGATTCCGTGGAATTTCCCGAGAGTATTTATCTCGACAAGGCGGTATTTTCGGGCGAAGAAAAGAGCATAGAGAGCCGCAACGCGGTTTTACATTCATTTATAGAAAAGGTTAAAAACGTGCTCGGCGACAAGCCGCTCTGCGTTATGCTCAGCGCCGCGGACGCTCTCGGCGGAAACACCGCCCGCTATGACGGCTCTCTCTTTGACAGCGCCGCCGATTTTGTGGCTGTGGACTTCAGAAAATCGGCGCAGAGAGACGGCTTTGCTTACGGAGAAAAAACATATTCCGCCGAAACCACCGATGAAAAAGCTCTAGTTACGGACTGTATACCGCTCTTAAGCTCAAAGCTTGACGAAAACTATCAGACCGGCGGATTTATACCGGTCATTGACGACAGCTCGATTATTTCCGAGCTTGACAGCCGAAATGTCAACAATTATGTTTTATTCGGCGAGGGATAAGCTATTATTTTAAAAATACTTGACAAAAGTTCATTTTTCTGTTATTATCGCACTTAAGATATTCCTTATGAAGGGGAGTAGCTTTTACCCGGTGGTCAACATCATGTTGCCTTTCGGCTTCTGGTCACCGAGCCTTATTAAGGTAGCAAGACCTTCGGCAGAGCTAAATTCTGTCGAAGGTCTTTTTTCTTAAAAAAAGCGGCTGCTCTTTTTAAAAAACAGGGAGGAAAAAAATGAAATACTATCTTGAAAGCTCTTCCGAGGTTTTCGGCGAAGTAAAAAGCACCGAAAACGGTCTCACTTCCGAGCAGGCACGCCGGCGTTCTGCCGAAACCGGCAAAAACAAGCTTGCCGAGGGCAAGAAAACGCCGCTGATTTTGCGTTTTCTCTCGCAGTTTGCCGACCCGATGATAATCATCCTCATTGCCGCGGCGGTAATATCGGCAATAACCTCCGTATTGCAAAAAGAATTCCCATCGGACGTTATCATTATAATGTTCGTCGTAATAGTTAATGCCATACTCGGCGTATATCAGGAGAGCAAGGCCGAAAAGGCCATAGAGGCTCTTCAAAAAATGGCCGCCGCAACAACAAAGGTCTTGCGCGACGGCAAGGTATGCGAAATACCGAGTGAGGACCTTACCGTAGGCGACGTTGTACTGCTTGAAGCGGGCGACGCTGTTCCGGCGGACGGCAGAATTTTTGAAAGTGCAAGCCTTAAAATCGAGGAATCGGCACTTACGGGTGAATCCGTACCCGTCAACAAATTCATAAAAGCCATAGGCCTTGAGGGGCAAAAAGACGTCCCACTCGGCGACCGAAAAAATATGATGTATATGGGTTCAACCGTTGTTTACGGCCGAGGCAAGGCCGTTATAACAAGCATCGGTATGGACACCGAAATGGGCAAAATAGCAGGTGCTCTTTCAAGCGCAAAGGATGAGCAGACGCCGCTTCAGAAAAAGCTCGGTCAGCTCTCAAAAATCCTCAGTTTCATAGTCCTCGGAATATGCGTATTTATGTTCGCCTTCGATATAGTCAGAGCTCTTGTAACAGGCACGGAAATGAATCTTGACTTCCTGCTCGGCTCGTTTATGCTCGCCGTATCGCTCGCGGTTGCCGCTATCCCCGAGGGTCTTGCGGCGGTAGTAACGGTTGTGCTTTCGATAGGCGTTACCAATATGTCAAAGAAAAATGCCATCATCCGCAAACTCACCGCAGTTGAAACTCTCGGTTGCGCACAGATAATCTGCTCTGATAAAACCGGTACGCTCACTCAGAACAAGATGACCGTAGTCGAGCATTACTGTGACAACGAAAAAATGCTTGCCGAGGGCATGGCTCTCTGCACGGACGTAAATCTTGACGATGACGGCAATCTTGTAGGCGAGCCCACGGAAATGGCTCTTGTGGCATACTCTATGTCGCTCGGTATGAATAAAAACGAGCTTCTGAAGGGCGCGCCGAGAGTCGGCGAGGCTCCATTTGACTCAAATCGTAAAATGATGTCCACAATTCACAAGACTGCGGACGGAATATTACAGTTCACCAAGGGTGCTCCCGACGAGATATTAAAGCACTGCACAAGGATATTCAAAAACGGCGAAGTCAGCCCTCTTACGGACGCAGACAGAGATGCCGTGCTCAAAAAGAATAAGGAATTTGCCGACAGAGCACTTCGAGTTCTCGCCTGCGGCTACAAGCAGCTGTCATGTGTTCCCGAGGATCAGTCGCCCGATAATATCGAAAATGAGCTCGTCTTCTGTGGCCTTGTAGGTATGATAGACCCCGTAAGGCCCGAAGTTAAGGCGGCAATCGAGGAATGTCGCGGTGCCGGCATAAGACCCATAATGATAACCGGCGACCACAAGGACACCGCTGTTGCAATAGCCTTGGAGCTCGGCATTATAAAGGACAAGAGCGAAGCCATAACCGGCGCGGAGCTTGATGATATTTCCGATGAGGACTTCAAAGAAAAGGTCACACAGTACTCGGTATATGCCAGAGTTCAGCCCGAGCATAAGGTAAGAATAGTAAATGCCTGGAAGAGCCGCGGTATGATAACGGCAATGACGGGTGACGGCGTAAACGACGCCCCCTCCATTAAGAGCGCGGACATAGGCGTAGGCATGGGCATTACAGGTACTGATGTAACAAAGAACGTTGCGGATATGGTCCTTGCCGACGATAACTTCGCCACCATAGTATCTGCTGTGGAAGAGGGCAGACGAATTTACGACAACATAAGGAAGTCAATTCAATTCCTGCTCTCGTCAAATCTCAGCGAGGTAATGGCTATTTTCACAGCCAACCTGCTCGGCTTCACAATATTAAAGCCCGTACATCTTCTCTGGATAAACCTTGTTACCGACTGCTTCCCGGCTCTCGCCCTCAGTATGGAGAAGGGCGAAAAGGACCTTATGAAACGTCCGCCGCGTAAATCATCGGACGGCATTTTTGCAGGCGGTGTCGGCTTTGACGTAGTATACCAAGGGCTTTTCGTAACGCTTCTGACACTTGCCGCTTACTTCATAGGCCACTTTATGGAGGCAGGCAGATGGGAGCTTACCGAGAGTGCCGACGGTATGACCATGGCATTCCTTACAATGTCAATGTGCGAAATATTCCACTCGTTTAATATGCGTTCGCAGCATGGCTCAACCGTATCAATGCTCCTTCACGGCAGCTTCAACAAATACATTTTCGGGTCAACCGTACTTTCGCTCATAACGACTGCGCTTGTTATAGAAGTACCGTTCCTTGCAGACGCTTTTGATTTCACCACTATTGACGCTCGCGAATTCTTCACGGCTCTCGGTCTTGCGTTCTTGATAATTCCTCTCGTTGAAATTGTCAAGGCAATAGAGCGCGCCGTTATAAAGAACAAAGCCAAAAAGCAGACCGCAAAATAAGCTTTGGCGACAAAACAAACACATGTTTTTCAAGGCACGGCAGTAAGAACTACTGCCGTGCCGTTTTATTTATCCCGCTGCGGCTTAATACTGGATTTTTGCGGTGATTTATGTTACCATAATAAAAAAGGCATCGGCGATGGGCGCCACCATTTAAAAAGGAGCGGAAAATATGAATCTTATATTCTTAGGAGCCGCACACGAAGTCACGGGAAGCTGCACGCTTCTCACCGCCTGCGGCAAGAACATTTTGATTGACTGCGGTATGGAGCAAGGACCCGACACATATAAAAACCGGGACATTCCCGTATCTCCCGCCGATATAGACTGCATTTTTCTGACCCATGCTCACATAGACCATTCCGGCAAGCTGCCGTACCTTACGGCAAACGGATACAAAGGGCCGATTTACGCAACAGCGTCCACAGCGAAGCTCTGCAAAATTATGCTTGAGGATTCTGCGCACATACAGCAGTTTGAAGCACAATGGCGCAACCGAAGGGCAAAACGCTCGGGCGAATCGGGATATGTTCCGCTCTACACCGTAGAGGACGCTCAAAAATGCTGTTCTCAGTTTTTGAGGTGCGAATACGGTGTGGATTATCACGTTTTTGACGGCATATCCATAAGCTTTACCGATGCGGGTCATCTTTTGGGCTCATCGAGCATTACAATAAACGTCACCGAAAACGGAGAAACCGAAAAAATAGTTTTTTCCGGCGACATAGGCAATACCGACCAGCCGATAATACGCGACCCGCAGTATATTACCGACGCCACCTACGTCATAACCGAAAGCACCTACGGCGACCGCAGTCACGGCGAAAGACTCGACTACATATCGCAGCTCGTGCCCATACTTGACCGCACCTTTGCGCGCGGCGGCAATGTAGTTATACCGTCGTTTGCCGTCGGCAGAACTCAGGAACTTTTATACTTTATAAGGCAGATAAAGGAAGAGCGTATGCTCAAGAACTACAACGACTTCCCCGTATATGTGGACAGTCCCCTTGCAGTTGAGGCCACCAACGTTTTTTGCGACAGCTATTCCGACTTTGACGACGAGGCGGCGTCGCTTATCGAAAACGGTATAAATCCGATAGCCTTTCCTAACCTTTATGTCTCCGTGACAAGTGAGGAATCAAAAGCAATAAACTCAGATCCCGCTCCGAAGGTCATAATTTCGGCGAGCGGAATGTGCGAGGCCGGCAGAATACGTCATCACCTAAAGCACAATTTGTGGCGACCCGAATGTACGATTTTATTCGTAGGCTACCAAGCCGTAGGAACACTCGGCAGAGCCATAACCGACGGTGCGACGGACGTAAAGCTCTTTGACGAAAAAATCCATATAAGTGCGGAAATAGAGCAGCTTCACGGAATAAGCGGTCACGCCGACAACGAGGGCTTGTTAAAGTGGATGAAAAGCTTTAAAGCTCCGCCAAAGCACGTATTTGTAAATCACGGCGAGGATACGGTGTGCGAAATATACGCCGCACGTCTTCGCGACGAACTGGGGCTTTCCGCGAGTGCCCCGTACAACGGCGAGGAATACAGCCTCACCGAAAACAAGGTTCTCGTTGAGGGGAACCGCGAAAAGATAGTTAAAAATACAGCCTCGCAAAACGCCTCTCGCCGCGTAAGCACGGTTTATGAGAGACTGCTCTCGGCACAAAAGCGTCTCCAAACGGTTGTGGCACATAATGAGGGCGGTGCAAACAAGGATCTTGCAAAATTTGCGGATCAGATAATTGCGCTTTGCGAAAAATGGGACAGATAAATGACCGAAATTACACTTAACAAAGATGAACATATCGAATATCTCAGCAGGGACTTGGGGCTTATCGTCTCAAAGGAGCACACCTTCGGCACGGACGCGCTACTGCTTGCCGACTTTGCGTCGCCGAAACGATATGACGTATGCTGCGACTTCGGTACGGGCTGCGGCATAATTCCCATGCTCTGGTGCAGGGACGGCTGCGGAAAAGAAATATCGGCAGTCGAAATCCAGGAAAAGGCGTGCAGTCAGCTTACGCGCTCCGTCGAAGCAAACGATTTGCAGGACAAGCTCTTTGTGTACAATGCTGATTTGAAAGAAGCTCCGCGGATATTTCCGTGCGGAAAATTCGACGTGATAACCATGAATCCACCGTATAAGGCGGAAAACGCCGGAATAAAAAGCCAAAAGGAAAACGAAAAAATAGCCCGTCACGAAACGCTGTGTAATCTGCGCGACATAACAAAAGCCGCGTCAAAACTTCTGAAATTCGGCGGCAAGCTATGCATTTGTATACGACCCGAGCGCCTTTTTGAGACGATGGAGGCAATGAAGGAATATAAAATCGAGCCGAAAGCGCTGCGCCTTGTTGCAGCTTCACCCGAAAAGGCTCCGTGGCTGTGCCTTGTAGAGGGCAGACTCGGCGGAAAAACGGGCATAACGGTCAAAAACAATCTTTTTATATACAAGAGCAAGGACGTTTTGTCCGACGAAATGACAAGAATTTTAGGTAAATACAGGGAGGATATGTAATGACGGGAAAGCTTTACGTTGTCGGCACTCCGATAGGCAACCTCTCGGATTTTTCTCCCCGTGCCGCAGAGTGCCTCAGAAACTGTGATTTTATAGCGGCGGAGGACACAAGAGTCACCCTGAAGCTTTTAAACAGATTTGACATAAAAAAGCCGCTCATCAGCTATTTTGAGCACAACCGCCGTGAGCGCGGCGAAATAATTCTTGCGCGTATTCTCGGCGGAGAAAGCTGTGCTCTTGTCACGGACGCAGGTATGCCGGCAATTTCCGACCCCGGTCAGGACCTTGTTGACATCTGCATTGCATCGGGAGTAAATGTTGTATCCGTCCCCGGCCCCACCGCATTTGCCACAGCCGTGGCGTTGTCGGGGCTGCCGTCCGGCAGATTTACGTTTGAAGGCTTTTTGAGCGTAAATAAGCAGAGCCGCGCCGAGCATCTTGACAGCATTAAGGATGAAAAACGCACCATGGTGTTTTACGAGGCTCCGCACAAGCTTTTACGCACGCTTAAGGACCTTTATGCCTGCCTCGGTGACCGCCGTACAGCGATTATTAAAGAGCTTACGAAAATCCACGAAAATGTTGAACGCACCACGCTCAAAAAGGCGTGCGAAAAATATGAAAACATACCTATCAAGGGTGAATTCGTATTAGTTATAGAGGGAGCGCCGCAGGCCGGTCCGGAGATTTACACGGTGGAGTCCGCCGTCGCGAAGGCAAGAGAATTCACAGATGAAGGAATGTCGAAAAACGAGGCGGCAAAAAACGCGGCAAAGCTCACCGGAATCAAAAAGAGCGACATATATAAAATCCTGACGGAGGAATAATAATGGAATATTGGTACTTGTGGCTGCTTCTTATCGTCCTGTGCGTCATTACGGTATTTGTACTTAGCAAAGCCTCGGCGGCGGCTAAAAAGCATAACAACGAGCGTGACGCTCTTTTGAGAGAATATGACAGAAAGAAAGCTCTAAAGGAAGAGTTTTCATTCTTAACGCGTGAAAAAGCGGAGAGTTCCGACCCGGAAACCCTATTCGAGGGTGTTTCGGCGGTCTTACAGGCAAAAACAGAAAAGGCCGAAGACCCTGAAAAGGTATTCGGCAAATTTACAGAGACGCAAAAATACATTTACACTCTATACTATTTTTTAGAGGATACCGAGAGCGATTCCCTCTCGTTCTTTTTCAGAAACAACGGTGAGCCGCTGACATCTCTCGCTTCAAAGGCCCTCTGTGCCGTCGGCGAAAACGAGCTTTCTTTGATTGTCGAAAAGGAATTTTCGATGTACGATGAAAACAATGAGGAAGTCTCCGTGGACAAGGACGAAATTGAAAATCTTGACGGCGAATTCAAGGCGAAGCTTCAAAAGCAGCAAGTTTTAAACAGCATAAAAACATATATTATAAAAAATATCGATATGCTGTCTTAAAAAAGGGAGAGAAGCTCATCCGCGGCTCTTTTCCGCCGCTAACTCGGCAGCTCTTTTGCGTATCAGCTTTTCCGAATGCTCCACAACGGTTTTTACGCATTTCGGTTCGGCGATATTCTTTTGCGATTCCTGATTTGCCTCGGCCATCAGCTCCCTTATTATATCCGTCATCAGCACGCTGCCGAAGACCGGACTTGTCTCGCAATCGAGCGATATCCACTTTTTCGGAATATAACCGCCGTTTGCGGCGCAAACAGCCATACGGTATATCGAAAGCGCAAAATAATCCTTCAACTTTTCCGGCGAACCGCAGTTTATCATACTGTCATTGAGCATAACGGACGCGCGAAAAAGCGTACTCGTGCGGTATTCTCCGTCCTGCACGGTATCGGTCATATCAAATTCCTCGCTCAGAGAGCGTCTTGTATCGACCTGACCTAAGAGGTAATCACAGCTCACGTCAAAAAAATTCGACGCGCGGCACACAAAGTCAAGGCTGCACTCCCTTATACCCTTTTCATAGTGCGACAGGAGCGACTGCGACACACCGAGCATTTTTGCGGCGTCCTTCTGGCTCATACCGCGCTCCCTGCGAAGCTTTGTCAGCCTTGCGGCAAATACGGAATTCATAAAATGTCCCCCAAATATTACAAATTGTATTATAATTATATATCAAATTAGACTGTTTGTACAGTATCATTCCCCGGAAGGAGCAAAGCAAAATGAAAGCTTATAAAATTCACTTGATCCGCCATGCCATGACAGAGGAAAATCTTGACGGCAAATATATCGGTCAAACCGATGTGCCGGCATCCGAATACGGGCTCAGGCAAATCAAAGACATCATAGATGAATACGGCGGCTATCCCGAGGTTGACGCGGTGGTTTCAAGCCCCTTAAAGCGTTGCACGGAAACCGCAAAGCTCATATATCCCGACAAAGAGCCCATGATTTTAAACGGGCTTATAGAGTACGACTTCGGCGAATTTGAGGGCAGAACCGCCGACGAAATGAAGGATGACGACGCCTTTAAAACTTGGCTGTCGGGTGAGCACCCGGAAACGCCCGTACCCTTCGGCGAAAGTCAGGCGGCCTTCAACGAGAGAGTCTGCTCATGCTTTGCCGGGCTTATCGACGGAATTATAAAAGCCGGCGTAGAATCGACCGCGGTAATAACCCACGGCGGAGTTATTATGTCGCTTATGACTGCATTTGCCATACCGTCGCTGCCCATGCACGAGTGGATGGCACCGAACGGCACGGGATATACCCTCAGGATAGACCCGTCCGTGTGGAGCCGCGGTCAGAAGCTCGAAACCTTTTCGGAATGCCCGGCCGTGGCACTTTCCGACGACCAGGAGCGTGAGTTATGGGACTTTTACCCGACAGAGCGAGACGACGAATACGATATAACCGAGGATGTATACGGCGATAGCCCCGATGAGGGCGAGGATTTCTGGAAGGGCTTATAAGCACTTCTTCTGCACGGCAGGTTTTTTCGGCGCGGTGATTATATAAAAAATTAACGGGCAGCATAAAGCTGCCCGTTAATCGGAGAGATTCTGTACGGTCTCTTTTTAGAGGAGAAACTTAAAAAACATCAAAGACGTCCGCAAGGGGAGGCTCACTTTATCTCCCCCGTCTTTGTTCTTGTATTATAGCATTTCGGTTTTTGAAAATCAGCAAAAGTGCAAAAATGTCGAAAAATGGGTACATAAATGTCGAAATTTGTCGAATAAGAATCGGTAAAGCGAGAAAAAGCTTTTGCTCACGGATATTTTAAGTCTGAAAAAAAAGGATGTAAAAACTCAGTTTTTACATCCTTTTAATGCTTTTACGGCTGTTTATTTATCTTCCTCGGACGGGTGCCAGTTAAAGATATAATTCATATTGTCTGTGCAGTTAAAGGTCACGGTTCTGTCGCCTATATACGAGAGACTCCCCTCGCCCTTTGCATAAGACGTTATCGTCATATTCTTGTAGAATTCAACCTTTGCCACCTCGTCGGTAACGGCGTCAAACGTAGCAATTATTACGGGTGAATTGTATGCAACCTCATAATCAGACACCGAAAAATAGCTCTCACCCTTTTTAAGCTCGGACAAAATCGCACTTTTGTCATGCGGAGTAAACGCGTGTGCTACGGCAGACGGATCATTTTTGAGCGTTATTATAATTGTGCGGCTGTAAGAAACGGGCACGTTGTTTTCATCGGTGTCCTTTTCATATGTGGGTGTGAGCGAAGTAATTACCGACTGGACATCGTCCATGGTGAGGCGCGAGGCACAGCTGTCGCCAAGCAGATAGACCTTATCGGTAAGGTCCGTACCCTGTTCATATTTTTCGCCCACGGCCTCGGGGAAATAATCATCCTTAAGCCCCTTCTGAACAAAATCCTTATAGAGCTTGAAGGCGTTTTTGAGAGTCTTTGACTCCTCACCTGATATTTTTACGGTGTCGTTGTCTATCCAAAAGTCCTCTTTCGGTTCGGTTTGCGGTCTCTCGGTCTTGACTCGGTTAAAATTTTCGTTGAAATAATTGAGTACCGCCTCCGAATTATCATAGAGCAGAGCTTTTTCGCTGTCGGAAAGAAGATTCATTATGCCGTCAAATATATCGCGGTTATTATCATAATAACGAGAGCGAATGTCATTGTAATTGAGCTGTACCGTGCTGTCGTCGTTTATATCGTCGGTATTCTCAAACAAAGCCGTCAGATCGCTTATTTTATCAGGTGAAAAAACCGGCTTCAGCTGTGCGTATGTAAACGTAAATTCTGCGTCGTGAAGATCTGTTTTCACATATGCTTTTTCAGGCTCATCGCCTCCTGCGCCGATGCTGCATGACGAAAACATTGCCGCAATAAGCACAAACGCCGTAATGACGGATAATAATTTTACGGTTTTTCCCATAATAACGCCCCTTACAATAATATATAAGTATACTTTTTCATTGTAACAGATTTTTCCGGATTTAACAACAGAAAAAACAAAAAAATGCGAAACGCTCTTTTTCGCGTTCCGCATTTCATTTCGATTATTTTAAATCAATATTCGTCCTTTAAGCCCTCGCTGTCATAGAGGAACGCGGTTTCAAGAAGAATGTTGATGCCGGCCTCGATGGTTTTGGGGTCAAGATTGTCGGCTGTATCGCCTCTTGTGTGGTAATATCTCGCCGGAGTGGGGTCCATGGCAGCCAAAGCAACCGCCTTCATGCCGCCCTGCTGAATTGCCGCAGCATCGGATGAGCCGAAAAATACGCTGCTGTAAGGAAGATTGTAGCCTGCGATATCGCTCGCGTGCTTAACCATGGCCGCAGCCTGCTTGTCAAGCTTTACGGTGCCTGTCATATCCTTATTGTAAACGCCCATATCGTCAAAATCGCGAAGGGTGTCGGTTCCTACGAACACAGTCTCGACATCGTCCTCGCCGCAGTGCTTTTTAACGTACTCCTTAGCCCCGCGGAGACCTGCCTCCTCACACGCCATGGAAACACATACAACCTCGGTATTTTCAAATCTGATGTCATTTGCCGCCATATAGCGCAAAACCGACATAGACGCGAACACACCGGTGAGATTGTCGTTAGCACCGGGAACACAGAGCTTCCAGTTTACAAACATACTGCACATAAGTATGGGAATAAGGCAGACAAACAAAACAACTATTGCCGTAACCCTTACGCCGTTCGGAACATCAAAGAACGATACTATTGATGCCGCAAGAGTAATGGCAATTGCGCCGAATGCGAGGGCTATCATAGTAGTGAGCAGCTTGCCGCCGCCGAGATGAGTAAAATACCATTCGTAAGCGGAGTCGATATGTCCGCTGAATACAATGCGGCGCTTTGTCTCGCCTGCCGCTTTTCTTGTGCAGACTACATTGTAAGTCTCTCTTTTCGGAAAAAACGGATCGAGAAACTTTTTATAAAGCAGAAACTCAAAAAACGTGAATATGATTGCGAGAGATGTGAGCACTACGGAAACAACGGAAAACGCCGTTGACGCGCTCGGCAATACGTCAAAGTAGCTCAAAAGAGTCAAAACTATCGAGATCGTCATAAGAATTACATCGAGCGGCACCCAGCCCATAAACGCCTTCGGGTGAAGCTCAAATTTCTCCTTGACCACAGAGTCGGCTACCTTTGACATAGAGTCCGCAACATAGTCCTGAGCCTTGCGCTCATTTTCTTCTCCGGACGGGCGAGGACCTATATCCTTGCAGACCTTTTTGATTTCGCGAATTGTGTAATTCGTCATTTCCCTGACTTTTGAGGGATAATTCGGATTGCTTTCGCTTGCTTTCATTTAATCAGCTCCCTAAAGTTATTCCCAATTCACTTAATTTACATTTGTCTATTATTTTAGCACACTTTCTCGGATAAGTCGAGAAAAAATTTTAATTTGACCGCACGGGAATGATATTTTTGCAAAAAACAGCGGACACCGTTTTCCGAAAAGTCCTTTAAAGCAATCATTTAAGCTTATCGAGCGGCAACTCGTATGCAGGAATAAATTCCTCCAAAAATATATGCGCTTCCCTGCATTCGCTCTCGTCGAGCACTTTTCTTATTGTCCTTTCGGCATCCTCAAATTCACAGTTGCCTGCCTTGCGTTCTTCTATGCACTTGATGTAGGCACTCAGCTTATCCGCCGCCTTTATCAGCCGCCACAGCTCCGCGTCGCGTTCCTCCTTGAAAAACAGCGGTGAAAACTCCTCGCTCAAATCGTCCGGCAGCATATTCAAAAGCCTTTGGCAGGCCTCCTTTTCGACCATACCGAAAACGGAGCGCATCTCGCTGCTGTAATATTTTACGGGAGTGGGCATATCTCCCGTTATGATTTCAGGAGTGTCGTGATAAAGCCCCAAAAGAGCGGCGCGCTCGGCATTGTATTCTTTGCCGAGTCGCTTATTTCCTATAACGGCGAGGGCGTGCGCTATTGTGGCAACCTCGCCCGAGTGCTGACTCAAATTTTCATATGTTGTGTTGCGCATAAGTGCCCAGCGGTTTATATATTTGAGCCTTGAAGTAAACGCAAAAAACTTGCCTTTCATAAATATCTCCTTTAAAGAAAAATCAGGCTACCCCAAAACTGAGATAGCCTGTGTTAAGCCGATTATCAATAATTACGATTGCCGGTATGATACCAGAGTATGTAAAACTCCGTATCGTTGCGGTAATAAGAATCGTAATTCGAGGTAGCGTCGCCCCTATAGAAGCCCGCAGTCTGAAGGCCGTTCTCAAAAGCGTTCGCCATTTTTCTTGAACGCATTCTGATTTTAAGGCTCATAACCATTTCATTGGGATTTACGGAGCCCATCTTAAAGCCGGTGAGCCACCAATGGCCGCCGCCCGTCCACGCATCGCGATAGAAAAATCTGTTCTTCACGGCATATGTATTGGGAGTCAAATACAAATCGTAATACATATTGAGCAAATGGTCGTTGTCGGCACAATTGTAAAGCTTATCGTTGGTCTCGGGGTCCTTTGTGTAAACGCCGACCTCACCGCCGCCGAAGGGGCCGTACTGACCCTTCCAAAGCTGAATTCTCCAATCAAGACCGTCATAGTAGAAATCAACGGTTGTTGTGAGGTATCTCATATTGCCGAAAATTGCCGCGTACTTGTCGTACTGACTGATAAAGTTGGCGTCTCTCTGCCAGGAATCCATAAGCGAATAAAAAATGCCCTGCTCTGCATCGTAACCGAAGCCCATATTGTTTACAAAAGCAGCCAAAGTCTCGGGATCGGCGTTCGCAAGAGCACCGAGCACCGCAGAGCCCAAAGAGCCCATAGAACTTGCGGCGCTGTTTCCGCTTGCAGATGTTGTGTTGTTAAAATCAGGCGTTGTGACCGACGGAACATTCAGCGAGGACGAAGCTTTTGCCGCTGCCGTGGTTGCCGCCGCGGTGGTTTCACCGCCGGTGGTCTCTTCGCCGGTTGTGGCCTCGCCGTTTTCGGCTGTGGTCACGGGACCCGCTATAACCTGATTACTTCTCGTTATTTCCTCGTCACCGTTCTTTTTTGACTTGCATGACGAAAAAACACAAGCTATCATAATAAGCGCAATAACTGCGGATGTTATCCTTACAGACATACTTTTCATTTTATCACCATCCGTTAGATTATAAATCAAGAGTATTATTGCACACTTGATTTGTAAAGTCAACAGATAAAGCAATTTTAATTTGCCTATCTCTGTCTTTTATAGTATAATTGAACAATAAAATTTTAGGTGGTACAAAATATGAGCGAAATAAAAGACATCGGGCTTTACGAATCCGGTGAAAGAAAAATACAGTGGGTAAAGGCGAATATGCCGCTTTTGCGCGCACTCGAGGAGGAATTTTCGGCAGACAAGCCCTTTAAGGGGCTTAAAGTTGCGCTGTCGGTTCACCTTGAAGCCAAAACCGCATATCTCTGCCGCGTTCTCGCCGCAGGCGGCGCAAATATGTATATTACGGGCAGTAATCCGCTCTCAACTCAGGACGACGTTGCCGCGGCACTCGTAAAGGGCGGACTCAATGTATTTGCAAAGCACGGCGCATCGGCGGAAGAATACCACGCGCACATCGAAAAAGTCCTCGAATGCGGCCCCAACGTGATAATCGATGACGGCGGCGATCTCGTAAACACCATTCACAACGAATACCCGGACCTCACAAGCGGCGTTATAGGCGGCTGTGAGGAGACAACTACGGGAATTATACGCCTCAAAGCCATGGAAAGCGACGGCAAGCTTCGTTTCCCGATGGTTGCCGTGAACAACGCCAAGTGCAAATATCTGTTTGACAACCGATACGGCACGGGTCAGTCCGTATGGAACGGCATAAACAGGACAACAAATCTGATAGTTGCAGGCAAAACCGCAGTAGTGGCGGGCTACGGCTGGTGCGGCAAGGGCGTCGCAATGCGTGCCAAAGCTCTCGGCGCAAAGGTGATTGTCACGGAAATTGACAAAATCAAGGCGATGGAGGCGGTTATGGACGGCTTCTCCGTAATGCCTATGGTTGAGGCGGCGAAGTACGGCGATTTCTTTATAACCGTGACCGGCTGCGACAACGTAATCACCGAAAAAGCGTTCCTCAATATGAAGGACGGCGCAATAGTTTGCAACGCAGGTCACTTCAACGTGGAAATCAACATTGACGACCTCGAGAGGCTCGCGACGGAAAAGGAATTAAAGCGCGACAACATAATGGGTTATAAAATGCCGACGGGCGCATGGGTAAACCTCCTCGCCGAGGGCAGACTCGTGAATCTTGCCGCAGGCGACGGCCATCCTGCCGAAATTATGGATATGAGCTTTGCTCTGCAGGCTCTCTCCGCGCGCTACGCCGTTGAAAATCGCGACAAGCTGAAAGACGGTGTAAACGTTGTTCCGGAGGAAATAGACTGCCGCGTTGCGGAAATGAAACTCGCGTCATGGGGTATAACAATTGATGCGCTCACCCCGGAGCAGGAGAAATACATAAACAGCTGGAACGTATAATATACAATATATAATCAGGGACTGTGAAATTCACTTTTTTACAGTCCCTTTCATTGACAAAACGCGGTTATTCTGTTACAATTCTATGCGTTAATATTTGCGCCAATAGCTCAGCTGGATAGAGCGTCCGCCTCCTAAGCGGAAGGTCGGGGGTTCAAATCCCTTTTGGCGCGCCACAAGCAATGCCGAAAGCCTTTGTTTTCAAGGGTTTCCGGCGTTTTTTCATTTTTACGAAAAAACAGCAAAAACGAAAAAATCACAAATTTTCATTAGCAAATTCTCCGTCTGCTAATGGAATTTAGGACTAATGTCGTCCGCCTTTCAGGTGGACGGCTTGCTAATAAAAATTAGCAAAAAAATCGCTGTTTTGCTAATGAAATTGCCCTCTCTGCTAATGGCGAAAAAAGTGAGCCAAAAATCCTGCTAATGGACAAGGCGGTCGTTACTCTGTTAATTCGTTCATTTTTCAATAATGGAGAATTATTCGCAAACTGTACCTATACCATTTCCTGTTATATAATTGCAGTACAGGAGGTGGTTGCTTTGAAAGAACAGAAATATCATTTATATCTTTCCGATGATGAATACAGACAGACTATTCAGTCCCTTGTTCGCTTGAAGAACAACCTAATTGCACAAGGCAGATACACCGACGTCGTCGATGATGTTCTCTGCAAAGTGCTTTCTGCCAAGAAGAGAAAGCTCAAAATCAAATAATTTTGTCACGAAATAAGACCGCCTACACGATGTAAGCGGTCTTATGTTTTAGTTCGATAAACTGGAATTTATATTGCAATCATTTTTTCTTTAATTCTAGAATATTCTTCTCGATCTGCTGTATAGCCCCCCTGAAATCATCATCCGTTTTTCCTGTCGGATCTTCAAGTTTCCAGTTGTCATCAAACGCTCTGCCGATAAACGGACAACCTACATCACAACCCATGGAGATGGAGATGTCTGGCTCCGGGATGCTTGATATCAGCTTAGAATACTGCTTTTTCTCCATGTCGATGCCGTAAAGCTCCTTCATGAAACGGACGGCATCCTGATTGATCTGGGGCGCAGCAAGTATGATGGAATCCTTCAGGAAATCAATGCCCGTATGATTCTGTATAATTTCTGTGAATTAGGGACTTCTCACACTGTGGTAAAAACATCTAAAAATACCAAACACGTCTATAAAATTAATTTCGCCACCGCAGTAAACATATGCATGGCATATCTCAAACACGGCGGTGACGAAACAGAGACCATGCTTCTCATACAAAAGTATCTGACACCTGTCAGGTACAATCGAAAATATCCTATCCACCTCCGTCCAAAGAGAAATAGGAATTTCATGTATCGGGTTGCATAAATCTCGTTACCATTATACTGCGTTATGAGGCAGATATGCAATCTGTCTTTTTGTCATACACAAAAAATGATTTGAACTCATCATACACCTGCTTTCTACGCATTAGTGCACCTAAAAAATACAGCATTTCTTAACTGAACAGTATTTTCAATGCATGAACGCATATGATATACTGTTTTCATCATAAAAAGCCTTATCTAAATGACATTGATTATCTAATTAACTACATTATTTTCTGTCTAAAATATCCATAAATTCGTCACCTGTAATTGTTTCCTTCTCATACAGGTACATAGCCAGTTCGTCCAGTTTTTTCCTGTTTTCAGCAAGGATTTTTCTTGCTTTTTCATGCTCTGCTTTTACGAGTTGCACGACTTTTTCATCAATTTCCTTCTGTGTATCTGCGGAACAGGAAAGAGACGTATCGCCGCCAAGATACTGGTTGGTCACGTTTTCCATTGCCACCATGTCGAATTCATCTGTCATGCCGTAGCGGGTGATCATCGCTCTTGCAATTTTTGTTGCCTGTTCGATATCATTGGAGGCTCCGGTCGTGATCTCACCAAATACGATCTCCTCTGCCGCACGTCCGCCTGTAAATGTAGCAATCTTATTCTCAAGTTCTTTTTTCGTCATCAGATATTTATCACCCTGCTCAACCTGCATAGTGTAGCCGAGTGCACCTGAGGTACGCGGGATGATCGTAATCTTCTGGACCGGTGCTGAATGACTCTGCAATGCAGCTACAAGAGCGTGTCCGATCTCATGATATGCAACAACCTTCTTCTCCTGATCTGAAAGAACCGCATTCTTCTTCTGATATCCTGCAATAACCACTTCTATACTTTCTTCGAGATCAGATTCATTTATGACGGTCCTTCCACTACGGACAGCACGTAATGCTGCTTCATTTATAATATTGGCAAGCTCCGCACCGGATGCACCCGATGCCATACGTGCAATCGTATGCAGGTCAACATCATCAGATGCTTTTATCTTCTTTGCATGAACCTTTAAAATTGCTTCACGGCCTGCAAGATCCGGCAGTTCAACCGGCACACGTCTATCAAAACGTCCCGGACGTGTAAGTGCCGGATCTAACGACTCCGGACGGTTCGTTGCAGCAAGAATGATGACACCATTATTTTCTTCAAATCCGTCCATCTCTGTAAGAAGCTGGTTTAAGGTCTGCTCCCTCTCATCATTTCCGCCCATTTGTCCGTCACGCTTTTTACCAATGGCATCAATTTCATCAATAAACACGATACATGGTGCCTTTTCCTTTGCCTGTCCGAAAAGATCTCGAACCTTGGAAGCTCCCATACCGACAAACATCTCAACGAATTCTGATCCGGACATTGAGAAAAATGGTACATTTGATTCACCCGCCACTGCTTTCGCAAGCATTGTTTTGCCGGTTCCCGGAGGTCCTACAAGAAGGACACCTTTTGGCATAGACGCACCTACATCGGTATACTTCTTCGGATTGTGAAGATAATCAACGATCTCTGAAAGGTTTTCTTTCGCCTCATCTTCTCCTGCAACGTCTGAAAAACGGATTCCCTCACTGGATTGCACATAAATCTTCGCATTGCTTTTTCCCATTCCAAAAGCCATCGAATTTTTTCCTCCGGCATGCTCCATCAGTTTCTTCGCCATATAATTTCCCAGTGCGATAAAAAGGATCAATGGCAAAACCCCGGTCAGCAGGAAGCTGATGATCGGTGACATCTGTTTATCGATATCTTTTGCGAATACTGCTCCACATTCATATAGCCTGTCCGTCAGGTTCGGATCGTTCATCAGACCTGTTTTATAAATATTTTTTTGATCTTTATCTGTAAAGATAATCTGATTGTCATTAACTTCTACTTCACCAATATTCTTCTTCTCGATCATGCTCATAAAAGTGCCATAATCCGTTTCTTTCACCTTATGCTCCATAAGGATTGGTGTGACAACCAGATTAAATACGATCAGCACTATTAACACAATACCATAATAATATGCCAGTGGTTTTTTCGGTGTTTTAACTTCTTTCATGGTCTTTCCTCCTGTTGTTCTGCGTTATGCTTTCTCCGTGCATTTTCGTATTATTTATTCTGCCATCTGACTTCGCCCTTGGACAGAAGCGGATAACAGATCAGCTGATCTGAATCCAGATTTTCCGCATGCATGTCAACCGCTGTGATCTGATGATTATCATAAGTCGTATAATAATAAATACCTTTTGCTGTATTACAACAGGACGTGTATATCGTGATCTCATATTTGCCTTCTGTCACCTCACAGCATCCACGCTGCTGATCTACGGATCCTAAGATATGGAAGAACTGGCTTACACTCTCATCCTCTTCTTCACCGGAGATCGAATTTAATTTTGTAAAGGCAACTTTCACAAATCTTGACTGGCTGGAAAGATCTCCAGGTATTCCCATTCCACCCATTCCTCTGCTATATGCATCAAGCTGTAATACTCCTGCAAAAGTACTCTCCGGCTGTTTTCTGGATACTCCGGCATAATTATTCAGTGCAAACATCTGACTCGGGAATGGTGGATTATTGGTAAGCACTCCTACCGGATTATCATATACATGCAGCCCATCTTTCATAGACTCAACAACGATACAGGAGTCTTTGTCTGCAATGATCCAGTGAAGCTGTGCTGTCGGCAGCTGTTCACTGAAGGCTGTGCCTGTCAGTCTCATTGCTGCCAGCTTCTCTCTCGCCTCTGCTACAGTAGCACACTGTGTAAGGATCCATGGGATGAACTCGAACTGTGCCACCTGGCTGACTTCTGTTTCATCTTCCGGCAAAGCCTCTTCATATGCCGCATTGCCGACAAAATTAAGACCTGCCATTCCAAGGCCTTTTTCATTAACAGCATCATAATAAAGCGGATAACCTCCTGCAACAAATGCCATTCCGATCAAAGCATAATGGCTTTTTATCTTCCCAGCAAACCGGAAATCAAATTCGTAATTTCTTGGCGTTATCGTGATCTGTTCCCCATAGGAAAATTCATAATCAAGCGTTCTGCCCATATAAAAATCTTTTGTTTTGTAAGTTGCTGCTGTACACATATCGAACACCTCTTCTTTCTGCTATAATAGTCCTGCAAACAATCTCATAAACAACTGTCCGATCCGTAAATATGCACTCCGTCCTGTGCGGTACTTTTCGGTCACTTACCTGCATTCATTCATGGTTGCTCCCAGATCATCTCTTATATCCAAAACTGTCTGACTATCCGCCATAAAACAACCATTTTCAAAGTGGTGATAAAGCAATGCCATTCAGTTAAGCATCATTTTAGTGGTTTTCTGTCATAGAAAGCCACTGTTTTTATGCCTAAAAACTTTAAAAATATTACAAAAAACAGTTGACAAGTAAGCCAATATATGTTGCGCAAGCCTTGATTATAAACATATTTCAAGGAGGCTCATTATGGCTGATTTTTTCTTATCTAATTTAAAATCCACACTCGACAACTGCATCACAGAACTCGATGAAATTCACTCCATGTTCTGCCGTAATCCGGAAAGTGATTTTACCAGGAACCGCAAACTTTCTTTCCGCGAGTATATTCAGTTTATGCTCCAGATGCAGAGTAAATCCGTTTCAAATGGAGTAAACATATGCAGGGCATATCTCAAACACGATGGTAACGAAACAGAGTCCATGCTTCTCATACAAAAGTATCTGACACCTGTCAGGTACAATCGAAAATATCCTATCCACCTCCGTCCAAAGAGAAATAGGAATTTCATGTATCGGGTTGCATAAATCTCGTTACCATTATACTGCGTTATGAGGCAGATATGCAATCTGTCTTTTTGTCATAAAAAACCTTATCTAAATGACATTGAATGATTTATTTTCTATCTAAAATTTTATTAAACCGACTAAAGACTCCATAGTTTGTGTGTTTGACTTACTGTTTATATCTATCTTCTCCTAAATATTTTTCTAGTCATTGCAATATAAAATTGCTTATACAGTCTCTCCCTTAAGAGTCCTGGTATTCTGGATAATATACAGAGCGACCGATATGACCATCATTATAGCGCACAAACCAATCAACAGATCTGATACCATCGGTGTAATGTGGAACCATATAATATGCACCGCTGCAGTTCCATATAATAAAAAGGTTACTATCTTTCCATGCCAGTCTGCACCATGTACTTTTCCTGTCTTTCGTATCACAAGACATCCACTGACTACCATATACAGCTCCTTACCTGCCATTATTACGATTAAAAGAAGCATATGAGGAAAACGAGTAAACAGACAGATTAACATCGCTGTCTGTGTCGGCTTATCAGCCACTGGATCAAGTATTTTTCCTAAATTACTAATCTTATGGAATCTTCTTGCGATATATCCATCAGCAAGATCCGTAAGACCAGACAGCAATAAGATTTCACCAGCTAACAGAGGATTTTTCTTTACACAATAACTCCATATAATTACCGGAATCAGACAAAGCCGAAAAAAAGAAAGAAGATTAGGAACCGTAATAATTCTATTCAAATTTTCTTCCTGATTCACTTCACTCTGCATGTACGGTCACCTCACTTTCCTTTTTTTTAGGCATAAACCAATAAAATATAACACAAAATGCTAAAGCAAACACAACACCAAAAACATTTTGAATCACTCTAAGACTAACCGCTCCTTGTAGTCCATAAGTCTCTGCAGCAATGGCTAAAGCACCAAATGTGTTAAATACTGCCTGCCAGCCATATTGTGCTGAAAATCCTACACCGATTCCACCAAGAATTCCTATATATGCATAGATTGACGAAGGAAGCAGAAAATATAATACTGTAAAACATATAACACCTGCAATATTTCCGACAATCCTTTTACGGACTCTGTAGTGCATATCTTCCATAGACGGCAAAATCACGGACATGGCCGCAATACCAGCCCACATTGCACGTGGCATATTACAAAGTTCTGCAATGCAAAGGACAATCGGTACGCATAAAATCTGACATATCTGCCATTTTGTTCTGGAAGAAGTGATATCAAATTCTTGTATCAGATCTTTCAGATTTCTTTTATAAGTTCTGTTTTTATGATTTCGATAAAATACGAAGCAGGTAAGTGCTGCACCTAAAGCCATTCCGACTAATCGCATCTGATAGCTTTTTCCCGTAACATCATAACCATATAGCAGCAGATACCCAAGAACCAATGTAGATTGATTAAACATGAATGGATTATGGCATCCGAACAGAATCAACACAGCCAGTGCCGCAATATTTAACAGCATTCCCAATACCGGTGAAAACTGATTTGCTAAATGCGGACATACAGTCATAATTACAAAGAACAAAGCCAAAAGCATCGTAGATTGTCCGGTGTGGATCCCCAGATCCGCATTTCTAAACACCATGAGACATAATAAGACTACTACACCTACAATGCTGTTCTCATTTCCAAATAGGATGCTGAAAATACTAACAAAGAAAAAACAAAATGCCATTGTAGCAGCTATCTTCACCAGATATACCCACATATGATATAATTTTTCTTTTAGTGTTTCACTCTTTTTCAACAGGTTTTTAGAACCTGCCTGATTTAACTGCAACTCCTGATAAAATGTCATATAAATTCTCCCATCTTCTAATTTATCTTAAAACTAGATAATCTCATCTTTCTGCTTTGGCAGCTCTATAACAAATCTGCATCCACCATATTCACGGTTTTCTGCTTTGATTGTTCCTCCGGCACTATCTACAATCCGTTTTACAAGTGCAAGACCTAGGCCATTTCCTTCTGCTTTATGAGATCCATCTACCTGATAGAACTTGTCAAATATTCTGGATTTTACATCATCCTCTATTCCTGGTCCTTCATCTTCCAGAATGAACTTAACAGAATCCTGTTCTTGTTTCAGAAACATCGTAATTGTCCCCTTTGAAGGGCTGAACTTAATCGCATTATCCAAAAGATTTATCCAGATATGCATAAAAAGTCCTTCATTCCCAGTATATTTAACTTCCTCCAATTCTACCTGAAAACCAATTTCTTTTTCTGTCCATTTTGTTTCCAATGAAAGAACTGCCTGACGGATCTGTTCATCCAGACGATATTCTGTTTTTTTCATTGGTATATTCTGATTCTCTAACTTGGATAACAGCAAAATATTACCAACCAATCCGGAAAGTCTTTGGGTGTTAAATAAGATTTTTTCTACATATTCCTCTTGATCCGGAGACAGTTCTTCTCCCTGAAGCAGCATTGTATATCCTTCAATGGCATTAATCGGGGTCTTAAACTCATGAGAAACATCAGATACAAAATCCATCTGCAGCACCTCTGTTGCACGAAGTTCTTTTGTCATAACGTTAAAACTTTGATAAGATTCTCCAACTTCTGCTATACGGCTGTTCGTTTCCAAATGCTGTTCAAAATCTCCCTGAGAAACTTCCTTCATTGCTTTACTAAGTCTGGTAATTGGTTCCAGTAACTTTGCATTAATAAAGGAAGTGATCAGCCCTGCAATCAATGTATTGAAAATCAAAAGCCAGCCAAGCACAGGTATGCTGCCCGGCAGATTAAAAAAATGATTCAAAAAAGCAAATAATAAAGCAGATATGACTGTTGAAAATACAAGTGCCAGCCAGATTGCACCAGTCAGACAGGATCGGATCCGCAATCCTTTTTCTTTCTTTTGTTCCATTATTTTTTCACCACCTTGTATCCAATTCCACGCATTGTTACGATTTCAAAATCAGGGTTATCTTTAAAACGCTCTCTGATTCTTCCTATATGTACCTCTATCGTATGTGGGTCTGCCTCCGTCTCGTATCCCCATACTTCATCCATCAACTGTTGTTTTGTAAATGTTCTGCCTGGCGAAGCTGCAAGCTTATATAAAAGCAGGAATTCTTTTTTAGGCAAAACAAGACTTTCCTTATCAGTTGTAACCGTCATTGCATCATAATCAAACTCTGTTGAACCGATCACAATTTTGTGTTCATTCAGTATCTGTGCACGGCGAAGCAGTGCTCCGACTCTTAAAACCATTTCATTCACATTTACCGGTTTTACCATATAATCGTCACTTCCCGAAAGAAATCCCTGGCGCATATCATCAAAGGAACCTTTCGCAGTGATCATAAGCACTGGTATCTGATATCCTGCTGAGCGAAGTTCTGACACCAGTTCATAGCCATCCATAACCGGCATCATAATATCAGAAATGATCAGATCAATATATTCCTTATCCAATACTTCTAATGCCTGTGCTCCATCCGATGCACTTTTGACTTGATATCCATTCTTCTCAAGCACTTTTTGGAATAGCTGGCTTAATTCTTTATCATCTTCTACAATCAATATTTGAAACACGTTTTCCTTCCTCCTTATTAAAACAGATACCTTGCCCATCCAAGCAGATGCTGTACCAAAAATATTTTTCTCTGACGTTTCTTTGTTAATTCGATTGGCTCTACATGATATGGATCACGATAGGTTCCATCTTCCAATACCTGGCGGGACACTCTTTCATATTCCATCATGCCCTCTTCCAACTGTTTATTAATATCTTTACTGCGAATTACAAGCATCAGTTCCGTATCCAGATATGCACTTCTCATGTCCATATTAAAGGAACCGATTACAGACAGATCATCGTCAATCAGAATACTTTTTCCGTGGTATGAATAACCGCCTTCATATTCCCAGATATTAATTCCTGTACTTAAGATTCTATTTCTGTTTTTCGCATAATCGGCAGCCCCAAATGGATTCCCATTATTCGCAACTGAATTTGTCATGATAGAAAAATCTGAAACGTTCTCTGCAATCTCCTCCCATGTATTATACATCATATCATTACAGATAATATATGGCGTGTGGATCTTCACACGATTTTTTGCATTTTTCATCAATTCTCCCAACTGATACCACACTACTGGTTCTTTGGAACCTGTGTGAATAGGATTTGACACTAATGCAATCTTTTCTGTCTCAAAAGTTTCGTCCGTGTAATCGGTATCGCAGATTCTTTCCTTATTCTCTTCAAAATATTTCTGATAGCCGTTCTGCAGCTCTAAAACTGCGTTCTTTACAGATTTTCTATTTGCCAGTTTTTTATTGTCATGAAAATAACCACTGTCTTCTTGTTCCCATATCGTTTCAAAATACTCTAACAACTGGTTAACTGAATTTTCTTTCTCAGGTTCATCGCAAACCACTAACACGTCTCTGTCATAGTTCTTATGTCCCGGAAAATCACCCAGGAAATAATTGTATGTATTTCTTCCCCCAAGAATATATCTCTTTCCATCTGCAATCAAATATTTATCATGCATTCTACCCATCATCTTCCATGGTTTCAACGGATTGGCCTTATTATATAGTTTAATTTCAACATTCTCATGGGAAGATAATCCATAGAAATACGGATTTCCTTCCATATCAATCCAGCTCTCCATTCCATCTACTAACAGACGAATATGTACACCTCTGTCTGCCGCATCATGCAGTGCTCCTAAAATCAATTTTCCACTTTCATCGGATTGAAATGCAAAAGTAGAAAGAATAATTTCCTTTTTTGCATTCTTGATCAAACGCACTCTTTGTAAAAGCGCTTCTGGATTCTTTTCTATGATTACTGCCCGTTCTGTATTTTCACTGCATTCGTTCCATGACCCATTTTTTGTTTCTTTTTTGGTTGTATTGGACACTTCCGGCTGCTTTTTATATGCAACGCAGATTCCGAGCAATTCATAAAAAGCCACACATAAAAAAATTGCCAGTATAACAAGAAGGATTTTACATATTTTATGCTTTTTCATTGTACATCACCTGATTCCTTTTTATTTCATACTTATACAATACAAAGTCAATCTCAATTTAACCTCAACAAAATTTATTTTTCATAAAAAAATATGACCGGCTTCTTTTTAAAGAAACAGTCATATTTTTATTCTAATATATGAAGGAGCTTTTCTTACTCCGTTGTATTAATCACTATTTTATTTCTTCCATAAGCTGTCGGATTTTTCTCAATGTACACTGTGTAACTGCCAGGTCATCTTCTTGTATATTCGATATGATTTTTTCATAAGCTTCTATCATTTTTTCTTTCTGACAATTACTTAATTCAATTGCCTTGTTCGTCAAAACAAGGTATGTTCTTTCTTTTTTTTCATCTAATTTCCAGATAATATATCCTTTATTTTCAAGACTTTTTACCATCTTAGATGTTTCTGGAATCGATAATTTCATGTATTCTGCCACTTCTGAAAGATATACTCCTTCATGACAGTCTGATTTTTCAACACATTCCTTTATACTATAAAGGAACAAATAATCTGTTCTTTCAATAAATTCAAATATGCTTTCAACATTGATGCTCTTTAAAAAAAACTCCTCTGCACTGGTTCCTGCTCCCATATTATCGTTCCTCTCTTTCTATATATTCTTTTTTGCTGACTAGGCTCTTATATGCCGGTCGAATGATCTTATCTGTAGTTATCAATTCTTCCAGGCGATGTGTACTCCAACCAGCAATTCTTGCTATCGCAAATAATGGCGTGTACAATTCTCTTGGAATATTCAACATATCATACACAAAACCACTATAGAAATCTATATTAGGACTTACTCCTTTGAATATCTGACGCTGCTTTGCAATCAACTTAGGTGCAATCTTCTCAATATTGTTATAAAGGGTCATATCTTTCTCACGTCCTTTATCCCTTGCGAGTTGTTCTACAAAGCCTTTGAACACCCTTTCTCTCGGATCTGAAATAGAATACACAGCATGTCCCATTCCATAAATAAGTCCTTTCTGATCAAACGCCTCTTTCTTCAAAATCTTACTCAGATATGATGTAATTTCCTCTTCGTCTTCATAATCTTTCACATGACTTTTAATATCATCCATCATATTCATTACCATCAGATTTGCACCGCCATGTTTTTTTCCTTTTAAGGATGACATTGCTGCTGAAATAACAGAATAAGTATCTGAACCTGAAGATGTTACTACCCGTGTAGTAAATGTAGAATTGTTACCACCACCATGTTCCATATGTAACAATAATGCTATATCCAGTACTCTTGCTTCCAGTTCTGTGAATTTTGTATCTGGTCTTAATAGGCGCAGGAAATTTTCAGCAATAGATAAATCTTTTTCAGGTCTATGAATATACATACTTTCGTTTTTTTCATAATGACAATAAGCATGGTATGCATATACTGCTAACATAGGAAATACTGCGATCAACTGCATACTCTGCCTTAGCACATTCGGAATTTCAAGACTTTCTTTCTCCTTATCGTAAGAGCCCAATGTAAGAATACTTCGAGTCATAGAACCCATAATATCTGATGTAGGTGCTTTCATAATGACATCTCTGGTAAAGTCAGTCGGTAGTTCCATACAATCAGATAGTCTTCCCTGAAATTCCATTAACTGTGTATCCGTTGGCAATTCTCCGAATAAAAGAAGATATGCTCCTTCTTCAAAGACAAACCTTTTTCCTTTACTTCCTGTTACTAAATCTTTTATATTATAACCACGATAAGATAACTCGCCATCACATGGGCTCTTTACTCCATCATGATATTCAAAAGCTTTTATATCAGAAATATTTGTAAGCCCTGTCAACACACCTTGGCCTTTTTCATCTCGTAAGCCTCTTTTTACACCATACTCTGAATACAGATTCTTACTAATGCTATCATTTTGTTCACAAAAAATTGCTTGCTGTTTCATATAATTTTCCAAATTGCTCATTTGAATCGCTCCTTTCATTCTGTTACGAACTTACATACTATACTCAGATATTCTTGTTTCCAGAGCATTCAGCATTGTCTGTTCTTTTTCTTATTCTTATTCATTAGCAATACAATACAATGGAAAACTCAATTTAACCTCAACAAGGTTTGTTTTTTTTCATCCATGCAAAATCTTCTTTGTACAACAGACTGTCGGCCATATTGTATATTTGCTGAAAAAAACTTCCAAGAATCATTGGCATTGCAAAAACCGTCAACGCTTTGAGGGGCGTATCGGTTATCAAATACTCATCTTTCGACATTATCATATTCCTCCATGGTATCCCATTCACTTACCTTCTCAAATTCCGATTTATCAATCTTTAATATCACATATTATACATCATAAATATGAAAATTTCTACCCTCCGTCTATTGACCTCAAATTTAAAATAGGCGGCTTTTTTTATTTTCAAAAAAAGTTGAAAAATTTTTGCTCAGAGGGGGTGCAAAATGCCTCTCCCAGTTCAAACAAGTGAAGGGGTTAATTCCGAACCATAAAATCGGAAGCCTTTCACTTGAACTTTGAAAACTGAATATACAGGTCACTAAGACTTTATTTCTGATGATAGCCACCTTATCGGGTACGCCGAAACTTCTGAATTTCAGAATAGCGAGAACTCCCGATATAAATAACAGGTTGCAACTGTTATGGCGACGACAGTCAGAATGATAATGATACTTCCCTACGGGGCTGGCGGAAAACCCGGCAGAGGTGAAACTCCTATGATACAGATTAGCAATCTGTTCCTTAGTGACTTCCCACGGCGTTTTGCTCGGCAAGGGGTATTGAGAATAAATATTGCCACGACTGATTAGGAAATGAATCGGTCAGGTACATAGCCGAAAAGCTATGAATTTTAAGAAAGGAGGACAACAAAGTGTCAAACTGCAAAACGATTGCAATATGCAATCAAAAAGGCGGAGTTGGAAAGACAACCACTACGGTAAATCTCGGCGTAGGTCTTGCAATGCAGGGCAAGAAAGTATTGCTCATAGACGCAGACCCACAGGGCGACTTAACTACTTGCCTCGGTTGGCAGAATACAGATAACTTGGGTATCACGCTTGCAACGAAACTCACAGATGTAATAAATGAAACGATGACTAACCCTATGGTCGGTATTTTACACCACGAAGAAGGAGTTGACCTTGTACCGGCAAACCTTGAATTGTCTGCGATGGAATTTAACCTTGTAAATGCAATGAGCAGAGAAACGGCTTTGAGAAATTACCTCAGCGAAGTAAAGGACAAATACGATTATGTACTTATTGATTGTATGCCCTCGCTGGGTATGGTAACAATCAATGCTTTATCTGCGGCAGACAGCGTTATTATTCCGGTTCAGGCACAGTATTTACCGGCAAAGGGAATGACGCAGCTTGTGCAGACCATTTCAAAAGTAAAGAAGCGTATCAATCCAAACTTAAAGGTAGATGGTATGCTGCTTACTTTGGTGGATAGCCGTACCAACCTTGCCAAAAGCACAGTAGAAGCTCTGAGAGAAAACTTCGGCAATCAGATTAAAATGTATCGCACACATATTCCGATTGCTGTAAAGGCAGCAGAGACTTCTTCCAAAGGCAAGAGCATTTTTGCTTATGAGCCAAACAGTACGGTGTCGAAAGCATACACCGAATTCACAAAGGAGGTGTTAGCAGATGGCAGGAAGAAAGAGCGACTTCACTCTCACGAGGCTCGATGATTTGTTTTCAACTCAAGAGCAAAGAGATGATGAAAAGTTATCTAAAATCAGAGATATTCCGCTGACGGAGATTGATGATTTCCCCGACCACCCATTTAAGGTGCGTGATGACGAGGATATGGCACAGCTTGTTGAAAGCGTAAAAGAGCGTGGAGTTATTACTCCGGCTACGGTAAGACAGAAAGAGGACGGAAGATACGAACTCATTTCAGGACACAGAAGAAAAAGAGCTTGTGAGCTTGCGGGGTTTGAAACATTAAGATGTGAGGTCGTTGACCTAAATCGAGATGAAGCCATAATTCTAATGGTAGAAAGTAACTACCAACGCTCGCAGATACTTCCCTCGGAAAAAGCATTTGCATATAAAATGCGATTGGAAGCAATGAAAAGACAAGGACAACGAACAGATTTAACTTCTCGCCCAGTGGGCAATAAGTTATCTGTAACTCAGGTTGCTGATGAGGTTGGCGACAGCGAGCGTCAAATACACCGTTATGTACGCCTTACAAACCTTGTTCCGGAATTACTTGATTATGTTGATGAGGGGCGAATTAAAATGCGACCTGCCGTCGAATTGTCATATCTTGACGAGGACAGTCAGCGTGATGTAGTTGATGAGATAGACCTAAACGACGCAACTCCGTCCCACGACCAAACTATCCGTATGCGTAAGTTTTTTGATGACGGCAAACTGACAACCGAGGCTATCCAAGCAATAATGTCGGAGGAAAAGCCAAATCAGAAAGAAAAAATCGTGTTGAGAGGTGACAGAGTTCGACAGCTTATTCCGAAAAATGTTCCTGTAAGCCAAACGGAAGATTTTGTTTGCAAGGCTTTGGAGCATTACAACAAGTATCTCAAACAAAGGGCAGAGCGTGACAGTCGTTAGTTCCCCCTTCTCACACTCTACCCCCATTTACTACCTGTTTACCAGCTGAATAAAATATATTTTATCTCTCTTAAATATATCTATCTTGATAAATTAAAGCTATCTAAACAAGGGACAAGGGTTTCGCACCGTTGAAATTTAAGTGAAGATTGCTTAGGATAGAGTTGAAGGGAGCGATAGTTATGAAAAAACTTTTATCGGTAGTTCTTGCGTGTTTAATAATTTTGCTTGTAGGTTGCAGTAATGAAAAAGCAGTCAAAGAAGCCGCAACGAGTGAATTTAACAACGAGACTTCTTTTCCGGCTGGTAATACAGAAGCTGAAGAGCCACAAGAAAGCGAAATTGTTGAAAGCAGTGTTCAGGTAACGGAAAAAGAGCGTGAAAACACTCAAAACTCCGCACCGGTACAAAAAGAGTTACTCAGTAGAAGAAGTACAGTACATTTTAGGTATCACCCGTCAGACTGTATATAAACTTATCAAACAGGGTTGTTCTCAAGCGATAATGCTTGAAAACGGCTACCGCATTACAAAATCAAGTTTTGATAAGTGGTTAGATAATGAATAAGGAGGATTGAAGAATGGCTTCTATCGTAAAAAGAAAGAACCGTTATTCTGTTGTATATACCTACAAGGATGATGACGGTACCCAACATCAGAAATGGGAAACCTTTGATACAAATGCAGATGCGAAAAAGAGAAAAACTCAGATAGAATTTGAACAGCAAACCGGTACATTTATCGTTCCCACAGCTACAACCGTAGCAGACCTGCTTGAAGAATATTGCTCCGTGTATGGGGTAAACAACTGGGCGATGTCAACCTACCGTTCAAAGAAAGGTCTTATGTATAATTACATTATTCCGCTTATCGGAGATGTGAAGCTTGAAGAACTGACACCGAGACTAATGGATAAGTTCTATCAGAGCCTATTGAAAGTCAAGACAAAATCGGTGCAGAACAAAAAGCCAAAAAACGAATATCTGACTGTACATACCGTAAGAGAAATCCATAAGTTTTTAAGAAGTGCCTTTAATCAGGCAGTAAAATGGGAGCTGATGACAAGAAATCCGGTTCTCAATGCAACCCTACCGAAAGAGGAACATCAAAAACGAGAGATTTGGACAGCGGAAACGCTTATGCACGCTCTCGAAGTGTGCGACGATGACATTCTCTCTTTAGCTATCAATCTTTCCTTCGCCTGTTCACTACGAATGGGAGAAATGCTTGGACTGACTTGGGATTGTGTTGATATATCTGAGGAAAACTTGAAAGACAACAATGCTTCCATCTATGTAAATAAGGAGCTTCAGCGTGTAAACAGAGATGTAATGGAGGTTCTTGAAAACAAAGATATTATCCGTATATTTCCGAGAACCTTATCAAATACAAACACCTCTCTCGTTTTGAAAACACCTAAGACGAAAACGAGTGTGAGAAAAATATTCTTACCGTCAACCGTTGCTCAAATGCTGTTGGAGAGGAAAAAGCAGATTGATGAAATGAAAGAACTTTTTGGAGACGAGTATTTTGATTACAACTTGGTATTCTGTCATTCGTCAGGCAGACCGATGGAAGGTCAGGTAATCAACCGTGCCTTGAAAAAGCTGATAAAGGATAATGACCTCCCCAATATAGTGTTTCACAGCTTCCGCCACGCAAGTATTACCTACAAGCTGAAATGGAACGGCGGCGATATGAAATCCGTTCAGGGCGACTCAGGACACGCAAGAATGGATATGGTAGCCGATGTTTACAGCCATATCATTGACGAGGACAGACGCTACAATGCACAGAAATTTGAGGAACAGTTCTACAATGCCAAAGGACTGAAAAATGTTGAAGAAGGCAAATCTGCTCCTATGCCAAAGTTTGAAACCTCCGTTGAATTGCTTGACCCGATGGCAGAGGTTCAGGAAACTCCTGTAGAGGAAGAAGAAAATTCCGATGACAACAGTGTAGAAGAAAATGCTTCTCTGATTGCAAAGCTGTTATCCAACCCGGAAGCAGCGGCATTATTAAAGGCTTTAGCGAAAACAATTTAATCGCATAAAAAAGGCAATCCGTCAGGGTTGCCTTTTGTAATGCCTAAAAATATCTTGAAATCAAGACGAAAAACCATTATAATATTTGAAAGCAAATTATTTGTTCGCAAAAGAGAATGCGTAAACTGTAGTGATGTTTGCTGTGATTTATGGGTTACAGATTAACTCGATGATGTTTCCCATATTTCTTTGCATTTGCTAATACCCTGCTAAAAGGAAGGTAAAAAACCACGAAAAATTAGCAGGTTTTAGACGAGAATTTACTAACAGTGAAACCCCGGAAAAGCCAGTAAAATCAAGGATTTTTGAGAATTTCGAGGGAATTCGAGAGAATAAGAAAAGCCCCTCCGAGACTTCTCCTAAGCGGAAGGTCGGGGGTTCAAATCCCTTTTGGCGCGCCACAAGCAATGCCGAAAGCCTTTGTTTTCAAGGGCTTTCGGTTTTTATTTTTGTCAAAAACGAGAAAAACGAAAAGCCGCAGTTTTTCATTGGCTTTTTTCCGTCTGCTAACGGAATTTATGACTGATGTCGTCCGCCTTTCGGGCGGATTTTTTTATGTTATCCGATGCGTATTTTTATGATTGAAAAATTTAAAACGTGCAAAAGTGCGCATTTGCGGTTCAATAATATTGCATATTAGATAACAAAACGGGCACACTATAAGCACAAACGCTGAATTTTATTGCACGATATTGACTGTATTTGAATGTTTCTGTATAATTAAGGCACAACAGAGATATCGGAGGTGTGAATATGCTTACAACCGACAGAAGAGCGCAGATACTTGAAATTCTGCGTCAGAACGGCTCGGTTACCGTTTCAAAGCTTGCCGAAAAATTCGAAACAAGCGAATCTACGATAAGGCGTGATCTTTTGGCTCTTTCCCAGCTCGGAAAAATAAACAAGGTTCACGGCGGCGCGACTGTTCTCGGGCAGGAATTTCTCCACAACGAGGAGGATTTCAACAAAAAATCGCTGATGAACATAAACGAAAAGGAAGCAATAGCAAAATATGCCGCATCGCAGATAAATGATGATGATTTCGTTTTTATCGACGCAGGCACGACCACCTTTCTTATGACGAAATATATAACCTCTTCCAAAGCAACCTTTGTAACCAACGGAATCGCCCATGCAAAGGAGCTGACGGCCAATGGCTGCAAGGTTTTTGTTATCGGCGGTGAATTAAAAAGCACAACCGAGGCAATCATAGGCTTAGTAGCCGCTTCAAATCTTCAGAAATATAACTTTTCAAAAGCGTTCATCGGAACAAACGGAGTCAGCGAAAAACAGGGCTTTACAACCCCGGACACCGAGGAGGCAATGCTGAAAGCCGTTGCCATAGAGCGAAGCTTTGTAACCTATGTGCTTTGCGACCACACAAAGTTCGGAAAAGTTTCGGCGGTATCATTTTCACCGGTTGCTGCGGCGTGTATAGTCTGCGACAAATGCGATGACGAACAGCTTAAATCAAAAACGGTAGTGAAGGAGGTAACTGCTTAATGGTTTACACCGTTACTCTGAATCCGGCTCTCGACTATGTGATGAAGCTCAAAGCTCTCAGAACCGACGACATAAACCGTACGGACGGCGAAGAAATCTATTACGGCGGAAAAGGCATCAACGTGTCGGTCATACTCACACAGCTCGGAATTCCCAACACGGCACTCGGCTTTCTCGGAGGCTTTACCGGAAAAAAGCTTGAAGAAATGCTCAAAAACGACAGTATCAACTGCGACTTTAATTATCTTAAAAACGGCGATACGAGAATAAACGTCAAAATCAAGGCCGACAAGGAAATTGATTTGAACGCCTGCGGCCCCGAAATCACAAAAGAGGATATGCAGAGCTTTTTAAGAAAGCTTGACGGCATAAAGAGCGGAGATTACCTTATCCTCGCAGGCTCTATCCCGAATACCCTCCCCGATGACATTTACGAGCAAATACTTGAGAGAGTCGGCGACAGAAATATAAACTGCGTGGTTGACGCAACGGGCGATTTGCTCAAAAACGTACTCAAATACAGACCGTTTTTGATAAAGCCGAATCATCACGAGCTCGGCGACCTGTTCTCGGTCCAAATAAAGAGTGATGACGACATTGTGAAATATTCGAAAAAGCTTCAGGAAATGGGTGCTAAAAACGTGCTTGTTTCAATGGCAAAGGACGGCGCAATGCTTACGGACGAAAACGGAAGCGTCCACAAAATAGGCAACGCAAAGGGCAAGCTCATAAACTCCGTCGGTTGCGGAGACAGTATGGTAGCAGGCTTTACGGCAGGATATATCAAGACCGCCGACTATTCCTACGCTTTAAGACTCGGCTCGGCGTGCGGAAACGCAACGGCCTTTTCAGAAAAGCTTGCAACCCGTGAAGAAATTGAACGCGTCTTTAACGCGGAGTATAAATAAGGAGGAATACTTATGAAAATCATCGACTTATTAAAAAAGGATGCGATTGCTCTTAATGTTTCTCTCACCGACAAGGAAGAGGCAATCGACAAGCTGATTTCCCTGCACGAAAAGGCAGGAAATCTTGCCGACAAGGCGGCGTACAAGGAGGCTATCCTTGCAAGAGAGGCTCAGGGCTCGACCGCAATCGGAGAAGGAATTGCCGTTCCGCACGCAAAATCGGACAGCGTAAAGACTCCCGGTCTTTCGGCGATAACGGTTCCGAACGGCGTTGATTACGGTGCTCCCGACTCCAAGCCCTCGGACATTTTGTTTATGATTGCCGCTCCCGTTGACGGAGATTTACATCTCGAAATACTCTCCCGTCTTATGGTAATGCTTATGGAACCGGAATTTTGCGCGGCTCTACGGGGCGCAAAAACGACGGACGAATTTTTAGAAATAATCGACAAAAAGGAAGCGGAGAAATACCCCGAGGAAGCTGTAAAACCCGAAGTAAAGCCGAAGGGTTACAGAATACTCGCAGTTACAGCCTGCCCGACGGGCATAGCGCATACCTATATGGCGGCAGAGGCACTTGAAAAAGCGGGCGAAAAATTAGGCTATCCGCTCAAGGCCGAAACCAACGGCTCCGGCGGTGCTAAAAACGTGCTCACAAAAAAGGAAATCGAAGAATGCGACGGAATAATCATTGCCGCAGATAAAAACGTCGAAATGGCACGTTTCGACGGCAAGCCGGTTGTAAAGACCTCGGTTTCAAACGGAATAAACAAGCCCGAGGAGCTTATCAAAAGAATCGTTGACGGAAAAGCCGCGATATATCACGCCGACGAAAGTGAAAAGCAGCCTATTGATGACGACGAAAAGGAAAGCGGCTGGCACAAACTTTATAAGCATCTCATGAACGGTGTTTCGCATATGCTCCCGTTCGTTGTCGGCGGCGGAGTTCTCATAGCTCTCGGCTTCCTGTTCGATACGCTTGCAGGCAATGCCGATGTCGGCGGAACCTTCGGCTTCACAAGTCCCGTTGCGGCAATTGTGTTCTGGATAGGCAAAGCGGCATTTGCGCTTATGCTCCCCATTCTTTCGGCTTATATCGCATCGTCCGTTGCCGACAGACCTGGTCTTTTGCCCGGTATGATAGGCGGCGTATTTGCGGCAAACGGTTACACCTTCAGCTCGCTGATTGAAAACCAAAGCCTTACCGGAGACGACAAAGCGGTGTCGGGCTTTCTCGGTGCTCTGCTCGCAGGTTTCCTTGCCGGTATTATTGTAAATCTCCTCAAAAAGGCATTTTCTTGGCTTCCGAAATCAATGGACGGAATAAAGCCCGTATTTATCTATCCTCTTTTCGGCACGCTTATCATGGGCCTTCTTATGTGTCTTGTAAACCCCGTTATAGGCGTTGTCAACTCCGCTCTTTCCTCATTTCTCTCGTCGCTCGGCGATACAAGCAAAATACTCCTTTCCATAGTACTTGCGGCAATGATGGCAACGGATATGGGCGGCCCGTTCAACAAGGCGGCTTATGTTTTCGGCACGGCTGCAATAGCCGACGGCAACACATGGATTATGGCGGCTGTTATGATAGGCGGTATGGTTCCCCCGATTGCAATCGCACTTTCGACAACCTTCAACAAGAAGAAGTGGACATCGGAAGAAATCAAATCAGGCCCCGTAAACTATCTTATGGGTCTGTGCTTCATTACGGAGGGCGCTATCCCCTACGCCGCTTCCGACCCGGTCAGAGTTATCCCCTCATGCTTAGTAGGCTCTGCTGTCGCAGGTGCTCTTACATCACTGTTCAACGTCACATGCCCCGCACCTCACGGCGGAATCTTCACATTTATAGTATGCGACCATCCGCTTCTCTATATCGTAGCCCTTATTGCAGGCTCGGTTGTCGGAGCGCTGATGCTCGGTCTTCTTAAAAAGGATCGTAAAGAATCCGTATAACAAACAATCAAGAACCGTGCCGAGGGGCATCATCCTCTCGGCAGGTATTAAACATAAGGAGAATTATTATGGTACAGAAAACTTTTACAATCACTAATAAAATGGGACTTCATATGCGTCCGGCAAACACCTTTGTAACGGAAATGTCTAAATTCTCTTCGGACGTTGACATTGTTTTCGGAGGTAAAAGGATCAACGGCAAGAGCATTATGAATATAATGGCAGGCTGCATCAAATGCGGAAGCGAAATCACCGTAGAGTGCAGCGGCGCAGACGAAAACGAAATGCTCAAAAAAGCCGAAGAGCTTATCACATCGGGCTTCGGCGAAGAATAATATTGCCGCGGCTTAATGAAAGGGTGGGTTTAATGCTTAAAGGAATCGGCGCATCTCAAGGCTTCGGAATCGGCAAGGCCGTTGTTATAAGGGACACAAACCTTGACTATTCATCCGTAAAATTTACCGATTCGGATCATCAAAAAAAGCGTCTGCACTCGGCAGTCGCCGACTTTTCCAACGAAACAAAATCACTTGTGGCGGAGCTTAAAAAGAATGCCGGAAATAAAGAGGCGGAGATACTCGAGGGACATCTTGTTATGCTTGAGGACCCGTTTATGCTCGCACAGATGGAAGAAGCAATCGACAACGGCTCTGTTGCCGAAGCGGCGGTTGACAGCATATGCACGATGTTTATCAATATGTTCTCCGGCGTTGACGACGAGCTTACGCGCCAACGCGCCTCGGATGTAAAGGATATAAGAGACAGCCTTTTGCGTATTCTTCTGGGTGTAAAAAGTGTGGATATTTCATCCGTACCGAAGGGCTCTGTTCTCATCGCCAAGGATTTCACCCCGTCCATGACGTCACAAATAAACAGGGAAAATGTTTCCGCAATTATCACCGAGGTCGGCGGCGTTACGAGTCACAGCGCAATACTCGCCCGTGCCATGGGCATACCCGCCGTTTTGTCGGTCGTCAATGCGGTTGAAAAAATCTCGGACGGCGATATGATTATTGCAGACGGCTTCAAGGGTAAAGTATTTACCGACCCCACAGAGGAAGAGCTTGAAGAATACAGAACCAAGCAGGCGGCATATCTGAAGGAAAAAGAAAGCCTCAACGAATACTTCTCAAAAGAAACCGTTACAAAATCCGGCGTAAAAAAGCATGTGTACGGCAACATCGGCAAGGCTGAGGACGCACAGAACGTATTGCAAAACGGCGGCGAGGGCATAGGCCTCTTCAGAACGGAATTTCTGTTTATGGACAGAGCCTCTCTTCCCACGGAGCAGGAGCAGTACGAAGCATATTCAACCGTCGCAAAGATAACGGACGGCAAGGAGGTTATCATTCGCACACTCGATATAGGCGGAGATAAAGCGATAGATTACCTTAAAATCGAAAAAGAGGACAACCCGTTTCTCGGGCACCGCGCGATACGATACTGCCTTGACAACCCTAAAATTTTCAAAATTCAGCTTCGTGCAATTCTCCGCGCAGCGGTTTTCGGAAATATAAAGGTTATGCTTCCGCTTGTAACGACACTTGACGAGGTTCGCAGAGCAAAAGCCCTTATCGAAGAATGCAAAGATGAGCTTAAAAATGAGGGTCTTAAATTCGCCGACATTCCCGTGGGCGTTATGATAGAAACTCCGTCGGCGGCAATAATTTCCGATTTGCTTGCAAAAGAGGTTGATTTCTTTTCCATCGGCACAAACGACCTGACGGGCTACACCATGGCTGTTGACAGAGGAAACGCCGCTGTTTCAAAGCTGTATGACCCGATTCAGCCTGCGGTTCTGCGCCTTATCGAAACGACGATCAAAAACGCCAAAAAGGCAGGCATCCCCGTCGGAATGTGCGGAGAAGCGGCAGCCGATACACGTCTTATTCCCTTGCTTTGCAAATGGGGGCTTGACGAATTTTCGGTAACGCCCTCTTCGATTTTGCACACAAGAAAAAGTATATGCGAATGCGAATAACGGCAAGTCTCCCGCATCTTATTTTATATAATCAAGCAGCTGAGCCCTCGTGAAGCACCTCAAAACAATATAATTTGATAAAGAAACGGCCAAAACCCCTCGGATATGCGTCTGCATTATCCGAGGGGTTAAGTGCATTATTATATGAAAAACCGTTTATTTTAAGCAAAACCTACTCATAACGGGCTAATAATCAACATTCTCTTGCTTTTTTGTATGCTATATGATATTATTGGTATGCATACTAATAATATTATAAACAGGTGATATATTTGCGTAGAAACAGCAGTGAAACAAAAAGAAAAATCTTAACGGCGTGCGTTCGGTTGTTTTTGGAAGAGGGCTACAAAAGCACCTCCGTCAGTCGAATAGTCGAGGAAGCAGGCGTCGCAAGGGGCAGCTATTTAAATCTGTTTCCGACCAAGGACAAAATCTTGCTGGATTTGACCGAATCGATGTTCGGCGGTCAATTTGACGTGGCGAGGAGCATTGCGGACAAAAAGCTGCCGCCCGTATACGCCTATGCGGTGGAAACGTCTCTTCAGCTCACGCTAACGGAGCTTAACGAGAACCTGCGAGAAATCTATATTGAAGCATATTCTCAGCCCGACACGGCGGAATTCATCTATCTGCACACCACGGCGGAATTAAAGCAGATTTTCGGAGCAAACTTCCCCGATTACAGCGAAAGTGACTTTTACGAAATGGAAATCGGCACGGCAGGACTTATGCGTAACTATATGGCTCGCAAATGTGATATTCATTTCCCGTTGGAGCGCAAGCTCAGCAGGTTTTTGACGGCATCTATGAGAGTATATCGTGTACCGGAGGAAGAACAGGCAAAGGTGCTTGCTTTTATCGGCTCGATTGATATTCGGGAGCTTGCCGTCACGGTTATGCATAAGCTGTTTGCCATGCTTGAAATGAAATATGACTTTAAACTGTCTACGGACGGCGAAACGGAGGAAAGAAGATGAGAACAGGGAAAAAACTGCTTACAGGTATGCTTTTGGTGCTTTTCATTGTTTTTGTCGCAGGATGCGGCAAAACGGCAAAAACCAACGCCGCACTACCAGAGGTGCGCAATAGCGGCACGGCGATCCAATGGAGATACCCCGCCGAAGAAGAATGGCGCGACCTTGTGGCACTTACCGAGCTGCGTGGTGCCTCCGGAGAAAACGGCAAGGACGGAATTAACGGAGTTGACGGGAAAGACGGTAAGAACGGAATAAACGGCGAGAACGGCACCGACGGAAAGAACGGTCTTGACGGTAAAAACGGTGCCGACGGTAAGGACGGTATAAACGGTACCGACGGAAAGAACGGTATTGACGGCAAAGACGGTATTGACGGCAAAGACGGGATTAACGGCAAGGACGGTGTCGACGGCAAGGACGGCATTAACGCCAAAAACATAGAGGTGCAGCGAACCGAAACCCACATACAGTGGCGATATGAGGGCGACGAGTGGCAGAATCTCGTTGCGATAGCCGATATAGAGGGCCCCGCCGGACAGAACGGAACGGACGGCGCAAACGGAAAAACTCCGGAATTTCGCGTAAGCGAAAATATCCTGCAATGGCGTTATGTCGGCGACGAAATATGGCTGAACCTGTACGATCTTACCGCATTAAAAGGTGCGGATGGCAGAGACGGCGCTGATGGCAAAGACGGAGCCGACGGTATAAACGGTAAAGACGGCAAGGATGGAAAAGACGGAACAAACGGGCAAAACGGCTCTGACGGCAAAGACGGTAAAACACCTTTTATCGGCGAAAACGGCAACTGGTGGTTCGGAGAAATCGACACAGCCGTAAAAGCCGCAGGTGTTGACGGCACAGACGGTGTTGACGGCGAAAAGGGTGACAAAGGAGACAAAGGAGACAAAGGAGACATCGGTGAAAAAGGCGAAAAGGGTGACAAAGGAGATAAAGGCGACAAGGGCGACCCCGGTCAGAACGGCGCCTGCTCCGGATATTTTTATGCAGAAACAAGAATTCCGAGAGTATTTCTCAATAACGGCAACGCAGCTTTAAGCGTCTATGAAAAGGTAAACAGCGGAGACCTGATATCCACTTATCTTGATAAGATTACGCTCAAAAAAGGTCATGTTTACAGCGTCACCATAAGCGGCTCTCTCCAGGTGGTATCAAACGAGTCCAACAACAGCGGTAATTACTCCATCCAGATGACAGACGGCTATGACGACGACCTTTGCCGTGAGGTTACACGCATAAAACGTGACGGCGAAAAAATAGCGCAGACAAACGACCAACATTCCTTTAATTTCACCAGAATTTACGACGCCTCGGACGAGGATATAACGCTGTACTTCATGTTTGAACAGTCGGCATACAATACCCGTCTCGAGAGCTTCAAAGGCACAATCACAATAACCGCTCTTGATTAAGTTTACATAACGGAGGTAGCAAGAAATGAAAAAACGAATACTCAGTATCCTGCTCACCCTATGTATGCTGTTCTGCCTTGTGCCGACAGGCGTATTTGCCGAGGGCGAGACAGCAACGGGCTCTGCTGCGATACAGCTTGGCACAGACGCACTAAGTAAAAATGTAAACACAGCGACCGCACCGACCGTGTATTTCGGGCAAGACCATGAAAATAATCCCGGTGCATGGCGCGTCATCGACTATGACGGAAACAGTGCAGCCGGCATAGCCGGGAATATGACCCTGCTTGCGGCAAATAACATGGGGTTGTCAAAGTTCGGTGCGAGCAACGCTTATGCGGACAGCGCGTTGAAAGAGGCAATAGACGCGCTTGCGGATAAGCTGACGGCGAAAGAAACCGATGCTGTTGAAAAACGGACCCTTGCAAGCGGAAACTACGATGAGGAAAATACCGACGGTGTAGCGGGTCCTGCGGTAAGCAATGCTGTTTTTTGGCCGCTTTCCTCAAAAGAGGCTAATGCGGTAAACAACGATTTGCGTGTCGTGGATCCCGAGCATCCGGGTTGGGCGTCAAGCTATTGGTGGCTGCGCTCCCCAGACGAAGACTATTCCACTGCCTTTGTGGCTGGTAGAGGTGAAGTCCGCTACTATGGTGGATACTCTACTTCCAAGGAGTTTGGCGTTCGTCCCGCTTTCGACTTGAATTTGGACTCTGTCCTCTTTGCATCCGCCGCCGTGGGCGGCAAGCCCGACGGAGGGCTGCAGCCCGTTTCCCCAAATTACACCGGAAACGAATGGAAGCTGACCCTTTATGACAGCAAGCGCAACGATTTCAGCAGAACTACCTGGGAGGTTTCCGCTTCCACCAAGGGCGGCACCGTAGAGATATCCTATACCGACGCAAAAACCGGCGCAAACGAATATATTTCCGCTCTGATCTTTGATGATGTCGGTAATGTAATCTATTACGGCCGCAGCAACGCCTCCCTCACAGAAAAAGACGGTACGGCACAGCTTACCATTCCTGCCGGCTTTGCCGAGGGTACCTATACCCTGAAGGTCTTCAACGAGCAGTACAACGGCGACCGCAAAACCGACCTTGCAAGCGGTTTCGCGGATGTTACGCTGACGGTTGAAAAGCGGGTCGACGAACAGTTCACCCTTGCCCCCGGCGGCAGATACTATTTTGACCTTTCGGCAATGGATATTCCCGGAACGGTAAACAGCAATTTGCCTGACAGCACCCTGCATTATGTGCCTTTTACCTATGCAGGTACGGTGGATGCCTATTCGATGGAAAATGAAACCGATACCGCCAAGCAGCCCTACGAGCACAGCCTTTTTATTGCGGACTATAACGTGAAATGTTCTTTGCAGCGGGAGACGTTGGCAGAAATGAACCTGATTTATGGCCAGACCTATACAGCGAGTAACGTGAACTATACGCTCCGCGCCCCATCTGTTGGAGACCATCACCGTAATGAAGGAGAAGGCTCTGGTCTTGCACCAATTGACAATGAATGGGATACGATCTATCAGAAGTCAGCCGATTATATCAAAAACTGGTATAAAATGCGCTCTTTCGGCCAGGATATAGGTACTGGGAATGTCGAGGGAATGTATCTATCTCGTGGTGGACACTTCGCTGCACAGGCTACATTTTGGGCAAGGCCAACCCTTCCGGAGCGGGACATTGGTTTCCGCCCCGTCCTTGAACTGCCGACAGATCTTGCCGCCGACAGCCTGAAGGCGGTTGCGTTGATCATGGCCGGTTATATGCCCGGCGAGCAGCAGAACTGGATCAATATCATCGTGAAAAAGGGCGAGAGCTTCAAAGCGCCCGCTGCCGAGGGTCTGCCCCGCCCGGACAGCATTTCGGCAGATGCACAACTGTGGTGGGTAGACGAAAATTCAAACTTCTACAAGCCCGGCGATACCGTTCCCGCAGATGTTTCGGCACTTACCGCTTTATGGGGCGGCTTCGGTCTGTTTTTGGATCGCGGCGACGGCGAGGTCGAGGTCACACCGGACAATTATACCGATATTTTCGGCGACGGGACTGCCTCCTTTGTTCTGCCTAAGGGCAAGAACTTTAGTACACTTAGGGATTCAGTGAATCTGACAGGCAAGGATATTTTGGAAATTTATTCGACCGGCAGGCTTGAAAGATACGGTTGTGTTTTCCCGAATCTGAAGCTCAAGAATGCCGACCTGACCTCTGTGCGCTTGAGCGAAAAGTATATCGGAAAGAGCAACCCGCTCTTTATCACGGCGGACGGAAAGAATACCATCGAAAGTCTGAACGGAATTAGCAAGAGCATGAACACCCTTTCCATTCTCGGCAACGGCTCGCTGACGCTGAACGGCGCACTGACGCTCAGCCAATACACCCAGTATGGCGGTGGCAGCGTCACCATGACGGACGGGCTCACGGCGTACTATCTTACCGTAGACAGCGGCTCGCTTACCGTAACGGGCGATCCGCAGGCCATTACGCTGCGGGATCAAGATTTAGGCTATCTGCAAATGGGCGACGGTGTGCGGCTGTTCACGGGCTCTTCGGCGCAGGATGCCGCAGAAGCTGTTATTCCGCAGCTTTCCGCTGAAATGCAAGAACTGTATCAGCGCTATCTGGCGGATGACAACACGCTGACAAATGAAGAGTTTGCCGCGCTGTACAACGCACTCAGAGAGCGGTTCAACGCTATCTTCCGGCAGCTTTCCGACAAGACCTATGTGCGTATCACGGGCGCTTGGGATGTGACCTATCAGCCCGGCACAAACGGCTCGGGCAATGCGGTCACAGATATTAAGTTCTATAACGATGCTCTCACGCTGCGAGGTGCTTTGTTCACTCGCACGGGGCACACGCAAGTAGGCTGGGCGACCGTTGACGGCGGCGAAAAGGTGTACGGCTTTGATGATGTTTATACCAAAAACGAGGCTTTGACGCTCTATCCCGTGTGGAACACGAATAAATACACAATTACCTTTGATACGGCGGGCGGCAGCGAAATCGCACCCATTACGCAGGACTACGGCACGGCAATTACCGCCCCTGCCGACCCGACAAGAGAGGGCTACACCTTCACGGGGTGGGACACGGAAATTCCCACGACCATGCCTGCCGAGAATATAACGCTTAAAGCACGGTGGAAAGACATTGAAAAACCCACGGGCGAAATTATCATAGGCACAAATAAATGGCGCGAATTCTTAAACAAGCTGACCTTCGGTCTGTTCTTTAAGGACACGCAGGAGGTAACGATAAACGCCTCCGATAACAGCGGAACCGTGTTTGTCTCTTATCTGGTGACAAATCGGGACCTCTCTGAGACGGAACTCGGCTCTCTTGTATACAATGCGTATGATGAGCCGTTTTTAATAGAGCCTAACGGAGAATATATTGTTTATGCAATGCTTGTTGACGAGAGCCTTAATATAACATATCTTCGCTCCGACCGCATAACGCTTGATAATATCCGGCCTGTAATCGGCGGCATTGAAAACGGCAAGACCTACTGCGAGGCACAGACAGTTACAATTGACGAGAAGTATATAGATACAGTTACCGTAAACGGCACAAAGGTCACGCTTGATGAAAACGGCGGCTTTACTCTCTCTCCTGCGGACGGCGAACAGAAAATTGTTGTCACCGATAAGGCAGGCAACACCGCCGAGATGACCGTGACGGTAAACGGCGGGCACACCTTCGGTGAATGGGCATCGAACGGCGACGGCACGCATAGCCGAGAATGCACCGTGGACGGCTGCAAGGGTGTTGAAACAATGGCTTGCTCGGGCGGAAATGCAACCTGCGCCGAAAAAGCGGTATGCGAATACTGCGGCAAGGCTTACGGAAAGCCTGATTTAAACAACCACACCGACTTAAAGCACATCGATGCAAAGGCGGCAACGAAGGCCGCCGAGGGCAATATCGAGTATTGGTACTGCGGCGGCTGTGATAAGTATTACAGCAACAAAGACGGTATAAACGAAATCAAAAAGGCCGACACCGTAACGGCTAAGCTGCCGGGCAATCCGAAATCTCCCCGAACCGGCAATGCAAGCGACCTCGCTTTATGGATTTCCCTGCTGTTTGTCAGCGGCGGCGTAACAGGCGTCACGGCGGGCCTGCGCAAAAAGAAAAAACACAAAGTATAATTTTTTAGTTTACCTTTTCTGCTTTTACGGCAGTAAAAAGCCTCCGTTATTAAGACGGAGGCTTTTATTTATTGCGGCTTATGCATATTCTCGATTTTTTTAATGTATTCGGTGCTGTTCTCAAGAAATTTCCGAGTATCAAAGGACTCGTTTTTAAGGCTGTTTTGAATAATAATACCATCGGAAACCATCAAAATAAGCCAAGTGAAATAGTCGGCAGAAACAACGTCTGTTCTCTCGGCGATTTTTGCCGAAATGAGCTTTTGGAATTCATCATAGCGATGAATCAGCTTAGCTCTGATTTCCTCGTCGCCGAGCAATGCCGCGTCAAAGAGGTGAAGCCTGAGCCCGGCATAGGCTATATTTCTCTCGATTACATAATTTACAAGACGGTGCGGCGAGGTATCCTTTTCCTTATTTTCCGTCCATTGTATCAGCTCGTCCCATTGGCGCGAAAGATAGCGGTCGGTAACGGCAAAAAGTATTTCGTTTTTGCTTTTATAATAGTAATACAGCGTGCCCTTCGAAATATTTGCCTTTTCGGCTATTTTCGCGAGAGTCACCTCCGAAAAGGAATTTACCTTTAAAAGCTCCTCAGCAGTATCAAGTATGATTTCGTTTATATTTTCGGGTCTTTGAGCTGCCATAATACCCTCCTGCAAAATTTCTTAAAGTATAACACGAACAATCGGCAATGTCTACAAAACAATATTCACAAAAAAAACACACAAGAGTGATTTTTTTAGTTAAAAGTATTGACAAACGCTTTTTTCGGAATTATACTTGGCTTATGAGTCGGTCAGTTAACCGACATATTTTTTATGCACAGTCGGGCGTGTGACCGACTGCAAGGCTGATTAAAAGAGGCTTGAAGTTATGAACATATCATCAATTAACAAAAAATTGAAAAAGACTTTCGGCGGAAAATTCAGTGCTTCAAAGGAGAACGGCTCGATTTTTGTTCGAGGCAAAAGCTCCGATTGGGGCGAAATCGTCGCGGCTTGCCAAGCGGCGGCAAAAAAATTCAGCACAACGCATATTGTCAACGATATTGTTTACACGGGCGAGCAGCCCGCTCCGACGCGTCTGCCGTCTCTCAAGGATGATTTTCTCGAGGGCAGAACACCCGACGTGCTTGTTATCGGCGGCGGCATATCCGGTGCTTCGATAGCAAGAGAGCTGACCAAGTGGAAGCTTGACGTTTTACTTGTAGACAAGGAGGCGGACCTTGCACTTCAGGCGTCGGGACGCAACGACGGCGAGGTGCACCCCGGAATCGACCTCGGCAAAGGCTCGCTCAAGCACAAGTACATTCGCCGCGCAAACCATATGTATGCAGACGTTTGCCGCGAGCTTGACGTTCCGTTTAAGCAGGTAGGTCAATATGTGCTTTTCCGCAACGCCGCGCTGAAGCCGCTTATCGGTCTGTATGCTTTTTGGCGGAAGCATCACGACGGCATAGAGGACACCGAGATAATCTCGGGCAAGGAGCTTATGCGCCGCGAGCCGAACCTCACACCGGAAACAAAATTCGCAATGTATAATCCGAGTGCAGGCTGTGTTTGCCCTTACGGACTCACCATAGCCTATGCCGAAAACGCCGTTCAAAACGGCGCGCAGGTAAGTCTTAACACCGCCGTGCTTTCCATGGAGGTGTCGGAGCATAACATCATAAGCGTTACCACCAACAGAGGCGTTATTCATCCGAAAATCGTTATCAACGCCGCAGGCGTTTTTGCCGAGGATATTGCCGCCATGGCGGATGACAGATTTTTCTCGATTCATCCGCGCCGAGGAACCAACTCGATTCTTGACCAAAAAGCAGGCGCATATATGCACTCGGTAGCCTCCGTAAAGGACATAAGCGTTCACGGTAAAACCCATTCAAAGGGCGGCGGCATATTGCACACCGTCCACGATAATCTTCTCGTAGGACCCGACGCCGTAGAAACGGTTGAAAAGGAAAACACGGAAACACGTGCCGAGAGCATTAAAACCGTCTTCGACAAGCAGACTCAAACAATGCCGGCGCTGTCAAAACGTGATATAATCACTTATTTCACGGGCGTTCGCGCTCCTACCTTTGAGGAGGATTTTATACTTGAACCCGGCAGAAGAACAAGGAATTTGATTCACGTAGCCGGTATTCAATCCCCCGGACTTACAACCGCTCCCGCGGTTGCCGTCGATATGGCGGAGCTTGCGGTCGATATGCTCGGCAAGACCGAGACGGTTGAAAAAAACAACAATTACAATCCTATTCGCAAGGGCGTTCCCGTGCTTCGCGAAATGGACGACGATACAAGAGAAAAAATGATAGCCGAAAATCCCGACTACGGCGAGATTATTTGCCGCTGCGAGCAAATCAGCAAGGGCGAAATTCTCGACGCTTTGAAATCCCCGATATGCGTTCCGACGGTTGACGGTATCAAAAAGCGCATAAGACCGGGAATGGGACGTTGTCAGGGTGGCTTCTGCTCGCCGCTTGTCACCAAAATAATTGCCGAATTTCTCGGCGTTCCGCTGTATGAGGTTAAAAAATCCTCGGCGGAAGCGGTGATAACATACGGCGAAACAAAGGTAAACGAAGGAGGCGAAGAGTGATGACGACAGGTAACTATGACGTACTCGTTGTCGGCGGCGGTCCTGCCGGACTTGCGGCGGCGATAAGCGCTCACGATAACGGTGCCAAGGTTCTCCTTCTTGAAAGAGAGGCAAGGCTCGGAGGAATACTCAAGCAGTGCATTCACGACGGTTTCGGTCTTCATCACTTCGGCGAGCAGCTCTCAGGTCCTGAATACGCCGAGCGGTTTGAGGATGAGCTGTACAAACGCAATATCGAATACAGCACCCTGACGTTTGTCACGAAAATAGACAAAAACGGCGACGGAAGCTTTTCGGTGCATACCGTCGGCAGAAGCGGCGTTTCGATATTTACGGCAAAGGCGCTTGTGCTGGCTACGGGCTGCCGCGAGCGTACCGCCAAGCAGGTATTTATTCACGGTACGCGTCCTGCAGGCGTTTTCACGGCCGGAACCGCACAGCATTTTACAAATCTGCTCGGGCTTATGCCCGCCAAAAAATGCGTAATTCTCGGCTCGGGAGATATAGGACTTATCATGGCGCGCCGGCTTACGCTTGAGGGCGCAAAGGTTCTCGGCGTTTATGAGGCAAAGCCTACGCCGTCGGGACTTACGAGAAACCTGCATCAATGCCTGCACGATTATGACATTCCGCTGTACCTGTCGCACACCGTCACTCGCGTGTTCGGAGTTGACAGGCTCGAAGCAGTTGAGATTTCAAAGGTTGACGAAAATATGGCTCCGATACCCGGCACACAGAGCCGTGTCGAATGTGACACGCTGATTCTCTCGGTCGGATTGATTCCCGAAAACGAGCTCGCCGAGTCCGTCGGAGTAAAGCTTGACCCACGCACAAAGGGCCCCGTATGCGACGGCCAGTGTATGACGAGCATCGACGGCGTATTCAGCTGCGGCAACGCTTTGCACGTCAACGATTTGGTTGACTTTGTTTCGCAGAACGCCGAGCAGGCGGGAAAATCAGCCGCTGCTTATTCCGCCAAGAAAAGACGGCTTATTGAGATAACCCCGGGCGACGGCTTATTGTACGCAGTGCCGCAAAGGCTCAATCTCAACGAGGATAACAGTAAAACAGACCTGTATTTCCGCGTCCGCGAGGAGGAAAACAACTGTGTACTTCATATTTACGCGGACGGTAAGGAAATACTTAAAAAGCGTTACGCATTTATGCGTCCGCCCGAAATGGAAAATCTCACGATTGATTTCAGCGCATGCGAATTAAACGAAAACAGCCGAGTGGAGCTTCGGCTGGAAAGACTCGGTAAAGGAGACGGTGTAAAATGACAAAAGAATTGGTTTGCATCGTTTGTCCCCGTTCGTGCAGAATGACGATTACATCAGACGGCGACGAGCTTGTTGTGACCGGCAACACCTGCAAAAGGGGCAAAGAATTCGCCGTAAGCGAAATGACCGACCCGCGTCGTACCGTTTGCACAACGGTGCGCACCGCCTTCCCTTCGGTACCGGTTCTGCCCGTTCGCGTATCGGGGCCGATTCCCAAAAACAGAATTTTCGACCTGATGCACGAGGTAAACCGTATCACCGTTTCAAAACGACTCGGACGAGAGGAAGTCGTTGTACCGAATATTCTCAATCTCGGCGTGGATTTGATTGCAACAAGCAATATCCTGAAGGACGAGAAGAAGCAACCTTAAAAAAGAAAGAGGGGAAAATCTTTAATGGAACAGTCACTTGTGCTGACCTTTGACGTCGGCACGCAGAGTGCAAGATGCTTGCTTGTCAATGAGAGTGGAGACTTTGAGGATAAGGAGCAGCAAAAATACAAGGTTCCTTATTTATCAAAACAGCCCGGATGGGCAGAACAGACCCCGGATTTTTATTTTAACATTATAGCCGAAATGTCAAAAAAGGTTATCGAGAGAAATGCCGATAAGCTTGACCGCATAACAGCCGTATGCCTTACCTGCATACGTGACACGGTGCTTTGCCTCGACAAGGACAAACGTCCGCTTCGCGACATAATATTATGGCTCGACGAGCGTGAGGCCGACGAGGACGGACAGATTCCGGCAGCAAAACGCGCATTGTTTTCGCTTGTGGGAATGGGAGAATCGGTAGATATGATTTACCGAGCCTCTACCGGCAACTGGATTATGCAAAACGAGCCCGAAATATGGGCCAAAACAGACAAATACGTTATGCTGCCGTCATATCTCAACTATCTTTTGACGGGCGAGCTTAAGGATTCCGTGGCAAATATGATAGGTCACGTACCGTTTGATTACAAAAACCGCCGTTGGATGAAACCCGGTGCTCTCACGCGCTGCGTGTGCAATGTTCCGTCCGAAAAGCTCTGTGAGCTTGTTCCGTCGGGCGAGGTTATAGGTAAAATCACAAAAGATGCGTCCGAAAAAACGGGCATCCCAATGGGACTTCCGCTTATAGCAACCGGCTCCGACAAGGGCTGTGAAACCATCGGTATGTCCGTTGTAAAATCAAACCGAGCGGCAATTTCCTTCGGCACGACTTCAACCTTACAGATGGCGGTTAAAAAATATTTTGAACCGCAGCCCTATATGCCGGCTTATCCGGCTGTTCCGAACGATATGTTCAATCCCGAATTCGAGGTCTATCGCGGATTTTGGATGATTTCGTGGTTTATAGAGCAGTTTGCCGCGAAGGATAAGGTTGACGCCGCCGAGGAGGGCGTTTGCATAGAGCGTTATCTTGACGATAAAATCAAGGATATTGAGGCCGGCTCCGGCGGACTTATTTTACAGCCGTTTTGGACTCCGGGCATCACGAACCCGAACGCGAGCGGCGCAATTATAGGCTTTTCGGATTTCCATACGCGTTATCATTTGTATCGTGCCATAATAGAGGGCATCTGCTTAGAGCTGTACCACGGGCTCGTTAAAATGCAAAAACGCTCAAGCGTCACGGTAGATGAGCTTTATGCCGGCGGAGGCGGCTCCAGCAGCCCGGTCGTATGTCAAATTGCCGCAGATGTGTTCGGCTTGCCCGTACACCGTATTCAGACTCACGAGGCGAGCGCAGTCGGCTGTGCCATGGTCGCGTTTATTTCACAGGGCGTTTACGATAGCTATGAGGACGCCATAGAGCATATGGTACATAAAAAAGACGTATTTATTCCGAACGAGGAAAACCACCGAACCTATATGAAAATTTACGGCAAGGCATATTCTCACCTTGCCTCAAGATTAAAGCCAATAGAAAAATACCTACATCATTTTCAAACAGGAGGACACTGATAATGAGTACAAAACCGTATAAGGGCTTTGAGCCTAAATGGATGCTTCAGAGAGCACCTGAGAACAGCTATCGTTCAATTTTCCGCTGGGGCGACCCCGACTTCTTCAAATATCCGAAGGAGAGCCTTTACAAATATGTTAAAAAACGCTGCAATCTCAAGGACGAGGAGTTTATGCAGTATAATGACGATTTGGGTCTTGACCCCGTAAATCTCGGCGAAGAGCACGCTCCGAAGATTGACAAAAAGCACGTAAAGGCCATTGCCGCAATAGTCGGCGAAAAGAACGTCTCACAGAGCGACTACGACCGTCTCGCCGTTTCCTACGGACAGACAATGTACGATCTTCTCAGAATGCGTCACCGTCGTTTTGACTCTCTTCCCGACCTTGTTGTTTTTCCGGAGACAAGCGAGCAGATTGAGAAAATCGTAGCCTACGTCACAAAGAATAAAATACCGCTCTATGTTTACGGCGGCGGCTCGTCGGTTACAAGAGGCGTTGAGCCCATTAACGGCGGCGTTTCTCTTGATATGCGCCGCAACTTCAACAAGGTCATTAAATTCAATGAGACCGACCAGACCATTACCGTTCAGGCAGGTATGTCCGGACCAAAGCTCGAGGAAACGCTTCAAAACGCTCAGAGCCTTTTCGGCGCAAAGCGTCCGTACACCTGCGGCCACTTCCCGCAGTCGTTTGAATATTCCTCCGTCGGCGGGTGGACCGTCACACGCGGCGCCGGTCAGAACAGCACCTATTACGGCACCATAGCCGATATAGTTGTTTCGCAGAAATACGCCACACCGATAGGTAAAATCGAGACAAGTCACTATCCGAGAGAGGCAACGGGACCGAATCTCAATCAGGTCATGATGGGCGGCGAGGGCACCTTCGGCGTTCTTACCGAGGTCACGCTCAAGTTTTTCCGCTGGATGCCCGAAAACAGAAAACGCTTTTCTTATATGTTCAAGGACTGGCCGACAGCTATGCGCGCCGCTCGTGAAATGATGCAGTGTGAGTGCGGCTTCTCCTCTGTTTTCCGTCTTTCAGACCCGGAGGAGACTTCATTAATGCTCCATCTTTACAACGTTGACGAAACGCCGCTTGAGCCTCTTCTTGATAAATTGGGCTACAAGGACTTTGAGCGCTGTCTCTTCCTCGGATTTACAGACGGCGAAAAGGGCTTCTCAAGAAACGTTGCTCATAACATAATGAAAATTGCCGTTAAGCACGGCGGTATCCCGATGACCGGCTACGTATGCAAGGGCTGGGAAAAGGGCCGCTTCAATGACCCGTATCTTCGCGATACACTCATGGATTTCGGCTTTATGATCGATACGCTTGAGTGCACGGTCAACTGGTCAAATATGGCTCGTGTTCACCGTGAGGTTCGTGAGGTTTGCCATAAGCTTCCGAACACAATCGTTACAACTCATATGTCGCATTGCTATCCGCAGGGCGCCAACCTCTACTTCATCTTTATGACTAAAATGCAGGACGAAGAGGAGTTCCGTGCTTATCACGCAACAATTCTCGACGCCATACAGAAGAGCGGTGCAGCCATCAGCCACCACCACGGTATCGGAAAGATGTTTGCCCCGTGGCTTGAGGGCTACCTCGGCGAAAAGGAATACGGCATAATCCGCACGCTTAAAAACTATTTTGACCCCGATTACCTTATGAATCCGGGCGGAACCATAGGCCTTGACCTTAAGCCCGAGGACAAAAAGTATCTGCGTGAGCATACCGAGTATGTTGACGAGCTCAAGGACTGAAAAGGCTGTTGAAGCGCGGCTCAAAGCCGTAACGTCAAGCATAAACACATAAATTAAGGCTTTCGTTTCAGGTGAAACGAAAGCCTTTTTATTGCCGATCACAGAAAAGCTTACTTTTTGTATAAGCCTTTGAACATTATGCTTGCTTTTGTCGAATCAATCGGCAAACGTCCTTTTTATGGTACCTTAAACGCATTATAATTAAATTATGAATATACAAAATCAATGAAAGGTACTTTATTATGAGCATTCAAGACGACATTAAAAGCCTGTTCTCCGCAATCGAAAAAAACGTAACCGTCACCATTGAAACGAAGAGCGCAAGCGACAATGAAAAAGCTCCTACCAGTGCGGCCGAACCGGCTACATTCGACAGCTTAGAGGATATGCTTGACAAGCTTGACAACACGCTCGACTCCCTTGAAGACGATATCGACAAAATACTTCAACGGTTCGATATGTGCCAAAGCACTCTCTCCGAGATAAAGGGCAGCCTTGACAAGCTCGAAAACACTCATTCGGCAGATGACGACGAAGGTGAGGAGTGGGACGACAGGTGCGAGGAGCTCCGCGACAGAATCGAAGATATTGAGGACAGGTGCACCGACCTCCCCTTGGATATTTAATTGCCCCGGCAGAAGCAATCGTGTATATGCAAAAAGCGTCACTCACTCGTTTTTATGTTTCGGCATTTGCGGCTGTTGACTGTTTGCCGTCATAATTATATAATAATTTATAACATAATTTCGCCGCATATGTGATATGCCGCACAAGCAAAGAGGTTCATCATGACAAATAAAAGCTATTCAATTATTTTCAGCAGCCCGACAGGCAACACGAGGCTGCTTGCCGACGCCATTCGCGACGCGCTGCCGGAGGAAAACTGCAATTATTTCGGAGTGAGCGAAAACGCCGATACACAATCCGACATTTTATTTATAGGCTTTTGGACGGATAAGGGAACCGCCGACAAGGCGACCTTGGATTTGCTCGAAAAGCTGAAAAATAAAAGGATTTTTCTTTTCGGAACGGCGGGCTTCGGCGGAGACGAAGAGTACTTCAAAGAAATCCTCGCAAATACAAAAAAGAGCATTAGCGGCAGCAACATCACAGTCGGCGAGTATATGTGTCAGGGGAAAATGCCGCAAACGGTCAGGGAGCGCTATATCAAAATGAAAAGCCTGCCGAATCCCGTGCCGAATCTCGATATGCTGATTGAAAACTTTGACCGTGCTCTGTCTCATCCCGACGAAAACGATTTGAAAAGGCTGAGGCTCTCCGTGGAAAAGCTGTAATAAGAAGCGACAGCGCGACCTACCCCGCTAAGCTGTGCTGCGTATCATATTACTATTGATTTATTGTAAAAATAATGATAAAATATTCAGCGTAGCACGTAAGCAGGTGTAGTTTAATGGCAGAACATCAGCTTCCCAAGCTGAATACGGGGGTTCGATTCCCCTCACCTGCTCCAAAAGATAAAATCGTCGCACCAATGCGACGTCAATGATTAAATCAATCTGAAAAGATTGATTTTTTTTGTGCGTTATTACAAAGGAAAAGGAAGGAATGATATAAATGAATAATTTAAACAACAATGCAGAGGATAGATTTGTTGTGTCAGATAAAGATATTAAATGGGGTATAAATGGACAACAAAAAACGGAAGAGGAAATTAATAGGTACATAGCAGAAAAACGAAAAAAATTACAAGAAGTTTCTCTTGATAAATATATGATAATAGGTAGTGTTGTCGAAATTCAGGGAAATTTTGATAAGCTAATGATAATCGGGTATAAAGTCAAAGATAGAGATGGGAAAATTATGGATTATATGGCTTGCAAATATCCGAATGGTGCAACAGATTCATTAACATTTTTTAATCATAATGATATAAAAAAAATATATTTTGTTGGATTTACTACTGAATATGGTAATGAATATAAAAGCAATTTAGATAATAAAAACGAGGAAAAATGAAGGCTCGTATAATAGTTGGGTGCTGTTGTTGGAGATGTAATTGATTCGGTGTTACTGACTATGATGAAAATGGTAAAGAGGTTCTTAAATAGATTTGAAAATAATGAAACATTTACTTGTGCATTTTTAACATCTTGTTATACTGGAATGAGAACTGGAGAGGTATTTGCATTAACTTGGGATATATTGATTTAGACAATGGAACAATATCAATCAAACATAATGTTTATGATAAACCTAAAGACGAATAGCAAGACATTAATTAATTGAGAGTTTATATACTCCCATAATATTGGTTTATTTTGTCGTGTAAATAATCAATATTATTTTTAGTAATTTTCTTAAAAGCTTTATTTATTTCATCAATCATATAATTCATAGCTATATTTTGAGCTTGTTCAATAACTTCTTTTGTTCGTAAACGTGTATAGTTAAGGCTCCAAAAACGACAAGTATCCTTTGATACTTGTCGTTTTTTACTTTTTCACATTTTACTCTCGTCTCGCGTTTCTTTCGTCTACCCGTCGTCCGCTCGCAAACTCGCGTCCAGCTCCTGACGGGAGCCCGTCCCCTTTGTCACTTCGTGACATTTCCCCACACCGTGGGGAATCACCCTTTTCAAGGGAGCCTATTAAATCCCTCAGTCCGCTCGTGAACTCGCGTCCAGCTCCCTTTTCAAGGGAGCCTGAATAATCCCTCAGTCTATTCGCGTTGCTCACAGCCAGCTCCTGACGGGAGCCCGTCCCCTTTGTCGCTTCGCGGCATTTCCCCACACCGTGGGGAATCACCCTTTACAAGGGAGCCTATCAGAGCGCTTCGCCTTGTAAATAAAATCTATTAAAAAAGCTCCCCTTGGGGGAGCTTTTCGTTATTATTCGCCGCCGGTACGTCTGAAAAGGTCGTTAATGTGTCTGAAATAATTTTTGTCTATACCGTCTATTGTTTCCTCGGTGGTTCTGAACTGCCAGTTGCCGAACGCTCTGCCGGGAACATTCATACGCGCGTCCGAGCCGAAGCCGCACATATCCTGATAAGAAATGACGGCAAGTTTTGCCGAAGAGCGCCACACGGTTTCGATAATCTTGCGGCAGGACGGGCTGTAATATCCGCCGTCGCCCCAGTTATCGCCCGTAAATCCGCAGTAATCAAGCGCAAAGGCTCGCTCTTCGGGCGTTGCCTCCCAAAGCCACGCAAGCAGCGTTGTATTGTCGTGCGTGCCGACATATGCTACGGTATTCAGCGGATAGTTATGCGGCAGATGTGTGCTGTTTCCGCACGGGTCAAAGCCGAACTGTATTACACGCATACCGGGGAACCGAGTTTTATCAAGCAGCTGTGTGACGTCCTCGCCGAACACGCCGAGATCCTCTGCAATAATAGGAACGTCTCCCATTTCTTCCTTTACGGCGTCAAAAAATTTCATTCCGGGCCCCTTGACCCATTCGCCGTTTTTCGCCGTTTTTTCGTCCGCAGGAACAGCCCAATATGACGCAAATGCGCGAAAATGGTCAATTCTGACCGTATCATAAAGTCGAAAAGCGTCCTTTATGCGGCTGAGCCACCAGACATAGCCCGTCTTTTCAAGCACATCCCAATTATAAAGCGGGTTGCCCCAAAGCTGACCGTCCTTTGAGAAGTAATCGGGCGGAACTCCCGAAACTCTGCGGCGCACAAAGCTGCGCTCGTCTATCTCAAAAAGCTCCGTATTGCTCCAAACATCGGCACTGTCGGTTGAGACGTATATCGGCATATCGCCGAGTATTTTTACGCCGTTTTCGTTGGCAAACTGCTTTATGCGGTGCCATTGAGAAAAGGCAATATACTGCTCGAATTTATAAAAATCGGCTTCGTCTTTCAACTCATCTCTGTTTTTAAGCGCATTTTCGTACCGCGCGAATTTTTCATCCCACTCATACCACGGCTTGCCGCCGAATTTTTCCTTTGCGGCGCAAAACAGCGAATATGCTTCGCACCACGGGTTCTCCTCGCAGAATTTTTCAGTCTCCGCAGATACTTCGTTTTTCTTGTTTTGATACGCGATTTTTAAAAGCTCCCTGCGGCTTTTTGCGGCAAATTCGTAGTCCGCCGTGTAAGGCGAGCCGTAATATACGCTTCTTGCAAGGTCGTCTTCCGACACAAAGCCGTCATTTTTGAGCGTGTCCGGGTCAATCAGAAGCGGTGACAACGCAAATGCCGCCGGAGAAGCATAAGGTGAGCCGTAAAAATCCGTAGGACAAAGCGGCAGCACCTGCCAATATGAAAACCCCATATCCTTGATACGGCGTATAAACCGTTTTGTCTCTTCGCCCATTACGCCGATTCCGTATTTTGACGGGAGCGACGTGATATGCATTAAAACTCCGCCGGCTCTTGTGTTAAGCATTATATAATTCCCCTTTTTTTAGCCTCGTCTTGATTTATGCCGCTTTGAGATACTCCTCAAGGCACAGGCCGCTCTTATTCATCGCCTTTGCAGCCTCTTTGCCGACATAACGCCAATGCCACGGCTGATAATTCATACCCGTTTTGTCAGTTTTATTTTCGGGATAGCGCAAAATAAAGCCGTAATCCTGCGCATTTTTTACAAGCCACGAAAACTCCTTTGTAGAGGCAAAATCGGAGCTTGCACTCACAATATCCATTGACAGGCCGAGATTTTGCTCGGAATATCCGCCCGGCAAAATAAACGTGCGCGCCTTTGCGGCGGCGTCGTCATCGGACAAGCCCTGATTTTTATAATAACTCACCTTTCGGTTGTAATTATCGTTTTGACGTGAAACCGAGCAATACCCTGCATACGGAGTTAAAACGCAGCCGTCCTTCTTTGCGGCGTCGTACATCTCTTGATATGCTTTAACAACTCTCGAATCAAGCTGCACGCTGCTTCCGCTTATCGCGTTTGCAAGCGACGGCACATATCCGTCGGGCAGCTTATGCCCTGCGTTAACAAGCGTGAGCTCCCAATTGCCCGAGCTCGGGTCTACGGTTTGAGGATTGTTAAAATCGGCTGCCGATGCCGTAACGGGCGGTGCCGATGCGGTCGTCTCCGCAACGGTTTCAGGGGCTGTCGTTTCCGCGGTAGTCTCTTCTTCGGTCGTCTCCTCCTGCGGTTCTTCCGGTGTGGTTGTTTCGCTGATTTTTGCTTCGAGCCTCTCGACGGCAGGGTCCTTTACCTCTCTTTGCCCTATCGTAAGCTCACCGACTATAAGCCCCGTCATTATAACGGCCAAAATTACAAACAGCAAAAATTTTCTTTTTACCGTCTTTTTCAATCTGACTTTTTTCTTCATATTTCGCGTCCTTTTAAAATCTCTTCTTGATATTTTAAAATGTTTACGTCGGATTGTCAATCAAAAGGCGCATTTCGGCGACAAAATTCAGCCGACGGAGACTTTTTTCTCATCAAAGTAAACGAAGCCGTCAATCCACACATTGATTTTTTATCTTTAAGGCACTCCGACAATGCGCAAAAAAGACCCTGCGGATTTCACTCTGCAAGGTCTTTTTCCTGTTATGGTTTAAAAATTGGGGTTGCCCAAAATCAAGCTCTGATTATTTGTTCTTCTCTGCGATTGCAGCCTGAGCAGCAGCAAGACGAGCGATCGGAACACGGAACGGTGAGCAAGATACATAGTCGAGGCCGATCTTGTGGCAGAACTCAACAGAAGACGGGTCGCCGCCGTGCTCACCACAGATACCGCAGTGAAGTGACGGACGGGTAGCTTTACCGTTCTTAACAGCCATTTCCATGAGCTGGCCTACGCCGACCTGGTCAAGCTTAGCAAACGGATCGCTCTCGAATATCTTCTTGTCATAGTAAGCACCGAGGAACTTACCTGCATCGTCACGGCTGAAGCCGTAAGTCATCTGAGTAAGGTCGTTGGTACCGAAGCAGAAGAACTCAGCTTCCTTAGCGATGTCGCCTGCGGTAAGAGCCGCACGCGGAATCTCTATCATGGTACCTACTTCATACTTCATATCGGAGCCGGCAGCTGCAATTTCTGCATCTGCAGTCTCAACAACGATGTCCTTAACATATTTAAGCTCTTTAGCGTCGCATGAAAGCGGAATCATAATTTCGGGAGCAACAGTCCAGTCCGGATGAGCCTTCTGGACGTTGATAGCGGCGCGGATAACAGCCTTAGTCTGCATCTTTGCGATTTCCGGATAGGTTACTGCAAGACGAAGTCCGCGGTGACCCATCATCGGGTTAAACTCGTGAAGAGAAGCGATGATAGCCTTAATCTGCTCAACGGTCTTGCCCTGAGCGTCTGCAAGCTTCTTGATGTCAGCTTCTTCGGTGGGAACGAACTCGTGAAGAGGCGGATCGAGGAAACGGATTGTTACCGGGCAGCCCTCAAGTGCTTCATAGAGCTTTTCAAAGTCGCTCTGCTGATAAGGAAGAATCTTATCAAGAGCAGCTTCTCTCTCTTCAACGGTGTCGGAGCAAATCATCTCTCTGAATGCGGCAATTCTGTCCTCTTCAAAGAACATATGCTCTGTACGGCAAAGGCCGATGCCCTCAGCGCCGAGTTCTCTTGCCTTCTTAGCGTCAGCCGGAGTATCTGCATTGGTACGAACCTTGAGGGTTCTGTACTTATCAGCCCAGCCCATTATTCTGCCGAAGGTGCCTGCTATGGTAGCGTCAACAGTCGGGATAATGCCCTCATAGATGTTACCGGTAGAGCCGTCTATTGAAATGTAGTCGCCCTCGTGGAATTCCTTGCCTGCGAGAGTGAACTTCTTATTTTCTTCGTCCATATCGATAGCTGTGCAGCCCGATACGCAGCAAGTACCCATACCGCGTGCAACAACGGCAGCGTGTGAAGTCATACCGCCGCGAACGGTGAGAATACCCTGAGAAGCCTTCATACCGGTGATGTCCTCGGGAGAGGTCTCAAGACGAACAAGAACAACCTTTTCGCCTCTCTCGTTCCACTCCTCTGCATCCTCTGCGGTGAATACTATCTTACCGCAAGCAGCGCCGGGAGAAGCACCGAGGCCCTTGCCGAGCGGAGTAGCTGCTTTAAGAGCTGCTGCGTCAAACTGCGGGTGAAGAAGAGTATCAAGGTTACGCGGGTCGATCATAGCTACCGCTTCTTCCTCGGTTCTCATACCCTCGTCAACGAGGTCGCAGGCAATCTGAAGAGCTGCCTGAGCTGTTCTCTTACCGTTTCTGGTCTGAAGCATATAAAGCTTGCCGTGCTCAACGGTGAACTCCATATCCTGCATATCTCTGTAATGATCCTCAAGGGTCTTGCAAACATTTTTAAACTCTGCAAATGCCTCGGGGAACTTCTGCTCCATCTCTGTGATGTGCATGGGAGTACGAACGCCTGCAACAACGTCCTCGCCCTGAGCGTTTGTAAGGAACTCACCGAAGAGGCCCTTAGCGCCGGTAGCCGGGTCACGTGTGAATGCAACGCCTGTGCCGCAATCATCGCCCATGTTGCCGAATGCCATTGACTGTACGTTAACTGCGGTACCCCATGAATACGGGATGTCGTTATCACGGCGATAAACGTTTGCACGGGGGTTGTCCCATGAACGGAAAACAGCCTTGATAGCGCCCATGAGCTGATCCTTGGGATCGCTCGGGAAATCCTCGCCTATTTTAGCCTTATACTCATCCTTGAACTGCATAGCGAGCTTTTTAAGGTCGTCGGCGTCAAGCTCTACGTCCTGAGTTACGCCCTTTTCCTTTTTCATAGCGTCTATAAGCTGCTCAAAATATTTCTTGCCGACTTCCATAACAACGTCGGAATACATCTGAATAAATCTTCTGTAACAGTCCCAAGCCCATCTCGGATTGCCTGACATTTCGGAAATTGTGTTAACAACCTCCTCGTTAAGTCCGAGGTTGAGGATTGTGTCCATCATACCGGGCATTGAAGCGCGCGCACCGGAACGAACCGATACGAGAAGCGGATTTTTCTTATCGCCGAACTTTTTACCGGTGATGCCTTCCATCTTTACGATGTACTCGTTTATTTCAGCCATGATCTCGGGATTGATCTCGCGGCCATCCTCATAATACTGAGTACAAGCTTCTGTTGTGATAGTGAAGCCCTGCGGTACCGGAAGACCGATGTTGGTCATTTCGGCAAGGTTTGCGCCTTTACCGCCGAGGAGCTCACGCATGTTAGCATTACCCTCTGAAAAAAGGTAGCAATACTTTTTTGCCATTGAGAATACCTCCAATTATAAATTACAGTGTTAATGGCTGCCCTCGCTTTAAAGCTATGGGCATTATAAACCGCTTGATATTATAACAGAAAAAATACGGCATTTCCATAGTTTTTGCGAATTTTTTGTATTTCGGCGAAATAAATTAAGCACAAAATATAATTTTGAGCATTTTAGGGGAAAATATGCAAGTTTTACGCCGTTTTTTGCGACTAACAACTGCGCAAATCAAAAAGGAGCCGTAAAAATTACAGCTCCTTTCGGAAATGAAATTATACAAGACCCGTGTACATCTTTAAGATGTACTCCGCGTCAAAGGTCGAAATATCGCCGCTGCGGTTTGCGTCCGCAACATATTTAGCCGTAGGGGACAGCTCCTCCATACCGTTTACGTATCTTAAAGCAAGCCTTGAGTCAACGGGCGTTATGCTGCCGTCAAGGTCCACGTCGCCGAGCTTTGCCGTAAGCGGAGCCACGTAGTGAGTTCCCGCATTATAAACGAGAAACTGCGGATACTCCGCCCAAGTGTCAACGGTCGGCTGCGTTTTCGCCGTCATCGCCCGCACATAAAGGTCACATCCGTTTCTGCGGTAATCAAACATCGCATGCCCGTAATTCTTTATAAACCAGGTGTTTTCGGGGAGCATACAGGTTGAGGCGTCGATAATGCCGTCCTCGGAAAGACAGTTGTGCCCGACATCCCTCGCCTGAACGTAATCGTCGCCGAGAGTCGTTTTAAGACGGGCGCAGGTGGCACCGCCGCTTGTACGGTTTGTCTCTATAACTCCGTCGCTCGTGTAATCGGCGGTAGGCGTAAACGGCGCTATATAAAGATTGTAGTTTGAGAATATGCAAACAGAAGTGCCGCTTGCCTTGGCTCTCTGTAAAATCGAAGAAATATTCGCCTGTATATCGTGTATCTCGTCGATTTTTCTCTCAAAGGTCGCCCAGTTGGCAGCTATCACGGAAGCCGAAACACCGCTTTGCTGCTGATTTTTCTCCATATACGCCTTCATTACGGCTTTTGCGTCATTATAGTATTCATCGGGTACAAACGCCCAAAGACTCGGCGTGTAGCCGAAGCCGGAAACAAGGCACTCGGTATAAATTCGGTCCTTATAGGTTCTGCCGCTGCCGTCGGGAAGCTCGGTCTCGAGAAATCCCTCAAGCTTCGGCACCGCAAGCTGCAAAAGCTTGAGTGTATCAAGCACCTTGCCGAGAGTGTCGGAATTCATACTCTGATTTATAAACGGGATAAGCTTATCTATGCCGACGGCTATCTCGCCCTTAAAGAGACAGCCCACCATATCAAGCCCCGTAAACGCGGAATTGAGCATGGTTATGTTTGAGACGTCGTCACAGCCGTAAAGTCCCAAATACGAAGCCAAAACCGCTCCGCCCATACTGTGGCCGGCAATCGAAACCTTGTCGACGTGCTTATCCGCCTTGATTTTTTGAACATACGTGTTTATGTCCGCAGCAAGCTCCTGCATAGATTTATGCCAAGTAAGACCGTAAACGTAAACGTTGTCGGCACCGACTTCGTCGCAGCACGCGTCGACTATATCCTTATCAAAGACGTCTGCCCTTGTGACCTCGTCAAGTCCGTATTGCGATACCGGCTCGGTATATTGGTCTACAACGGTGACGTCGGGGTGCTTTGCCGTGCCGTCGGGATTGCACGAAACCGGCTCGAAAAGATTGTTTGCTATTTCCACTATTCCCGTGCAAAACGTTTCATAATCTCCCTTTAGAAACGCGCCGAGCGGAGCTATGGCGTTTTTCGCCGTTTCAACTATTGCGTCCTGCGACGGCCCCCAAACCTGATTTCCGTCGCCGTCCACCAGCACATATTCGCCGAAGCCGGCTATTATCAGGATAGGCGTAACCTTATCCTTGGGCTCTGCGGCTGCCGCGGGAACAAAGCAAAGAACTGTCATGGTCAGTGCCAAAAGTATACTGACAAACTTTTTCATCCTGTTTTTTGACATAATTATTCTCCCCCTGCTTTAAACAATTAAGTAGATATTACCATAATTATATCATTTTTGCAATATTTTTTATACAATCAGCTCATAAAATCCGTCTCAACCCTTTTAATTGACGTTTCGGGCGAATATGTCCATTTATCTATGTGACCGTCACTTATAAAATAATCCGCCGCCGGACTTTTGCCGTCACCGGTAAAATAGTCCACGATAATAAGCTTTATTTTCATCCTTTCGGGATTTATGCTTTTTATGTAAACCGCGGCACTGTCGCCTGCGCGCGGCCCTGAGGCGCATTCGGCAAGCCCTGCAAGATTGGGCGCAAGCTCCACGAATATACCGTAATCCTCCACAGAGCGTATTACTCCGGGCACGGTTTCTCCGGGCGCGAATTTTGAAGCATTTTCCTCCCAAGTGCCGAGCAGCTCCTTTTGCGACAAGGTGATTCTGCCGTTTTCGTCTATCGATTTCACAACTGCCTTTATATCCTGATTAACCGAAAAACGAACACACGGATGAGGTATGCGCGACACCGAGATACCGTCTATCGGCATAAGTGCCGAAATGCCTGCGCCTATGTCGCAAAACGCGCCGAACGGCTCAAGGTGCGTCACGCGCGCGTCGATTATATCGCCCGGAATGAGTCTTGAAGTATAATTTGCCGCGCACTCCTCTTGGAGCTTGCGGCGGCTGAGCAGAGCGAATGTCTCGCCCATTTCATTCTCGGAAAATCCCGTTATCACAAAGTCAACGGGCTTATTAACGCGCGATATTATGGCTATGTCGCGAACCGTGTTATCTTCAATCCCCATAGCGCATTCCTTGCGCGGCATAAATCCCTTCATACACCTTAAATCCACGTCGAGATTGTGCCCGCGGTCGCAGAGAACCGCGCGCGCCTCAAGCGATTCTCCCGACAAAAAGGCGTTTTTGAGCTCCGCCGGGCTTGAAAGTCTTTTTTCGACGGCTTCAATGTCTGGGCGTGCACCCTCGGGGTAATATTTTTTCATAATTCTCACCTGCTTTGTTTACACTATGCCTGCCGCTTTATAAACACCGTGTCCCTTATGGCAGGTACAACACTATATGTATATGCGGCAGCTCTTCGATTGAGAATTAACGCGCGATTTTATTTTAGCCCGGCAAGCCTCCGGTTTTGCTTGCGACGCAGAACGAAGCGAGCCGCTCAAAACCGTAATAAACAAAGTCCGCAAAATGCAAAAGTGCCGCAAACACGAGGTTTGCGACACTTTTTTACACCATATTCAAATATCACTTTTTAGCCTGCTTTGAGTACTTCTTGAGATATATAAATCTCATAAGTCTTGTCTCAATGGGGTTTATGGGCTTGCCTGCCTCAAACAGTCTTGCGCCGACTGCGGTCTTGCAGCCCTTATCCATTACCATTTCAACCGCTGCGGCATCATATTCGCTGCCCGATACGCAAAGCGCACCGTTGTTGTTAAGAAGAACGCCGTTTCTTCCCTTAAGAGCCTTCACGACCTTCTTAGCGGTCTTTTTTGTGCTGTTGGGATTAAATGTTACCGAGCGAACGGTTGCGCCGACAAGCTGTGCAAAATCGTCAAGAAGCGGCTTCATTGTTTTGCCCGACTTAGACATTGCGACTTCCGCCGGTGTTTTGGTGTGCATAATGAAGTTTACGTCCTTGCGCTTTTTATAGATGGCTCTGTGCATTTCAGCCGAAGCCGGATAATCATTGCCTGCTACAAGCTCACCCGTTTTAATATCTATTCTGACTATCGAGCCGTCGCCGTCTACGGCACTTATATTAAACACGCTGCCGTCACGTTCGCTGTTGCACGGCTCAAATACCGGAGCCTCCTTGGCACTCGAGTCAAAGAGCGAGCCGATATACTCGGCTACGTCGCCTAAGGTCTCGGCTACCTTACCGGTGATGAGATGATATCTGTTTTTAACGGTAGTTTCGCAGATCTTTTCGAGCTCTGCCGCCACCTTAAACGCCTCGTCGTAATCCTTACCCATGCAAAGAGCACCGTGGTGAGCCATAATTACGGCCTTGGAGTCCGAACGCTTTATAGCCTCGACAACGCCCTTGCGAAGCTTGCCGGTTCCGGGAAGTCCGTATGCCGCAATCGGGACATTATTGCCGACTATTTCGGCCGACGCGGGTTCAACCTCGTTTATATCCATACCGAGCGCACTTATGACGGACGCCTGCATCTGATGCGTGTGAATTACGAAATTAACCTCGGGGCGAAGACGATATGCCTCGGCATGAATGCCCTTTTCGGAGGACGGCTTAATGTCACCCTCATAGCTGCAATCGTCGATATTAACAACTACTATTTCGTCGGGAGTAAGAGTTTCATAGGGACGTCCGCTCGGAGTAATAACGAATTTCTTATCGTCTACTCTGCATGAAATATTACCCCATGTTCTCGCGATAAGGCCGTATTCAACAACCTCTATACCGGCTTTAATGACGAGCTGTTTTGCTTCCATTATATCCATTGTATTCACCTCTTCGTTATTTATAACAAAGCGGGACAGACGGAAAACCCGTCCGCCCCGTTTTCTTGGGATTAAATTCAGTCAGCCTTAACAGCGACGTTTTCAAATACTCTGTCGAAGCAAGCAAGAGCCTGGTCGATCATCTTAGGAGTATAAGCGGCTGAAGTATAAAGACGGCTGCCTGCGAGAGTTACAAGACCCTCTGCCATATAAGCTGCGCCCATATGCTCCATTTCCTTCTGTCTTATGCTAGTCTCGCCGAGAATTGCCGGGATTTCCCACGGTTTCTTCCAGTTAATCTGATAGTGCATTGTGCCGACTGTCTCAAGGTGGCAGATAGAGCCGGTGTTCCAAACTACAAAGGGAAGACCGTGCTTCTTAACGAGCTCTTTAAGACCCGCACAAATTCTGTCGCCCATCTGACCTGCCTTCTGGCAAGCGTTGGTTCTTTCGATTTCTTCAAGAGTGAAGTAACCTGCGCAGCATGAAAGCGGGTTAGCGGTCATTGTGCCGCCGACAAGAGCCTTGTGGATCTTCTTACCGCTCGAATCAAGGCCTGCACCGAGATACTTCATGTACTCTCTCTTACCGCCGATGCCGCCTGCACCCGGATAACCGCCTGCAATAACTTTACCGAATATGGTAAGGTCGGGCGATACGCCGAAGTAACCTTGAGCACCTGCCATACCGATACGGAAGCCTGTAACAACCTCATCGAATACGAGGAGTGCGCCGTATTTGCGGCAAAGACGCTCAACGCCCTTAACATATTCGACGGTGATGGGGGTAGTACCGCTCTCGGGGCCTACCGGCTCCATATAAACGGCTGCTGTGCCGCCGCGGAACTGGTTGAGTCTGAGCTTTTTCTCAAGATCGTCAAGATCATTCGGAGTAGTCTCCTGAATGAACATGAAGCAGTTGAGCGGAACACCGTGAGCCTGTGTGAACTTGGTGCCGTTTACGCGGATACCGTAAGCCATCTGATCTGACCAGCCGTGGTAAGCGCCGCCCATCTTTATGATGTTCTTATGCTTTGTAGCAAGTCTCGCGATACGAGCCGCACCCATGCAAGCCTCGGTGCCCGAGCCCATCATACGGAACATATCAACGGTTTCAATGCTGTCGGAAATCTTTTTGGCGAGCTTGTACTCAAACTCGTGGAAAAGTCCGGTTGAGGGACCGCAAGTATTAAGGAGGTCGATGACCTGCTCACGAACAGCTTTCGGGTTGGAGCCGAGAACAGTCGGGCCGCCTGCCTGAAGGAAGTCAAAATACTTGTTGCCGTCAACGTCATAGAGATATGCACCCTCTGCCTTTGTGAAAACAAGCGGGAAGGGATAGTTGAAAGCAAGGTTATGCTGAACGCCGCCGGGGATTATCTGGCGAGCTTCCTCAATCTGTGCTTTTGATTTGAGGCACTTTTTGTTGTAATACTCATCCTCGTATTTTTTAAGAGCCTCCGGCTTGATGGTGTAAATCGGCTTTTTAATAAGCTCATCAAGCGCTTTGTTGACTGCAACAGCGTCATTGTACTCCGAAATTGCAAATCTTGTGTCCATATCGTGACCTCCGTTTAATAAAATTAACGAAACGGTGCTGCGCAAAAGCGGTGCACCATAGATAACCACGTGTAGTGAATTACCGTTCACTTGTAATTATAGCACAAAAAAGACTCTTGTCAACGCAAAAATACGACGCGGCAAACAAATCGAACTCAAAATTGCGGGCGTTTAGATGTTTTTTAACTATTATTTGAATTTGTTAAACTAAACAGCCGCGAAATTGAAAAAATGACGAATACATCTGTGGGGTGTAAATGAGCAACTACACAATATATTGATGATTACTCCGTCAAAATAAATAATCGATGTGTTAATTATTCGTCAATCTGCCGAAATTTCGAAATTGCGGCAAAAATCGCGGATTTTTTGCATAAATGTCTCTTTCGACTGCCGAATTTACATTGCAGCCGCTTTCAGGCTACATCAAATAGGGCGTGGGGAAGAATTTATTAACCTACCTCAAATTGGGTGATTCCCCACGGTGTGAGGAAATGTCGCGAAGCGACAAAAAAGGCTCCCTTGTAAAGGGTGATTCCCCACGGTGTGGGGAAATGTCACGTAGTGACAAAGGGGACGGGCTCCCGTCAGGAGCTGGCTACGAACGAAGTGAGTAGACTGAGGGATTAAAAAGTAATTTGCTTTCTATTTAAATTCCATATAACTCCGCAGAATCCCTCCGGCTTGCCTTCGGCAACCCACCTCCCTTTTCAAGGGAGGCAAAAAGCTTCCAAACTGCTTTGGCGAGGCTTGCTCTCTGCAAGGGAGGCTGAAAAGTAAAATGACGAAAACGGAAGTGGAAAACGAATAGTGAAAAGGGCGGGCAGGGGTGTGTGGAAAGCTCCTCATATGACACACAAAAAAGAATAGGCGACAACACCCAAATTAAGTACAAAAACAGAATAGGCACACGATATCAGAATCGGGTACAGAAACGGAATGGTGCACAAAATGCAAAACAGGGCACAAAAAAACAGAGCAAGGCGAACCTTGCTCTGCTTATGATTGTTAATAAATCGGATCGATTGCTACGTGAGCGTCAGATCTCAACCCAACCCGAGTCGCCGCCCTCTACGGGGCCGGTGCCTATGGAGATTGTGATGATATCATCAAGCTCGTATGCAGAAACATCGAAATCCGGTGTTTGATAAACCTGTTTCATTGAGATTTAATCTCCTTTCAAGATATAATAATAAAATTTAATGTCGGAACGGAATATTCAGTTTTGAACAGCCGAACCGATAGTAAAGTTTCGCTGTGGTTTCTTGGTAAAATTCAATTACTGAGCTTTCCAAGCAGCAACAGCAGCATCATATCCTGAAGCAACTTTAGCAGTTACAGCTGCGGAATACCAAACATAATGATCGGCAGTACCGTCATTGTAGCATACATAAGCGATGCAGTCAATATCAGTTGCCTGAGAAGCATGAGAGATATTCTTGACGATTGCGCCGAAGTATGCATCGGAAGAAGCGTTTGCCTGACTTACATAGTCGGTAGAAGCAGCCTTCCAAGCTGACGGAAGTGCAGTGCCTTTTTCAACTGCTGCCTTAGCAGCATCTGCATCGGCAGCGCCTGTGTTGGCAGCAATGAAGCCAACGCTCTTAATTGTATTGCCGTTTGAGTTCATAGCAGCGAAGTCAGCAGCTGTGATAACCGAAGTAAGTCTGAACTGGAAGAGATCATCCGGAGCAGCTGTCTTATCGCCTGTGAACTTAACCTGAGTCTTATACTTAGCTACAGCATAAGACGGAGCTGACGGCATGTTAGCCATGATGTTACCTTTGCTTGTATCTATGCTTGCAACATTCTTGGGAGTAGCAGAACCTGTTGTGCCCTTAATGTACTGGTTTTTGTCAAGAGCATCGCAGATTTTGATATTCTTATTGCCGGCAGTAACAGCAGCAGCGTCACCGGTTACATTAAATACGATTGAGCACTCTGCAACAGAAAGACCGTTTTCGCCCTTAGTTACAGAATAACCCTTTTTCGATGTAGCACCCTGACCTGCATCAGCACCGGCTGTAAGCATTACAGCGCTGTTATAAGTTGCTTTTTCTTCTGCAGACATTGTAGAAGCATTCATAACAGTTGAGCCGTATGCTGCGTTAATTTTAGCGGTTGTTGCATCTTTAGCATATGTTGCCCAGTCACCAAGGAAAGTACGACTTGTCGTATCAGGAGTGTAAACATTTGCATCATAGAGTATAGCAAACTTAGTATCACTCATGAGCTGACTGTAGTCTTTCATTTCAAAGTAGAAGGTAACAGTTACCTTTGCGCCGGAAACGATTTCAGCTTCTTTTTTATCAGAAACAAGAACCAAACCGACCTCAGCATCGTTAGCAGGAACTGCATATGCGCCGATAGCAACTGTAGTCAAAAGCATAAATACAACAAGAGCCACACTTAAAATTTTCTTCATCTTAAGCATAATTTAGTCTCCTATTTGTAAAATATTGTTTCTTCAGTATTACAAAGAATTACCACGCTTCATTAAAGCCGGCAGCTATGACGTTCTGAGCTTCAAGCTCCTCAACCCACTGATCCTGTGCCTCAATTGCAGCAGAGTCAGTAATATCTATTACTGCATCATAGTTTACATCAGATGCATAGTAAGCAGCCGTATCTTCGTCAATTGTCTCAACCCACTGATCGTGTGCTTCAACCATAGCAGCATCGGTAATATCTACCGAACCATCACCGTTTACATCGCCGAAGTAAATGAATACATAGGTTGCAACTACTTTGCCGCTGTCATCTTTAAGAAGGATAGTAGCACCTGTTGACATATTGCCGTCTTCGTTGGCAACTACTTCAACAGAACCTGCTTTTGTGGTAACATAATCCTCAATGTTTTCGCCATTAAGGGTATCTATACCGAATACACAGCCGGCATAATCGCCCGAGCCTGTGCAAAGGTCGGTTCTGATAACCGCACCGTTGCCTTCTTCGGTAAGGATAAGTTCCGGATCAGCTGCAGCTGCAGCCTTCATTACCGGGAAAGTAAGTTTCTGACCTGTGGTATAAACCGTTGAGGTTACATCAGAGGTCTTGTAGGAACCTACATAGAGTTTACCGCCGAGATTGGTCATTGTTTTCTGATCGTTAAGCACACCGAAAGCGGCCGCAGTATCGGAAATGGCCTTAGAAGCGGTAAAGGTGAGGGTCGAAAGTACGACGCCGTTTGCCTTCTGAGCAACAGCTCCGCCGGCAGCCTGCGGTAATACGCCGACATAGACATAAGTCTTGCCGCCCGCAGCAGCATCATTTACGACCGTCTTTGTTGCATCGCCTGCACCGAACAGCGTTGAATCGGTTGTGCCGCTTACAAACTTAACAGCACTACTGTCATACTGAACAGGAACAGAAACCGTTGCAGCATAATAATCTGTGGTTAATTTTACGGTAACCTTGACCGTATCGCCTGCGCTATATGACGCCTTGTCAAACGATAAAGCGATAGTGCCGTTTTCTGCGACACCGGTATTATCATTTGCGAAAACGCCGACTGCAAGCACGCCAAGGAGCATAACTACAGATACAATAAGGCTAATAGCCTTTTTTGCCTTGGTCATTTTTTGCCTCCTTCTATTCTTAATCAATATTAAATATACACTTTTGAGAGCACAATGTCAATAATTTGTGAATAAAAATGGCACACCGAAAGAAAATATCCCTTACGCTATCACAAATAAAGTTATTTCCTCGCGGGCTTACAAGCTTTGTACCGTTTTTTCACAAAACTATTCCGCCGCACTTTTAAAGTATATGCTCTAATCTTTTTAAGAATATCCCATTACATACGCCCTTGTGGGGGAGATAACTCCCCCACCGGGTTTTAACTTAAGTAATTAAAGGAAATTACTTCTGAGCGATTGCAGTTCCGCCGTAAGCAGCGTCAACTACAAGGCCGTAGTTAGCGAGGTCAACCTTACCGGTAGCAAGGCCGCCTGCAGTCTTATAAGCGCCTGTGAGAGCAGCTCTGTTGTTGATTGCGAGGTCCATGTAGGAAGCATCGAATCCGTCAACAACACCGTCGCCGTTTACATCGCCGTAGATAACGACTGTGTAGATAGCAACCGGAGCACCGCTCGACTTAAGGCTGAGTGTTGCGGTAGCGCCTGTACCATAGAGGCCTGCAGCGTTAGCGGCAACATTAAGAGTTGTAGCCGAAGAATCCTTAGCCGTTACTCTTGCGAGTACGTCGTCGGCAGTAGCAAGCGAGCCGGGTGTTACGCCGGTGATGAGAGAAGCGCTCTCTGTTACGGAAACGCCCTCACTTGAACCCGCTGTGGTGGGAACTGCTACATACTTGCATACGAACGGAGCCATAGCATTCTTGAGGTTTGTGACAACAGCGTCAATCTGAGCTGCTACAACGTTTGAATAGAAGCGGTCATTTGCAGCATAGTTTTCAGCGGAGCCGCTGTAAAGGTTTGCTGTGTTGCCCTTCTCATCGGTGTACTCATAGCCGAGTACGGAAACGAGCTTAGCATAAGCTTCGGTCTCTGTAAGGCCGTCAGCTTTAGAAGCATCAAATGTATATGCACTGTTGTCAGTGAATATTGACTTAGCCTGAGCTATAACTGCCTCAAGCTCGGTGTAAGCACCTGCCTCGAGAGCAGAAGCCGATTTCGGCATAAGAGCGCGCTGAGCGATTTCAAGCTCATACTTAACGTCGAATACCTCGGACTGAAGAGCATTAGCGTTGGCATTTAATGCCTCGGCAGCTGCAAGAGCCTTGGTGTATCTTGCATAAGAGCCTGCTGTGTAATCAGCCTCTTTGTAGCCCTGAGCCTTAGCCGCAGCAATTTCTTTAGCAAGGAACTGCTTTTCGGTTTTAACCGCAGCGCCTTTAAGGAAGCTTGCATACCAAGCAATGTTCTTAGCGCTGTTAAGGACTTCAAGCTCCGAATAACTGGGAGTCTTGTAAGCCTTTACGGCATCCATATAAGCGTTCTGAGCTTCGGTTGAAGGAGCCTTCATGGAAGCTACGATAGCACTCTTATATGTAGCGGTTGCCTTGTTGGCAATAGCAGTAATTTCAGCCTCTGAAAGTGAGCTACCGTCAATGTACTTTTCGGGAGCTGCGGGGCCCTTGTAAGCGTCAATGATAGCGTTGCCGGCTTTCATTGCCTTTTCGTAAGCCCAATAAGCATAGAGGTCGAAGTTCTGATAGTTGATGTCGCCGGCAGCCTTAAGAGCAGCCTCAATGGGAGCCGGTGTAACGGTTGCTGAACCGCTTGAAGGTGTTGTGCTTGCTGTATCAAGAGCCTTAGCGGCGGTTTCAAGAGCGGTTATGGCTGCAGTGAGATTGTCGTCACTGTAATTGCCGAGGTTAGCCTTCCTGAACGGGCCGTAAACAAGCTTAGCGGCAGCGGTAAGAGCTGTCCAGTAAGTGTTCCAAGCCTCTGCCGGATACTTAGAAGAATCACGGTTAGCCTTGAACTCGCTGTCAACGACCTTCTTAATATTGGTGCCGTTGTAATAGTAGAGTGTGCCGAACGGGGCAGTCATGGTAAGAGTACCATCTTGTCTTCTGTATTTACCGTAAACAGTTACCGAGCTGTTACCGAGAGCAAATGAAGAAGCTGAAGGAACAGTCTCTACATCCACATCGGATTTAACTCTTAACGGATTGACGGAGATTGAGCTCTCCTTGGGGAAGTTGAAACTATTAGATACAAGTGCTTCTGCCTGGCCCGATGACTCAAAGATGCTCGAATCAAAGCCGGAAATAGAACCATTGGTGAACTTACAATCAGTATCTCTCTGGTTGGTCCAAGTTACGGCAATGTTTGAAATAGCAGAAGCAAGAGCCGATGCATTTGTTACAAGGTAATCTGTGGTGGTTTCACCCTTCATCTTAACTACATCATATATGCTTGTCTTCTTATCTTCCTTAGACCAAGCGGTGCCGACATCTGTAGCATCGTTGGTTGCATACTCAAAGGTAGTGGAAGTAATGTCGCCGTTGTAAGCAGTACCGTCCTTGAAGGTGAAGCTGTAAACAGCGGTTACCTTTACAAGGCTGTCTGTGGGAACTGCCGCGTTAAGAGTAACATCGGTGCTCTCATACGGTGAAAGTTTCTTTTCGCCGCTTTTGAGCATTTCGGTGCCGTTAACGGTAACAGACTTAAGAGTGAGCACGTAAGGATGATCATATGTATCGCCGTGCTTTAAGAGCATACCTGCAGATGCGTTTGTTACCTTAAGAGTAGTATTCATCTGGCCGTTTGTAAGCTGTACATAGTTAAGTGTACCCTTATCTATTGTAAGCTTAGGCTCAGCATAGGACTGAGCGTTAGTAGTCCAGCCGAGGAAGAAGTTTACGAACGGAAGAGCTACGTCAAGAAGACCGCCTGATTTAACGGCATAGGCAATACCTAAAATCAATTTCTCTGCGAGGTCTGCAATAGCGTCCTTCTGAAGAATAGCGTCAATTGAATTGTAAGAATCGGCGATAAGAGCGGTGTTGCCGCATACCTTACCGAGAACCTTGTTAAGGAGTTCTCTTACGATTCTGAATACTGCGGGATACATAGCCTCGGTTCTGAGAGTGCTGTTAGCAGGAATATTGAGTATGCCCGTAACGCTGTTTGTACCGAGGAGCTTGCTTACGTCAAGGTTGAGAAGTCTGTCGATAATGTCTTCTCTGAGAACAGTCTCAAGGAAGGTCTTACCGTCAGCAGCGGTTTCGTTGATTATCTTCTCAACAGGAAGAACGTCGCGGATGATCTTGTCGAGCTTAACCCACGGATCCTGTGCGGTAGCAAGGTCGAGGTCAAGGCCGTCGGTGTTGATGAGCTTCTGGAACTTCCAGCACCACTCGTTGTCAGAGGTGAGAGCCCAGTCGATTATCCAGTCAATGGTGTCTTCCCAAGCGCGTGTGTTCTTTTCGAAGTCTGCAAGCTTATAAGTCTTGGAGGCTGCAACGCTGTAGCCGCCATCCTTATCGGAGCCGAGGTCGGCAAGCTTGGAGAGATACTTCATACCGATGTCGGTGCCCATGGTAAAGATAACATCGAGCCAATAGCCGCTGTTCTTACCCTTTACGAGGGTCTTCGAGTTGTAATCGGCATAAATAAGTGCGTCATAGTTGTAAGTCGGAACGAACTGAGTTGCAAGCTCACGAATTACGCAAGCGAGAAGAGCGGTTACGTTCTGTCCCTTGAGCTCGGCAGCCGACGGGAGAATTATCTGAGGCATAAGAGCCTTAACGCCGATTGCGCCGAGAGCGGTAACAACATCCTGATCGGAAGCGGACTTATCTACAACTGTGTCATAGTAGCCTGCATAAACAGTCTCATAGCCGGTACCGAAGAGATACTCGGGGTTATAAGCTGCTACATACTGAAGAGCCTTGCGAAGATTGGGAACAAGGTTTGAGTTATCGCCCTTTGTCCAATTGATTGCGGCCTTTGCAGTATCCGAAAGCATTGTGTCGATTGCCTTGCCGACAAAATCGTTGAGCGCCGCAAGAACGGTGGTATAACCCGCTGCCGAAGCAGTAACGGAGCCGTCGTTTGCAGCTGTGGGCATAAACTCGTTAACGAAATCACCGGAGATGGTGTAGTTCCAGTTAATGAGCTTAGCGAACGAATTAGCGGTGGACATATCAAACTTGAGCCAGGTCTCTGTGAGACCGTCTTTGCTGACAAGGCGATAATAGCCGTTGCCGTCGGAGCCTATTGTGAAGTCCGACCACTCCCAGTTATATGCGCCGGCAGCCTTAGAATAGAATGCCTTTACATCTGACGGAAGCTTAGCGAGAACAGCGGTGGCCTCTGAAGCCTTGCCGCCGAAGAGCTCGGTCTTTTCAGCGCCGAACCACTGTGCAAGAAGCATCTTAACGGAGCCGTTGAGAACAACGGGAGCAAGATCCTTAAATACGTAGGGAGCTATCTGATAGAGAGCCGAAACAAGAGTATTGCTGTCAAGGTTGAAGATTTCGGAAACCTTACCGCTTGTGGCAAGTGAGGGAAGGAAGTAGCTGTCCTTAACGTAATATTTTACGTTTTCGCCGGCAGCGTTAGCGTAAACATAAACGCCTGTGCCTTTGCCTTCCATATCGGTTTCTTCGGTCTTGTAATATTTCTCATCCTGAGAAATATATGTCTTCTTGGCGGTATCATATTCAAATACCTCGATGTAAGCACCCTTAGAGTCTGAGCCCTTAACATAATAATCACGAAGGCCTGCTTCAGCGCTTGTCGGAAGAGCAATGTGATTGCTTATGCAGTTGCCAGAAGCGTCTTCTTTATAAGAAGTATAGCTCTGCGGCTTAGACATAGCGTTGATGAGGACATTCTTGATAAGAGTGTCGGGATTTTCGGTTGTTGTTGAATAAGTGTTGATGAGCGCCATGTCATCGTCAACTCTTGCGAACACCGGATAAACGAGGCCTTTTAACATACCCGGAAGATCCGAGAGGTACTTATTAACGCCGGAGATATCAACAAAGTTGCCGATAATGCCGACGTCGAGTTTGCCGTCGTTGATAACCTTTTTAACGAGACCTGCGTTGTCGTTAAGAAGAGTTGCAATGCCGTTGACTATGTCAAGCTGAGCGTTCTTTTCTCTTGTCATGCCCGACTTCCAGTTTTTAAGGTTAGCGTCTTTAACTATGCCGAGCAAGCCTTTGACAAGCTTAACAAGTCCGTTGTTAAGAAGAGCCTGTGCGCTGTCGATGGTTCCGCAAAGAGCATTAACCGAGCGAAGGTCGATAACAAGGCGCAAACCTGCAGTATTAATAACTTCGCCCATGTTTATGTTCGCGGCGGCAAGGGTAACATCGAGGAAGTCAAATACGACTGACATTCTCTCTTCGGTAGAGAGTCTTGTTACCGCGCCGTCCGGGCTGTATGCGTCAAGAGCGGTAAGGTTATCAGAGGTCTGATACTCCGTCTTTGCGGCAAACGCCATTACGGACATAGTTGAGAAAATCATGACAACTGCCAAGATGACACTTAACAATTTGGTAGATTTTTTCATACGTGTTTTTTCCTCCTAAAAAGATTTACATTAAAACCATGTATGCGTACCCGATTTTTTCTGCGGGCGGCACTCCCCGCAACAATTCCTCGCACAAAATCCGCTGTACTTCTGACCGCTCTTTGATTTACAAGAAAGCAAACCGATTTCGGCACGTTAACTCGGTCGGTTTCCACCGTTTCCACTTCCGTAAAAATGAATCGGTGGAAAACTGATGATACACACCCGAGCATATTACCGTAGGATGTGTATCAAAACGGGATGGAAACTGCACGGTAAATCAGCCGTGCGGCAGCGCTCCCTTAAAAAAGGGGGCACTTCGCCCTATTACACCATTCCTATGGTTAGTTAAAGTATAGGGTTTTAAACGAAAAAAGTCAATAAATTGTTCACACAAATTTGTTGATTTTCTGTATTGAACAAATAGAATTGTTATTTTTGGGCAAAAGTGGCAAACAAAATTGGCAATGTTGTTGTAAGATTATGAACAAATTGTTAACGTTTTCGAGTTTTGAACTTTTTGACAAGTATTGAACACGGTTTTGAACATTTTTACGGTATTTTCGGGTAAAAACAGAGGGCTTTTAGGCTCCCTCAAATAGGGTGATTCCCCACAGTGTGGGGAAATGTCGCGGAGCGACAAAGGGGACTCTCTCCCGTCAGGAGCTGGACGCGAGTCCACGAGCGGACTGAGGGATTAAAGGTCACGCTCATTCTATTTGAATTGCATATAGTCCCCACAAAATCCCTCCGGCTTGCCTGCGGCAACCCACCTCCCTTTACAAGGGAGGCAAAAAGCGGCTCCCGAGGCAAATACCCCGTGAACCGCTTTGCAAATGCAATGTTCTTTATTTGAACTCTTATTTAATTGTGAGATTTGCGCCGTACATTGCCGCCAAATCAAGGCTGCCGTCAAACGTGTTGCCGTCCTCGGTATAACACTGCACGTGGTAAAGCCCGCCGTTGCAGACAAAATCCATGGTGAGCTGATATGCGGAATATGTTTTCGGGTTTTTGTCGTCCGCCTTTTTGACCTCGACTACGTATGCGGTGGCTCCGCATTTTTCGAGAGTTACGGTACGCTGCTCAACGGTTACGCCCGTTACCGCGTCGCCTGCCTGCGACAAAATCTGATTCCACTGCGAAACGGTGTTATTTGCCTCATTTTCCGCTGCGCTGTCATCAGTCGCCGCGCCGGAATACATAACCTGCGCGTCGAGCCCCTTGTATTTCTTTGAGGTGGCTATGCCGGAATTGCCCACGGTCCAGCCGTTGGGATAAACCATTTTAAAATACTTTGTCTCGTGAAATACGCCGTCGGTTATCTGATTGGGGAACGGAACGGCGCCCGTTTTAATTTCGCCGTTTTCGTCCGTGACCTTTTTGCCGTCCTCGTCGGTGACATATATTTCAATCTCGCCGTTCTCATTGAGAACAGTGTTGCCTTCTTCGTCGGTAACAACCTCGTATGTGGCGTCCTTGGCGTTTATAGTCGGCTTCTTTTTTCCGCATGAGGCAAAAACCGCCGATATTACGATTAAGGAAGCACAGATAACTGCGATTATTTTTTTATCCATTTGAAATCCTCCGTTTTATACATAAACAGATTATAAATTCTTTGCCTCGGAATGTCAACTGGGGATGTTAAAAATGTCCGGAACGCAAAAAAACAAAAGACAAATCGAAACAAATCTTTGTATAAACAGTTGTTTTTATTTGGCAGAGCTTACTCTTTCTCTTGGGCGGAGAGATTTATCCGGCCGTTTCTTGGTACACATTTGTGTATTTTATTCTTCATATTCATCTCATTTTGCATTTTTGTGCACCTCGTCTAAATTTTTCAGAGCCAAAATGGAGCCGGATATACTCTTAAAAAAATATACGTTATAACAATGAACTCACATATCAAAAATACTTAGTTGTGTTTCTTTTAATGACTCAACTTTTCTAATCGTTATTTTGTCATCTTCTTGAACTTGCCCACATAGAAGAGGTGACGAAGGATCATATTTGGCAGCGTTTGTTTCTACACTTTTTGAACTATAATTTGCATAGCAATATACACATCCATTTTTGCATGTATTATAAGTACCTATTTCAACACTTTCAACACATCCACATTCTTTACGCTGATTTTTGTCTTTGCCAACATTGAGTTTACATCCGATAATTTTTTCAATTAGTTCTCTATCTATGCAACAATTATGAATTATACCACATTCATCCAAATCAATTTTTTCTGCACAACTTCCAATCTTAATATTATAATCCGCAGCTATCTTACTTAATTTCTCAGCAAATTCTCGTAGTTCATCATCATTTAATTCATTACTTGACAATCCATCCATACTTTTTTTATTTTTAGGATATATATCAACAAAACTAATCACGCATTTTTCCGTGTATCCACTTAAAGCCTCAGCGATGCTTTTAAATGCCTTCAAATGATATTCTTTCGTATATCTATCAGAAAAGAATATAGGATCATATCTCCAAATCACTTTTTGCTTGCCAATTTTTTCGGACAGTTCTTGAAATACCGGAATCATTTCTGTTTTTTTATTTGGTAAATTAACCTCAACATCATTTCCGTATCCAGTCAATGTGAATTGAAAATAGTAATTATAATCTTTTATCTCGTTTAACCTTTTCATCATCGGCAACGGATTCTTTGTCCAAAACACTATGCAATCTACAACATCCGGAGTAATTTTTATTTCACTTATCTGATGAGCATTCATCGGATTACGAACATATAAAAATCCTTCTTTTATTCTATTATAGAACCATTCCGAATAATAATTGGGAATATCAGTTCTTCTACTTACACTTAATATCATCTAATTCACCATTTCAGACATGATTACCTGATATCTAATTTGGGGCAAAATCCTCTTTTTCTTGCTTCTTCTATCAGTTTGGGTTGAATTTCCGGATAAGTCCAATTAATCGGTAGTTCATCCATAATTGCTATTTTTTCAATTTCACTGTGAAGCTCTTTTTCAAATGTATGTATATCTGAGAAGAATAATTTTCCAAAAGTCTCCATTCCATCGAAATTATCCGGTGCAGTCACAGAATATATACAAATTGGAGTAATATCAAAAGTTATTGCTCCTGTTTCTTCATATAGTTCTCGTTTGGCTGTTTCAAGAATATCCTCACCATCTTCTCTATGTCCCCCCGGTGCCTCCCATGTATCTCTTTCCTTGTGCTTGCAAAATACCCATTTACCATTATGTCTGGCAATAATAACTGCAAACTTCAGCATTGAATCATTAATACTATCATAAAAATTCACTTTCGTCATATAATGCTCCTTATTAGATTTCATCTATTTTCTTGCTATTATTGCTCTCACAAACAGAGCCAAACCAGAGCCATTTGATAAAAAAATGCCGGAAGCCCGCATAAATACAGGCTTTCGGCATTTTAGTCCGTTACTCAAGCTCTATGAATGCTACTACGTCTCCCACCGTTTTCATCTTTTCAAGCGCCTCGTCCGGCACCTCTTTTCTGAATTCGTCCTCCAAAGTCATAGCGAGGTCGATAAGGTCGAGGCTGTCTGCCGATAAATCGTCGCGCAGCTTTGACTCGGCGGTTATTTCGTCGAGCGGTATTTCAAGCTGCTCGCTCAAAATTTCACATATAGTATCGTATACCGTAAACAAGCACCTCCGTACATATTTAACGCGGTTATAAAATCTGTTTGAGCGGAGAAATGTCCACTCCGTCGAAATCTTTTATAAATTCATAGAGCGAGCTTGCGGCTTTTTTCACTCCGCCGTTTTGGGCACTCTCGAAATTTATCGGTATTACCGGGTCGTGGACGCTCTGCCTTAAAATAAAGAAACTCTCGGTTTTGGGGAAAATTATTTTGATTCCCTCGTGGCTGTCGGGTGCAATTTGCCAGTCCTCGCGCTTTGCGGCAAAATCTGCGAGCTCCTCTAAAAGCCTATCGCCGACGGCTCTGAAGTCCTCCTCGGTTATTTTAAGGCGGATTTCCTTTTCCTCCGCCGGATATTTAAGCTCTGATATGAGGTCGTAAAGCTTTTTACCCTGCTTTTTCATATCGGCGGCCTTTATAATTATTTTCGTTATGAGATATGCGCCGTCGTCAAGATAATAATTCTCCCTGAACGCCGCGTGACCCGAAGTCTCTATGGCAAGCGGAGCGTTTATACCGTTTTCCTCAAGTCTTATCGCCTCGTCAATGACGTTCTTATAGCCGCGCTTAAAGCGCAGATGATGTCCGCCCAGCGTTTTTTCTATAAACTCGGTAAGCCCCGCAGACGTTACGGAATCGGTGACAACGGTGCCGCCAGGATTATTTTCGAGCGCAATGACCGCCGCCAAGGCGACAAGAGCGTTTCTGTTTATCTCTCTGCCGTCGGAGCTTACGCAGCCGCCGCGGTCAACGTCCGTGTCAAATATTACGCCGAGGTCGGCTTTCGCGCCGAGAGTTGCCTCTCGCACGGAGTTCATCGCCGTCTCGTTTTCGGGATTCGGGATATGATTCGGGAACATACCGTCCGGCTCCAAATAGCGGCTGCCGGTTGTGTCCGCTCCGAGGGGGGAGAGTACCTTTTCGGCGTAAAATCCGCCTACTCCGTTACCTGCGTCAACAACGATTTTCAGTCCCTTTAACGGTCTTTCGTAATCGTCTGACTTAACACCCTTTCTTATCATATTGCAAAGGTGCTCGCAGTAGACCGACATAAAATCGACCTCCTGCAAATTTAACCTTTCGGGGCAGCTGCCGCTTTCGTGCTCCTCGGCATATTCGAGTATACTCTTTATTTCATCACCGGAAAGTCCTCCGTCGGGAGTAAAGAATTTAAGCCCGTTTCTGTCCCACGGATGGTGACTCGCGGTTATCTGAACAGCTCCGTCGCAGCCGAGCATTTTAGTTGTCATAAACATAGCCGGGGTTGATGCGAGCGCACAGTCCTTGATTTCAAGGCCGAAGAAAGACAGCGCATCGATTACGTCGGATTTTATCCGCTCCGCCGAAATTCTCGAATCATGTCCGACCGAAATCACGAGTTCTTCCTCTTTCTTACCGAGCTTTTCGGCGAGAAATACGACAAACGCTGCGGAAATTCTCTTTACCGCCTCATCGGTCAAATCGATTTTTTTCGGATCGTCGGGATTTACCGCCGTGCCTCTGACGTCGGTTCCGCTTTTAAGATGTCTGAGTTCCATAAAATCAACCTTTCCGTAAGTTATTCCGTAAATTATTCCAAAAGACCTCTTTTAATTATCTCATCTGCCGCCAGCATAACGCCGAGCTTTCCGCTGTGAAAATTGATTCCGCCCTGCATCCAAACCGCATACGGCTCTCGAAGCGGTGCGTCCGACGACAGCTCTATGGACGAACCGGACGTGAACGCCCCTGCGGACATTATAACCTGGCTGTCGTAGCCCGGCATATCCCACGGCACGGGTGAAACGTATGAATCCACCGGCGCGCCCTTCTGCATTCCCTGACAAAAGGCTATCAGTCTGTCGGCATTCTCAAGGCAAATCGCCTCTATAATATCGTGTCTTGTCTCATCGGGACGCGGAGTCACCCTAAAGCCGAGCAAATCGAAAAGCGCCGCCGCAAATACCGCGGTCTTGAGTGCCTCGCCGGTTACGTGCGGCGAAGAAAAAAGACCCATATAAAGACTGCGCGTTGTTCCGAGCGTTGCGCCGACCTCTCTGCCAAGTCCTGGAGTGGTCATTCTGTATGCGCAATCCTCAACAAGGTCATGCCTGCCTACTATATAGCCGCCGCAGGGAGCTATTGCGCCGCCCGGATTTTTGATAAGCGAGCCTGCCGCCAAATCCACTCCGACTTCGCACGGCTCTTTTTTCTCCGTGAATTCGCCGTAGCAGTTATCTGTCATAACAACCGTATCGGGGCTTACACGGTGTGTAAGAGTCGCGATTTTCTCTATTTCGTCAATCGAAATCGAATGGCGCAGCGAATACCCGCGCGAGCGCTGGATATAAACCATCTTAATGTCTCCGCAGCCGACTCTTTTTTCAATTGCGTCATAATCTATCTCGTCATTTTCGGTAAGCTCGATATATTCGAATTTCACGCCGAAGTCGGCGAGTGAGCCGTGACCCTTACTGCTTTTGTCAATACCGATAACGGAATGTATGGTGTCGTAGGGGACTCCCGTTACGCTGAGCATTATATCGCCGGGCCTCAGTACGCCGTAAAGCGCGGTCGCTATTGTGTGGGTTCCGCAGGTTAAGGTGGTGGCTCTTATTAAGCCGTCCTCCGCGCCGAAAATCTCGGCGGTGAGCCTGTCGAGCTTTTCTCTGCCCTTATCGTTGTAGCCGTAGCCGGTGGTGGAGTTGAAATCCGTCTCGTCGACACGATTATTTATAAACGCCGCGAGCACCTTGCGCTGATTGTATTCGGTTATTTCGTCTATTTCCGAAAACTTCTTTTCGGCGAGAGTCAGCGCCTTTTTTGACGCCTCCTCGGTTCTTTTTGTAAATTCAAAAAAATCTTTCATTTCAAGTCTTTCTTATTATGTATTCTTTTTTTATGAAGCCGCATTTTTCATACAGCTTTGCATTGTCCGGCTTACACATTAAAAATATGCAATCGGCACTCTTTTTAAGCTCTCTCGAAAGAGAAATAACACAGTCCGCGGCAAAGCCTCTGCCTCGATATTTTTCGCTTGTCGCAACGTCGCGTATATACGCGTCTTTACCGATTATATCGCCTACGGCAAGAGAAGCCGTTTTGCCGTTTTGCCTTATGCACATAACCCTTGTGCTTCCGCCGAACACGCCTCTGCCCGTCCTCGAAAGCCATTCGAGATACGCCCTGTCGTCCGAATCGGGCGTTTTACCTGTCAGCACCTTGTATTCGTCCGCGGTTATGTCGCAAAGCGGCTGTGCGCAAGTTTCTTTTTGCGGTAATTCGGAGAGCTCCATAAGAACGGCTTTTGCGTCCGCGCAATCGTTCCCGGAGCAAAAATATATATTTTCGCCGAAAAAAGAGGCAAACTCCGAAAGCTCCCGTAAATCGGCGGAGCTTGACGGGCAAATTATCGTTCCGTCATTTTTATTTAAAAGCACAGCCGTCACTCTGCCGCCGCAGTCCGTTTGAAGCCACGCCTCTCCGAGTGACAGCCGAAAAGCGGCAAATAAAATATACTTTACCGCAAGACAGTCTTTAAATTCACCGTCCGTAACAATGGCTGCCTCTGTCGGTCCGTCAATTGATTTCAGCACTGCGACAGCTCCGCAAAAAGTGCTTTTACAAGCTCAAACGTGCTCTCTATATCCTCTTTTTTCGCAACCGAGCTGCCCGAGTGAATATATCTGCACGGAACAGATACGGCAAGAGTTTTTATGCCGCCTGCCGCCTTGTGTATTGCGGAAGCGTTGTTGCCGCCTGCCACAACGGTTTTGGTCTGACACCCGATGCCGTTCTTTTCGGCGATTTCAAACGCCTTTTTATAGAGCTCGCTGTCATAGACGGTTCCCCTGTCCATAAAGCTGACAACGGCACCGCCGCCCAAACGGCAGACTTTTTTTTCGTCGGGAACGCCCGAAATGTCCGCCGCCGTAGTGCCCTCAACGACTATTGCGAAATCGGGAGCAACCGAATAAGCCGCAGCAGCCGCTCCGCGAGTGCCTATTTCCTCTTGAACCGAGAAACAGAAGGTCGCCGAATACGGCAAATCGGAATTTATAAGTCTTAATAAAATTTCACAGCCGACGCGGTCGTCAATGGCCTTCGCCTTGATAAAGCCGTCGCCGAATTCGCGGTAGCACGAGTCAAAATACACTGCGTCGCCGAGTGAAACGTGAGACAAGGCCTCTTTTTTTGAACTCGCGCCGATATCAATATACATATCCTCAACGGACGGCAATTTGCCTCTCTCCTCGGAGGTCGTCTGATGTATAGCCTTGCCGCCTATAACGCCGGGGATAAGCTCCTTGCCCACCTTTACCGCTCTGCCGAAAATAACGCGCTCGTCAATTCCGCCGACCGTGGTGAACTTCAGGTACCCGTCATCCGTTATATAAGTTATTATGAAGCCGACCTCGTCCATATGCGCGTCGAGCATAACTTTATTTTTCGGCTCGGCTTTGCCCTTTTTATAAACTATGAGACTGCCGAGCGGATCTATGCGATATTCCGCATCCGACGGCAAATGCGAAATTATATAATCTCTTACGGCGTGCTCCCTGCCGGAAATGCCGTTTAAATTACAAAGCTCGTTAAGCATTTAAATCACCTCCGAGAATGTATGCGGCAATGAGCCTTGCGCAAAGCTCAATATCCGTAACGGACACAACCTCTATTCCGGTGTGCATATATTTTTGGGGTATTGATATAAGCGCGCTCTTAATTCCGCCGCGCTCCGTGGTCATACCGTCCAAATTAGTGCCGGTTCTGCCGCCCATAACCTCAAGCTGATACGGAATGTCGTTTTTCTCGGCAACGCGCACAAGCTCCTCGCCGAATTCATATGAAAGCGACGGTGAAATACCTATCATGGGGCCCTTGCCGAGTATTCCGCATTCCTCCGCCTTGCTGTCCGGAGTCTTTGCAAAGCTGACGTCAACCGCAATTATCTCGTCGGCATCCGAATTAAATGCCGCGGCTTTTGCTCCGCCGCCGCTCGTCTCCTCGCGAGAGGAACACACAACGGTAACTTTTTTGTGCGGCTTACCCTTAATAAGCTCAAGTGCGCGAAGAAGCACGGCAATTCCCGAACGGTCGTCAAGTGCCCCGCAGGACACGCTGTCGCCGCAGAGCGAGAGGAAAGAGGAATTGACAACCGCTCTGTCTCCCGGGGAAACGAGCTTTTCCGCCGACTGCTTATTTTTTGCGCCTATATCAATAAGGATGTCATCGATTTCCGTCGCCTTCCGCTCGTTGTCACCGCTTGCAAGGTGCGGCGGAGTGCTTGCTATAACTCCGAATATCGGCTCACTGCCGTAAACGGTCACCTCTTGACCGTTCAATGTGCGACGGTCAACGCCGCCGCAGGCGGCAACGTGCAAAAACCCCTCGTCGGTGACGGAGGTTACGATAAGACCTATACGGTCTATATGAGCATCAAGCAAGATATGCCCTGCCCTGTCTCCTTCGATTTCGCATATTGCGGAATGAAGAACGTCCTCGCGCGTTTTGCCGAATTCGGACAAAAGCCTTTGCGCCGTTAAAACCGCGTCGGTTTCCTTTCCGGATACACCGACAGCCGAAGTCAGCTCTTTTAATATGTTTTTTATATCCATTTTTCTCTGCCTTTCGGACAATTTGTCAACATGTAAAACGCTGAATGCAAATGCTGTAATCTTATCGAAATTTTGAATTATAATCGTCGCTCTTGAGCCTTAGGGGAGGCGGCGAAAATCAGATTTCGGTGCCGCCTACCGGGCGAATATAGAGCACATAGCAGGTTCCCTCGCCGAAAATGCTCTCCATTATGCTCTTGTAATCCTTTAAAAGGTCGTTCGGGACGAAAGCCTGAATTGTGCCGGCAAATCCGCCGCCGTGAACGCGCCATGCGCCGCGTCCCTTTAAGATGCTCTCGGAAACAGCGAGGGCGAGAGATACGGGCTGAACGGACGGCTGTTTTACGGAAAATACGTTTTGATTATATTTGTATGATGATGCGCCGCTCTCGAGAATATACTTCTTGAAGGTCTCGAAATCTCCGCCGCGAAGAGCGTCAACCTCCTTTAACACTCTTGCGTTGTCGGCATAGAAATGCATAGCGCGAAGTATGGCTCTGTCGCCTACTGCCGTGCGCAATTCTCTTATTTTTGATTTAAATTCCTCTTCGCTTACCTCGCGAAGAACCTTTTTGCCGAAAAATTCGGCTACGCTCTCCATTTCGGTTCTGATAGCAGCGTATTCGTCGGTGAGGTCGGAGTGGCTGCCCTTTGTATCGACAATGCAAAGCGAGTGGCCGCACTTGGCAAAGTCAAAGTCAACCTCTTCTATCACGGGATTTTTCGGGTCGTTGAAATCTATTGTTACGAAGCCGCCGACGGAGCACGCCATCTGGTCCATAAGTCCGCATGGCTTGCCGAAATATTCGTTCTCGGCATACTGTGCTATTTTGGCTATTGTGACCGCGTCAACCTTGCCGTCGTTGTAAAGATAGTTTACCATAGTGCCGACAAGAACTTCATATGCGGCAGATGACGAGAGTCCCGAGCCCGCAATAACTCTTGATGCGGTAGTGGCGTCAAAGCCGCCTATCTTATAGCCGTATTTCTTAAAGCCCGCAAGGACACCGCGCACGAGAGCGGGTGAATGTCCCATTTCGTTGGGGTTTACCGAGAGGTCCGTAGCGTCAACAACGTCCATGGAATAGCCCTCGGATTTAACTCTTACAATGTTTTCGTCGTTTTTTGAAGCCGCGGCTATTGCGTCAAGGTTGATTCCCGCCGCAAGCACTCTGCCGTGGTTGTGGTCGGTGTGGTTTCCGCCGACTTCGGTTCTGCCGGGAGCCGAAAAAAGACGAACATCTCTGTCCTTTCCGAAAAGAGCCTCAAATTCGTTTAAAAGATTTATGTACCTGTCATACTGCTCTTTAACATTTTCCTCGGTGACATAGGCTTTTTTAAGCCTTTCATCGAGAGATGCAGAGAGAATTTCTTTTTTAAGGGTTTCGGGAGTTGCCATTTTCATTTTTCATCCTTTCCTGCCGAAAAAGTTTCGGCAGTCTTTTTGTTTTTATTATTAGCCACTATATCTATAAATTTATTGACCGCGAGTATGGAAACACCGGAGATGGTGAAGATAATCACAATCGGCAGCATAAACGCGAGTGAAAACGGGTTATAAACGTGACGACCTATCATGCTGTAAGAAATAATTTTAGGCGTGAATCCCAAAAGTGACAGCAAAATAAACTTCCAATAGTCGTATTCAAGTGCCCCGTAGAGCTGACTTATGGAATTTATCGGGAAGTACGGCACTAGCCTAAAAAGCACCAAAATCCAATCGGTGCTTCTTTTACCCGATTCCATCATACGGCGAACATTATCGTATCTTGTGAGAATCTTGTGTATTGTTCCGCCGCCGAGATGCTTGCCCCAATAAAACTTTATCGTCATAAGTAATGTCATACCGGCAAAATTCACAACCACGGCTATCGGCGTGGGGAATACCATACCGGCTATAACACAGACCGCGGTTATCGGCAGGGGAATAAGCACTTTGCCTATGTATATAAGGAAAATCACGAGAATCACGAGCCACTTGCTCGGAATTGACGCAACGGCCGCCTCAAACTCCGCAAGACGCTCGAGCACTTCGTCATATGCCGACGAAACATCGTTAATCTGCATAAGAAAAGTCAACACTAAAAGTGCGACTGCCAAAATCAGCAGCACACATGCTAAAATATTCAGGAGCTTTCTTCGCGTAAGTTCTCTGTCGGTCAAATCGGTACCACCCAAAAAATTATTATTGCAGGGCATAGTAATAGATTATATATAATTTTATATCATATTATTGGTAAGGTCAAACAAAATATGAAAATATGAAGTAATTTTTGCCTTTTAGGTGTAAATTCCTTTGAGGTTGTGTTACAATTAGCTCAAAAGCAAAGCTTTACCGAAAGGCGGTTTTTTATATGAAGACAGTTATTCTTGACGGCAAGACGACAAATCCGGGCGATTTGAGCTGGGATTTTCTGAAAAAATACGGCGAAGTCGAGATTTTCGACCGCACACCGCGCGAAAAAATCGTTGAACGAACACACGACGCAGACATAGTCGTAACAAATAAAACTCCGCTCACAAGAGCCGAGATAGACAAAATGCAAAACGTGAAATTCGTCGCGCTCCTGTCGACGGGCTACAACGTGGTGGACTGCGCGTATCTCAAGGAAAAGGGCATACCGGTTTCAAATATACCGGCTTATTCCACCATGGGCGTGGCACAGCTCGTATTTGCATTTATTTCGGAGCTTGCCGTAGGCGTTGCCATGCATTCGGACGCGGTAAAAAACGGCGAATGGTCAAATTGCCCCGACTTTTGCTTTTGGAAAAAGCCGCTTACCGAGCTTTCCGGCAAAACGATAGGCATAGTCGGCTTCGGAAAAATCGGCGGAGCCGTAGCCGACATAGCCGAGGCTTACAAAATGAACATCATAGCATTGTCGGGTCACGTTACCGACCAGAGCGCACGCAAGAATTTCAGATGGGCAAAGAACCTTGATGATCTTGCGGAAAACGCCGACATTATTACGTTCCATTGTCCTCTCACAAAAGAGACGGAAAAAACCGTAAACGCCGATTTTCTGAGCAAGTGCAAAAAAACAGCGTTTATCATAAACACCTCACGCGGACCGGTTGTTGATGAAAAAGCTCTTGCCGACGCGCTGAATTCGGGAAAAATCGCAGGCGCGGGAGTGGACGTGCTGTCAACCGAGCCGCCGGCAAAAGACAATCCGTTGCTCACGGCGAAAAACTGCTTTATCACGCCGCACATAGCGTGGGCGGCATTTGAAACGCGCGAGAGACTTATGGGAATATTCAAAAGCAACATCGAGGCGTTTGTTTCGGGCAAGCCGATAAACGTTGTAAATCCGTAAAAGCAAACTGTGTTTGCCGTTTGAAAATTCGGCCGATGCCATACAAAAAGAGCTGTAAATTAAATTTACAGCTCTTTGTTTTTTATTCGGTTAAGGGAGTGCGTTTATCAATAAACGAAGTTGGTGTAAGCACCATCAACGTGCATTGCGCCCTTACCGTTAACGCTGATGAACGCTACCTTGATATTGAGCTCAGCTACGTTGCCGTCATAGGAATACTTAAATTCCTTAAGGTTGCCGTCCTCGATAACTACGGTTGCCTTGATGTTGGTGTATTCAATTGTTGCGGAGTTTATCTTTGCCGCGCTTATGAAATTCTTGATTTCGCTGTCAACCATGCTCTGAGTGAGAATGTCGTTTGTAAGTCTTGACATAGCGGTCGATTTATCCGTTTGAGGTGAAGTTGCGTTTTCAACCTCAAAGGTGTAGGTGTTGCCGTCAACCTTAAGGTTTTTAAGGTCGCTTGCCTGAAGAGCGGTTGCCTGAAGAGCGTAATTCTCGCCGTGATAGTCAATCTGCTCGGCTGCGCTGCCGCCCTTTTCGATATCCATTTCCTTGTCGCCGATACCGATGAATCCGCCTACAACGGAGTCAAGAGACGCCTCGGGGTCAATACCTTTGATGAGAGTGTTAAGACCACTTGTAGCACTACCGACGTCAACAGGCTGAGTGTACTGAGCGGATCTTGTCCAGTGATAGCCTGCCGCAACTGCCTTAGCGGTAGCTGCATTTATAGCCTCGGCTGCCGCTGCTGCGTCTACGCCTGATGAAGCTGCCGCTGCCGCACCGCTGGTGTCACCGGCAGAAGCCGACGCGCCGCTCGAAGAAGAAGCGGAAGCGCCCGATGAAGAGCTCGATGAAGAACCCGATGAAGAGCCCGACGAAGAGCTTGATGAGCCTGTTGATGAGCCCGAAGCAGTTGCCGTACCCGTTGCTGCCGACTCCTTGCTTGCGGTTTTGCTTGCAAGTCCGTAAATGCCTGCCGTAAGAGCAAGAGCCACTACTATTGCCCAAAAACGTACCCAGCCGTTTGAATGTCTGAGCTTTTTAGCTGCCTTTTCTTCGGGGGTAAGTTCAACCTTTTGTTTTTTAGCCATTGATTTCTCTCCCTTTCATTTATAAAGAAGTGATTTTATTTTTCATCATTCGGTAAATACCGAATTCTTATCAATAAGCGAAGCCTGTGTAAGCTGCATCTACGTGCATTGCACCCTTGCCGTTAACGCTTACTATGGCAACCTTTATGTTGAGCTCGGCTACGTTGCCGTCATAGGAATATTTGAATTCCTTGAGAGTGCCGTCCTCTATAACAACGGTGGCCTTTATGTTTGAATACTCAATTGCAGCGGAGTTTACGCTTGCCGCGCTTATAAAGCCTTTGATCTCACTGGAGATTTCATCCTGAGTGAGGAAGTCGTTTGTAAACCTTGACATAGCCGTGCTCTTGTCATGCTGCGGAGAGCTTGCGTTTTCAATCTCAAAGGTGTAGGTGTTGCCGTCAACCTTAAGATTCTTGAGGTCGCCTGCCTGAAGAGCGGTTGCCTGAAGAGCATAGTTTTCGCCGTGATATTCAATCTGCTCGGCTGCGCTGCCGCCCTTTTCAATATCCATTTCCTTATCGCCTATACCGAGGAAACCGCCTACAACGGAGTCAAGAGATGCCTCGGAGTCGATACCCTGAATGATCTTGTTGAGAGCGCCTGTTGCATTTCCGACGTCAATAGGCTGAGTGTACTGAGCGGATCTCGTCCAGTGATAGCCTGCCGCAACCGCCTTTGCGGTAGCTGCGTTTATAGCCTCGGCTGCTGCCGCTGCGTCCACGCCTGTTGCTGCCGCCGCATTTCCTCCGGAGGCATTGTCACCCGAGGTGCTGCTCTGAGAACCCGACTGCGAAGAACCGCTGCCGTTTGCGCTTGTATCCCAATCGGCTTTGGACGCGCTGCCGCCGGCATTCTGCGAGCCGCTCTGTGCGGGAGTTGCCGAAACCGCTGCGACGCCCTTATTGTTAAGCGAAATATAGGTTACGCTGTAAACAAGCACCACTGCAAGCAGCCAAACTATCGCTCTTTCAAAGGTTTTTCCGAATATAATTCTCTTTTCCTTTTTGCGAGCTTTTTTAGCTTCGATTTCTTCGGGAGTTAACGTGACTTTTTCTTTTTTAGCCATTAATTCTAATCCCCTTTCTGACTGTTACGAGACTATCTTTATCCGGATAGTCAAATACACCTAATAATTTACCGTAAAAATACTTAAATGTCAATGAATTATTTGATTTTTTACTTACAATTTCACAAAAAAGTTACAGAAGTCGCACTTTGCGGCGTATGTTTTGCCGTAAGCGGGATTTCGCCGCGCTTTAAAATTCGGCGTGAATACAAAAAAAGAGACGAGGGTCGAGTGTTCATAAGGGAAACGGCAGAAAAAGGCGAACCCCTCGGATAATGCCGACGCATGTCCGAGGGATTAACGCATTATTATTGTGCAAAAAGATGTTATTTTGAAGCAAAACCGCCTTATGGAACTCAGTCAATTCGACATTAAATTTTTTGCTCTCTTCTCGCTCGTCCGCTTATGTTGAGAGCAATCACGGTTATATCGTCGCAGCGAGCCTTGCCCTTCGCCTTTTTTGCGCGCAGGCTGATATTTTTCGCCTTGGTGCTCGCTCTCTTTGCACCGCCGCTTTGCAGCTCCTCCTTTACCGCGTTGTGCGCGTATTCGTACGCACCGTCGGACGCTATAATCACCGTATCGCCGTTTTCAAGCTGTCCCTCACATGAGGAAAACGTCGCGTCGCGAAGTATTCCGGCAGGCAGAGCCGCCTTTTTTATTTCGAGCAGCTTGCCGTTTTGACGTCGAATCACGGACGGTGCCGCTCCTGCCTTATAAAAGACCGCCTTGCCGGTATACAGGTCTATTTTTACTATATCGAGCGTTGCGAGAGACTCGTCGCGAGACTTTAAAAGGAGTGAGGAATTCACAAGCCTTAAGGCACTCTGAAACCCGAAGCCCGCCTTGACAAGCCTTGCCATAAGACCCGACGCCATAGCCGAATCGAGTGCCGCACGCGGACCCGTGCCCATACCGTCCGAGAGAATCACAACGTAATTTCCCCTGCCGTCGTAAAAGCTCTCAAACGTGTCGCCGCAGAGCTTTTCATTGTCAGCCGGTATCTGTGAGCACGCGCTCTCTACCGAATACGCCGTCTTTTCGCACAGCCTTACGCTTCTGTCGCCCTTTATCACGGGCAGCTCAAATTCTCTGTCGCACGTTTCGCCGACTGCGTCACGCAGCTCGCCTATATTAAGGGAGGACGGCACCTTTGAAAAGGTGATTTCGCAAAACATTCTGCCGTTTTTGTCTCTTAAACACGATACGAAGTCGGTATCGCAGCAAAATCTGTCCCGGACCTTTTTCCTTATCCGCTCCGCCGTTTTCGTATCAAAGCTTACATCGCCGTTAAACTCGTTTTCGAGATCGCGCAGCATATCGCTAATGCCGCCGAACTGGTCGGCCGTGACAAGCCGCACCTCGTCTGTTTTTTTATCTGCCGCCTCCGAAAAGACGACGCCGAAAAACAGCCTTGAATATGTTTCGGCAAAAGAGGTCTGCCGTATACATCTGCTTGAAAACGGCGACGGGAGCTTATCGCGTGACATAACTCCGCCTTTTTTCAGCGTTTCATACATCTCGTCAAGTGCGTTCCTTGTTTCTTTGAAATTTTGCTCCCAACAAAAATCATATCTGCCGCATCCGCAGCAAACCGAGCTTTGAACCTCAAGCATCAGCTTTTCGCCGGCGCAGCTCTCCATTTCGGAAAGTCTTTTCGAAACCGCGCTCACGGAGCGTTCAATATCGTCTACGGCAGTTCTCGCCGCATGTATTCTGCGCCTTACCTCACCGTTTTCCGCCGACGCGTTCGCCGCCGAGTCCTTCGGCAAAAGAAAGCCCTCCGCCTTTATAAACAGGCTGTTCGGCAAAAACATAAACACCGCACACGGCAAAGCGGCCTCTATAATCAAAAAATACTTTTCGCTGCCGCCGCCCGAAAACATATATGCGGTGAGGAACGACGCGAAAAACGCAGGCGGTACAGCTCTTCTGCCGAGGCGCGAAAATGCGCCTGCAAGCATTCCGCCTACGGCAAACGAAACCGAAACGGCTCCCGTATCGGAGCTTATCGCAATAAGTAAAAACGCAAGCATTCCGCCTACCGCACCGCCGGCCTCCTTATAAATCGCGGCGAAAAAAAGCACGCCGAATACCATTATCATTCTCGCAGGGGAGACCTCAAGCACGGTAAGACCCGACAGCGAGCACATAATAAGAAATCCTGAGCCCAAAACCGCCGACGCCTCCTCAAGAGTTACGCCGCGCACGGGCTTGCCGTTTTCAAGAACATATTGTGCAGTCGAAAAGAAATACGCCGCGGCAAAGGCCGTTACACCCTCTCCGAGGTACAAAAGAAACGTCTCACCCGTCAGCCCGTTTGCAAAAAGCACCGCCATTCCCGACAAAAAGCAAGAGAGAAACGCAATGCACGACGGCAGCAGCCTGCCGTTTCGCACCTTTTCAAATTCTCTCATAACGCGTGCGAGAACTCCTGCACACACGCTCGCCGCTATCAGTCGAAGCGACGATATGCTGTCCTGGGTCAGGATATAACCTGCCGCCGCGCCGAGACCCGCCGAGAGTATGTACTTATTTTCTGCCGCCGCGCAAAAAGCCACGCCGAACGGCGATACCGCCGACAAATTGCTCGCCGAAGCAAACAGCATACCGCATATGAAATATGCCACGTGCCGAAGCACCGCCCGCACGGGCTCGGGGAGGTCGTGTACCCTTCGCAAAACAGCCTGTCCGGTAAAATCGGAATTTTTCAAAAAAATCACCACGCCTTGTTATAATCTGCATAAAATACGCACTTTAAGAGATTATATCCGAGGCGCGGTGAAATAACCGTCGCTAAATGGGAGCGAAAATATTTTTTTATTCGGTTTAAATACGGGTTTCTGTAACAGTCGCTCGAATTACGGCTCGACATCAAACGGCTTCTGCGGAATTACAATGGCGCAGATGATGTAAAACAGTATTCCGGGGAAGCCTGCGGTGAATAAGGTCAGTGCCGTATAAACAAGGCGGACTATTGTCGGGTCTACATCTATATACTCGGCAAAGCCGGCTAAAACTCCGCAAATCATTTTGTCTGTACTGCTTCTGTAAAGCTTCTTTTTCATAATAAACACTCCTTATTTATTATACATTATATTTATATTATCATTTTGTGCGTTTTAAATCAATCGTCGGAATTTTTTACCGATAATTCGCCGTTCTTTACGTTTACGGAGTATTCCGCCTTGCCGTCGGTGCTTTTCGCAAGCGACAAAAGGTAGCTGTCGCACGTTGATTTTTCATCAAGCGGCGTTTCGGAGGAAATTATAAATTTGATTTTATCGGGATCCCTCGGAACATCGATTTCTATATCGCCGAAGCTTTGGGTCACCTCGAGCATTTTCGTAAAAACGGCGGTTTCCGATATTTCCGTCTCGCCTGCCGAGCTTTTGATTTTTCCCCTCTCGGCTGTGATGTCGGACAAATCTATATCTCCCGAAACAGAATTTATCGTAAGCGTATTGAGATTTACTCCGTCTATGTCGATATCACCGTTGTTATTTGAAACCGTTAAGAGCGTAACGCTTTTCGGCAGGTAAACCGTAAGCTCGGCTATTCCGTAAGTACTGCCGCCGCCGTCCAATGTGATTTTATCGTCGGACAAATCGAGCTTCGCGCCGCTGTCATTTGCTTGCTTCAGGACGCATCTTACCTCAGTGCTGTCGGAAGCCTTAATTTTAATATCGCCGTACGGAGCGGAAATTTCAAGCGCAGACCCCGACGGAAGCATTGACTTTTCTGTTTGCGACTCGTTTACCGTTTGCCCATCGTCAAAATCTATATTCGGGAAGCGCTCTTCGACAAACTCTTCAAACGTCTCGCCCGATGCTATGTGCCTTACCGCGTCCGCGCCGAGATAAGCGCCGAAGCAGACCGCGAGTATAAATCCGACGACAAATATTATCGCCGCGGCTATCATGCCCTTTATAAGCCCGTCTTTCTTTTTCTTCATATTTTTCTCCCCCTTACAAATCGGCCCTGCGCCATGACAGCTTTAAGAACCACGTCATAAAAAGGAATAGGAAAAGTCCTGCCGCAAAGAGCATAATCCCTATGGAAAATATAAATCCGAATGCCGCCGGCGAAGTCGCTATTGCGCCCGTTACTCCGGCGAAGAAGAGACAAGCAAAAAAGCTTGCCATCATACCTATGCTTGACGGATACACTCCTATTGCCGCGAATACCCCGAGGAAAAACAGAATTGACCACAGCATATGATTTCGCTGCGGATTACCCTTTTCCGTGCCGTAATAACCGCCGCGCGCATTTTGAGGACGGGGAGAGGCACCGATTACATCGGACGCCTTGGTTTCATATCTCGGATTGCCGTTTTTTTCTGCGCCGTATACGGCGTCGGCTTTTTTCGGCTCGTCATTAAGATATTGCGCGGCGCAGCTTTTGGGGTCACCGAGCTCCGAGCAAATCTGCTCCTCGCTTTTACCCTCGCTCGTGCCGACGGAGAAGTGTTCTTCAAAGTCGGCTATTATATCGTCGCGCTCATCGGCCGGTAAAACGCCGAGCAGGTTGTAAAGCTGTTGTAAAAATTCGATCTTAGTCACCGTTTTCACCTCCTAATAAAGTAGACACGCTCTTTGTAAAGTCCTTCCACTCGTTTTCCAAAAGGCGTTGTGTGTCATAACCCTTTTGAGTCAAACGGTAATATTTCCGCGCGGGTCCCGATGTGGATTCGCGCAGGTACACTTCAAAATACCCCTCGGCTCTGAGCCTTTTAAGAAGCGGGTATATAGTGCCCTCCGAAACGTCTATCTGTTTACCGACGGTGTCCGCAAGCTCGTAGCCGTACTTGTCGCCACGCTTTAAAAGCGACAGCACGCAAAGCTCCAGAACACCCTTTTTAAATTGCGTATTCATCAAACTCTCCTTTCCGGCGAAGCTGAAAACGCCTGTATTGCAGCCGTGAGCCTTGCGGCACAAAGACGCGCTTTATGTGCGGCTGCTCCGTCCTTTTAATTGCATTATAACACCCACTACCTTGCAATGCAATATACTTTGCGATATTTAATAATTTCTTAACATTTGTGCAAAGCTTGTCAATGATTTTATACCGTTACCGTATAAAATCTGCCGCAGGATAAATTGGCCTCATGGCAAAGCCATCACAGAACGAAACGCCGAGAGACAAAAAAAGAGACGTAAAACAAAGGTCTGAAAATAATCGACCGACGTTTTACGTCTCTTTTGAAATTTATTGTGTTGTTAAATCAGCTTCGCGTTATCATCGGCGATCCGAGCGGTGCGGTCTTCTGCCGAAGTCGCGTCTGCCGCCTCTGTGCTGATTTTCCTCGGAGAGGTCGTTTTCGGGGGTGAGACCCTCAACCTCTATAAGTGCCTCGCGGCGAGAGAGATTGAGTCTGCCCTGCTCGTCCTTCGGGAGAACCTTGACGATTATCTCATCGCCGACATTTACAACGTCCTCAACCTTTTCGGTGCGCTTAACGTCGAGCTGGCTGATGTGAACCATACCCTCTACTCCGGGTACTATCTCAACAAACGCGCCGAAGCTCATAAGGCGTGTAACGATTCCCTTGTAAACAGCGCCTACCTCGGGGCCGTTAGCTATTGTATCGACAATGAAGATTGCCTTCTTTGCATTGTCAAGGTCAATCGAGGAAACAAATACCTGACCGTCCTCGCTCACGTCAACCTTGCAGTCGCACTCGGCGCAAATCTTCTGAATTACCTTGCCCTGCTTGCCTATTACGTCGCCTATCTTATCGGGGTCAATCTTGGTGGTGAGCATCTTGGGTGCCCACTTTGAAAGCTCCTTGCGCGGCTCGCTTATAACGGGAAGCATTATTTCGTCAAGTATATAATTTCTTGCCTTGTGAGTCTTTGCAAACGCCTCTTTGATGATTGCGGGAGTAAGACCGTGAACCTTAAGATCCATCTGAATTGCGGTTATGCCCTTTTTGGTACCTGCAACCTTGAAGTCCATATCACCGTAGAAGTCCTCAAGACCCTGAATATCAACCATGGTCATAAAGTCGCCGTAAACGCCCTCATCACCTGTGATAAGTCCGCAGGAGATACCTGCCACGGGAGCCTTTATCGGAACGCCTGCCGCCATAAGTGCAAGTGTGCTGCCGCAGACAGAGCCCTGTGAAGTGGAGCCGTTTGACGAGAGAACCTCGGATACTACGCGGATTGCATAGGGGAACTCATCAACCGACGGGATAACGGGAAGAAGAGCCTTCTCGGCAAGTGCACCGTGACCTATCTCACGTCTGCCGGGGCCTCTTGAAGGCTTGGTCTCGCCTACCGAGTAGGACGGGAAGTTGTAGTGATGAATATATCTCTTTTCCTTCTGCTCGTCAAGGCCGTCAAGCTGCTGGCAATCGCTCATGGAGCCGAGTGTGGCAACCGAGAGAACCTGAGTCTGACCTCTTGTGAACAAACCCGAGCCGTGCGCTCTTGCAAGGAGGTCGATTTCGGCGTTGAGCGGACGAATTTCGTCTATGCCTCTGCCGTCGACTCTCTTGTGCTCGTCCTTGAGCCATGAGCGAACAACGTGCTTCTGAACAAGATACATAATCTCCTCGATTTTGCCCTCATTGCCCTCGAATCTCTCATCAAATTTCTCGTGAACAGCCTCGTATATCGGCAAAAGAGCCTCGTCGCGGACAAGCTTGTCGTCTGTATCAAGAGCCTTTTTGACATCCTCTATGCAGAAGTCCTCAATCTCCTTCATAATGTCGGGATCGGGGTCGGAGGATTCGTAAGCGAACTTCGGCTTGCCGATTTCGTCTACAATGCCCTGAATGAACTTTACGATTTTTTTGTTTTCCTCGTGACCTGCCATGATGCAGTCGAACATAAGGTCATCGGAAATTTCGTTGCCGCCTGCCTCAATCATGGCAACAAGGTCTGCCGTTGAAGCAACGGTAAGGTTAAGGTCGGTCTTTGCTCTCTGCTCAAGAGTCGGGTTCAATACGATTTCGCCGTCGACAAGTCCTACGTTAACGCCGGAAATCGGGCCGTCCCACGGAATATCGGAAATTGCGATAGCGGTTGAAACGCCTATCATCGCGGCAATTTCGGGGCTGCAATCGGGGTCAACCGACATAACGGTTGCAACCACGGAGCAGTCATTGCGGAGATCCTTCGGGAAAAGCGGACGAATGGGGCGGTCTATACATCTTGATGTGAGAATCGCCTTTTCGCTTGCTCTGCCCTCGCGGCGCTGGAATGAGCCGGGGATTCTGCCGACGGAATACATCTTCTCCTCGTAATCAACGGAGAGCGGGAAGAAATCAACGCCCTCTCTCGGCTTTGCCGAAGCCGTAACGGTGCAAAGCACGTTTGTGTCGCCGTAGCGAACCATTACAGACGCATTTGCAAGTCCTGCCATTTTGCCGGTCTCAACCGAGAGCTTTCTGCCGGCAAATTCGGTTTCCCAAACCTTGAAGTTTTTGAAAAACATCTTTTTTACCTCTTTTTCTTAAATTTCCGAGAGGCACTTCCGGTTTTAGCAATAAATGCGACCTTTAAGAGGAAAATTTAAAGATTCCATTTACCGCTAAAGCATCGGATAAACGCCCCGTCGGATTTTATTTTATATGCCCTTTACGCCTGCCGTAAAAAGCAATTCAAGGCAAGCGGTAAAAAACCGCTTGCCTTAAGTGCGAAATTATTTACGAAGACCGAGCTTCTGAACGATTGCACGGTATCTTTCGATATCGGTTTTCTGAAGGTATGCGAGGAGGTTACGTCTGTGACCTACCATTTTAAGAAGGCCTCTTCTTGAGTGATGGTCCTTGTGATGCTCCTTGAGATGCTCGGTGAGGTCGTTGATTCTCTTGGTAAGAACAGCGATTTGAACCTCCGGCGAACCGGTGTCGCCCTCGTGAGTAGCATACTCTTTCATAATAGCCTGTTTTTCTGCCTGTGTCATTTTTTTCACCTCATTAAAATATTCGCCTCGAACGTCACAGTTAAAGGACAGGTGAATACCGGAAAAACTCGGTTTACGCCAAAAACCGTGCCGTCGAAACAGCCTTTGTATTATATACCGTAAGCGGCAATTTGTCAATACCGGTTTCGGGTAAGACGCTTATTTTATAACGTCCTTACCGCCCATATACATTCTGAGCGGCTCGGGGATGCGCACGGAGCCGTCCTCATTGAGATTGTTCTCAAGGAAGGCTATGAGCATTCTCGGCGGAGCAACGACGGTGTTATTAAGAGTATGTGCAAAATAGTTGCCGTTTTCGCCCTTAACCCTTATGCCGAGTCTTCTTGCCTGAGCGTCTCCGAGGTTTGAGCATGAGCCAACCTCAAAATATTTTTTCTGACGCGGAGACCAAGCTTCAACGTCAAGGCTTCTGACCTTCAAATCGGCAAGGTCGCCGGAGCAGCACTCAAGGGTACGCACCGGTATATCGAGCGAGCGGAAGAAATCAACGGTGTTGTTCCAGAGCTTTTCGTACCACATATCGCTGTCCTCGGGCTTGCAGACAACAACCATTTCCTGCTTTTCAAACTGATGTATGCGGTATACGCCTCGCTCCTCTATGCCGTGCGCGCCGACCTCCTTGCGGAAGCAGGGCGAATAGCTTGTGAGAGTTTTGGGAAGCTCCGCTTCGGGAGTTATGGTGTCTATAAACTTGCCTATCATCGAATGCTCCGACGTACCTATAAGGTAGAGGTCCTCGCCCTCGATTTTATACATCATATTTTCCATTTCGGAGAAACTCATAACGCCGTTAACAACATTTCCTCTTATCATAAACGGCGGAACGTAATATGTGAAGCCTCTGTCTATCATAAAGTCGCGCGCATATGAGAGCACCGCAGAGTGGAGTCTTGCAATATCTCCGCAGAGATAGTAAAAGCCGTTGCCGCTCGTTTTTCTTGCGGAATCAAGGTCGATTCCGTGGAGCTTTTCCATAATGTCTACGTGATAGGGAATCTCAAACGGCGGAACATACGGCTCACCGAAGCGTTGAAGCTCTACGTTTTCGCTGTCGTCCTTGCCTATCGGAACATCGTCGCCTATGATGTTAGGTATAACCATCATTCTCTTTTTGATTTCTGCGGAGAGTGTTTCCTCGCTGCCCTCGAGCTCTTCAAGCTCCTTTGCGAGATGCGCAACCTTTTGTTTTGTCTTTTCCGCTTCCTCGCGCAGACCCTTTGCCATAAGGCCGCCTATTTCCTTGCTTATTTTGTTCCTTGAGGCGCGGAGCTCATCGGCTCTCTGCTTTGACTCACGGAACTTTTTGTCAAGCTCTATTACCTCGTCTACGAGCGCGAGCTTTTCCTCCTGGAATTTCTTTTTGATGTTCTCTTTTACGAGATCCGGATTTTCTCTTACAAGCTTAATATCAAGCATTTTTCTTCCTCCGAAAAATTAAAATTCAATTTATTCAAGTGCTTCAAGCTGCTCTGCAAGCTTTTTTAAATCGTCCTTGCCGAAGAACTCTATTTCTATGCTGCCGCCCGAACCCTTGCCGTTATATACCTTAACTCTGCGTGCCAAAACTCCGGCCAGCGCAAGCTCGACCTCGTCGTAAAAGGTGTCGCGTTTTTTCTTTCTCTTTACCGCCGCCGTGCCGCCGTTTCCGGCTTTTTTGGCAAGTCGCTCCGTCTCGCGGACGGATATGCCGTTTTTGACTATCGTATCGGCTATACTTTTCATCTCGGCCTCGTCCTCGACGGCCAAAAGCGCCCTCGCGTGACCCATTGAGATTTTACCGTCCTTCAAAAGGGAACCGACGCTGTCGGGAAGATTTAAAAGCCTGAGTGAATTTGTAACCGCCGTGCGCGATTTTCCGAGCTTTTGAGCTGCCTGTTCCTGAGTGAAGCCGAAGGTGTCGATAAGGGTTTTTATACCCTCCGCCTCCTCTACGGCATTGAGGTCCTCACGCTGCAAATTCTCGATAAGAGCAAACACACTCTCCTCTTCGTCGGTCATCTCGCGAACGGTAACGGGAACTTCATAAAGCCCCGCAAGCCTTGCCGCGCGGAAGCGACGCTCGCCTGCGACAAGACGGTAGCTGCCGTCTGGCATTGGTCTTACCAAAAGCGGCTGCAAAACCCCATGCTCTCTTATGCTGTCGGCGAGCTCCGAAAGAGACTCCTCGCTGAAGGTCTTTCTCGGCTGACCGCGGTTCGGCTCAATATCGTTTATCGAAAGCGTCGCCTTTTCTCCGAGCTCGTCATCCATGGTGTTTGACTGCATAAGTGCCTCAAAACCCTTGCCGAGCCCGCCTTTTCTGGCTGCCATCTTATTTCCTCCCCTGCTTTGTTTCGTTGTATTTTTCAACGTCCTTTTTATTCTCGGTCTCAAAGAGACTTTTCTGCATATATGAAATTACGACGTCCTTTTCGTCGTTTCTCGCGACTATAACGTAAACGTCCATATATTCCCAAATTGTTTCGCGCTTGCCTATTTCGCTCTGTATCTCTATTCCGTCGGGACCGTAGATGCCGCGGAAGATAGTGACGGCGTTCTGATATGAAACTCCGTCGGACGAGGAAACCACATACTGCACCTCGACAAGCTGATTGTTTGTATTGAAGATGTAATAAACAACTCTGTCGAGTCCGTTTTTAAATTCGTTTACCTTTACGTCCTCGGTCAAAAACATCTTATCGTTTCTTGCGTAAACCTGTGCCGCCTTGCCTACGGAAATCTGAACCTGGTCGGTTGTCATTCCCATCTGTACGCCGTAAAAGGTGAATTTATCGGACTCAAGTTTGATTTCGCCTCTTTGAGACTTGGCGGTCTCTGCCTTTTCGCCCGTCACGCCCGACGGCTCAAAGGTGCGCGATTTCCCGCACGAGGTCAGCAAAAGTGATACGACAAGTATAAAAACAGATACGGATGCGATAGTTTTCCTCATTAGTTTTCCCTCGCTTGCTTTTTAATGAATTCCTCTGCAAAATCCGCATAAGCCGCCGCTCCCTTTGAATTGCGGTCATAATACATTACCGGTTCGCCGAAGCTCGGAGCCTCGGAAAGCCTGACGTTACGCGGTATGGTTGATTTATACACCTTTTGCGGAAAGAATTTCTTTACCTCCGCAACTACCTGCGACGTCAAATTCAGTCTGCCGTCGTACATCGTCAGAAGCACGCCCTCAAGCTCTATCGACGGATTGTAAAGTCTCTTAATCTGACGGACGGTGGACATAAGCTGCGCGAGCCCCTCAAGTGCGTAGTATTCGCATTGTATCGGCACCAAAAAGGTGTCGCTCGCACACAGCGCGTTTATTGTTATTATCCCGAGTGACGGCGGACAGTCAAGAAAAATGTAGTCGTAATCCTCCCAGACATCGGTGAGAGCTTTTTTGAGAAGACTCTCGCGCGAGTCCATACCTATCATCTCGACCTCGGCACCGGCGAGGTTCATATCCGACGGCAGCAAATCGACATTGCGGAATTTCGTTTTCATAACAACTTCAGAAGCCTTCACGCCGTTTATGAGCATATCATATGTTGAATTTTCAATGTTTCTCTTGCTGATACCGTAGCCGCTTGTGGAATTGCCCTGCGGATCTATATCGGCGAGCAGAACGCGCTTGCCGAGAGCGCCGACTGCGGCGGAGAGATTGACAGCCGTGGTCGTTTTGCCTACGCCGCCCTTTTGGTTTATCACGGAAACGGTCTTTGCCATACCTTTTTTATCACTCCTGTTTCAGAGGCTTATACCCCGTTTGAATACACTATTTAAAGTATAACACAAACATCGCTCAATTCAAAGAGGTATTTTATTATTGCGCCAGATTTTTCGGTGATATTTTCCGAAAGTCATCGAAGGTTTCACGTGGAACATTGTATTTCGTTGTTTTTACCGTATTGTTTCACGTGAAACAATATGCGTTTTCCGTACGGTAAAAACCGCAAAGCAAAACGGCGACCGAAAAGGCCGCCGTTCTGCTTGTGGATGTGGGGTGTGAAAGAGAAGGATATGGGTATTTAAAATGCGGAACGGCAGGGGTAGTACCGTTCGGCGCATTTTACAAGGTTGTCAGACGGCTTCGCCGTCTCCGGGCAGAGAAATTCTTATCTGCTCGATTTTCGGAATACGCACCGTGTATTCAACGTACTCCTCCGTCTCGCTCTTGGCTGCGTCCGCGTCGATACCTGCCCTGCGTATCGCCTCTACCGCGTGATTGAGAGTATTTATAAAAACTCTTATGTCGCGTATGCCTTTAATGGGATTTTTCTTTTTCCTGCGATTGAGCATTTGCTCGATAAGGCGCTCGCTCTCCTGAACATTTAAGTGTCGGTCGGTGATAATTTCGAGCGCCCTCTCGCGCTGAACGTCGTTTTCGAGAGTAAGCAATGCCCTCGCGTGACGTTCGGTAAGCCCGGCTTTTTCGATTGTGTACCGCATTTCCTCGGGGAGCCGCAAAAGTCTCAGCTTATTTGAAAGCGTAGACTGCGCCCTGCCGAGCTTATCGGCCGCCTCCTCGCGGCTCATTGAATACTTGTCAACAAGCCTTTGGACAGCTTCGGCCTCCTCAAAGAAGTTGAGGTCCTGCCGCTGCAGATTTTCAATCAGAGATAAAACGGCAGAGCTTTTTTCGTCTGCGTCCGTCTCGATTGCCGGAATTTTTGTAAGTCCGACGAGCCTTGCCGCACGGAGCCTGCGCTCACCGGCAACCAGTTCAAACTTCACGTTTTTACCGTCGGTTCTTCTGCGGACCGTTACGGGTTGAAGTATTCCGTTTTGCCGTATGCTTTGCGCAAGACCCTCAAGCTCGTCATAATCAAACCGTTTCCTCGGTTGATCGGGGTTCGGCAAAATACTGTCCTGCGGCAGCAGTAGCACCTGTGCCGCAGTTTTGATTTTGTCTTTTGACTTCAAAAAAATCACCTCCGCAGTGCTTGTCCTTGCTTAAAGAATAGCACCGTGAAGGTGTACTTGTAAAGAAAATTCGTTCGTCTAAAATCGCGTATCGGTGCGGTTAAAACCCATTATCCCAAAGGATTTTTAGAAATTTTTGCCGAAGCGCGCGGATATTTTGGCGGAGTTTGCGATATCTTTTTTATGATCAATATTCTTCTCCTTGTGTTTTCAACCAAATCAAACACATTGTCCGACTCTATTTTGCCGCCGAGAATACGAAGAGAAGCCGACGCAGAGAAAATTTCGTCATCGGAAAAAGCCGATTTCATAGAGATGAAAGAGCCTCCCTTTTTAATAAAAGGTATGCAATATTCGCAAAGGACGGGCAGAGACGCCACAGCCCTAGCCGTTGCAAAGTCAAATTTTTCGCGGTACAGAGGGTCCTTTCCCGCTTCCTCGGCGCGGCTGTGAAGAATATTACCGTTTAAGCCGACATTCGAGAGGACGCTTTCTATAAAGGCAAGCTTTTTGCCCGTTCCGTCAAGGAAGGTTACGTCAAGGTCGGGTCTTGCAAGGAGCAGCACAAGTCCCGGAAAGCCTGCCCCCGTGCCGACGTCAATAAGCCTTGCGCCCTCTTTGAAATCGACATATTTAAATACGGAAAGGCAGTCGGCAAAATGCTTTACCGTCATATCGTCCGGCTCGGTTATCGCCGTCAGATTAAATTTTTTGTTGGTTTCAAAAAGCAGTTCGGCGTAAATATCAAAACGCTTAAAGGCGTCGTCGTCGATTTTAACACCCATATTTTCCGCTGTTTTGTAAAGCAAATCTCTGTTTAACATTATTTGCCCTCCTTGGCAAGGTAAATGAGCAAAACCGATATGTCGGCAGGTGAGACGCCGCTTATTCTTGAGGCTTGACCCACATTCATAGGCCGTATTTTAGAGAGCTTTTCTCTCGCCTCAAGCCGCAGTCCGTCTATCTTATTATAATCGGTTTCGGGCGGAATAGCTTTCACCTCGAGTCGGCGCATTTCGTTTATCTGTGCCGTCTGCCGCACAATATAACCCTCATATTTAAGCTCAATTTCAACCTGTTCGAATATCTCACGCGGAATATCGGGTCGATTTACGTCGAACGGGGTCAAATCGTCATATGTTATCTGCGGACGCTTTAAAAGCTCAACCTCTTTAACGCCGCGCGGCAAGGGAGATGTTCCACGTGAAACAAGCAGCTGCTGCAGCTCGTCCGTCAGGGGAATCGAAGTATCTTCAATCCTTTTGCGTTCAGCTCTTATCATCTCCTGCTTTTTAAGAAGCCGTTGGTATTTTTCTTCGGAGACAAGTCCGATTTCGTAGCCGAGAGGTGTCAGGCGCATATCGGCGTTATCCTGCCTCAGCAAAAGTCTGTATTCCGAACGCGAGGTCATCATTCTGTACGGGTCGGAGCAGCCCTTTGTCACAAGGTCATCTATCAGCGTGCCTATATACGACGATGCGCGGTCAAGTATAAAGGGTTCCTTACCCTGAGCCTTCCGCGCGGCATTTATGCCGGCTATAAGACCCTGCGCCGCGGCCTCCTCATAGCCGGAGGAGCCGTTGAACTGGCCTGCGCCGAAAAGTCCGTCGAGGTCGAGAAATTCGAGTGACGGCTTGAGTGCGAGCGGATCCACGCAGTCATATTCAATAGCATACGCGGTTCTCATAACCTCAACGTGCTCAAGTCCCTTTATCGTTCTCAAAAACTTCAGCTGTACCGCCTCGGGAAGAGACGAGGACATTCCCTGCAAATATAATTCCTCCGTGTCGAGTCCGCACGGCTCAACAAAAAGCTGATGGCGTTTTTTATCGGGGAAGTGCATAATTTTGTCTTCAAAGCTCGGGCAGTAGCGCGGCCCCACGCCGTGAATTTTTCCGCTGTAAAGCGGCGAATACTGTATGTTATCGAGGATAACCTTTTTTGTTTCGTCATTTGTATACGCTATATAGCAAGCCGCCTTGTTTACGGGCGGAGTGTCGGTGTCAAACGAAAACGGAGTTGTTGTTTCGTCGCCCTCCTGCTTTTCAAGCACCGAAAAATCCACGCTGCGTCGATTTACACGCGACGGAGTGCCCGTTTTAAACCGTCTGAGCGGAATTTTCATATTATAAAGTGCCTTTGAAAGCTCATTTGCCGGGAACATTCCGTCGGGGCCGCTCTCGTAGGAGACGTCGCCTATGTAAACTCTGCCGCCCAAAAATGTTCCTGTCGCAAGAACAACACACTTTGCGCTGTAAATTGCCTCAAGTCGCGTCTTTAATCTCCAAAGGCCGTCCTTGCCGCGTGACAAATCGACTATTTCCGCCTGCTTAACGTCAAGGTTTTCCTGAAGCTCCAATACGTGCTTCATATATTTTGAATACTCCCTGCGGTCAATCTGCGCGCGCAGCGAATGAACAGCCGGCCCTTTTCCGCGGTTGAGCATACGCGACTGTATCTCGTTTTTGTCGGCAGCTTTGCCCATTTCGCCGCCGAGAGCATCTATTTCTCTTACAAGATGACCCTTTGAAGTGCCGCCTATCGACGGATTGCACGGCATATTGCCTATCCAATCAAGGTTAATGGTAAAAACTATTGTTTTTGAACCGAGCCTAGCCGAGGCAAGACCTGCCTCGATACCGGCGTGACCGGCGCCTATAACGGCAACATCATATTCTTTTGCAAAATATTCCATAATTTATCTCCGTCACTTGCCTACACAGAATTGCGAAAAAATCTCGTTTACCACGCTTTCGGTGGCTTTTTCGCCTGTCAAAACCATAAGATTTTCTATTGCGGAGTCTATGCAGACTTGAATTGCGTCTCTTGTAACGCCTGTTTTCTCGGCATTTTCCGCCTCACAGAGTGCCGAATAAGCCTTTTCGCAGCAGGACAGCTGTCTTTCGTTCATCAAAAGAGCCGCAGTCGTGTCGAAATTTGCCGTTCCGAGTATTTTTTCGATTGTCTCACGAAGTAAATCGAGTCCCGAATTATCCTTTGCGGATATATAAACTACATTTTCGAAGTTGCGTTTTATTTCATCTTCGTCGATTTTCGGCTCCAAATCCGTCTTGTTTATAACGGCGAGACAGCTTTTGCCGGAGCACAAATCGAAAATTTCCCTGTCTTCATCGGAGAGCGCGCAGGACGAATCAAACACGGCAATGATAAGCTTTGCAGCGGCGATTTTTCTTTTGGCTCGCTCAACGCCTATGCTCTCAACGGTGTCATCTGTTTCGCGTAGACCTGCCGTATCCGCGAGACGAAGCGTAACATTGCCTATCGTAACGGTTTCCTCAACTATGTCGCGCGTTGTGCCGGCAACCGACGTTACTATGGATTTTTCGGTTCCCGTAAGCATATTCATAAGGGTTGATTTGCCGACGTTCGGTCTGCCGACTATCGCCGTTTCGGTTCCCTCGGTTATCGCCTGACCTGCGTCAAAACGGTTTAAAAGTTTTTTAAGAGCTGCTTTTGACGAGGTAACTGCATCTAAAATGCTCTCGTCTGTGAGGTCCTCAATTTCGTCGTCGGGGTAATCCACCCACGCCGCAAGAGCCGCATTTATCTTTAAAAGGACATCGGTAATCTTGTGTATTTCTTTGTAAAGGGCGCCCTCAAGTGCCGAAAAAGCGGCTTCGCCCGCCTCCTTGCCGTGAGCCGAAATAATACCCATAACGGCCTCTGCTTTTGTGAGGTCGGTCTTTCCGTTTAAGAACGCACGCTTTGTAAATTCTCCCGGCTCCGCAGGAACCGCGCCGTTTTTGAGTGCCGCTCTTAAAACCTGCTTTGTTATGTAAAGGCCGCCGTGGCAGGAAATCTCCACAACGTCCTCGCCCGTATAGCTTTTCGGTGCTCTGAATACGAGCGCAACGGCCTCGTCAATGGGTTTTCCGTCAAAAAATACCCTTCCGAACGCCGCTCTGTAGCCGCTCAGTTTTTTTAATTCGATACCTTGTACGGTTTTGAAGATGCTATCGGCTACATTCAGGGCGTTTTCGCCCGAAATTCTGACTATTCCTATGCCTCCTGCGGCAAGACCTGTTGAAATAGCCGCGATTGTACTCATAAAATCACCACTTTTATCTTTTTGGCTTTGTATTTTCTGCGAACCGGCAAAAAATCCTGCCCGTCGCGCCGACTTTAAAATAAAATATTTCTTAAAGCTCTGCTTCAATCTTTTAAAAAGCAAAAGCACCGAAACATGCTGTCCGCATATCCGGTGCTCTTAAAATCTGATTATTTGTTTCGTTAACGAAGTTTTCGACAAAAATGCGGTTCAAATGTCTAAAACTCTTTCGATAATGAAGAAAACTCAGAATTATTCCTCTGTATTTTTCTTAATTTCGATTTTTCCGTAAACCGAAACGCCTGCAGCGTCGTTCTTCTGTTCGCGGTCCGGAGCAACCTGCGGAACATAGGGCTCGCGCTTGGGTCTGCGGTCATTTCTTCCGCCGCGGCCTCTGCGATAATTTCTGTCGCCGTAGCTGCCCTTGCCGCCGTTTTCGGGAGCAATTACAACTCTGCGGTCAAGGTCCTGCCCTACCGAGAACGAGGTTGCACCCTCAACCTCCTGAACGGCAGTATGAATAATTCTGCGCTCATAGGGGTTCATCGGCTCAAGAGTTATATTTCTGCCTGTACGAACGGCTCTTGCAGCGTCCTTTTTGGCAAGAGAAACAAGAGCACCCTTGCGCTTTTCACGGTAATTGCCGATGTTTATGGAAACGCGCTTATAGCCCGAAACACCGCGGTTTGCAACCATTCTTGCAAGGTACTGTATAGCGTCGAGAGTCTCGCCGCGTCTGCCTATTACTATGCCGTAATCATCGCCGCAGTCAAGCTCAAAAACAATTTCCTCGTCGTCTGTAAAGGTTTTAACGCTGCATTCGGGAAGTCCGAGACCCTTGACGATTTCCGCTATATAAGAAGCGGTTTTTTCGTACTCGTTTGTCTCCTTCAAAGAAGCCTTTTTCTCCTCTTCGGTCTTTTCTTCTTTTTCGACCTTACGGGTGTTTTCCTTTTTGGCTTCCTTTTTTCTGTCTTCGACCTTTTTGGGAGCCGAAGCGGGTTTTTTATACGTATTCTTTTCGGAAACGGGTTTTTCCTTTTTCTCGGGAACGTCAACCCAAACCTTTACCTCGGCAGGCTTTCCGCCAAAAATACCGAATGTCTTTTTCTGCGGCATCTGTAAAACTTCTATATTATATACGTCGTCCTCTGTAAGACCGAGCTCCAAAAGGGCGGCGGCCTTAGCGTCCTCTATGGTGGACGCGGATTTTACCGATTCTTTAATCATTTATATACACCATTCTTTTTTAAGATTTCATCTCGGCTATTTTTTTGATATTAGCCTCTTTTGAGCGTCGCTCAACGGTTTCCTCAACCATTAACTTTGCGAGAACCTTCTGCGGACTGTGGGTTATATTGAGAACCACCATCTGCGCAAAGGAAACAACGGTAGACATAATTACATATATGCCGACAACAGTCGGGAAGAGGAATGCAAAGTAAATCTGCATGGCAGGTGTGAAAAGCATCATGCAACCCATTGTCGGATTTTTTGACATTTCCGGGTTTAATTTTTTCTGACGCATAAGGGAATAAACGCTCATGGCAAGCGACAAAACGCCGGTTATAATCGGTATTGCCCAATAAATGTCAAATACCCTGAAATTCGGAGTGTGCGAAAGGTCAAGTCCGAAAACGGTAAATCTCTGTAAGAATAAATCAACCTTTGATATCATCTCGGGAGTAAGACCGGCAACGGAATTACGAATGTCGCTCCAATGCTGAAGAGCATAAAGCTCTATTCTGAACGAAGCACCCTTTGCCTCCGTCTCGGTGAGCAAGGGCATAACGGCTTCCTTAATTGAAGAGAGCACATCGCCTCTGATATTCAGAACCATTGAGAAGGGGTGATAGTTGACCTGGAAAAGACCGGTCATAACTATAAGCTGTATAATCATCGGCATACAGCCGCCGCCCATGGCGCTAAAGCCCTCGCGGCTGTACAGGTTTTGTGTTTCCTCCTGAATTTTCTGCTGATTGCCCTCGTATTTTTTCTGAATACGTCTGAGCTTCGGCTGAAGCCTTGCCTGCTTAGCCTGAGCCTTTTGCTGCTTTACGGAAGAGGGAAGAAGGCACAGCTTTACTATGATCATAAGGCAAACTATCGAGAGAAGATAGTTGTCCGTCATGGCATAGAACAGGGAAATCACAAAGCCGAAAGGAATTCCGAGAATTTCATATATTTTACTTGTGTTCATTAAATTCCTCCGAAGGGAGTAAAAGCTTAATCAAACTTAGCCCTTTTTCTTATTTCGTTTTTCGGGAACAGGGTCAAGTCCTCCCGGAAACAGAGGATTGCACCTTAAAAGACGCCATACTGCGAGTAAACCGCCGCGAATGATACCGAATCTCTCAATAGCCGTAACGGCATATTGCGAGCAGGTCGGGTAATATCTGCATCTCGGCGGAAAAAGCGGGGAGATCTTACGCTGATAAAATCTTATCATTTTAATTGCAAGCTCTTTCATTTCTTTATGGCTCCCGCTTTTAGGAGTTGTTCTGTCAAGACTTTTTGAATATCGGTACTTTTCAGGTATTTTGTTTTGCCTCGCGCAACAAAAACAAAATCCCAATTTCCGCAAATACTTTCTTCAACAGCCGAATACGCCGCTCTGATTATCCTCTTTGAGCGATTTCTCTGTACGGCGTTGCCGGTCTTTTTGCTTACGGTTATACCTATACGACAAATTCCCGCACGGTTTTTTAATAAATAAATAACCAGTGCAGGATTCGTATAAACCTTTCCTCTGCCGTAGAGGCGTCGGAAATCACAGTTACGATTTAGTGTTACCGTATTTTTCAAAATGCTTACCTTTTAATAAGATAACTGCTTTCTGCCCTTAGCGCGGCGTCTTGCAAGCACTTTTCTGCCGTTTTTGGTGGCCATTCTTTTTCTGAAACCGTGTTCCATCTTGCGATGGCGTTTCTTAGGCTGATAAGTTCTAAGCATTATTTTTTCGCTCCTTTACTCTGAAATAATCTGCGAGAAGTTATTATATACTAAAATCCGGCTTGTTGTCAACTTTTTTTTAATATTTACGCTTCTTCAAAAGCCCTATATATATATACATTTATAATTACTCCATTTATTTTAAGAAAATATTGAAAAAATATTAAAAATGTGCTAATATACATATTGTGCAAATTATTGCCTGTAAGCACCGTAATTTAATTTTGCGGTTTTTATGTGTTAATACTTTAAAAGCACCTAAAATGTTAAAATAATCCGATTGTACCGCTGTAACGGTAAATTTGATATTTTTTTATTTTGTTTTCGGAGTGTGAAAATATGGACTCGTTTTCCGAGATATGGTCCGCAGCGTGCGATTATATGAAAGAAGCACTTAATGTCAGCGACGTTGCCTTTAATTTGTGGATATCTCCGCTTGTTCCGGAGAGCTTTGACGGGCAGACAGCAAAATTCACCTGCCCCACATCATATAAAATACAGATAATCACAACGAGATACGACGGCGTTATCAAAGAAGCTTTGACGGCTGTTATGGGTTTTGACGACATAGAGGTTATTTACCTTTTTAAGCCGCAGGAAACCGATGATGAAAAGGAGCAGAGTGAAGAAAAAAATCACCTGTCCTCGCGTGACAGCACAAGCACGTTTGAAAATTTCATAGTCGGCTCTACAAACAAATTTGCATATGCAACCGCCTTAAATGCCGCAGAGCATCCGGGCGAGGAATACAATCCCCTTTTTATTTACGGCAAGAGCGGACTCGGCAAAACCCATCTTTTAAAGGCAATTAAAAACCGTATGCTCGAAAAAAATCCGTCGGCAAACGTTTTATATACAACGAGTGAAAATTTTACAAACGACCTGATTTATTATCTCGGAAAAAAGAATATGGGCGAATTTCACGACAAATACAGAAATGTCGATGCGCTTTTAATAGACGATATTCAGTTCATAGCAAATAAAAAGAGTACCGAGGAGGAATTTTTCCATACCTTTAATGCTCTTACCGAGGTCAATAAGCAAATTGTTTTGACGTCCGATAATCCTCCGGACGAAATACCCACTCTTCAGGACAGACTCAAAACGCGTTTTAACTGGGGCATGATGGCGGATATAACTCCGCCGGATCTCGAAACGAGAATGGCTATCGTAAAAAGCAAGGCAGACAGCCGCGGTCTTGAGCTTCCGAATAACATAGTGGAATTTATAGCCGAGCAGGTAAAATACAATGTTCGTCAGCTTGAGGGTGCGGTAAATAAAATCAACGCTCTCACGAGACTTGCCGGAAAAGAACCCTCCATAGAGATAGCCCGTGACGCCATAAAAGAGGTGCTTAACTTCAATCAGCCCATTTCCGTCACCATAAACAATATCATAAACAATGTCGGAAACACCTTCGGAATATCGCCCGAAAATATAATGTCCGACAAGCGCGATAAAAACATTAAAGACGCAAGGCAGGTTTCAATGTACATAATCCGCGAAATTACCGGAATGAAGCTTGTGGATATAGGAAACGTATTTAACGGCAAAACGCACTCAACCGTAAACCACTCAATAGAGGTTATCGAAGACAGAATGAACGAAAATCCCGTGTTTAAAAAAACGGTTGAGGATATCATTAAAAATATGCAGGAGTTTTAAACAAGTTTTGATTTTAAACATACGGGTTTTGAACAGTTAATTTTTGTCTGTTGATTGAACATTTTTTCAACACGAAAATAACAACCGAGAAAATGTGATTTTTTCTTGTGTATAAACAGCTTCGAGAGTTTTAAACATTTCGTCGCGCACTAATAATTATACTATTTATATATTTTATTTATTTTATTTTGAAAGGA
>OHFC01000001.1_pt1 | contig 196223 bp, 158 predicted proteins | sample 1567421 | NCBI WGS metagenome assembly OHFC01 (sample SAMEA3879600, study PRJEB24766) | human gut metagenome | biome: human-associated habitat; feature: feces | place: USA | collected 1985/1987 | reverse complement strand
TATTTTTTACCTATTGCAACTTTTTCAATTCGTGATATACTATATACGAAAATAATATTTCGCGGATTATCCGCAAAAGGCAGGTTATATATGAACAAAGTTTTGGTCACCGGCGGCACCGGTTATATCGGAAGCCACACCGTTATCGAACTTTTGAACGATAATCAGGACGTCGTAATTGTCGATAACCTTTCAAATTCGAAAATCGGCGTTGTCGACCGTATCGAACAAATCACGGGGAAACGTCCCGCGTTTTACAACGTGGACGTGCGCGACAAAGCAAAATTACTCAAAATCTTCAAGGACGAAAAACCCACCGACGTAATCCACTTCGCAGGGCTGAAAGCGGTTGGCGAAAGTGTGAAAATCCCGCTTGCGTATTACGACAACAACCTTAACTCCACGCTCGTTCTCATCGACTGCATGCGCGAGTGCGGCGTGAAAAACCTTGTGTTTTCTTCGTCCGCGACCGTTTACGGCTGCCCGAAGTCGGTGCCTATTTTTGAAGATTTTCCGCTGTCGGCAACCAATCCGTACGGACAGACGAAACTTATGATCGAGCAGATTTTAAAGGACTTTTATCACAGCGACAACTCGTTCAATATCGCGCTTTTAAGATACTTCAACCCCATCGGCGCGCACGAAAGCGGGCTTATCGGCGAAGATCCCAACGGTATCCCCAACAACCTTGTGCCTTATATCACGCAGGTTGCCGTCGGAAAACTTGAAAAAGTCCACGTTTTCGGCAACGATTATCCCACGAAAGACGGCACGGGCGTCAGGGATTATATCCACGTCGTCGACCTTGCGAAAGGTCACATCGCCGCGCTTAAAAAACTGCACGAGAATTCCGGGCTCGTCATCTACAACCTCGGCACCGGACACGGATACAGCGTGCTGGAAATGATTAACGAGTTTTCAAAAGTCGTCGGACACCCCATCGCGTACCAGATCGACGGCCGCCGCGCAGGCGACATCGCGGAATGCTACGCCGATTGCTCGAAAGCCAAAAAAGAACTCGGCTGGGAATGTAAGTTCGATCTTCACCGCATGGCGGAAGACAGCTGGCGTTGGCAAAAAATGAACCCCAACGGGCTTGAATAATATGAAATACTTTATCGCGACGGATATACACGGCTCGTACTTCTTTGCGAAAAAGGTCGTGGAAGAATTTGAAAAGTCGGGCGCGGACAAACTCGTGCTCCTTGGCGACTTGTACTACCACGGCCCCAGAAACCCTTTGCCGGAAGAACACGCCCCGATGAAGGTTGCGGAACTTTTCAATTCCTTGTCGGACAAAATCATTGCAATCAAGGGGAACTGCGACGCCGAAATCGACGAAATGATTTCAACGTTTCCGTTTTTGCCCGCGGTGCACGTAAACGTCGGTGGGGAAAGGGTGACTTTCACGCACGGGCATTATTTCAATAAGGATGTGTTGCCGATAGGTTGCGACCTTCTGGTGTACGGGCATTTCCACGTGAACGAACTGACGGAACGCGACGGCACGACGTGCGTATGCGTGGCGTCGGCATCCCTTCCGAAGAACGGGTGCAAGCCGTCGTATATGCTTTTAAGCGAAGACGGATTCGTCGTGAGAACCTTTGACGGCGACGTCGTTTTTGAAAAATCCTTTTCGTAAAATTCAATAAAACCGAATAAATGTATAAAATCTTGCAAAATATGCAGGATTTTATTCATATATACGGCAAAATACAAAAATATTTAATTTTTTGTGAATATTTATGCAAAATTGCTTGCCAAGCGCGAATAGTTATGCTATGATTGCATCATCGAAAACGAAATAAAATTTTTGAGGTATAAAAATGAAAAAAATTCTCGCGGCATTACTGACCGTCGCAACGGTTATCACCTGTGCGTTCGCATTCACCGCATGCGACAAAAAAGGCGGCGGAGCAACAGAAAAAATCAAAATGGTCGACGTCGACCTTTCAAGCGAACAATACGCTTTCATCGTCAAAAAGAATAATACGGAACTTCTTAACACCGTAAACGGCATTCTTGACGCAAAAGCCACGGAAATCCAGGCGATTATGGACAAGTACCTTAACGCCACGGAAGACCAGCTTGCGACGTTTGGTAGCAACAGCATTAAAACCAGCGCGACCGACGGCGCGAACGAACTTGTCGTCGCAACGAATATCGACTTTGCTCCGTTTGAGTACTACAACGGCAACAAAATCGCCGGTATCGACATCGAAATCGCACAACTTATCGCAAACGAAATGGGCAAAACCCTTGTCGTGGAACATATGGACTTCGACGCGGTCGTAACGTCTGTTCAGAATATCGACAAATACGACATCGGTATGGCGGCTCTTACCATAAGCGCAGACCGTGCAAAAATGGTAAACTTTACGAACCCTTACTTCGACACCACGCAAGTCGTCGTTGTCAAAGCGGACGACACCACGTTCGACGCGTGCAGCGATAAGGACGCAATGCTTCAAAAACTCGCTTCTCTGTCGGGAGCAGCGGCAAAGTGCGGCGGACAAGCAGGCACGACAGGTCAGCAATTCGCAAAAGGTAACGAAGCGCTCGGATTCGACGGCTTTAAGAACCTCGATTTCAACGGATACGATTCTCCCGCACTTGCGGTACAATCGATGCTTGACGGCAACATCTCGTTTATCATCGTCGATAAGGCGGTTGCACAAACTCTTCTTAAAAACGTAAATAAATAAGACCGTGTTTGAAAAAAAGTGGCAAATCTTTATAAGGTCGTTCGTTGAGAACGAAGGATACAAAAATGTACTGCTGGGTTTCAAAAACACAGCGTACATTGCCGTATTCGGCTTTCTGATAGGTATCTGTATAGGTACCTTCGTTGCTATTGTCAAGGTTGCGGGAAAGCAAAGCAAAGTATTCAAGTGGATTTCGAAAATCGGCGATATATACGTTGGGTTTTTCAGGGGCACGCCGATTGTCGTACAACTTTTGCTGTTGTATTACGTGATTTTCCCGCTTGCGGGCGTCAATATCGACAAACTTGTCGTGGCAATCGTTACGTTTGGCATAAATTCGGGCGCGTACGTTTCGGAAATAATGCGCAGCGGTATTTTGTCCGTCGACGCGGGGCAAAGGGAAGCGGGGCGCGCGCTCGGGCTTTCTTATCCGTCGACGATGCTCAGAATCGTTTTGCCGCAGGCGCTCAAAAACAGCCTGCCCGCGCTCGGCAACGAACTTATCGCGCTTGTCAAAGACACGTCGGTCGCCGGGTTTATCGCCGTGTTTGATCTCACGCAGGCGTTCAAACTTATCGGCTCGTCGTCGTACGAATTTATGATACCGTATCTAGTACTCGCGCTGTTCTATCTTGTCATTGTCGGAATTCTGACGGTGATTATCAAGATGATTGAAAGGAGGTTTGCGAAAAGTGATAAATAACGAAAACGAAAGTTTAATTGCGGCGGAATGCCACGCGCAAGCCGACGAAAAGAAAGCGATGCTGGAAGTCGAAAACCTTACCAAAAAATTTGGCGATCTTCTTGTTCTGGACGACATTTCGACAAAGATTTACGAAGGCGAAAAAGTGGTTATCGTCGGGCCGTCCGGCGGCGGAAAATCGACGTTTTTAAGGTGCTTGAACGTTCTTGAAGATCCGACGGCTGGGCGAATACTTTTTATGGGCAACGACCTTGCCGACCTTAAAGTCAACATAAACGTCCAACGTCAGAATATCGGTATGGTATTCCAGCAGTTCAACCTTTTCAACAACTATACCGTAAAAAAGAATATTACGCTTGCACCTGTCAGAATCGGCATTTCAAATATGCGAAAACAAAAGATAAAGAATGCTTTTGTGCCGATTTATAATAAGTTTTATAAAAAATACGGCGATAAAATCAATGCTAAAATCGACGCCGAAAAGGAACAACTCATAAAGCAGTCGGAAGAACTGAAAGCCGTGCTGAAAGACGTTTCCGCCGAATGGGAAAAAACCAAAAAGTCGGAAGAAAGGCAGGGGAAAACCTATGCGACGTACGATCCCGAACTGACGAAAAAGAAACTGAAACTCACCGCGAAAATCGAAAAGAAAGAACGCGCCGTTTCACATAAAAACCATATTGCAGAAAAAAAAGTCGTCGCGCCGGAATTCTCGTCGAAGAAGGAAATCAAGGCGCATGCGGAAGAAAACGCGATGCGACTTCTGAAAAGAATCGGGCTGGAACAAAAAGCCGACGCGTATCCTTCGACCTTGTCGGGCGGACAAAAACAGCGTATCGCCATCGCAAGGGCGCTTGCAATGAATCCCAAAGTCATGCTTTTTGACGAGCCGACGTCCGCGCTCGATCCCGAAATGGTCGGCGAAGTTCTGGACCTTATCAAGGAGCTTGCGGAAGAAGGTATGACGATGGTCATCGTCACGCACGAAATGGGGTTTGCGAAAGAAGTCGGCACAAGGATTTTGTTTATGTCCGAAGGAAAAATCACCGAAGAAAACAACCCGAAAGACTTTTTCGAGCACCCGCAAAACGACAGGACGAAAGAATTTTTAAGGAAAGTTCTGAACGCCTGACCGAAAAAATCGCTTAAACCGCCCATAGGGGCGGTTTTTTATTGTGTTTTAAGGAAAAGTGGGCTATAATATTTGATATGAAAAAACAAGCCGTGAAAAATCTTACCATATTCATAGTGTTGCTTGCGCTGATTGCGGGCGCTTTTTCGTGCGGATTTTTCACAAACGACGTCGCGTATGCCGCCGTGCTCCCCGACGCCGTTTCAAATCAATGGTTTGACGGCGAAGATTATAATAATTTTGGCGGTACTCTTCAAGCGATAAATAAGATTAAAGACGGGCTTTCCACGGCGGAAAAAGCCGATTTCAAAAATAATCCCGTCCTTGTTGCGGTGATCGACACGGGGATTAACGCCTCGCACGAGTTGTTCGACGGCGTATTGTGCGACGAAGGACTTTGGTATAACGCGATCACTCATAAAAACGGCAGAGATTACATCAACGACACTTGCAATAACGGCACTCTTGTCGGGCACGGCACGCACGTTGCGGGCATCGTCGCGCAGGAAATCAAAAAATACGGGCTTGAAGACTACATTAAGATTTTGCCCGTGAAAGCCGGCGACAGCAAAGGAAGTTTCGACTCCGTCGCAGTCGTGGACGCAATCGGTTACGTCAGGGATCTTGCTACGCAAAATAAGACGATTGTGATAAATATGTCGCTGACAAACATGATAAAATCGTCGAACACTTCATCGTGGGGCAAAAACGGCGCGATTGACGTCATGATACAAAGCGCGGTGCGCGAAGGAGTCATAGTTTGCGCGGCGGCGGGAAACAAAGGATATAACTCAGCGTCGAGTGGATATAGTTTAGGAAGCCCGGCGTGCCTTGAAAACGTCATCGGCGTTATGAATTATATGGAAGGTCTTATTCCCGCGCCGAAATCCAACTACGGCACGGCGTACGATATTGCGGCGCCCGGACAAAAAATAATAAGCGCGGCAAAGTCGGACGCAACCGAGCCGTACTGCACAAAAGACGGCACGAGCATGGCAACGCCTTTCGTATCCTTTGCGGCGGCGGTGCTGGAAATAAGATTCAACAGGAAATCGGCAACCGTTTACGACGTGATGACAAATACTCCTGCAGTTGCGACAGGCACAGTATCGTACGGAAACGGTGTTTATACCGCAAGAAAACTTAATTTAAGTGCCTTTGTTGACTTTAAGCATATTAAAGAAATCAAAGTCTTTACCGAAGACGAAAGCCTTGACGCGCTTAACCAGAACATTTCGTCGCCGAAAAAAGTCGTCGCTTTTGCAAAGCTCAGATACTTTGACGAAGAAGGCTTTGCGCCCGAAACCGACGTCGCGTACAAGAGCCTAAAAATGTACGTCGTGAAAGCCGGCAAAAACGGAACACTTTCGGGCGGCGAAGTTATTTACAGCGTAAACGGCGCAAGGATCGAATTTACCCCGACGGAGCCCGGAACGTATTTTATTTACGCCGCGAACAGCGCGTATATCAACGATACGTCCGAGATAATCACCGTCAAGGTCAACTACGTTCAAACGGTTGAAGACGCGCAACTTTCGGTTGTCGGCGATGCTGTCGTGCGCGCCGAAAGCACCGTCGTTTATAAACTTGACAATGCGTATATGCTCGATCCCGAACTTGTAATCGTGTGGGATATTTACGACGAAAACGGGCGACGCGTCGACACGAAAATCGGCACGGAAATTTCCTTTACGCCAGAAACAAAAGGCGAATACACGATAATTTGCAGTGTCGGCGGCAAAACGATTGCGGGATATAAGGTGAATGTCAAAACAAGTGAAAAAACCGTCCGAGCGGTGTCGGGCGGCGTTACGAGTGCGGTTGCGTTTTCGGCGGTTGCTGCCGTATTGATAATCGTGATTGTGAAAATGCTTAAAAGGCGCGCTTAATCTTTTTTTGAAAATTCCTTTTCAAGTTTTTCGGCATAAACGATGAGATAAGTCTTGATGACGTCCATCGTATTTTTGTAAAATTCCATCGACTTTCTGTAAAACGGATCGGGAATGTTGATGTTTTTCCCGATGGCGGCTTTTGAAAGATTGACGTATTTTTTCTTGTACTTAAAAGGAAGCAAAAACCATTGAAGATAACCCATGCCGATAATGACGTCGGCTTCGTCAAACTTTTTCCTGTCTTTAAGAATGAAGTCGGGCTTGAACGCGTCGAGTTCCTCCTTTGTGAAGCCTTCTTCCAGAAGGAGCGCGTAAGTTTTCGGGTGCATCGCGCGCGACTGATTGAAAACCGCCGACGACGTGACGCTTTCGATATTCTTTTTCAGAACGTCGCTTTCCGACACCAGACGTTTGAATATAAATTCCGCATAAGGACTACGGCAGGTATTTGACGAACAAACGATGAGTATTTTCATATTTCCTCAAAATAATGCGATATGGGCGTATTGTACAATAAAGCGGTAAAAAAGTAAAGCGAAATATAATTGATAAATTATGTACGTTATTATAAAATATAAAATATAAAAATCAAGGAAACAATTATGAAAACGGTATTGATAACGGGCGCGTCAAAAGGTATCGGCGCGGAAATCGCAAGGACGCTTGCAAAAGAAGGCTACAACGTCGCGATAAATTTCAACAAAAGCGAAAGCGCGGCGGTCGCGCTCAAAAACGAGCTTGAAAAATATACGTCCGTAATGCTTGTGAAAGCCGACGTGTCGAAGTACGACGAGGTCGCAAGTATGGTAAGCGCGGTCAGAAACAAGTTCGGAAGCATAACGCACCTTGTGTGCAATGCGGGAATAAGCGTGACGGGGCTGCTCGAAGATATGGATTTATGTCAATGTGACTGTGTTATTGACACAAACCTGAAAGGCGTTATTTATACCGTGAAAGAAGTAATCCCCGATATGGTGAAAAGAAAAAGCGGCGTTATCGTTAACGTGTCGTCGATATGGGGAAAAACGGGCGCGTCGTGCGAGGCGGTTTATTCCGCGTCGAAAGCGGGCGTTATTGCGTTTTCCGAGGCGATGGCAAAGGAACTCGGGTTGTCGGGAATCAGGGTGAACGCGGTGTGTCCCGGTTGCATTGACACCGATATGATGAGAAAAGAAAACTTCACAAAAGACGAAATGCAAGGGCTTATCGACGAAACGGCGATAGGTAGAATCGGCACGCCCAAAGACGTTGCGGACGTAGTGTCGTTTTTGTTGTCCGACAAATCGTCCTTTATCACGGGGCAGGCAATTACCGTCGACGGCGGTTTTATTTAATATTATTTTTCAAAAATTCGACTATGAACGACGTAATCAGACAAAAACTGAAAGACCTTCCGCAAAGCCCCGGCGTATATATTATGTCGGACGCTTCCGGCACGGTCATTTACGTCGGAAAAGCGGTCAACCTTAAAAACAGGGTAAGTCAGTATTTCCATTCGTCCGTAAAAACCGAAAAAACGATGAAACTTGTCGAAAACATCGTCGATTTTCGTTACATTATGTGCGCGACCGAAGAAGAAGCGCTCGTTCTGGAAAACAATCTTATCAAAAAGTACGCGCCGAAGTACAATATTTTGTTGAAAGACGACAAACAATATCCTTTCATCAAGATTAACGTCAAAGAAAAATTTCCGTCGGTGCAGGTCGTACGGAAACTTGTCGACGACGGCAGCAAATACTTCGGACCGTATATGGTCGGCGTGAACACGAAAGATATTCTGGAACTTATCGGCAGCGCGTTCCCCGTGAGAAGTTGCAATAAGGATTTGTCGCACCTTCCTTCGTCGCACAGACCGTGCCTGATGAGTCATATCGGGCGGTGTCTTGCGCCGTGTTCGGGAAACGTTACCCGCGAAGAATACGGCAAGGTAATTTCCGACGTAATTTCGTTCTTAAAGGGAAACGACGAAGAGATAAAAAAAGTCATTGAAAAGAAAATGTACGACGCGTCGGCAAGGGAAGATTTTGAAAGCGCGCTGTATTTCAAAAACCGCCTGCACACGCTCGATAAACTTATCCGTCAGCAAATCGCCGCACTTCCGAAAGACTACAATATGGACGTGTTTTCGGTTTTGGACAACGGCGTATATACCGCCGTATCGGTGCTTATGGTGCGCGGCGGAAAGCTTGTCGGCGGCGACAATTATCCCGTCGAAAGCATAAATTCGGGCTTAGTAAAACCTGTCGAAAATGCGGAAAACAAAGCCAAAGACGAACTTGAACTTAACAGAAATCTTCTGGAACAATTTGTCCTGCAATACTATGACAATATGCCGGACGCGCCCGACGAAATCGTCGTAAACACGACTTTACCGTCGGAAAACGCATTGTTAAGCGTGTTATCCGATAAGTTCGACAAAAAACTTAATATCATCGTTCCGCAGCGCGGCATAAGAAAACAACTTGTCGAAATGGCGGAAAACAACGCGAAAAACTATCTTGACACCTTTGTCGTAAAACAACTGAAAAAATATAACCTTACCGAAGGCGCGGCGTTGAAACTGCAAGAGATTTTACGTCTTCCGTCGCCGCCCGCTCGTATGGAGTGTTTTGACATTTCGCATTTCAGCGGGACGGACGTCGTGGCGAGCATGACGGTGTTCCAAAGCGGCGAGCCGAAAAAAAGCGCGTATCGCCGTTTCAAGGTGAAAGTTCAACAGAACAACGATTTTGAAAGCATGCACGAAACGTTGCTTCGCCGCCTTTCGAAAATCGGAAATTCCGAGGACGAAAGTTTCAACGCGCACCCGGATCTTATCGTCATCGACGGCGGAAAAGGTCAACTTTCACGCGCGCAGGACGCAATGCGGGAAGCGGGGGTTTACGTCAATATGATTTCTCTTGCCGAAAGCGACGAAATAATATATTTTCCCGATAAGTCGGAAGGGCTTTATTTGTCGCGCCGTTCGCCCGCGCTTGCGCTTTTGATGAGACTCCGCGACGAGGCGCATCGTTTTGCGGTGGATTACGCCACTCGCCTGCACACAAACCGCTTAAAGGTGTCGAGCCTGAAAGACATCGAAGGTATCGGCGACAAAAAAACGGATATTTTATACAATCATTTCAAAACCATTGACAGAATCAAAGCTGCGGACGTCGATACGCTTGCGTCCGTCAAGGGTATTTCGAGAGCCGACGCGGAAAAAATCCGCGCATTCTTCGACGGCAAAAATCAAAAATAATTTTTAAGCCTAAAAATCGTTGTTGAAATCGTAAGGATAATATATAATAGTATTTACTTAATTTGAGGTAACGCTTATGAAATATAAGTTTATCGCTTGCGACTACGACGACACGTTGCTTCCGAAAAGCGGCGTGATAAGCGATTTCACGAAAGACACGATTCAGGAATATATCGCCCGCGGCGGCAGGTTCGCGATTTGCACGGGAAGAATGTTCAGAAGTATCGTAAAAATCGCGCGGGAATTCGGTCTGCACGGCGAAATCATCAGTTATCAGGGCTCTTTAATCAAAAATATCGACACCGAAGAAACCCTGCTTGTCAACGATATCGACAAAGACCTTGCCGTCGATTACGTGGAATTTATGAAAAAACAAAACGTGTTTCCGCAAGTGTACGTCGGGGACAATCTTTGCGTCGAAAAGGAAAACCCGTACAGCGTGGATTACGCGCGGTTTTGCGGGGTGCCGCTTAACGTCGTCGGGGATTTCAAAGATTTTTTCAAAACGACGGACGCGCCCGTGAACAAGGTGTATTGCAGCATGGATTCGTCGATAACGGAGCAGGTCAGAAACGCCGCAATCAAGGAATTCGGCGACAGGCTTTTAATCAACAGCAGTAAGCCGTACAACGTCGAAGCGGTCGACGCGCACGCGTCCAAAGGGAAAGCTGTCGATTTTCTTGCAAACAAATACGGCATAAGCCTTTCAGACACGATGACTTTCGGCGACAACCTTAATGATTTGCAAATGATCGAAGTCGCGGGGATGGGCGTTGCGGTCGGAAACGCCGTTGACACACTGAAAAACGCGGCTGATTATATCGCGGAAAACTGCGAGGACGACGGCGTCGCGAAAACCATAAGGAAGTTTTGCTTTTAGGAGATAATTATGAAAATCAAAGTCAATACCGGACTCGAAGAAATAAGCGGCGAAATTATCGCTCTTCGCGATTTCGCAAACCTTCTTAAACTGAAAATCATTTATATGAATACCGCGCGGCAAATCACGTTGCAAACGGTGAGCGTCAACCGTCCGGGGCTTATTCTTTCGGGCTTTGACGACTATTTCGCAAGAAGCCGCGTGCAGGTGCTCGGCAACGCCGAAATGTACTATCTTTATCAGATGACCGACGAAAACCGCCGTGCAGCGCTGAAAAAACTGTTCAAAACGGAAGTCCCGTGCATCATAATTTCAAGGGGGCTCGAACCGTGCAAGGATATGCTTGACCTTGCGAAAGAATACGACACGCCGGTTTTGCAATCGAACGCGATAACGTCGGAAGTCGTCAACGATATCATCAATTTCCTGAACGATTTTCTTGCGCCGAAAACCAGAATACACGGAACTCTCCTGGACATCGACGGCATCGGGGTGCTGCTTACGGGCATCAGCGGCGTCGGTAAAAGCGAAACCGCGCTCGAACTCATTCACAGGGGACATATGCTCGTCGCGGACGACGCTGTCGAACTGAAAGTCATAAAGGACACGATACAAGGCTCATCGCCCGACAAGATTCAGGACTTTATCGAGCTTCGCGGCGTCGGATTTATCAACGTCAGGAACATGTACGGCGTTGCGGGCATTTTAAGAAAAACCAACGTCGACCTTGTTATCGAACTTGTCGAATACGAAAAATCGCATGATTACGAAAGAAGCGACGCGCCGATGCGTACTTTCAACGTGCTGGGCGTCGAAATTCCGAAACTTATCGTCCCTGTTATTATGGGCAGAAACCTTGCGATTATCGTCGAAGTCGCGGCAAAGAATTTCCGCTTGAAGCAAATGGGCTACGACGCCAACGAAGAACTTATCGAAAGAATGAACAGGGATTAACCTTTTTCGTCCGTTTTCATAAAATGGTAAAATGGACGGGATTAAGGTAATCGAAAACGCCGACGGGAAGAAATATTCGTCATTTTTAAGCGGCGGAAAAATCAAAAAACTGTATCTGCCCGAAAACGAAAACGAAGTCGTAAGGGCGGTTGAATATCTGACTGAAAAGAACGAGAAGTTTTTTATTCTCGGCAACGGCACGAACACGCTGATATCCGACGACGGCGTCGGAAACGTGATGTGTCTTAAACGCGTGAAAGGCATCGAAGTCCGAGGCGAAGAAGTTGTCGGGCGTTGCGGCGAAACGATGAAAAGTCTGTATCGCGCGGCGGAAAGAAACGGACTTTCGGGGCTTGAAGAACTTTCGGGAATCCCGGGGACGCTCGGCGGCGCGTTAACGATGAACGCAGGGGCGTTCGGCGCGGAAATTGGGGATTATGTCACCGAAATCACCGTTTTACACGGCGGAATCGTGCAAAAAATCCAAAAACCCGACCTGTGGTTTTCGTATCGGGACAGCGTAGTGAAAAAGAAAGGCTACGTCGTTCTGTCGGCAACACTAAGGCTGAAAAGGAAAGACAAAAACCTTATCGCGGCGCGCGCGAAAGATTGTGAAACAATACGGCGGGCGGCGCAACCCGACAGTCCGTCGATTGGAAGCACGTTCAAAAAACACGACCTTGTGAGCGCGGCGTATTATATCGACGCACTTAACCTTAAAGGGTTTTCGGAAGGCGGCGCGAAGGTGTCCGAAAAACACGCCGGGTTTATAATAAACTCGGGCGGAGCGACAAGCCGCGACTACAAAATACTGTCGGACGCGATTTCGGACAAGGTAAGATGCGCGTTTGGCATAAGTCTTGAAAGAGAAATCGAAATAATAGGAAATATATGAAATTTTACGGCGACTATCACACACATTCGGTTTACAGCGACGGACGGGCGAAAATATCCGACGCCGCGCTTTACGCCGGGAAAATCGGGCTGAAAGAACTTGCGGTCACCGACCACGGGTTTGCAAACGTAACGCTGTCGCTGACGGAAAAGAAGTTTGAAAAAGAAATAATCGACGTAAAAAGGGTAAGGGAAAACCTTGAAAACGTCAATTTGTTGCTTGGCGTGGAGGCGGATATTGTCGACACAAAGGGCAATCTTGACGTGACGGACAAGCACCTTATGAATATGGATATTCTTGTCGCGGGGTTTCATCGGTTCATCAGAAGCACGTCGGTCAAAGACTATTTTTCATACGTCCTTTTCAACGGGTTTATCACCGACGTTTTCGGCACGACCGCAAAGAAAAAAGCGGCGGCGACCGACGCGTTTATCGCGGCAATCGAAAACAGCCCCGTCGATATTTTGTCGCACGTCGGCAATCACGCGATCGTTGACGTAAAGGAAGTGTGCAAAACCGCGGCAAGGTGCGGCACTCTTATCGAAATCAATATGAAACATCTGCCGCTTGTCGAAAGGCTGTTGCCCGAAATGCTTGATACCGACTGCAACTTTATCGTGAACAGCGACGCCCACAAGTTAAGCGCAATCGGCAATTTTAACAGGGCGGAAGAAATAATAAAAAAATACGACGTGCCAAATACCCGCGTCGTAAACCTTGACAAAAAACCCGAGTTCACAAGGCTTGCCGACTGGAAGAAAAAACATGGAAAAACTGAACTTTAACAGATACGCAAAAAACGAATTACTGACGACGGAATTTGAAAACAAATGTTGCGCGACGGCATGGCTATCCGCCGCGATAAAAGCAATCGGCAGTTTAAGAATACTGAAAAACAAAACCGAGCTCGTTTTCGAGTCGCAGGACTACGAATATATAAAATCGACGGCAATCGCCGTCAAAACGACGTACAACGCGGAAATCGACGTTGACGTTACGAACGTGAACACGGGGCTTCAAAAGGGCAAACTTTACGTTATGAAAGTGCCGCCCGCAATCACGCACGATATGTTGTACGACGCCGGCATTATCAGAAAAACAAAAGACGGCTATGACTTTGTCGAAGGTATCGACAACAAGGTCGTGATGAACGAGTGCTGTGCAAAGACGTATCTGAAATCGTTGTTCGTGGCGACGGGCTCTGCAAACGTGCCCGAAAAACTTATCGGCGAAGACGCTGATATCGAGTCGTCGGGAAGCGGGTATTATCTTGAATTTGCGCTTTCGGACGAAACGTATGCTTTATCAGTCAAAAAACTGCTGTTAAGTTTCGATATTGTCGCAAAAACGGTGGAACGAGGCAATAAGTTTATCGTGTACGTCAAGGAAAGTGAAGTCATTTCAAACTTCTTTGCGCTGCTCGGCGCGTCCGAAACGGTGCTTTATATGCAGGACGTAATGATTGAAAGGCTTGTCAACAACAACGTCAACAGAAAAAGCAACTGCTCCGTCGCGAATATGGACAAGACGGCAATCGCCAGCACGAAACAGCTTCTTGCGATTGAAAATATCGAAAAGAATTTCGGCGTGAAAAGGCTGAGCGAAGAGTTGCGATCTCTTATCGCGCTGCGAAAAGAATACCCCGAGGCAACGCTTGATTTCTTTGCCGAAAAACTCGGCGTGAGCAAAAGTTGCATCAACCACAGATTCAGAAAAATAATCTCGATTGCGGAAGAACTTTCTGCCGCAAACGACGCGGAGAACGAAAATGAGTAAAGAATTCGTCCATCTTCATTTGCATACCGAATACAGCCTGCTTGACGGCGCGGCGAGAATCTCGGGCGAAGGGAAAAAATCCCCCCTTGCCGAAGCTTTGAAAGCAAAAGGAATGACCGCCTGCGCGATTACCGATCACGGCAATATGTACGGCGTTTATTCTTTCATCGAGGCGATGAAAAAAGCGGGCATAAAGCCCATTATCGGCAGCGAGTTTTACACGGTCAGGGATATTAAAAACTGCGATCCGACCGAAAAACGCCATCACCTTATTCTGATTGCGAAAAACAAAACGGGATACGACAATCTTATGAAACTTTCGTCGATATCGTTCAAGGACGGTTTTTATTATCGTCCGCGTATCGACATGAACGTTTTAAGGCAGTATTCCGAAGGAATAATTTGTTTGTCCGCCTGCGTGCAGGGCGAAGTGCCCCGTCTGATTATCGAGGACAATTACGAAGGCGCGAAAAGGTCGGCGCTGGAATTCAAAGAAATCTTCGGCGACGATTATTATATCGAACTTCAAGACCACGGCATTGCGGAAGAAAAGAAAGCGTTGCCCGAACTCGTAAGGCTTGCAAGGGAAATCGGCGTGAAAGTCGTCGCGACAAACGACGTCCACTACATTGAAAAGAACGACGCCGATATGCAGGACGTGCTGATGTGCATCAGTATGAAAAAGCAGCTGACCGACTCCGACCGCATAAGGCTTGAACCCGAGGAATTTTACCTTAAATCGTACGACGAAATGCACGAAAAGTTTTCGTGGATCGAGGAAGCGCTTGACAACACCGTCGAAATCGCGAATAAAATCGAATTCGTTCCGGCAACGGCGGCGCCTGCCGGGCATTACGAAATCCCTGAGTTTGCAACCCCCGCAAAATACGATTATCTTCCCAAGGAAAACAACCAAAGGGAAGCGGCATATCTTCGCGACCTTGCGGAAGAAGGCATTGCGAAACGATATAAAGTCGTCACGGACGAGGTCAGGGAAAGGCTGGAATACGAGCTTGGCGTCATCATCAAGATGGGCTTTGCGGGATATTACCTTATCGTCTGGGATTTTGTGAATTACAGCAAAACTCACGGTATTCCCGTCGGCCCCGGGCGCGGAAGCGGCGTCGGAAGTATCGTCGCGTACGCAATCGGCATCACAAACGTCGATCCCTTGAAATACGACCTGTTCTTTGAAAGGTTCTTAAACCCGGAAAGGGTGTCGATGCCCGACTTCGATATCGACTTCTGCACGGTCAACAGGGAGCGCACGATCCAGTACGTTCAGGAAAAGTACGGCAAAGACCACGTCGCACAGATTATAACTTACGGCACGTTGTCCGCACGCGCGGTTATTAAGGACGTCGCGCGCGTTTACAGCATTCCTTACGCCGACGCCGACAAATGGGCAAAGGCGATAAACGACGTCGTACATATTTCGCTGTCGCAGGCTCTCGGTCGCGGTCCGTACAAGGACGACGAAGAAAAGGCAAAAATGCTTTCGCCCGATTTCATCAAATATTACGAAGAAGACGTCACCGCAAAAACGATAATAGATATGTCGTTGCGCCTTGAAAATATGCCCAGACAAACGGGTATGCACGCGGCGGGCGTTCTGATTTGTCCGCGCCCCGTGTGGGATTTCGTACCTTTGCAAAGGAGCGGCGAATATATCACGACTCAGTTCGACAAAAAGCAGGTCGAGGCGATGGGGCTTCTGAAAATGGACTTTCTGGGGCTCAACACCCTTACCGATATCGAAGCCGCGCTTGACTTTGTGGAAGAAACCACGGGGGAACGGCCGGATCTCGGCAAGCTGTCTTTTGACGATCCGAACGTTTATAAACTCATCTCCGACGGCGAAACGAAAGCGGTTTTCCAGCTTGAACAGGAAGGTATGAAAAAGTTCATGATGCAACTTCAACCCAACTGTCTGGAAGAAATTATCGCAGGCGTGGCGCTTTATCGACCGGGTCCGATGCAGTTTATCCCGAACTATATCGATTGCAAATTCCATCCCGAACACATTCATTATCTGCACCCGATGCTTGAAAACTCCCTGAAAGTTACGTACGGCTGTATCGTGTATCAGGAGCAGGTTATGAACATCGCAAGGGAAGTCGCGGGCTACTCGTTCGGAAAAGCCGACGAACTTCGCCGCGCAATGGGCAAAAAGGACGCCGCGAAAATGGCGGCGAACAAAGATATTTTCATCAACGGCAAAAAGGACGCCGACGGCAACGTTATTATCGAAGGCGCGGTGGCGCGCGGTATGCCGAAAGAGATCGCGTCGGAACTTTTTGAACAAATCACGAAGTTTGCCGCGTACGCATTCAACAAGTCGCACGCAACGGCGTATTCGGTCATTACTTATCAGACGGCGTGGCTGAAAAGATATTATCCGCTGTGCTTCCTTGCCGCCGTTCTGAACAACCGCATCACGAACGCGGATGAGGTCAAAAACTACGTAAATTACCTTAACACAATCAACATAAAAGTCCTGCAACCCGACATCAATAAGTCCAAAACAAAGTTCAGTATCGAGGGCGAAAACCTGCGCTTCGGGCTTATGGCAATCAAGAACGTGGGCGAGGCGGCGGTTGACGCGATTATTGCCGAAAGAAACGCAAACGGGGACTTTACCGACCTTGAAGACCTGTTAAACCGCGTAAGCGGCGTAAACATCAACAAACGTATGGTTGAAAGTATGATCAAAGGCGGTGTGTTTGATTGCTTTGGGAAAACCCGCGCGACGCTTATGGCAAGCTATGAACAGATTATGGATACAATCGCCCGCGACAAGAAAAACTCGGAAGGCGGACAAATGTCTTTGTTCGACGCGCTTATCGACGACGACTTTGTGAAATTCAAGTATCCCGATATCCCCGAATATACCGAAATCAACAAACTTATGCTGGAAAAGGAAGTCCTTGGAATGTACGTCACGGGACACCCCTTAAACTCGTACAGGCAGGAACTTTCAAAGTTCGGTTTCAACACGTCGATGCTTGTCGTCGAAGCGGACGAAACGAGCGACGATGACGACGATCAGGGATACCAGAAAGCGGCGTACGACAAAAGCTTTGACGGGAAACGCATAAAGCTCGGCGGCATTATAAACAGCGTCGAAAGGAAGTTTACAAAGCGCGGCGACAGCATGGGCGTCGGCGTCGTGGAAGACTTGTACGGACAAATTCAATACGTTTTGTACAGCCGCTCGTTTGAACAATACCGCGATATGCTGAAAGAAAACGCAATCGTCGTAATGGAAGGCACGCTTGTCGTGCGCGACGACGAAATGCCGAAAATCAACGTGTTTGCGGTGCATCCGCTTGAAAAACAGGAAGTCGTCGAGGTCAAACCCGTCGCGACTTACGAAGGGAAAACGTTAAGGCTCACCGTACACGGCGCGAAAAACGAGATAATGTCGCTTGTCAAAGAGGCAAGAAACATCATATCGTCCAACAAAGGGCGCAGCAGAGTTTTCTTCGTGTTCGACTGGGGCACCGCCGAAACGCCCGAAAAGGCGGAAATCGGCGACGCATTGCTTGCCGACCTTAAAACAGTTTTGGGGCGCGCGAACGTCGAAGTTACCGAATAAACAAAAATTGACGAATGTAAGGTTTTGGCAAAGCTTTCTATAAAGCGGTTGACAAAACATATTGTATATTTTACCATAGTGTAGTATGTTTGGAGAACATTTATTATGACGGATTATAAGGAATACGAAGACGTCGCGACAGAAGATTACATCGTCGTGAAAGCATTGTCCGAAGGAGTTCAGGTCATCGGGCTCACAAGGGGCGGCGAAACGCGCTCGCACCACACCGAAATGCTTGACGCGGGCGAAGTTCTCGTGGCGCAGTTTACGACAAAAACGTCTGCAATCAAAATAAGGGGCGACGCCGAAATACTGACGAAACACGGCGCTGTCCGAAGCAATAAGAAATAACATTTTTACGGAGAAATAACAATGGCAAAAAACATCGACAAAATCGCCATTCTTACGAGTGGCGGCGACAGCATGGGCATGAACGCCGCAATCAGAGCGGCTGTTCGTTATGCGCTTGGCAAGGGCGTGAAAGTCTATGGCGTAAGACACGGCTATATCGGTCTTATCGAAAACGATATTTACGAGCTTGACTATAAAAGCGTTTCGAACATCATTCAGAAGGGCGGCACAATGCTTCGCACCGGTCGCTCGGATGAATTCAAAGACCCCGAAGTCCTTAAAAAAGGCGTCAAAAACCTTACCGACAGGGGAATAAACAACCTTATCGTCATCGGCGGCGACGGCTCGTTCCGCGGTATGTGCGATATCGAACGTTACACCGACGTACACTGCATCGGTATCCCCGGCACAATCGACAACGACCTTGCTTACACCGACTACACGATCGGCTTCGACACCGCTTGCAACACCGTCATCGACGCGATTATGAAACTTCGCGACACGGCGGCTTCGCACGGCCGTATCATGGTGCTTGAAGTCATGGGCAGAAACTGCGGCGACATCGCCCTTTATTCTGCAATCGCGGGCGGCGCGGAATACGTCATCGTTCCCGAAGCACCCGTTGACATCGACGAAATCGCAAGAAGCGCCAAAGAAGGCATCGATAAACACGACAAATCATCGACAATCATCGTCCTTGCGGAAGGCAAAAAGGAAGTCAAGGACGAACTTATCAAAAAAGTCGCCGAAGCAACCGGTCGCACGACCAATCAGGTTGTTCTGAGTTACCTGCAACGCGGCGGTACGCCCACAATGGCTGACCGTGTGCTTGCTTCCCGTCTTGCAGTCCGCGCCGTCGACCTTGCTCTTGAAGACAAAAACGCAAGGGTTCTCGGCGTGAAAGGCAACGAAGTTATCGACGTCGACGTTGTTGAAGCGCTCAAAATGAAGAAGAAGTTTGATACGAAGCTTTACGATATCGGTCGTCTTGTCAGCAAGTAAAACGTCATAATTTTGCGATATTCTGCTTTTTCGGCGGAACTTGAAAATTCGTGTACGCCAAAGTACACTGGAATTTTCAAAACCCGCCGAGAAAATCACAATCTCATCAAAATTCTGACGTTTTATGAGAAATAATTAAACAAATTCTCGCCTTTTACGACGAGAATTTTTTTATGTCATTGCGAGCGGAAAACAGGGAACCCCAAAAGATGCTTGTACTTTTGGGGCATATGGTCGCCTTTTACAGGTGAGTAACAAAAACGGCAGGGTATCCTGCCGTTTCTTATTTTCTTGTAACTTCATCGAAAGGGGACCCCGCGGGATACTTTGTACCCGCGGGGCTTATTGTTGAAAAAATAACCCGTCGGTTGACGGGTGGTGTTTTATTTTTCGCGTTTTCGCATGAAAAAGTTGGTAAGGCGGAAAGTTGTGAACGGGAAAAACTTGTAAAATACGTAGGCAAGGCGGAAGCCGAATCCGACGATATAGTGATATCGAAGGTGGGTTTTTCCAAGTTTTTTTATTATATAAGCCGATACTTTTTTTGTGCTTGTTTTTTTGGAATTGTCCTGATTTTTTACAAAGTCGTCAACTTCCTTTACGTCCTTGAAATACCTGCTGTCTTCTGCCGTAACGACGGTTCGATTGTTTGAAAAGCCCGTGTTGACGGGGCCCAGAATAAATGCGGTGCAATCTATGCCCAAATTGCAGAGTTCCAACTTCATACTGTAAGAAAACATAGTTAAAGCGGCTTTTGTGCTGTTATACATTGTTCTGAAAGGCATCGGCGTCAGACCGCTTGCACTACTTATAACGGCGATTTTCGCGCCTTTTGTCATATAAGGCAGGGCGCACTTCGTGCACCAGATCGCGCCCAGAAAATTGACGTTTGTTATCCTTTCGATTTCTTCCTTTCTCATTATTTCGGTCGCGCCCGAAAGCCCGTATCCGGCGTTATTGATAAGGACGTCGATTTTGCCGTAAATTTTCCCGATTTCGTCAAAAACTCTTTTGACGTCGTCGAAGTCGGACACGTCTGCCTTAAACGCCGTCTTGCCGTTTTCGACCTCGCTTCTGGACAAAGTAACGACGACGTTGTCCTTTGAAAGGTCTTCTTTGAGTCTGAGCCCGAGCCCGCGCGTTGCGCCGGTTATCACGATAATTTTGTCTTTCATTTTTCACCTGCGGCGCCGTTGTACGTCCGACGACGGCGTTATGCAATTTCAGTATAGCGTAAGTTTTGCGATTTCGCAATTTTTTTCGGTGAATAAACTCGTTTATTCAAATATTTTCGGTTTAGCCTTTTCAAACCTTTTAATATGTGGTACAATAAATAAAAAGTTTTAAGGAGATTCGCGACGCTGGGCGGTCGGCAGCGTTTTGCGGACACGGGAAAATGGAGAATTTCAAACTCAGAAGTTTTGACGGCACCGAACTTTATTGTTATCTTTTCGACAAAGTCGAAAACCCGAAAGGCGTCGTTATGGTCGTTCACGGAATGGGCGAGCATATGGGAAGATACATTCACTTTGCGGAGTATCTCAACTCGCGCGGATACATCGTTTTCGGCGACGACCACAGGGGACACGGCTTTTCGGAAACCGACGCCGACCGCGGGCATCACGACGGCGATATGTTTTCGGACACCGTCAAGGACGAGGTTTTCTTCCTGAAATACCTTGAAGACAGATACAAGTTGCCCGTATTGTTTTTCGGGCACAGTTACGGCAGTTTTTTGGGGCAGTCGTTTCTGGAACAGGGCACCGACGTTTCGGGCGTCGCGCTTTCGGGTTCCGGCACAATGCCGGACTTTGTCACGGGGCTCGGAATGGGCGCGGCGAAGTTCATAATGCTGTTCAACAAAAAGACGAGAATGAAAATTTTGGATTTCTTCGGCAATCTCCGCGACAAAATGAAATACAGAGGGCCCGAAGATAAGGGCGATAAACTTTGGCTCACGCGCGATCCCGCAATGCGACAGGTGTCGCGCGACGATCCGTACACTTCCGTGCCGATGAGCGTTTCCTTCTGCTACTACATGCTGAAAGGTCTCAGAACGGCGGAAAAGCCCGAAAACTTCAAAAAAGTCAACGTCGATACACCGATAGGACTGTTCAGCGGAAGTATGGATCCGATCGGCGGCTACGGGAAGTCGATTGTCGACCTTAAAAACAGATATGAAAAACTCGGCGTGAAACAACTGGAATTCCACCTTTACAAGGACGCGCGCCACGAAGTTCTGAACGAACTTAACCGCGACGAAGTCATGAACGACGTCGCAAACTTCTTCGACAAGTGCGTCGAAAGGAAAGAAATATGATTAAAAAATGCAAAATTGCTTGTTGTGTGCTTGGCGCGATCGTGCTTGTGCTGATTCTTGCGCTTGCAATCACCGTATTTGTTTTCGCCGGCAACATTAAGGCGGCGGACGGCGTCGAAAACGCCAGCGGCGACATTGCCGACACGATTTCGGAAGCGGTGTTCCTTACGACGTCGTACGTGGGAATGGTGATTTTTGTGTTTGCGATTATCGTCGGGTGTCTGCTGCTTTTGTACCTTATCGCATACGCCGCATTTTACGCGCAGATTTACAGCAAGGGTAAATGCCGCGTCGACTTTATTGCGTACGGGGCGGTGGCTTTCGGCATTGCGACCGCGTTCATCGTCGTGATGACCGTAATTTTCCCGAAAACCTTTTACGGCGTACTTATCACGCTGTCGTTGACTTTTGCCGTGATGGTGGCTTATGCAGTCGTCGCGAAAAAATATACCGCTCTCGTTACCGCAAGCGAAAACTTCTGGGCAACGGACGACGAAAGCATAGGGAGATAATATGGAAAAGTTTTTGAAAGTATACGGGATTATTCTGTTGTCGCTTCTTTCTGTCGCTCTGGCAGGGCTGCTGATTGCGGGCATAGTTTTCATTGCTCCGTCGCTGTCGGATATTTCGTCGGGCGGCGTGTTAGCGGGGCTTGGCAACGGAATCGGCTACGTTCTCGGGGTGCTTGCGTTCGTGATGTGCGTGGAAATTCTCGCGCTTGCCATACCGTTCTTTTTCAGGTTCGCACAGGCAAGGAAAAAAAGATTTGCGGCAGTAAGGATTATCGACGTGTTTATGGTCGCCTATTATTCCGTCGCAATCGTCGCGGGCATTATATGGAGCATTGCGGATAAGGACAGTCTGACGTTCGGCATTATCCTTCTTAGCGTCGCGCTGATTTTGAACACCTTTGCAATCCCCGCGCTCGTATGGGATAAAAAACAAAAAGCGGCGGAAAACGAAAATACCGTCGCGCCCGCAACCGAAACGCCCGAAGAAGAAACCGAAGAAAACGAAGAAGAAGTGATTTATAAGGAGATTTAGTTTTTATGACCGATTTGCAAATCGTTTACGTCGTCGTTTTCGCAGTGATGAGCATTGTCGGATTTTTATCGATGTACGTGGACAAAACAAAGGCAAAACGGCGGAAATGGCGCACGCCCGAGTGGGTGCTGTTTCTGATCGCCGTGCTTTTCGGCGGCGTCGGCTCGACTGCCGGCATGTACGTTTTCAGACATAAGACCAGGCGTTGGTACTTTAAAGTTTTTATGCCGTGTCTTGCGGTTATCGACATTGTGGCGCTTGCGCTTTTGTGCGTCTACGTCGCGTAATAATTTGACTATGATGAGTGAATATACGGATGAAAAATTCGTACCCGAAAAAAACAGGTACGCCGAAACTTTAAGCGAGTTTATCAAATGCAAAACCATATCGGACGAAAGGTTTTTCGACAAAACCGAGTTCGATAAATTTCTGTCCTTTATTAAAGGGCGTTTTCCGCTTGTCTTCGAAAAGGGCGAATATAAGGACTTTAACGGCGGAATTATGATTAAAATCGACGGAAAATCGCACGACGAACCGCTTGTTCTGATGTCGCATTACGACGTCGTTCAGGAAAACGGAAAATGGTCGTTTGACGCATGGTCGGGCAAAGTCGAAAACGGCGTCGTCTACGGACGCGGCGCGGTCGATACGAAAGGCAGCCTTGCCGCGATTTTCGAAAGCGTCGAAAGCCTTTTGAGCGAAGGGTTCGTGTTTTCAAACGATTTATATATTATTTCGTCTTCGCGCGAAGAGATTGCGGGCGCAGACGTCCCGGACATGGTGAAGTATCTTGCCGACAACGGCGTGAAACCCAAACTCGTCATCGACGAAGGCGGCGGCATTGTCGATCCGCCCGTCCCCGGCGTTTCGGGGAAGTGCGCGATGATCGGTATGATTGAAAGAAGCAGCGCGCGCGTCATTGTCGAATTTACGAACAAAGACGGCAAAAACGCTGCCGCGAATATGGCGGAATTTATCGAAAAAACGCAAAAGAAAGTTTTCGGGCGGCGTGATTTCGGCCCTGTGAACACGGCAATGTTCAACGCGATGAAACCAAAAATGAATGGCGCGATGAAATTCGTGTTTTCAAATCTTTTTCTTTTCAAACCGCTGCTTATCAAACTGTTGCCGAAAGTGAACAAATCGGCGGCGTCGCTTCTCGGCGCGACGGTGGCGTTCGTAACTCCTTCCGACAAGGAAAGCCTTGATTTACCGTCAAACGCGATAAGGATTGTTGCAAGAATTTCGGGCAATTATTACAACAAAATCGACGATCTTGTGGACGAATTCACCGCGTTTGCAAAAGAATTCGGGGCGGAAACGAAAGTCGTGTCAAAGCGCGAAACCCCCGCTCCCGAACCGCTTGACAGCGACGGATTTAAGTTTGTGAAAGGGGTTGCGGAGTGCGTTTTCCCGGGCGTTACGGTTGCGCCGTTCTGCGTTCTCGGCGGCACCGACGCGCGGCATTTCATCGGAAAATCGCAAAGCGTAATAAGGTTTGCGCCGATTTATATGAACAATCAGCAGTTTTCGAGTTTCCACAATAAGGACGAAAATATTTCGGTTGATTCAGTTGCCGACGCAGTGCGTTTTTATCGCGAAGCAATCAAAAGATTTAATAAATAATCTGACAAAATCAGAGTTTAATCTGCAAAAATAGTTACTTAAACCGCAAAATGAAAGAAAACACCTGTTACGACAAGTTAATAAACGGCGTCAATGAAAACGGCACGATTGTGTTTTACGGAAAGAAAAATCCGATGCGCGCGTTTTTAAGGGACGTGGATTTATTCGCCGCCGCGCTTAAAAAACGCGGCTTTGAAAAGGGCGACGTTTTGAGCGTTTATTTGCCGACGTCGTTGCAGGCAATCGTCGCGTTTTACGCGTGCAGCAAAATCGGCGTTACCGCAAATATTGTGCATCCGCTTATGCCGATTGCCGCGCTGAAAGAAAATATGAAAGCCGTCGGCGCAAAGGGGCTGATGTATTACGACGCAACGCTTTCATCGCGCGACGTTTTCAAAGATTTCAACGGGATTCTTATCGAGTGTTCGGTTGCCGATTACATGGGCGTGCTTTCGCCGTTTTATAAGATTTACGGGCTTTATAAGTGCAGGGGCAACGCAAAAAACACAGGCTACCGCGCGTTTCTGGAAAGCGGGAAGAATGGCGATTTTCCGCAGTGCGGCGGGGCGGAAGATATCGTCGTTACCATGCACAGCGGCGGCACGGACGGCACTCCCAAAATCCTGAAAATTTCCAACCGCGCGCTTAATGCGCTTGTCGATAATCTGTTGTTTTTGAAAGATCACGAAACGAAAGGCGAATACAGTCTTGTGATGCTCCCCGTTTTCCACGCTTTCGGGCTGGGGATTTCGGTGCATTACGCGCTGACCGACGGATATAATCTGTGTCTTGCCTCGCGATTTAACGCGCGTCGTGCAAACGAATATATAAAACGCTTCAATGTTACGTTCGTTGCCGGCGTTCCCGTGATGTTCAAAAAAATGATTGCCGAAAAGAATTTTTCGGGACGCCGACTTAAAAAACTGAAACAGGTGTGGTGCGGCGGCGACGTCCTGCCCGAAAACACGCTGAAAACTTTTGACGAAAAAGTCAGAAACGCTGGCGGCACGGCGCGGCTTATGCGCGGATACGGGCTGTCCGAAGTGTGCGGCGCGTGTGCGGCGAACAGTTACGCCTGCTATAAGGACGGCAGCGTCGGGAAACCTTTTGAAAACACGACGATAAAAATAATCGGCGACGACGGACAAGCGTTGAATAACGGCGAAATCGGCGAAATTCTTGTGAGTACCGCCGCCGAATTTTCGGGCTACGTAAACGATGGCGACTGCAAAATAATCCTTGACGGAAAGCCTTTCGTCAAAACGGGTGACCTTGGATACGTTGACGACGACGGATATTTGTTCGTGTCGGGGCGCAAAAAACGCACGGTGAAAATCAATGCCATCAACGTTTTCCCGTTTGAAACCGAAGAAAAAATAAGAAAGTTATGCGGGGTGAAAGATTGCGCCGTCGTCGACTTTGAAAGGAACGGGAAAATCGAGTTTTCGGCATACATCGTCGCGGAAAACGAAAAGCGTTCCGCTGTTGAAAAGGAAATTTTCGACGTCGTAAACCCGAGTCTTATTAAGTACGCGCGCGTAAAGAACGTGAAATTCGTTGAAGCGCTGCCGCTGACAAAAATGGGGAAAATCGACTTCAACGCGTTGAAATCCGATGGAGAGATAAAATGAAAACCGCCGAAATCGTGAAAATCAAAATCGAAAAACTTGATGACGACCTATGCGGCGTTGCTTTTCGCGGCGGGAAAAAATACGTCGTCGCGAAAACTCTTCCCGACGAAGAAGTCTTGTGCGAGGTGAAAAGAAAAAGCGGAAACGCCGTAATTTGCGACGTAAAAGAAATCCTTGAAAAAAGCGGGAAAAGGGTTGAACCGCGTTGCAAATATTACGATAAATGCGGCGGTTGCAACCTTCTGCACACGTCGCACAGAAACCAGCTGGAAATAAAAACCGCGCTTATCAGACGAAAGTTTGCGGCGCTTGGGTTTTCTGCCGTGTCGGACGCGGTCGGCTTTTCGGAAGACGGCTCGCGCAACAAAACGCACATCGTTTTCGGAAACGCAAAAGGGCAAATTACCGCGGGATTTTTCAATGCCGACACGCACGAAGTCGTTGACGTCGAAAAGTGTCTGCTGCACGGCGAGTGGTATGAAACGCTAAGGCGAATTCTCATTGATTTCATCAAAAAAGAATCCGTGTCGATTTACAATCCGAGAACGCGGGCGGGGGTTTTAAGATTTGCCGTCGCAAGGAAAATCGGCGGCGCGATTATGCTTACACTTGTTATGACAAAACGCGTCGACTGCGACTTTTCGTGGCTCTTGAAATCGCTTGAAAAGAGTTTTGGAGAGACGGCGGTTTATGTCAACGTCAACAATGAAAAAACGAACGCGGTCTTTTCCGACGAATTTATACATATTGCGGGGAAACGCACTTTATCAGGCGAAATGTTGGGCATAAAGTTTGAATTAAGCCCGAATTCGTTTTACCAGGTCAACGACGAAATTGCAAAAACGATATATGAAAAAGTGCTGTCCGAGATTAAATCGGGCGGAGGAAACCGAGTTGTTGATTTGTTTTCGGGCATAGGCATAACAAGCGCGCTTTTTGCGAAAAACGGCTTTGCAGTCGACAGCGTCGAGATTGTAAAATCGGCTGTTGAAAACGCAAAAACCATCGCCGCAAAAAACGGGGTTTCGGACAAAATAACGGTGCGCCTTGGCGACGCGAACAAGATTATAAAAAGCCTGAATTTAACGGATTGTTCGGTTTTCGTCGATCCGCCGCGCGCCGGACTTCAAGACGTCGCAAGGTCGCTTGCCGCGGCAAAACCGCAAAAAATCGTTTATCTGTCGTGTTCCTTAAAAACGCTTGTCGAAGACCTGAAAATTTTGAAAAAGGCGGGCTACGAAATTTCTTCCGTCATTCCGTACGATATGTTCCCCGCCTCGAAACATGTCGAGACGCTCGTCGTGCTTTCCAAAAAAATTGCCGACAGTCATATCAACATTGACGTAGAATTCGGAGAGTGCGAAGGACAATTTTCGTTGAAGAAAATCAAAGAACGCGCCGAAGCCCGCAAGCCGAAAGAAAAAGTAACCTATAAGAAAATGCAAGACTATATCGAGCAAACCTACGGTTTCAAAGTTCACACAGCGTATATCGCCGAAGTCAAACGCGATTTGGGCTTGCCTATGTACGACGCGCCCAACGCAGTAGAAGAACTAAAAGGACCACGCGCTCATCCAACACCGAAAATGGTGGAAGCAATAAAGGAAACATTAAAACATTTTGAAATAATTTAAATTTAGGAGTGTCAGATGAGATGTTCTTTAACTTATGAAGAAATTAAAGATTATATTAGAGAACATTATGGTTATACAGTACAACCCTGCGCTATAGCCAGAGTTTTAAGAGAACTTGGTTATGAAGTTAGAGATTCTTGGCATTCAGGGACGGCAAAAAAACCAAAATTGCCTACAGAAAAAGACCGTAAGCCTATAAAAGAGGCAATAAACGAGTTGAGAAATTAAAGGGGTTTTACAATGGCATATAGATTTGCTAATCAAAGCGAAGCGAAAGAGCTTACAGCGTGGTGTATGGAGATTCTCCACGCCGTGCAAGACGAAGTGAGTGATTATTTTACTTTTGATATAAGACTTATCGGTAGCGGCGACAAAAGGCTTGTTACGCAAAACAGCGATGAGTCATTTGATTTGGATTACAATATTATTCTGCAAAAAGATAAGAAAGGTTTATTAGATAACCCTAAGCAGATTAAAGATATTTTTGTCGCAAGGTTTAACAAAGTATTAAAGCAATATGTTTCGGGTTATACACACGTTAGTGATTCTACATCTGTTGTTACCGTGAAGATAATTAGAAATAACCGATTGGAATTCTCTTTTGATGTGGCTATAATTGTTGAGGGCGATGACGGATATTTTTATAGATTAACACACGACAAGAGAACGGATAGGTATATATGGAATCAAGTTAAGCAGTCTGCTAACTATTTTGAACGATTCAAAGCTGTAAAAGAAAATGGCGATTGGATGGAGTTCAAGCGGCGTTACCTTGAATTGAAAAATATGCATTTGAGAAGACAAGACGGCATTAAGTCTTTTTCGATCTTTCTTGAAACATTAAATGAGTTTTACAGATGACTATGACAAAGCGAGATGAAGTATTTTATAAAAATCTCATTATCAGTGATGAAGATAAAATCAGAGCTGAAAAGTCTTTGAAATCAAAAGGCGTTGAAAAACACATTATGATTAAAGAGCGATTGCTCAATTGGAGCGATTCTGATAGTATAGAATACGAGAAAGTTGCTTCTACATATCGATATGATAAGCGTATTCGGTACACACTGTTCAAATATATTTCTTATTTGGAAGAATTTTATCGAGCAGTAATTCTTGATAGCTTCATATTAAATGTTAGGCATAGGTTTTGGATTAAAGATTTACGTGAACAGTTAAAAGTATATAGTAACAATTTGAATGATGCGTTAGAATATATTGATTTTTCTGCTTTGCTTGTTCAATGCCAAAGGCTCCCTAAAGAAATAAAATCTTTATGTGATTTTCCAAACGGTAAGCATTTGAAAGATAATTCTTTTGCTCTAAAAGAATTGAGAAATGCGGTCATGCACAATAAATTTTTGCTTTTGTATCGTGGATATGAGGAGTGTTATGTTAGTGGTGTAGATGCTGGAAAGAGCGCAAACTTAAAAGCGAACATATTAAATCTTGTTCAATTTCTGCCCAAGGAAGTAGGCGAACAGTGCACGATAGATATAAATGCTTGCAAAGAGGATAGAAATAAAGAAGATGAAACGAAGTGGGACTTACCTTCACAAATAATAATTACAATAGATGTCTAATTTCTATAAAGGCGGCTTTACGAAAAAGTAGAGCCGTTTTTATTAAAAATGTTTCTCTAAATTTTGGAGAAAATCTTGTGTTTTTTCTTTAAGTATGTTATAATAGTGACATCTAATAAAGAGTAGGAGATTTTGATATGGCGGCGAGCTATAAAAAGTTGTGGAAGCTACTAATTGATAAAGATATGAAGAAAGAAGATTTGCGCAAGGCGGCAGGGCTTACAACTACTGCTATGGCGAAGCTTGGCAGAAACGAGGATGTGAAAACGTCTGTATTGCTTAAAATTTGTAATGTGCTACATTGTGACATATCCGATATAATGGAAATTATAAATATTGCGGATGAGGAGAACTAATATGACTTTTCTTGATAAAGCAATAAAAGACGGTTTTGCATACATAACAGGTGAAGATACCAAAAGAAAGATCACGTATGTAATTTCGGATAACCATACCGAATATTACAATGACCCCGAAGAACAGGTGCGCGCCGAGTTTTGGGCAGAGCTTATTTATAAGTACGAGTACCCCGCAAACCGTATCAAGATAGAAGTCGTTATACCCGACAGACTTCCTACCGACCGTGCGGATATAGTCATATTCTCCGATGATGAGTGTAAACGCCCGTATGCAGTCGTAGAGTGTAAGAAAGACGGCGTAACTGATGCCGAATTTAATCAAGCGATAGAGCAAGGCGTAGGAAACGCAACGTGGATAAAGCTACGCGCCGAATATGTGGTTATCGTTGCGGGCGGCACGCGCCGCGTCTTGGACGTATCGGATAAATACGGCGCGTTCGAGCGCGAACAAAATATTCTCGCGGATTTGCCGAAAGCCTACGGAAAACCGCAAGAATACAGATTTTATAAAGGCACCGAAAGCGACATTAAACCCGTTGCAAGGCAAGACCTTATCACGGCTATTAAAAAATGCCATCAAACGCTTTGGGGCGGCGGCAGACTTTCTCCGCCTACGGCGTTCGGTGAGCTGTGCAAAATAATTTTTGTAAAGATAAGCGACGAGCAAAAACCGCGTAAAAACGGAGAGCCGTATCAATTTCAAATCAAAACGCACGAGCCGTCGAGCAAACTTGCCGAACGTATCAACGAACTTTACGACGAACAAAAAGTAAAAGACCCCGAAGTGTTTACCGAATCAATTAAGGTTGACGACAGAGTTTTGCGTACCGTAGTGTCGCACTTAGAGGCAATCAACTTAAACAAAACCGACCTTGACGTAAAAGGCGTTGCGTTTGAGCAGTTTATGGACGGGTTCTTTAAGGGGGACTTCGGGCAATATTTTACGCCGCGCGAAATTATAGATTTTTGCGTTAAAATGATGAAACCGCAAAACTATTGGGACGTGCTCGACCCGTCTTGCGGAAGCGGCGGATTCTTGTTACACGCGCTCGATTATATGCGGACGCAGGCAAACGACTATTACGAGAAGGGCACGGTAGAACATTTTAACTATTGGCACGAATTTGCGGCGAAACACCTTTACGGAATTGAGATAAACGACGAAATAGCGCGCGTTGCAAAAATGAATATGATTGTCCACGACGACGGACATACCAACGTGATAAGCCACGACGCATTGGAAAGCATAGACAAAATGTACGCGCATAATCGCGGCTTCGCAAAAGATAAATTCGATTTAATTCTCACTAATCCGCCGTTTGGGTCTACGATAAACAAAACTCAAAAACCGTATTTGGAAAGTTTTGAACTCGGTAACGTAACGGATAAAAAAGGCAAGAAAACGCCGCGCAAAAATCAAAGCTCAGAAGTGCTGTTTATAGAAAGAATATGGCAGTTCTTAAAACCCAAAATAGGCAGGGCAGCAATCATTTTACCCGACGGAATACTTACTAACAGTTCGATGCAATATGTGCGCGATTTTATATTGGGAAAATTCCAACTGCTTGCGGTAGTCAGTTTGCCGCAATGCGCTTTTGCTCACTTCGGCGCGGGCGTAAAAGCGTCGATCATATTCGTACGCAAGCGCGGAAAAGACGAAGCGCCCGACGATAATGAGCCTATCTTTATGGCTTCGCCCGAGTTTATCGGGTACGACGCGACGGGACGAAAAATAAAAGAAAATCAGTTTGACGAAATAGTAGTAAAGTACGAAGAATTTTGCAAGGACGCAACGCCTTTTTTCGCATAACCCCCGATGAGGCGAATGTGCTTTGTGTATTTGCCGTTAATCGGGGGCAGATAAATAATAGATTAGATCCGTATGCTAACAATCCGAAATTTCATGTTGCGTTTAATAAAATCAAAAAATTGCCGTTGGTTCCGTTACGCGATTGCGCCGAAGTTATATTTTCGGGGATTACGCCGAAATCGGGCGGCGATGCTTATACGGATGGCGACGGTGTTTTATTTATAAAAAGCGGTTGTTTGTCGATTGACGGAACTGTAACGGTAGATGAAACTTCAAAAATAAAACACGAAATACATAACGGCTTGATGAAATCGTCCAAATTAAAAAGTAAAGATGTTTTAATTGCAATAGTTGGTGCGACAATAGGAAAAGTTGGACTATATAATTACGATAGAGAAGCGAATATCAATCAAGCGATTGCGGCGGTAAGATTAAAAAAAGATGTATTGCCCGAGTTTTTAGTTGCATATATGCTTTCCCCAATGGGACAAACATATTTGGAATTTTTGAAACGTCCCGTAGCAAGAGCAAACATAAATTTGCAAGAAATTGGCGAAATAGGCGTGCCGATATTGACGATTGAACAGCAACAACAATTCATAGAAAGTTACAACAACGCAAAAGAAAACCGTCGAAACAAATTAAAACAAGCCGACATTTCAAGAAAAAATATTTCAACCGACTTAACAACATCTCTTGATATAAATATATCGAAAGGCAAATCCGATTTAATTACGGTATTAGAATTATCGCAAATAATGGGAAACGCCACACACAGATTGGATCCGAAATGTTATGATAAAAAATTTCAAGTAATGCGTAATGAATTAAATCGCACACACTATCCTACTTACAAGTTAAAAGATTTGATAATCGATATAATCGGTGGTGATTGGGGAATTGCACCCGAAGAAACAAGCGAAACATATACGAAGTGCTTGGTTTTGCGCGCAACGGAAATCGACAACAAAGACAACGTTGATATATGCGAAGATAAAGCGCAATACCGTCAAATAGAAAAAAAGAAATTGGCGGCAATGAATGTGGAGCTCGGGGATATAATAATAGAAAAATCTGGCGGAAGTCCCGACCAACCCGTCGGCAGAGTAATATATGTCGACAGAATATCTTATAATGGTTGCCCGATTGCATATAGCAATTTTATGACGAAAATAAAAGTCAATAAAACGTTAATCGACCCATATTATCTATTTGAATATTTGCGTTTCGTTTACGGGATAGGGCTTACGGAAGTTATGCAAAATCAAACAAATGGTATTCGCAATCTCATATTAGAAGAATTTTTAGAGCAAACCATTATCGTCCCCGAAAACAATTACGAAATAGGACAAAATATAAAACAACAGCGTATAAGCATAAAAGGCATAGAACTTTCTGCCGAAAAAGAGTGGCAGGAAGCGAAAGCGCAATTTGAAAAAGAACTATTAGGAGTTTAGTTTGTATTATGGCAAAAGAAAAAATTTACGGCAATTTGGAATACTGCTATAATGGGTTACCTATAATTCGCGGATATTGTTCTTATAAAAAATTGTTGCAATACTCTATTCCGCACCCATCCTATCAGCGAGTCGCAGAAGAACAACACGTAAACGAAATACGCGAGTATTTGGAAAGTCCGCAAATCAAATTTATGCCGGAAGTTGTACTGTCTTTTGATTGTACTACTGTTGATTTTAACGATCAATATTTATCACTTGACGATGCAATATTGAAAAACGTCGGGACCAAATTTTACAGTTCAAACAAAGATCTGAGTATTACCCATATAGGAAAGGCGACAATTAATAAAATCGTACGTTTTGAGTTTAATGAAGGTCAACCGGCATTTTTACAACGCATTGACGGAAATCATCGACTGGAAGCGTTAAAAGATTATCGCGGCGATGATTTTCAAATTCCTTTTTGTATCATTTTATTAAGTAGTAGCGGAAATCCCGAACTTCGTGATCGTGAAAAGACGGAAATGGAAATATTTCATAACATAAACGCAAAAGTAAAGCCACTTACTTCGATAGAACAGATTAATGGTTTATTTAATCTCTTTTCGGTCGATGAATTGTTACAATTTGGGAAAGAATTTAGTATTACGCAGGAATATTTAAAGACTTATTCCAAAACGCCGCTATTTCATTTGTCCGAATTATTTAGCACATTATCCGATGCCGTATTACGTTGCGTTAAATTTTTAATAATAAATTCGATTGAAACTTCCGCGAAAGAGCTTGCCGATATTTTTTGCGAATTGGATCATACATATTTTACGGATTATGAGCAAATACAGCATTGTAAAGATGTCAATGCTCTTGTGCCGTATGTTTATTATTGCAAAACCGGCGGCGGACATAAAAACGCGAAGTTATCGGCTTTTAACGATTGGTTTATAAATAATAAACTATACAATATAGAGCAATTTGACCCTACAAGCATTATTAAAGTGTTCGACAGTATTTACGAAATTCGTCAAAAGCAGATTTTTGTTGTTATGCCGTTTAAGCCCGAGCTCGATTTTGTTTATCAAGCTATTGTAAGCACCGTAGAAAAATTGAACAATAATTACGACATAGAACTCCTGCCGCCTATTCGTATAGATAAGCAGATCACGGGTTTTTCATATGATATTGTAGATGAAATATTAGATCAGATTCAAAATGCGGGATTGCTTATAGCCGACCTTACAGATCAAAATGCTAACGTGTATTATGAAGTGGGTTATGCACAGGGGCTATTGCGTTCAAAAGCGGGAGAAGGAGTTAAAGTGCTGTATCTTATCAGCAATCCAAGTAATCCCACCGAGCCATTTACACCTGCAAAATTTGATGTGCAGCACTATAAAATGTTGCCTTACAAAAATGAAGGCAACGGTGTTCAGGAATTAAAAAATGCGCTCGAAAGCGAATTGAAAGCCTTTTATGGTATTAAGTGAAGATAGGCTTAAAGCAAAGGAGTAGTAATCATATATGGCAAGTATTAAGTTAACATCATATTCAGAAGGATTTGGAATATTTAATAAAGTTTCTGAAGAAGAATTTGATGTGGTAAACAAGAATTATCTTCGGATGTTTATGTTGAATACAGAAAACAAGGTGTTTAATTATGACGAGCTGTATGATTATATATTGCCTAATATTGCTCAGTATGTATTTTCTCGCAAAAGACTTGCCGAAATCGAAAATAACCCGTCAAAGCAAAGAGTGATTACATTAGAAGCATTAAATCATTTGAGACCGATTGATAATGAAGCAGATAAAGGCGCGGGCGGGGAACTTGGAGAGATATTGTTATACTTGTTTTTGGAACAAGATTTGCATGCGCCTAAATTATTCAGCAAAGTTGAATTAAAAACAAGTGCCAAAGATTATGTTAAAGGAAGCGATGGCATTCATTTTAAATTTCGCACCAATAGTGAAGGTACAAAAATCTTGCAACTCGTTATTGGTGAAGCAAAAATTAAGAATGATTTGAAAGATGGCATAGATGAAGCATTCAAGTCTATTACGAAGTATTTATCGGAGAATACACAGGATAGAAATCTTTTGGATACTCATTTAATGGAGCAACTTGTTGATAAGGACGAGGCTAAATTAATAAAAGAATATATTATGGCTATTCCGAGAAAAAAGAAAGAAACAGTTTTTGGAATATTTATAGGGTACAACATCGATTATAAAGGCGTTTCAGATACAAACGATGAATTTGATCGAAAGGTAATAGAAGAAAACATAAAGCAGGTTTTAAGTTTTAAAAATCACATTATAAATACAATAAATAGTCATCATGTTAGCAACTATGAGTTTAATTTTTATTTCTTACCATTTCATAATGCGGCACGAGATCGTAAAGTGATTATGGATTCGCTAACGAGCGGAAATGCGAAACTTGAATGGGGAGAAATAAAAAATGGATAAACATGCTTTATCGTATTACTTGCTTGATAATATAGAAAACGATGAGTTTTTGCAACGGAAATACAAAGAACTCTTAATCGCATATTCGAAGTCGCTTTTTTCTGAATATAGCGAAAAATATACTGATGAGTATAGAAAGTTGCTTCGCTATGCGGATATGCTATCGTTATCCGAAAAAGAGAAACACCAAAACATTGCCCAGCAAATAGTTATATTGCTTGGCAGTTTATTTCCGAATGAAGAAGAGATTGGTTTTTTTAAGCAAAACATATATACAAATGTTTCTAACTTTGCTTCTGCAAATATGTTGTGTAATCAAGAGGAACAATTTGATGGTTCAGATATATTAAGAGATGTTGAAGTCGAAGCCCATAAGATAGTCAATAGTATTCCGGATACGGACAAGCAATATTTTGATACACAGCTTAAGGCATTAAATGGTATTGAAAGCAATCAATTTTATAGTTTTTCGGCACCCACGTCAATGGGGAAAACATTTGTCATTACCAATTTTATTCGCAATCAAATAAAAAATGGCAGTAAGGAAAATTTTGTTATTATAGTGCCTACGAGAGCCTTGCTTTCAGAGATTGCAAATAAAATGATAAATGAATTTTCGGATATTTTGGGCGTTGGCAAGCATAAGGTTATAACCGCGATTGCATCGCTACAAAATGACGAAAATTTTATTGCTGTTTTAACACCGGAAAGATTATATTATGCTCTTTTGAAACAGCCGACGGTAAAATATAAATATATATTTATTGATGAAGCACATAAAATATCCGATAAGGATAAGAGGAGTATAATATATTATAAGCTATTAGATATGTTAAAAGCTCATGAAGATGTTAACATCTATTTTTCTTCACCTGTAATTCCTAATCCTGACATTTATCTTGAACTTACTAATTATTATTCTCTTTCAGATAATCAGGCGAATGGACAATCTTTTGAGTTCTCGCCGGTTGTTCAAAATAAAATTTATATTGATATTGAGAATAGAAGAGTTAGTATTATCAATAATCTTTCCAAAGAAAATGTTGATTGCGGTAGTTTGCCGGTTGATATTATAGATAAAATGTCAGCTTTGATTTCTATTGGTAGAAATAAACGTAATCTTATATATGTTTCTTCAGCAAATAAAGCGATAAATTTTGCAATGCAATTAAGTAAAATATATACTTGTGAAAGCAATGAGGGGCAAGATGAGCTTGAAAGAGTTGCAAAACTTATTGAGCAAAAAATACATAAAGAATATTATTTAGCGAATCTAATCAGGAAGCGTGTCGCGTATCATATTGGGGCATTGCCGGCAGAAGTGCGATCTAATATTGAATATTTAATAAGAAAGAAAATAATCAGATATTGTTTTTGCACAAGTACACTGTTGGAAGGCGTAAATGTTCCGGTTGACAATTTGTTTATTTTTGATAATAAAAAGGCAAATACAAAGATGTCAGAAGTGGATGCATTTAATCTTATGGGACGCGCCGGACGCGTCACGCTCAATGAGTACGGAAATGTATTCTTATTTGTAGGTGATAGAGGCGCAAAGAATTACTACAACGACGTTTTATTAAAACCATTACCTAATCAAACACTGTTGCCTACAAAGGCGTTAAAATCAAGTAGTAAAAGATACATAGTGGAGACTCTTCTTAAAGGAAGAACAAATTTATTGGAACTCGGCGAAAAATATGCGGATCGTGGGTTTACTGAAACAACATACGAGTATGCCACTAAATGCTTGAACATGTTGTTGCATGATATTTGTAATCAAAATGATAGCTATATTGTAAGAGATTTCCGTAAAGATAAAGTTTTATCACCGCAGAACATAATAGATATTAGGAATAAATTCGGTGCTATTGTTAGTAAGGATGATGACATCAATCTTTCAGCGAGACAAAAAGAATCATTGTACCAAGCAGTGAGAGAAAAGAATCTTAATTATCCCAAAACATTTGATTATAGTACTTGCTTAAATTTTTTAATGCAATTAGCATCAATTCTTCGATGGGATATTTATGAAAAGGAAACATTGGGCAAGGGAAATAGTATTCGATATTATACTGTTATCTTGACTCAATGGATGCAGAGTCGCGGTTTGCATGAAATAATTCGAGGAGCAATTGAATATTACCAACAAAATGGTGGCAATTTAGTTTCCTTTGAGCCTGAATATCATTTAGAGCCGTATAACAATTCTGTCAAGCATAAAAATCAAGTAATCAATGAGGTGATGAAAGATTTGGAACATGTTATAAATTATAAACTTTCCATGTATTTTTTACGCTTATCGGAAGCAATAGTTAGGATTCACGGAAAAACTGCTTTGGTAAATGATTGGTATGAATACGTCGAATATGGTACTTGTATTAACGCTATTATACTTTTGCAAAAGTATGGTTTTTTACGCGAAGAAGCGCTTTTATTATTGAAACCGAATTGTGCTAATTATATAAATATAGAAAATCAATCAATTCAAATAAGCAAAGGGATATTACGTATAGTGCCAAATGATTTGTATGAGAGTTTGAAAACAGTTATGATAAATTATCCCGAAATATTCGTTGATTAAGTGAGGAATATTATGCCCGAAACACGCGCGTACAAATTGAATGAATTGAAACAGCCTGCGGCGACCGAAGGTGTGTTTTTGTATTACTTCTATGATAGAGGCAAACTTTCATCGTGCGAAGTTACTGAGTATCAGTTTGACCGTCTTGTTGAATTGGATACAGAGATGTATAATTCAGACCGTGTCGAGAAAGCGCATAAGGCTACATGCGTTAAGGCGGACGGGAAGTCTTACTACAAAAAGATAGACATGGAGAACGACGACGGTACGTTGCTCGACGAGAAACAGCGTGGAATGCTTGAAGATATTACCGAGCAGGCGACGGCGGATAAAAGATTGTCGGTATTGCCCGAAGAAGATAGAGAGATTTACGAGCTTTATTATTTGGAAGAATATACACAGGCCGAGATAGCGGAAGAAATCGGAAAGACGCAGAGCTATGTAGCAAAGCATCTTGCGAAAATCGAAGACGCTTTGAGCGGCTCATCCGAGAGCGACGAAGCGAGAGCAAATGCACAGTGGGAAAAGTTTTTGGACAAGTTCCGCACTGATGATGACGAAGATATTTTGTGGGATATGTTTCGCGTAATCATGCCTGTGGATGACCAAGCGGAAATGGTGAGTTGGTTTTACAGCTACCGCGAGTATTATAAGTTTGGCTTGTCGTATTTGGTTATACGCCCGTTCTCGAAATACAAGGACGATACGATTGCGGAATTGGAATTCGGCAATAGGCTGAACGAGTTGCCGCACCGTAGTCGAGAGATATATTACGACATATTCGACGGTCAAATAAATGAGTTGCGGTGGCTGTATCTTGCGCTGTGCGAGGAAGTGGAGTACCGCAAAAAGACGATGAAAGAAAAGCCTAAGCCGACGAATTTCGAGAAGATATTCGAAGAAGCAGAAAAGGCTTGCAGTCGGTTGGATATGACGGTGGAGGAGTTTATACATAAACGATTTTTACCGCAACAATATGCGCGATTGGAAAAGAGGTATACGGACTTTCGCAGGAAATATAAGAACATAGTCGTTATAGAAGAAGACGATCCACGACCTATAAGAGAGCAGATAATAGACATATTCGGTGAAGGTCCCGTACCGCATTTCAGCAACCCCGAATTCAGAAAGAAAAAATAATTTCAAAAATTTTTTGAAAAATGGAATATTTCAGGCGTTTTATTCGCTTGATATATGGAACTCAAAATAAATCACGAAGGAGACAATATGGCAAATACAGAATTTAACGTAAACGGAATAGACGTTCGCTATAAAAAAATTTACAAGGATGACTATATATCGCTAACCGATTTGGCGAGATATGTAAATCCGGACGAGCCGAAAATTCCTATACAAACTTGGATGAGGAATAAAGACGTTGTATCCTATCTTGGGTTGTGGGAACAGCTAAACAATCCGAATTTCAAAGGTCGTGAATTTACGACCTTTGAGAATAAATCCGGAGCAAACAGTTTTTATTTGTCTCCCGAAAAATGGGTAAGCGAAACAAATGCGATAGGCATTATCGTAAAGCGCGGCAACGGCGGCGGCACGTATGCACACAGAGATATTGCGTTTGAGTTTGCGAGTTGGCTCAGTCCCGAATTTAAGTTGTACTTGGTAACGGAGTTTCAACGGCTTAAATCGCAAGAGCAAAAGGTATTGGAATGGTCGGCAAAGCGCGAGCTTGCAAAGGTCAATTACCGTATACATACCGATGCTATAAAGGAAAATATTGTTCCGACACTTACCGAAGAACAATTGAAATACGTGTATGCCGATGAAGCGGACTTGCTGAATGTTGCGTTGTTCGGTAAAACTGCGGCGCAGTGGCGTAGAGAAAATCCTACGCTTAAAGGAAATATTCGTGATTATGCAACGATAGAACAACTACTTGTGATTGCCAATATGGAAAGCTATAACGCCATTCTTATAGAGCAAAACGTATCGCAAAGCGAGAGGTTGAAACAACTTAATGCTATGGCTATTTCTCAACTGCGCGTGTTGCAGCAAAGCAATTCGAGATTGCTTTCGGAAGGGAGAAAAGACTAAAATTAAATTCTAATATAATGAGGGAGTAATTTAATGGATACTACAGACAAATGCCCGATGTGTGGTAAATCTCATAAGATTATTCAAAGTGATGGATACTATACAATTTTTTGTTGTTCAGAAAACAGATGTTATTGTTTATATGATTGGTTATTTGATGGTATTGACGACTTAACTGCGGAGCGTTGGAAAAATGCGATATACAATTATGTAGAAAGATATCCTTTTAATAATAAGGCAGGCAGGAATTTCTACTGGAAATTTTTTTATGAAGAAACTGACGAAACGCCGCCAGATGATTGCTTTGTGAACTTATATCATTTAATGCGGCAATATCCCTATCAAGTTATCGATAGAATTGATAACATTATGTTAAATTTGGCGCGTAAATATCCTTTATTATCCGATATGTTTAACATTGTGGAGCTGGCTGATAAGGATTATAGATTGTTATATTGCGAAAGCAAAAATAAATTACTCGAAGTGGCGAGTATTTTTTCCGCTTTGGATAACAGTCATTATATTGAAATTGCTAAAACAGATAAATCTAATGTTAATAACAATCGATATAGAATTTCAGTAAATGGATGGAAACATATTGCAGAACTTACTCGGAGCCAAGAAGGGGTAAAGCAAGGCTTTATTGCTATGTCTTTTGATGATAATGTAAAATATATAGGAGATATTTTTCAGCAAGCTATTAGACAAGCAGGGTTTGAACCGAGAATCATAAAAGATAAAGAACATAATAATTACATAATGCCAGAAATTTTTCATGAGATTAAGGCTAGTAAGTTTGTAGTGGTAGATATAACTAAGCCCAACTATGGAGCATATTATGAAGCCGGATATGCTCAAGCACTAAATAAAGAGGTTATAGTTTGTTGCAAAAAGGAAGTATTTGATAATGCACAGACAAAGCCGCATTTTGATATAGCACAAAAATCAATGATTATATGGGAAGATGAAAAGGATTTACTATTTAGATTGGAAAGACGAATTAGAGCTACAGTTAAATGATTTAACTAAAGTAGTAAAAAATTTTTGCAAAAATGGAATAATTGGGGCGTTCTATTCGCTTGATATATAGAGAAGTCTAATTCCGTGTATTTGCGCGGAATTAGACTTCTTAAGCATGGCGAATCTGCCATAATTAAAATTCAATAACATCGACAGGCTCACGGCCATAACGCCGTGAGTTTTTCGTTGCAATAAAATGAGGTTTTATAGCATTGGATACAAGTTAATAACGAGAAAATGTAAGACGAATATTTTGGGGAAACGTACCAAAGTGGTGGTAGTTTTGTAGACCAGCTATTAAAAGTCAAGCAAAAATACGCAGAAAAAATAAAAATTTTTTAGAGAAAAAAGCTCTACGACAAAAAGCCGTTTTGTAAGAAACGGCTGAATGATTAAGTGAATAAAAAAGGGATTAGTTTTTTAAGACCGGTGAATAAGGTTTTTTAGATTTCATGATCGCCCAGACGATAATACAGAGTTTTCTTGCGACGGCGGTCGTAGCGCAGCGATGGGTTTTCCCTCTTGCCCGTAATTTGGAATAGTAATCATAAAGAGCCGGATCGCATTGTAAAGACATAAAAGCTGCCATCCATAAAGCTCTGCGTAAATACGGAGAGCCGCGTTTAGATATTTTGTTTTTCGAGGAATTAAACTCGCCCGATTGTTTTACAGAAGCGTCTAATCCGGCATAGGCTACGAGTTTAGAGGAGTTTTCAAAACGATTAATGTCTCCGATTTCGCTGACAATAACGCTTCCGAGCATCGGACCGATTCCGCTGATAGTGGTAATAACTGCGTATTCGGACTGAGAAAGAAGTTTTTCCATTTCAGCGTCACCATCCGAAAGTTGGTTCTCCATGAACTCTATCTGAGCAAGCAGTTGTTTAAGCTCGAAGGAGAACGCGTCAAGGGCATAAGAAATACCGATGGAAGATTGTGCGGCGGTTTTAATCAATTCGGCTTTTTCTCTTCCATTACGACCACGACTGACTTTGAGCAATAGATTAGTCAATTTAGTGGTGGAAATATCCATAAATTCGTCGGGTGTAGAAAATTGTTCGAGCAGTTGCTTACTGGTTTTACCGAAAACGTCAGAAAAAACGCCGGTATATTCGGGAAAAACTTGATCGAGTATCGCAATGACTTTCTTCTTAAGACTGCCGCATATATCGCTGATAGACAAACGGAAACGCGTTAGATTTTTGAGAGCAAGCATATTTTCATCGGGGATATAAGTTTCGGAATACCTGCCGAATCTTGTAAAATCCGCAATGAGAAGGCTGTCGAGATTGTCGTTTTTAACCTTACGAATGGTAATTTCCCGGAAAGCGGCAGTCTGGATTGGATTGAACACCTTAACGTCAAAACCGTTTTCGATAAGGAAGAAATACAATGGATACCAGTAGTGTCCCGTGGATTCCAAACCGATAGTGCAATCGTTTTTTTCGATAGCGGTAGATTCGACAATGGATAGAAATTTCGTAAAACCGTCTGAAGAGTTTTTGAAGTTGAACGGCTTTACGATAACGTTACCGGAAATATCCGTAACGGCAGCTTGGTGGGAACGTTTCGCAACGTCGATACCGATAAAGAACATAAAATACCTCCGAGGTAAAGAATAGGTGAACAGAGAATCCTCTAAGACTACGCCGGTACAGACTGGTTAGGAAAAGGGACAAAGAACTGTCATCCAGCTTATTCGCACAATCACGTAGAGAAAGAGGCGTAACTCTTCGCTGGAAGATCTAAAGTCTTAAGCAGGATAGCTACGACCTCTATTCACATGAAAATTATAACACAAACATTTAATAAGGAAAATTGATATGAAATATTTATGTTGCAATTCAACTATATTTTACCAGCAGCAGCAGGATAAGAAAAATGCAAATTTTGTGACTATTTGCATTTTGCGTTCCGAAGCGGGAAACCCGCCTTCGAACATTCGTCCACAAGAGAAAGAACAAAGTAGGAGGAAACAAAAATAAGCAATCAACCTATAATTTTCAATATTACATACACGCCGTGGAAAGTTAAGAGTAACGCAACGGCGGAAGAGAGAGCAAAGTTTGAGCGTGAACGTCCGTATTACGAGATGTCAGATAGCGGAAACAATATCTACAAGTATATGACTTCGGACAGAAAGTTGAATGGCGAAAATTCTAAAACCGAAACGCGTTCGCTCATTAACTATTTCGAGAAGTCCACAGGAGTGTTTAACGGCGACGGAGTTATAACGCAAGAGCAGTTAGCAGACATAAAGAAACGCGCTCATGCACTCAAGAATATTTGGCACGGCTTTATATCTTTGAATAAGGAAATGTCGTACAAGATAGATTCTCCCGAAAAGTGTATGCGGCTAATTAAGCGCACGTTCGGAGAATTCTTTAAGGATATGGGATTAGATCCGAACAATGTAGACCTAATATGTGCTTTGCACAAGGACAAGCCGCACCATCTACATATACACTTTTGGTTTGCCGAGAGAGAGCCAAAGTGTAAGTACAGAAAGAGGCAAACGGAGTATAGGCATAAAGGCAAGATAGAAAAGTCCGTATTGGACAGAATGCACGTTCGGCTCAATATGGATATTTCGGAATCGCATCCGAGACTGTATATTTCAAGAGACGAAGCATTGAGAGAGCTGAAAAAGATTTCCGCACTAAAAGACATTATAACCAAAGACGATGTAAAGGAAGCGGTACTCGAATTGGCAAAGATAATTCCGAAAGGTTGCAGTTTTCATTACGGGAGCAAAGATATGATACTGTATCGAGAGCAAATAGATAGGGTTGTCAACAAACTATTGATGTACGATAAAACCGCGCGTAAAGCCGATCTCCGTTTTTACATTGAGCTTCAAACACTACGTTACAAAGTAAACGGTATTATTAACGGCAACAGCGAGGATACGAATCACTATAAAATTGATACGAAGAACATAACGCTTATAGACGAAATAGAAAACGATTATAGGCGCAGACAGGGCAATATCCTATTGGGGACGGTAAAGTACATAAAGTCCGAAACATTCGAAACCAAAATAAGACACAAGGTAAACGACAAAGGACTTAAACGCAGGCTTGCAATCTCGCACAGAAAAGTAAGCAAATTGTTTGACGGTTTACTTGCGTCGCTTGGCGGGGAAAGTGAACTGTTAGAGCGCGACTTTACTAACCGTTTGCAAGAGATAGAAAAGGAAATAGAACAAGAAAGGGAGGCGCAAGGAAATGTAGAGGAACATCCGAAAGTCAATTCTAAGTGGACTTGGGGTAAATAAAAGGTAGAAAACGAGCTAAAGTCGTATTAACATTTGCAAAACGCTTGACTCGCGACTGGTGGTTTGCTATAATGACTATGCGGCGTATAAATACGACGCATATATTTACGGAGGTTATTATGGAAAAGAAAGACAGAGCGATTAAAGACAAGCGTTATGAAGAACGTCATAAGGAAGAACGAAAAGCCAAATGTATGGTTTGGGGAACGAGCATACCGAGAGAGAAAGCCGAGAAAATAAATGAATTTTTGAAAAGATACGGCTATACAAAGGTAGAGCTTATACAGGCAGGCTATGAAGAATTATTAGCCCGACACGACACCGACTTTGCAAAGCTCAAGGACGGGTATGACGATTTTTTCGGTTTTGAGGAAATCGATAAAAAGAAAACCGAATAACTATTAAATCTATTCGCATAAGGAGGAAAACGCGATGGAAAGAGAACATAGTATTCAAAGCTATAAGGACGCGGAGTAATTCCGAGTTATCGTCCGAATAAGGATACTTGAATAAAAAGCTAACTATTGATTGTCAGAATAAAGAAAAAGCTAACTTTAATGCGTTCATTGATACGATGGCGCAACTTATAAAAAAATACGGCGACAAAGTATTAAGTGCCGCTTCAACCGATACGGAGAAGAAAAATGAATCGAGAAGGTAAAAAGTGCATTTTATATCCGCGAGTAAGTACCGAAATGCAAGTAGAGGGGTATAGTCTTGACGGACAAAAGAACAGTTTGAAAAGATTTGCCGAACGTGAAGAAATGCAAATAGTCGGAATCTACGAGGATGCGGGTAAGTCGGGGAAATCGATAGAAGGGCGTCCGGCGTTTAAGCGGATGCTCTCCGATATTCAAGAAGGGCTTGACGTAGATTACGTTTTGGTGTATAAACTTTCACGTTTTGGCAGAAATGCCGCCGATATTCTCAATTCATTGGAATTCATTCAATCCTATGGTGTGAATCTGCTTTGCATTGAAGAAGGGATTGATTCTTCGCAGACAAGCGGAAAGCTTTTAATTTCCGTTTTGTCTGCGGTTGCCGAGATAGAGCGCGAGAACATTCTCGAACAGACTATGAATGGACGCAGAGAAAAAGCTCGGCAAGGCAAATGGAACGGCGGCCCCGCGCCGTATGGGTACAGCTTGAAAGACGACACTTTGGTCATAGAGGAAGATGAAGCGGAGATCGTGCGGACAATTTTCGATAAATTCGTCCATACGAATATGGGCTATACGGGAATAGCAAAATATCTTAACTTACAGGGTATTAAAAAGATGCCGCGCAAGAAAACCGATATAGAGGAGTTCAGTGCACATTTCATTAAGATACTTTTGGATAATCCCGTTTACTGCGGTAAGATTGCTTACGGCAGAAGAACGAGGGAAAAAGTGAAAGGCACAAAAGCCGATTACAAAGTTGTGAACAAGCAAGATTTTTGTCTGGTGGACGGCTTGCATGAGGGGATTGTTGATGAAGAGCTTTGGGCAAAAGCGCACGATAAACGAGAGACAACGGGAGTGAAATCCGTATCCAAATATGGGAAGGATCGCGCTCATTTGCTTACGGGAATTATAAAATGTCCGAAGTGCGGTAGCGGAATGTACGCCAACAGAGTTTGCTGGACAAAGAAAGACGGTACATATAAAGAGGTCATGTATTATGCTTGTAGCCGAAATAAGCAGGAACGAGGACGTTCTTGCGATTATAGTGCAAATCTCAAAAAGACGGACATTGAGCCGCTTGTAATAGAGTTTATCAAAGAGTTGGTGCAAGACGAACACTTTGCCGCCGAGATAAAAAAGAAAATCGGTTTGCAGGTAGACACGTCGAAAATCGATACGGAAATACACAACTACGAAACCAAACTGAAAGAGGTGGAAATAAACAAAGCGCGGTTGGAGCGCGAGATCGATTCGCTTCCCATTGATGTGGCGCACCGCGAAAGAAAGATTCACGATATGACTTTGTGGCTTGACGGACTGTACGACACGATTGCCGAAATAGAAGCGAACATCGAGGATGCGAGAACGAGAAGAAAGTCTGTGGAAGCGGAATTCATCACGATGGAAAATATTTATAAAATATTAGAGCATTTTAACGAATTATATGATATAATCAGTGATGAGGAAAAGAAAGAGTTGATTGCGACTTTGGTCAAAGAAATTCAAATTTATCCCGAAGGTGAGAGCGAAATGCCCTTAAAATCAATGAAATTCAACTTTCCTGTGTATAAAGACGAGAAAGAAGTGCGGGAAATCTTTTTGAATAACAATACAAACGTCGAAGTACTGAGTGTTCTTGCAATAAAATAAATTTGCATAATACAACGAGGCGGCGAAAGAATACCTTGCTTCTTTGGAAGAATAAACGAAAAGCGTCCGTGCGGACGCTTTTTTATGCGGTGAGTATTGACTGTTTGCGGTTTTGAATTATACGCCGAACAAAAGTTTGTCGTACGTCGGGAACGGCCAGTATTTTTCTGCGGTGAGCGTCTCCGCCTCGTCTGCGACAATGCGGAGTTCCGCCATTTTTTGAAGGATAACGTCGCGGATAAGAGCAGCTGATTTCGTCACGTCGGTGATTGTCTTGTACTCGATAAGCGACGATTCGAGGCTTGACGCGGCGGCGTCGATTTCTTCAACGATGACCGAAAGTTTTTCAATGAGCGTGCGCTCGTACTTTGCGGATATCGTGGGCAGCACGGCGGTTTTCGCGACCAGTGTTTCCGACAAATCCTTGACGTAACTTTCGACGGCGGGCAAAATCTCTTTTCTCGCCATATCGATCATCGTAAGCCCTTCGATATTGACGGTTTTGCAGTAGTTTTCAAGCGTGATTTCGTAGCGCGATTTAATCTCGGCAAGCGACATTACGTCGTGCGACGTCAGAAGGTCGACGTTTTTCTTATTAAGTACGGCGGGCAGCGCGTCGGGGGTAGTGCGAAGGTTCAGAAGTCCGCGCTTTTCGGTGGCTTCTTTTATCCATTTTTCATCGTAGCCGTTGCCGTTGAAGATGATGCGTTTATGGTCGCGCACCGTACTTTTGACGAGTTCGTGCAACGCGGTTTCAAAGTCGTCGGCGGATTCAAGAACGTCCGCAAATTGTTTCAACGATTCCGCAACCGCGGTGTTGAGCATAACGTTGCAGTCGGCGATGCTTTGTTGCGAGCCGGGCATACGGAATTCAAACTTGTTCCCCGTGAACGCAAACGGCGACGTACGGTTTCTGTCGGTGGTGTCGCGCGGGAATTTCGGCAGCGCGTGCACGCCGGTTTTCATTGTGGTTTTTTGCGAGGCGGAATAAGGGGAATCGTTTTCGATTGCGTCAAGAATCGCCGTGAGTTCGTCGCCCAGAAAAATAGATACGACGGCGGGCGGCGCTTCGTTTGCGCCGAGGCGGTGATCGTTGCCTGCGGACGCGACGGACAGGCGCAACAAATCCTGATAATCGTCCACCGCTTTAATTACTGCGGACAGGAACAATAAAAACTGCGCGTTCTCGTAAGGCGTGTCGCCGGGCGTGAGAAGATTGACTCCTTTGTCGGTGGATAATGACCAGTTATTGTGTTTACCGCTTCCGTTCACACCGTTAAACGGCTTTTCGTGCAATAAGCACACAAGACCGTGTTTCAATGCAATCTTTTGCATTATCTCCATCGTGAGTTGGTTGTGGTCGGTTGCGACGTTGGTTGTGGAATAAATCGGCGCAAGTTCGTGCTGGGCGGGGGCGACTTCGTTATGCTCGGTTTTTGCAAGGACGCCGAGTTTCCAAAGTTCGTCATCGAGATCCGCCATAAACTCCTTGACGCGCGGTTTGATCGCGCCGAAATAATGGTCGTCGAGTTCCTGACCTTTCGGGGGTTTCGCGCCGAAAAGGGTGCGCCCGGTGAAAATCAAATCCTTGCGTTTTGCATACAAATCCTTATCGACAAGGAAGTATTCCTGCTCGGGGCCGACGGACGTACGGACGTATTTCGCGTCGTTTCCGAAAAGTTTCAAAACACGAAGAGCCTGTTTGTCAAGCGCTTCCATTGAGCGAAGGAGCGGCGTCTTTTTGTCCAGAGCCTCGCCGCCGTAGGAGCAGAACGCCGTCGGAATGCAAAGGGTTTTGTCCTTAATGAAGGCATAGGACGTCGGATCCCACGCTGTGTAGCCGCGCGCCTCGAAAGTCGCGCGAAGTCCGCCGGACGGGAACGACGACGCGTCGGGTTCGCCTTTAATAAGTTCCTTGCCCGAAAACTCCATGATGACTCTGCCGTCGGGCGACGGGGCGATAAATCCGTCGTGTTTTTCGGCGGTAACGCCGGTAAGCGGCTGGAACCAGTGCGTGAAATGCGTCGCGCCTTTTTCGACTGCCCAGTCTTTCATGGCGACGGCGACCGCGTTTGCGACGTCGAAGGAGAGGTTTTCGCCTTCGTCGATAGTTTTTTTGAGGGCGGCGTAAACGTCGTCGGACAAAGTTTCCTTCATCACCTTGTCGTCAAACACAAGGCTTGCGAATTCATTCGTAACGGTATTCATATACTATACTCCTTAAAAAAAGACAGCGACGCCCGCGTTGGACGTCGTTGCCCGAAAAATCAAAAAAAAGAGCGTCGAACGGTTGCAAAAACCGTAAGACGCCGTTGCCTTTATATTGCAGGATTATAAGACCGCAAATTTTTTTTGTCAAGTGATTTTTTTATTGATTTTCCGCTTTTATTTTTATTGACAAATAAATATTCCGGGTGCTATAATTCAAAATCGTTGAGAAAAGACGTTCATTCACAAGGGGAAAAACCCATGTCGAATGGACGCTTTTTTTATTGAAAAAGCATTTTCGCAGTCAAGCGAAAATAAAAGTTTTACCCGCGGGTAACGTATGGAGACAAAAGGCGAGAAACAAAGTTCTTCGGAACGAGTATACAAAGTTGCACTCGTATCGTCGTCGGAAAAGTTTAACGGCGCGATGTTGCCGCTTCTCCCGAAAAATCGTTTCAGTCCCATAAGCGTTTATCGCGACGCCAAAAGCGCGCGGCGGGTGATTTCCAAAGAAAAACCGGATATCGTGATTATCAATACGCCGCTTCCCGACGACTTCGGCACAAGCCTTGCGCTGGACGTTTCGGAAACGGACGGCGTTTGCGTATTATTGTTTACCCGCGCGGAGAATTTTTCGGAATTGTCGTCCGTTCTTATCCCGCACGGGGTGTTGACGTTGCCGAAACCCACGTCGCCCGAACTCACCGAAGAGGTCGTCGAACTTATGTGCGCCACGCGGGAGCGGCTTCGTCGGATTGAAATCAAGAAATCATTTGCCGAGGAAAGAATGGAAGATATCCGCGTCGTGAACAAGGCGAAATGGTTTTTGATCGAACAGCTTAAAATGACCGAACAAGAAGCGCACCGCTATATCGAAAAACAGGCAATGGACAGGTGCGTCACGAAACGCGTCATTGCGGAAAATATTTTATCTACCTATAAATAAAAAGCGGAGGAATGATTTTATGACAAAGTACATTTTTGTAACCGGGGGCGTCGTATCGGGGCTCGGCAAGGGCATCACGGCAGCGTCGCTCGGCAGACTTTTGAAAGCAAGAGGACTCAAAGTCATCGCGCAGAAACTCGACCCGTATATCAACGTCGATCCCGGCACGATGAGCCCGTATCAGCACGGCGAAGTTTACGTCACCGAAGACGGCTGCGAAACCGACCTCGACCTTGGACACTACGAAAGATTTATCGATGAAAACCTTAATAAATATTCAAATCTCACGACGGGCAAGGTTTTCTGGAACGTCCTCAACAAAGAAAGAAGGGGCGAATATCTCGGCTCGACCGTACAAATTATTCCTCACGTCACGAACGAAATAAAAGAGTTTATTTATCACGTCGGCAAAGAAATCGACGCCGACGTCGTCATCACCGAAATCGGCGGCACGATCGGCGATATCGAGTCGCAGCCTTTCATCGAGGCGATTCGTCAGGTCGGTATCGAAGTCGGGCCCGAAAACAGCCTGTACATTCACGTGACTCTCGTGCCGTTTCTGAGAGGCTCGGACGAGCATAAATCGAAACCCACGCAACACTCCGTAAAAGAACTGCAAGGTATGGGAATCCGCCCCGACGTCATCGTGCTTCGCGCGGACGAACCGCTGGAAGAATCCATATTCAAAAAGATTGCTTTGTTCTGCAACGTAAAGCCCGATTGCGTCATTGAAAACATCACGCTGCCGTGCTTGTACGAAGCGCCGCTTATGCTTGAAAAATCCAACTTTTCGTCGGTCGTTTTAAGAGAGTTGCATATCGACAACGTTGCAGAGCCCGACCTTAACGACTGGAAACAGATGGTTAAAGATATCAAAACGGCGAAAAAGCACGTTACTATCGGTCTTGTCGGAAAGTACGTGCAACTTCACGACGCATACCTTTCCGTTGCGGAAGCGTTAAGACACGCAGGGTATTTCCTCGGTGCGAAAGTCGACATAAAATGGATCGATTCCGAAACGATAACGCCTGACTCCGCGGACGAAATTTTAAGCGGTCTTGACGGGATTATCGTGCCGGGCGGTTTCGGAAGTCGCGGCATCGAAGGCATGATCCTTGCGGCGAAATACGCGCGCGAAAACAACGTGCCGTACTTCGGAATCTGCCTCGGTATGCAAATCGCCGTTATCGAGTACGCAAGAAACGTCGCAGGAATCAGGGACGCGCACTCCGGTGAGTTCGACGAGCTGTGCAAAAACAAAGTCATCAACTTTATGCCCGGACAAAGCGACGACATCGACAAGGGCGGCACGTTAAGACTTGGCGCGTATCCTTGCGTGATAAAAGAAAACACGACGATGCAACGCTGCTACGGCACGCTTGAAATTTCCGAACGCCATCGTCATCGCTATGAGTTCAACAACGACTATCGCGAGATTCTGACGGAAAACGGGCTTACTCTTTCGGGGCTTTCTCCCGACGGTCGCCTTGTCGAAACGGTGGAACTTACAGACCGTCCTTTCTACGTCGGCGTGCAATTCCATCCCGAATTCAAGTCGCGCCCCAACCGCGTGCATCCATTGTTCAAAGGATTTATCGAAGCCGCGCTGCAAAAGGAAGGAGAATAAGCGGCATACGCCTTAGTGTTTTTGCTTACGCGGTGATATTGTCTTCGACAGTGATATTGCCTTCGACAGTGATATTTTGCTAGCGCAAAGTGATATTTCTCTCTTTGAGAGAAGATAAGGAAAAAAATATAGCCGTTTACAACGTAAACGATATAACTAAAACAGCCCGCCGTCAAAACGGAGGGCTGTTTTTTCTTGATTTCTGTGGGGATTACCCCTTTGTCTTTTTTTAAAAGTGCAGATTACAGTTTCATCGCGACGTCCCATGCGCGCCAGATAACCGTGCGCAGGTTGCCGATGCCGTTGCAGTCACCGACAAGTTTCACGCCGTCTTTTGCGACGGGGGTGGGAATGTAGCCGACAGACATAATCACGCTGTCGCCTGCGATTTCCGACTCCTTGCCGGTTTTAAGGTCTTTGACCTTGACGCCTTTGTCGGTGATCTCGACAAGACCGGTGTTCAGACGTACGTCGACTTTGTTAAGCGCGAAGAAGTCGCGGAGATACGAAGTGTTTGCAAGGCAGACGCCTCTCATTGCGACAAGGTCGTTTTTCATTTCGACGATGACGGGAGTCTTGCCTTTGTTGTAAAGGTCAAGGGCGATTTCGCAACCGGACAAGCCGCCGCCGATGACGATGACTTTGTTGCCGACTTCTTTGGTGCCAAGCAGATATTCGCACGCTTCGATGCCTTTTTCCGCACCGGGAACGCGAAGTTTTCTTGCCTTGCTGCCCGTTGCGACGACGACTTCGTCCGCGCCGAGTTTAGCGATGTCTTCGGGTTTGACCTCGGTGTTGAATTTTACTTCGATATTAAGGTCTTTGATTTCCTTTTCGTACCATTTGATAAGGTCGCGGTCTTTCTCCTTGAACGAAGGCGCAGCGGCAGCGATGAATACGCCGCCGAGAACATTCGACTTTTCGTAAATCGTAACCTTATGTCCGCGCAGAGTTGCGACGCGCGCGACTTCCATACCGCCGATACCGCCGCCGATAACTGCGATTTTCTTGGGATGAGCGGCTTTGACGATTTTGTATTTTTTGCTTTGCATCGTCTGCGGGTTAAGGGCGCAGCGAGCCATACCGGCGTTGTCCGCAAGGGTTTGGTCGTTGCCGACGAGTTGTCCGTCGTCGCCTTTATAGGACGCCATATTGAAGCAGGCGTTGTGGCAGCAGATGCAGGGGTGAATCGACGCGATATCGTCGTTCATAAGTTTGGTTACCCATGCGGGATCGGTAAGGAACTGACGAGCAACGCCCAAACCGTCGATTTTGCCTTCGGCGATTGCTTCCGCGCCAACGTCGGGTTCCATACGGCCGGCGCACACGACGGGAATGTCAACGAATTTTTTGATGTGAGCGACGTCTTCGAGGTTGCAGTTTTGCGGCATATAGGGACCGGGGTGAGCCCAGTACCAGGCGTCGTAGGTGCCGTTGTCGCAGTTGAGCATATCATAGCCGGCGTCTTGGAGATATTTTGCGGCTCTTTCGCTTTCTTCCATATCGCGGCCGACCTCAACGTAGTCTTCGCCGGGAAGCGCGCCTTTGCCGAATCCTTTGGTTTTGGAAACGACGGAATATCTCAAAGAAACGGGGAAGTCGTCGCCGCACGCCTTTTTGATGGCTTTGACGATTTCGACGGGGAAGCGGTATCTGTTTTCAAACGATCCGCCGTATTCGTCCGTTCTTTGGTTGGTGTATTTCATCGTGAACTGGTCAAGAAGGTAGCCTTCGTGAACGGCGTGGATTTCAACGCCGTCAACGCCCGCGTCCATGCAGAGTTTCGCGGTTTTTGCGAAAGCCTCGACCATTTTGTGGATTTCTTTTTGCGTAAGGGGGCGAGAGATGCAGGATTCTTGCCATCTGTTGGGGGTTGCGCTTGCGCTTGCGGTAAGGTAACTTACGTCAAGGGCGGGTTTCAAGACGGTTGCAAGGGCTTTGTTGTGTAACGCTTTTACCATAATGTCGTTGATTGCCAGCGACCTGCCGAAGCCTGCCGTAAGCTGTACGAACATTTTTGCGCCCGTTTTATGGAACTCGTCCATAAATTCTTTGAGCTTATTAAACTTTCCTTTGCCTTGATAAAGCCATTTCCCAAGAAGGATATCCCTGATGGGCGCGATGCCGGGAAGGATAAGACCGACGTTGTTCTTTGCGCGTTCAAGCAAGAAGTTTGCGGCTTCCTTGTCAAAGTGGTTGGGCTCCATCCAGCCGAAGATTGACGTACCGCCCATAGAAGTCATTACAATGCGGTTTTTGATTTCGCAATTCTTGATTTTCCACGGCGTAAACAGGCTTTCGTATTTTGAATCCATAATATGCCTCCTAGCACATAATAATATAATAGTAACAAAACTATATTACAATAATTAGCATTAAAAATCAACCGATGCGATAAATTTTTAACGAGCGCGCAAAAAAATGTAATATTTTCCAAAATATCTCAATTTCACAAAAACATATTAAAACCCTGCGATAAGCGTGCGTTTTTGCAACGAAATAACCCCGTTCTGCAAAACGGCGGGAATAAGGCGTATTTCGGCACATTGCAAAACAAGGCGTTAATTGTTCAAAAAAGACACTTTAAACGACGATTGCGACTATTTTTACAAACTGCCGCTTGTGTATTAAAGTAAATCCGCATTTATTTTTAGTTGAAATATTTCGCGCGGTATGGTAAAATATCGATAAATAAAGAGGTGTCTATGAGCGAATTCGAAATCAGCTTATTATGTTCGTCCGTGATAAGTTATTATCAGGTGCAAAACGGGATATCCCCCGTCAAAAGGCTTTACGTCAGAAACGCGTCCGACTTCGACTGCGAAAATATCGAAATCAGCGTGTCGTCAAAGCCCGATTTTTTGATGCCCGTTTCCGAAATTCAGGCGGTGTTTCCCGCCCGCGCAAATCTCAGATTCGACGGCATCGCGAAACTGTCGCCCCTTTATATGGTGGCGCAAAACAGAAAGCACGACGGCGAAATAACGGTGCAGGTATTGAAGGACGGCGTCGTCCTGGAAGAAGCGACGGAAAGGGTAACGGTGCTTGCCTTTGACGAGTGCAACGTCGATAAACCCGAAAGTATCGCGACTTTCGTCCGCCGCACGCCCGACGTCAACAGACTTTTGAATCTCGCGCACAAAAAGATTGCGGAATGGGGTTTTAAGGACGTTACCGGCACGGGCTATGCAAACGCGTCGAAAAACAAAGTGCGAAATCTCTGCGCCGCGACGTATGCGGTACTTTGCGACTATGGATTCCTTATGGGCAAGAAAACGACGGCGGACAGCGTCATCGTGTCCGATTTTTCGGAAATACTTTCGGACAAGGTCGCAACGCCGATGGAACTTGCGCTGATTTTCGCGTCGGTGATCGAAAGCGCGGGATACAATCCCGTCGTCGCGAAATCGGACAACAGCTGGTACGTCGCGTGCTTCCTTACCGAAGAATGTATGGCGGAAGACGTGTTCGACGATATGTCTTACGTCGCGAAAAAAGCGGCGGCGGGCGTCGGTGAAGCGACGCTTATCGATATTTCGGGCATTTTCAAGGGCGAAAGTTTTGAAAAGTGCGAGAAAAACGCCGTATCGTTTCTTAAAAAATCGCCGACCGTCGATTTTGCGGTCGATATAAAACGCGCGCGTATTATGGGCATACTGCCGCAGTCTGTCCGCGTGAAAACGGAGGGCGGATACGACCTTGTCGAAAGCGACGATTATAAACAAGCCGCTCCGCCGAAAATCAAAGAATACGGAGAAAATATCGGCGGCGAAAGTTTGTTCACCCGCGAAAAACAGTGGGAACGCCGCTTGCTGGAACTCGATCTTCGCAATTCGCTTTTGAATTTCAGGGTGTCGAATACCGCCGTGAAAATTCTCACCGCGTCAATCGAAACCTTTGTCGAAAACGTCACGCACGATAAACCTTATACGCTCACGGCGCACCCCAAAGACGTGCCCGACGGCGACGCAAGACTGAATCCGTCTTTCGACAACCCCGCGCCGCTGAAACCGCTGTCGGAATACCTTTTGTACGAATACAAAAACAAAAGACTTTCGACCGTGTTTTCGGAAAAAGAGCAAAACAAAACGCTGCTCAATCTTTATCGCAAGGAAAAAACCATCGAAGAAGAGTCCGGCACCGCAAGTTTGTACGTGGCGTGCGGCTTTTTGAAGTGGAGAGAGTCTGAAAACGAAAAATTCAAATACGCGCCGCTTATTCTTTATCCGGTGTCGATTGACAAAAAAGGCATATCTCTGCCCGTATTTTCGATAACTTTCGACGTTGACGGAGCGCAGATAAACAATACTTTGCTGGAATTTTTGTATCAGGAATTCCGCCTCGATATGCGTGGGCTTTCGGCGGTCGAACTGTCCGACGCGAAAAGCATACTCGCAGTCATCGCGCGCGTCAAAAAAGAAATCGCCGATAAACCCGGATGGGAAATTATCGACAACGTTTATCTGAACGTTTTGTCGTTCACGAATTATCTCATGTGGCACGACGTGCGCTATAATATCGACAAGTTCAAGGAGTCGCCGCTTATCCGCTCCATGATTTCAAACTCGGTGGACGCCGGGCTGAAAAACGAAACCCCGACCGACACCGCCAACTCGGACGAAGCGTACTTCGGGACGGACAGAATGTTGCTGCCGATAAGCGCGGACAGCTCGCAATATCAGGCGATAAAAGCAAGTCTGAACGGCTCGTTCGTGCTGCACGGACCGCCCGGCACAGGCAAGTCGCAAACGATAACGAATATCATCGTCAACAACATCGTGCGCGGCAGGCGAGTGCTGTTCGTCGCTGAAAAAATGGCGGCGTTGAACGTGGTTTATAAACGACTTGTCGACTGCGGCGCGGGCGATTTCTGTCTGGAACTTCATTCCGACAAAACGCACAAAACCGATATTTTATCGAAAATAATCAACACGTTAAACCTTGGTTCTGCCGCTTCCGACATCGACTTTGAAGAAAAAGCGAATGAAATCAAGGAGTGCATCGACAAGTTGCAGGGCGAAATCGACGCAATGCACAGAAAGCGTTATCTCGGTTTCTCGCTGTACGAGGCGATGATGGCGTATCTTGACAATTCGGACGCTCCCGATTGTTTAAGAATCGACGGGTTGTTTTACGAAAAACTGACGGCGTCGTCATTCAACAGATACCTTGATATTCTGACGGAACTTGCAATCCGCGCGAAAGAATGCGGCGATATCGAAAAGTCGCCGTTTCGGTACATCGGAAAATTCGATTACACCGACGCCTGGCGCGAAGAAGCCGAAAGCGTGCTCGATATTTACCAGATGGAACTCAGACATCTGAAAACTTACGCGCGCGAACTTCAAACCTTAATCAATATGCGAACGATTTCGCTCACCGGCGAAAAGTTGAAGGCGTTGTATTTCCTGTCGGACAAACTCACGTCAGACGAAAAAATCGCAAAATATTTTGAAAACGCCTGCGCCGTCGAAAACGCGAAAGGTCTTGTGGAATCGTATCTCGAAGCGGCTCGTCGCGACGGGCTTATCACGAAAGAATACGAGAATAAGTACGGAAAGTATCCCGAAAACGTCGCGCCCGCCGAGGTCAAAGAAGCAATGCAAAAAAGCTCGTTTTTGCCAAAGTCGGTGAAAAAGGCGCTCTCTTCCGTCGACAAAAACGACCGCCGCGAATTTCTGGAATTCCTGCTTATCATTGCGGAAACCAAAGAAACCGTCCAAAAACGCCGCGCGGAAGTCGCATCGCTTTTCGCCACAACCGAAAACGATATGGCTCTTGACGACAAAATCGCGACGGTGTCCGCGCTTTACGACGCCGCACGCGCACTGTACGCCGATTGCGACTTCAATCTTTTCAACGAAACCTGCCGTCGGCTGACGAAAAATAAGCCGCACGTCCTTATGGAATACTATATGCGCGCTTACGAAACCGAACAAAAGGCGAAAACCGCATTCGAAAATCTCTTTTGCATCGTCAAAAAAGACCCGCGCGAAGAAATCAACAGCACTATCGACCGCATTTCGAGTATCGAAAAGAATATGGACTATATCCCGAGTTGGTGCAGATACCAGAGCGTCGTGGAGCGTTGCGGACAAGAAGGCTTCGATTTCGTGCTGGAACCGCTGTTTAACGGCGAAATCACCGCCGAAGACGTGCTGAGAAGTTTCAAAAAATGCGTGTATTTCAATTTTGTCAGGAGCGAACTTTACCTTGACGACGTGCTTTGCAGGTTCTCGGGGCTGTCGCTTGAAGAAACGATGCAACGTTTCCGCGCACTGTCCGACGAATACGAAAAACTCACAAGGTCGGAGTTGTATTTAAGGCTCGTGTCGAAACTTCCGCGCACCGATACTTCGGGCGAACATAACATGGAAAGGGTTTTGCTGTATCGCGCCGAAAAAACGAATATGCAGGGCACGACGATACGCGCGCTGTTTTCGCAAATTCCCGAAATACTTCGCGCGACTTGCCCGTGTCTTCTGATGAGTCCGGTGTCGGTTGCACAATATCTCGATATCGAAAAGGAAAAATTCGACCTTGTTGTCTTCGACGAGGCGTCGCAGATGCCCACGTGCGAGGCGGTAGGCGCAATCGCGCGCGGTAAAAACGTCATCGTCGTCGGCGATCCGAAGCAGCTTCCGCCCACGATGTTCTTCCGCACCGATTATCGCGACGAACAGCACTTCGAAGTCGAAGACCTTGAAAGCGTCCTTGACGATTGCCTTGCAATCGGCATGCCCGAACGTCATCTTTTGTGGCATTACCGCAGCAATCACGAAAGCCTTATTGCGTTTTCCAACAGTATGTTTTACGACAATAAGTTGCTCACTTTCCCGTCTCCGAACGAGCTGAAAGGCAAAGTAAAACTTGCCTATGTCGACGGCGTTTACGAAAGGGGCGGCAGCAAATGCAACAAAAAAGAAGGCGACGCGCTTGTGAAAGAAGTCGTGGCAAGGCTTAAAAATCCGCAGGAACGAAACCGCTCGATCGGCATAGTTACGTTCAATACGGCGCAACAGAATTACATAGAAGATAAGCTGCAACACGAGATTCACAAAGAAGGTCTTGACGACGTGGCGTACGACGTGGACGAGCCCGTTTTCGTGAAAAACCTTGAAAACGTTCAGGGCGACGAGCGCGACCTGATTTTGTTCAGCGTCGGATACGGTCCCGACGCAACGGGCAGATTATCGTTGAATTTCGGTCCTATAAACCAGCAGGGCGGCTATAAACGACTTAACGTTGCAGTTACCCGCGCAAGGAGCGAGATGATTGTTTTCAGTTCCGTAACGGGCAACATGATTGACCTTAACCGCACCGACAGCGTGGGCGTCAAAGCGTTGAAAGCCTTCCTCGAATACGCCGAACGCGGTCCCGAGATGCTTTCGATTGCGGCAAAGGACGTCAGGGTGGAGTCGAAGGGTATCGGCGAAAACGTCGCGAAAGACCTGAAAGACCGCGGGCTGTTGTGCGACGCGAACGTCGGCGTGTCAGACTTCAAAATCGACGTCGCCGTCGTTGATCCCCGCGACAAAAACAAGTATATTCTCGCAATCATCGCGGACAGCGAACACTCGGCAAAAATCCCGTCCGCGAAAGACCGCATGACAATGCAGACGAGAATCCTGAAAAAACTCGGCTGGAACGTCTATAACCTTTGGACGATAAACTACTTCAACAACCAGAAACGCGAAATCAACAAAATCAAGGAAGTCGTTGCGACGCTCACCGAAAAGAAGGTCGTTTCCAAAAAAACCGTCCGCGACGCGCTGCAAAAATACAGAAAAACTTATAAGACGGCTTATATCAAACCGCTGGCGCGCGCCGGTGCGGAATACGTCCTGAATTTCGTCAACGAAGAAGCGATTATGAATAAAATCCGCACCGTTATCGAGGTCGAGTCGCCGATCGAAGAAAACTGTCTTATCGATAAAATCGCCGCGGCGTTCTGCGTGCCGAAAACCGCCAAAAAAGCCATCGCGCAAATTTCAAGATACGTTTCGTCATACGAGGCGCAACGGCAGGAATATTCTGGCAAAGTCTTTTACGTCGATAAGCCCGTTTCGACTTTCCGCCCGAGCGACGCGCGCGTTACCCGCGATTTGACAAAGGTTCATCCCGACGAGATCGTCGCCGCCGCAAAATGCGCGATCGAAGCGACCGTCTATATCGAAAAGGACGACCTTAATAAGGAAGTTTTCAAACTGTTCAACGTCGCGAAACGCACGAAATCCGCCGTGGAATGGGTTGACGCCGCTTTGAGCGCCGCCGTTCAGACCGGCGAAATAATCGTCACCCCCGACGGCTTCTGCCGCATCTGACAATCAATGGAACTTTAAGTTGACAAGCAAAGGTGCGTATGTTAAAATATAATTAACCTTTATACCATACCAAAAATTAAAGGTTTCTAAAACAAGGGTTAATTCCCGAAAAGCTCTATCCCTTGATGTTTTTCATCAAGGGATATCTTTTATAATAAGGAGGAAATATGTACAGACTCGGACTTGACGTAGGTATCAAATCGGTAGGCTGGTGCGTGCTCGAATGTGACGAAAACGGCGAACCTATTCAAATCAATGCTCTTAATTCGCGCATATTTGACGCGGCGGAGCAACCTAAAACAGGTGCGTCGCTTGCGGAACCCAGGCGAAACGCAAGGGGACTGCGCCGTCGCATCAGACGAAAATCTTTCAGACTCGAAAGAATCAGAAAACTTTTCTCCGAAAACGGAATTGAATTATTTGAAACGCAGGATGATTTAATTTGTTTAAAAGACGAATATAAGAATCTTGACGTCGTCAAACTTCGTTCGGACGCTTTGGACAAAAAATTGACCGAGGCGGAATTTGCGCGCGTTTTATATTCGCTTGCTCGGCATCGCGGTTTCAAAAGCAACAAACGAGTAGTTGAAACAGATGACGGCGATGAAGAAAAGAAGAGAAAGGGAAAAGACAGCGACGAAGGAAAACTTTTAAGCAGTATCCGAGAAAGCGAAGAAGAAATGAGAGAGAGCGGCATGCGTACCCGCGGCGAACAACTTTATAAAAAGTATTTGTTGGAAGGGAAGCCCGTCCATAATAAAGGCGGCGATTATTCGATGTGCGTATCGCGGGATATTCTCGTGAAGGAAATCGAACTGTTGTTTGAAAAGCAAAAGGAATTCGGCAACAATTTTGCGACCGACGAAAATAAAGAGAAATATCTTGATATATTCCTTTCGCAAAGGAATTTTGACGAAGGTCCGGGAAAAGGAAGTCAATACACGGGAAGTCACGACGTGAAAAAGTGCGAGATATATCGTGACGAAGACGTGGCGGCAAAAGGGACTTATACGAGCGAGTGGGCAACGATTTATCAAAAAATCAACAACCTTTCGATAATATGCGGGGGAGACAGAAGGCGCCTTAGCAACGAAGAAAGACAAATCGCCGTCGAACTTGCAAAAAAAGTGGATAAAGTTACTTACAAAGCGTTCAGAAAAGCGATAAAACTTGACGACGATTACCGTTTCAGCGCGCTTAATTACAGCGAGAAAAAGAAATCCGACAAGAAGAAAAACGAAGGGGAGGCAAAAAGCGACGTCGTTGAGATAAACGACGTTGTCGATTCGTTAGCTTGCGAAGATAAAGGCGATTTTATTACTGCAAAAAACAGTAATAAAATCGTGAAAGCGTTAAACGACAATCTTAAAAGCGATGTTGAACTCATTGACGAAATCGCCGAAATCTGCACGAAATACAAAAGCGAAAACCTGTTCCGTAGCGCCATTGCCGAAAGCAAGATAATCGGCGGAAGACTTGACGAAGAAACGATTGAAAAGCTTTCCAAAATAGATATGAAGGGATACGGTCATTTGTCGCTTCACGTGTTAAGGGAAATTCTGCCGTATCTTGAAGAAGGCATGGTTTACAGCGATGCAATGCAAAAGGCGGGGCACGATCATTCCGAACATAATTTTGAAAAGCAAAAGTATCTCGGGACAAAAGAAGTTTACGATGCAATCGGAGGCGTAACGTCGCCCGTTGTAAAACGCGCTCTTTCGCAAACCGTAAAGGTAATCGACGCGGTAATAAGACAGTATGGCAGTCCCTATGCAATCAATATCGAACTTGCAAGGGATATGTCGATGACGAAAGACGAACGCGATAAACTGAAAAAAGAAAACGACGCGCGCGCCGCGAAAAACGAAGCGATTCGCGAAAATATTGCAAAGTTAAACGCAATGCCAAACTCAACCAACGTTTTGAAATACAAACTGTATGAAGAACAAGACCATAAGTGCGCGTATTCTATGGAAACGCTGGATATCAATCATTTGTTCGAAGACGGATATTATGAAATTGACCATATTATCCCGTACAGCAGATCGTTTGACGACAGTTTCAACAACAAGGTCCTTGTGTTGAAACGGGAAAACCAAAACAAACGGAATTCCACGCCTGTCGAGTATTTTGACAGAATCGGCAGAGATTACGACGAAGTTCTTGCATTCTGGAAGGCGGTTTATCAGAAACGTAACAGAAAGAAACTTGAATTTTTGCAAAAGAAAGAGATTAACGAATCGGAATGGAAAAACCGCGCGTTGAACGATACCCGATACGCTTCGAGAATGCTTGCAAATCTTATAAAAGACTATTTATTATTTGACGAAAAATCAAAAGATAAGTATGGAAGAGTTGAAACAGTCAAGGGCGCTATTACGTCGTATCTTCGCAGATTCTGGGGCATACAGAAGATTCGTGAGGACGGCGACAAACACCATGCCGTCGACGCGGCGATTATTGCGTGCGTCACGCCGAAAACGAAAAACAAAATCGAAAGATACAATCAGATTAAGGAAAGTCGCAAAATGCGAAACGGACAATACGTCCTTGAAGACGGCGAGATTTGCGATTCCGATTATTACGACAAAAATAGTCATTTGGTTTTGCCTTATCCTTACAAAGAATTTATCAACGAACTCGATGCGCGCGTTATGGACGAGCCGGTATTAATGCAAAACAAATTGCGATTGCTCGGTTTTAACGAGAATTATTTAATGGACGCAAAGCCTTTTGTCGTAAGTCGTATGACCAACCGTAAGGCGAAAGGATGCATCAACGAAGCAACCGTTTTCAGTTCAAAATATGCGGATAACAAATATCCGATGGTTTGCGGAGGGAAGAACATTATTGTAAAACGGACGCAAATAAATGATAAAAAGAATTTTAAACTGGACAAGAACGGAGAAATAAGCGGTTATTTTCAACCCGAAGGCGATGCAGCATTGTACAACGCCTTAAAACAGCGACTTCTCGAATTCGGCGGAGACGCGGAAAAGGCGTTTGCGCCGACGAATCCGATAAGAAAACCGTGCAAAAACGGACAAGGAAATATCGTCCGTGCCGTAAAAACGTACGAAGCATATACCGGCGGTGGAATGCTTCTGGAAAAGAATAAGGGCATTGTCAAAAACGACGGAATGATAAGAGTCGATTTGTATTCAAAAGACGGAAAGTATTTCGGTGTGCCCGTTTACGTTGCGGATTTGTATCGCGGCGAATTGCCGAAAAAAGCGGCAACTAAAAGGAAATCCAAAAACGAATGGCGCGTAATGGACGACACATACACGTTTGAAATGTCGATTTATAAGGACGACTTGTTGCGCATTGAAAGTGAAGACGGAATTGAATTGAAAAAGAAAAAAGACGTCGAAAACAGCGCAAAAGCGCCGACAAAAACAATCGCGGACGATTTCGTGTATTTTATTGGGTTTGATAGGTCAACGGTGTCGATTGAAATCGAGGATACCACGGGATGTTATTTTGCAAGAGGTGTAGGAATACAAAAAAAGATCGATAAAATAACGAGATGCGAAATCGACGTGCTCGGCAACGTTCAGGAAATTAAAAAAAGACCGAAACAACCGCAACCGCTGAAAATACTTACTGACAAAGAAAGGGCGGAAAAAAGAAAAAACAAGCAAAATAAATAAGAGGTGTATATGGGGTACATAAATTTATTTTTATCTACCCCTTGCAGTATCAGGATAAATCACGGACAACTTGTTGTAAGGGGTGAGGAAGAACATAGTTTTCCCGTTGAAGATTTGAACAGTGTTCTTATCGAGACGGCGGAATGTACGATAACGAGTTATGCGTTGAGCACGCTTTCGGACGCAGGCGCGGTTGTGTTCACCTGCGACGGAAAGCATTTACCAAACGGAGTTATTTTACCGCTTAATAGTTATTATCGACCGTTAAAGATATTAAAATTGCAACAGAACATGCCGAAACCGCTGCAAAAGCAGCTGTGGCAAAGTATTGTAAAGCGCAAAATCGAAAACCAGGCAACCTGTGTGGAATTCACTTCAAACGAGCCTGTGGACGATTTATATTCTCTTGCAAAATCGGTAAGCAGCGACGATGCGAAAAATCTTGAAGCGGTTGCCGCAAATTTGTATTTCAAAAAAATATTCGGCAAGGAGTTCGTAAGACGCGACGACTCTTTCATAAACCTTGCGTTAAATTATGGATACTCAATCGTGCGCGGGCTTATTGCGCGCACTCTCACAGTGTACGGTTTCGAGCCGAGTATAGGCGTGCATCACGCAAGCGAATTGAACAATTTTAATCTTGCCGACGATATTATCGAGCCGTTCCGACCGATTGTCGATATGATTGTTTTCAATTTTATCGGACAAGAAAAACTAACGCCGCAAATAAAAAAACAATTGCTTGCATTGATGAATCAGGACGTGGAAATCAACGGGCAGATTTACGCATTGTCCTATGCCGTCGAACTTGTGGTGCAAAGTCTGAAAAATTGCTTAACGTCGGGGAAGTGTGAATTACTGCTCCCGAAAATTTTACCGATTTGCATGCATAGATATGAGTAAGTTTATGAGAATAATCGTATTTTTTGATTTGCCCGTTTCCACAAAAACAGAAAGATATCTTGCCACGTCGTTTCGAAGGTTTTTGCTTAACGACGGATACTATATGTTGCAGTTTTCGGTTTACGCAAGGCTTTGCAACAGCGTTGAAAATGCGGAACAGCATTTTGCAAGATTGGAAAAAGAGGCCCCGAAAGACGGATCCGTCAGGTGTATGATTGTTACCGAAAAACAATATGCAAGTATGAAAATAATCACGGGAAAGAAAAAAGTAAAAGAATCGTCCGTGGACTTTTTCCAACTTTCTTTTTTATAAAAAAACAAGAAAAAGACGAAAACGGAATTACAAAATTTTGTTTTTCGCGAAAAAGTAACAATGAAGAAAACAGAAAAAACTCCCGAAACACTGAGGTTTTCAGGAGTTTTTCTCGTTCCCTATTATACCATACCAAAAATTAAAAGGGAACTAAAACACGGACGCGGAATGCACGCAAGCGTTTGATATTATACCATACCAAAAATTAAAAGGGAACTAAAACAACGGCTGCTGCTCTCTTGGTTATCGTTGTATTATACCATACCAAAAATTAAAAGGGAACTAAAACACCAACAGAAGTACCAAGCGGAAGCCCCATATTATACCATACCAAAAATTAAAAGGGAACTAAAACCCAAAAGATTTAACGTATTTTTTCACGTCCATTATACCATACCAAAAATTAAAAGGGAACTAAAACCGTTCCCGCAATATCAAATAAGCGGACAAGATTATACCATACCAAAAATTAAAAGGGAACTAAAACCGAAAATATACAACATAATCAACGACCGTTATTATACCATACCAAAAATTAAAAGGGAACTAAAACATCGATTGAAATCACCGAGGGCGAGTATAAATTATACCATACCAAAAATTAAAAGGGAACTAAAACCCCCCGATTGTAAGGTGCTTTCGGTAAACAATTATACCATACCAAAAATTAAAAGGGAACTAAAACCTTTAAGATACTCGTCATACCTTGACTTAAATTATACCATACCAAAAATTAAAAGGGAACTAAAACCTTTCTCAAAGTCCAAACGCTCCCGCGCAAATTATACCATACCAAAAATTAAAAGGGAACTAAAACGTATAAACGGCGCATATTTGCACATGCTGAATTATACCATACCAAAAATTAAAAGGGAACTAAAACACAAGGTAAAATATTCATAATGTACGGTTCATTATACCATACCAAAAATTAAAAGGGAACTAAAACATGTTACAGACCATATAATTACGGGACAGGATTATACCATACCAAAAATTAAAAGGGAACTAAAACTAGAATTAAATAAAGAATATTTTCTTATATATTATACCATACCAAAAATTAAAAGGGAACTAAAACATTAACGAGCGCGGGGCATACGGGCGCGGGATTATACCATACCAAAAATTAAAAGGGAACTAAAACCAAAAGTTCGTTAATTGTTACGGCGATTTCATTATACCATACCAAAAATTAAAAGGGAACTAAAACGCTTGATAAAATAGTAAACGTTCTTGTACGATTATACCATACCAAAAATTAAAAGGGAACTAAAACTTGTTTTCATCCATGATTTTCGCGCGGTTTATTATACCATACCAAAAATTAAAAGGGAACTAAAACTGTCCGCGTGTCCGTATGCGAAGTCACACTATTATACCATACCAAAAATTAAAAGGGAACTAAAACAATATGATTTCACGATTGCAGAAGCATAACATTATACCATACCAAAAATTAAAAGGGAACTAAAACCGCAAGGTCGTAAACCTTGTTAAGCGTATAATTATACCATACCAAAAATTAAAAGGGAACTAAAACTTGAAAAACGGTGTACTCGTAAGACGTAAGATTATACCATACCAAAAATTAAAAGGGAACTAAAACACGTTTATGGCTACTTTCGGATTTTTAGCCATTATACCACTCTTTACGCGGCATACGCAAAACCGATTTCCACCTTCTATGAATTGCAGAACGTGAACCTCGCGCCATATGAGAACTACGTTTTGACAAACGACATAATCGAGGGCGACGCGCGAGCGCGCGGGCGAAATATGTACGCGGGCGGCGCGCGGGGCGCGCGTATTTATTAAGTAAGCGGAAACGAGAAATGCGGAAAAACGAGAGTGGCGAGCATACGGGCAACAGATTGGGCGAATGTATGGGCAACAGGTCGGGCGAGTATGCGGTCGCGCGGGGAATGATTGGACAGACAAGCATATGGAAGGTTGGCGGGGAAATGGTTGAAACGTGAATAAAAGTTCAGAAAAACCCTTATATTTCGTCGCCTTTGTATGGTTATTATTTTTTAATTTGAAAGAAGTTGAAAATAATGTTCAAAAGTGGCGATTTTCGTTTGACACATTTTGTCGTTTTGGTTATAATGGCACTATCTTACAGGTGGCGGAAAGCCAAAAAACACAAAATAAAGTGTTTTCGACCGACGCCAACCACATTATATTGGGGTACAGAGTGAAACTTTTGGAGGAACGCATCCTCAGGGACGGTAAAGTCTTCCCCGGAGAGGTGTTAAAAGTTGGAGGTTTTCTCAATCATCTTATAGATGATACTTTGATGGAGGAAATCGGCAAGGAAATCTACTCACTCTATAAGTGCGACCAAGTTACCAAAATTCTGACCTTAGAAGCATCGGGAATCGCAATTGCATGCTACGCAGCTATGTACTTGCACGTCCCGGTGCTTTTTGCTAAGAAAAGTAAAACCGCCAACATTTCAAAGGACGTTTATTCTGCGGAAGTCAAAAGTTATACACACGGCAACGTAAATACGATAATGGTTGAAAAGGAATTTCTGAATTCTTCCGACCGCGTGCTTATCGTCGACGATTTTCTTGCTCACGGAGAGGCGTTGCGCGGGCTTATCGCATTGATCGGGCAGGCGGGTGCGACTCTTGTAGGGTGCGCGATTGCCATCGAAAAGGGCTTCCAGAAAGGCGGGGACGAATTGAGAGAGCAGGGCGTCCGCGTCGAAAGCCTTGCGATTATCGAAAGTATGTCGGACGACGGCGTCACTTTCAGGAAAAACTAAGTTAAAAAATGCCATATGGCAAAATATATGGAGGGTTTCATAATGAAGAAAAAAATTCTTGCAATTTTCCTTGTTGTAGCGATTGTTGCAGCACTCGCAGTCGGTCTTACCGCATGTAAGAAAGACGACGGCGGAGAAGTCGATTATTCGAACATCAAAATCGGTATGCTTTGCTTGCATGACAAAAACAGCACGTACGACAAAAACTTCATCACGGCGATGGAAGAAGTTCAACGCGAACTCGGTCTTCGCGACGATCAGGTCATCATCAAAACCGGTATCCCCGAGGACGACAAATGCTATCAGGAAGCCATGAACCTTGTCGACGCAGGTTGCAACATCATTTTCGCTGACTCTTTCGGTCACGAAGCATATATGTTGAAAGCTGCAAAAAAAGCTCCCAACGTTTTGTTTGCACACGCAACCGGAACGAGGGCTCACACCGAAAATCTTCCTAACTACGTAAACGCATTCGCTTCCATTTACGAAGGTCGTTTCCTCGCAGGCGTTGCCGCAGGTTTGAAACTCAATGAAATGATTGCAGCAGGCAAATTCACCGCAGAAGACGCCAAAATGGGTTACGTCGGCGCATACACCTATGCGGAAGTTATCTCCGGCTACACCTCCTTCTACCTTGGCGCAAAATCCGTCTGCCCGACCGTCAAGATGGACGTTCAATTTACCGGCAGCTGGTATGATGAAATCGGCGAAAAGGAAGCAGCAAACTTGCTCATTAAAAAAGGTTGCAAACTTATCAGCCAACACGCTGACTCCATGGGCGCACCTAACGCTTGTGAAACAGCCGGCGTTCCCAACGTATCTTACAACGGCAGCACTTTCGAAGCATGCCCCGATACGTTCATCGTTTCTTCCAGAATCAACTGGGCACCTTACTACAAATACCTTGCTGAACAAATCGTAAACGCCAAAGGCGACGTTAAAAAAGCAAACGTTGCTAAGGATTGGACAGGCACTATCGCAACCGGTTCCGTAGAACTTACCGCTTTCGGTACGGCAGCTACTGCCGGCACAGCGGAAAAAGTTGCTGAAATCAAAGCAAAGCTTATGAACGGCACCCTTAACGTTTTCGACACCGCCACCTTCACCGTTAACGACACGAAACTTGAAACATATATGGCAAACGTAAACTTTGAAGACGACGGCACCGGCAATGATAACCTCAAAGCCGACACGCAAGTCATTGAAAACGGCGTTTTCTTTGAATCCAAACATCGTTCGGCACCTTACTTTGACGTTCGTATCGACGGCATCACGCTTCTTAACGAGGAGTACTAATTTACAACAACAGAATAGGATTTCGGCGGGACAATCGTCCCGCCTTAACCCTTTTATTTCGGCGAGGGAATCGCCATTTTTGGAGAGTTATATGGGACAAAACAACGCTATCGAACTCAGAAACGTTACTAAACGGTTCGGCGCGGTCGTTGCGAACAATGACGTCAGCATGGACGTCAGACGCGGTGAAATTTTGTCGCTTCTTGGCGAAAACGGCAGCGGTAAAACCACCCTTATGAATATGATTGCGGGCATTTACTTCCCCGACAGCGGTGAAATTTTCATCGACGGGAAGGAAGTCGTGATTCGTTCTCCGCAGGACGCTTATAAATACCACATCGGAATGATCCATCAGCATTTTAAGCTGATTGACATCTTTACGGCGGCGGACAACGTTATTCTTGGCGAAAAGATGCCCCCGTTCAGTATCCGTGAAAAATCGAAAGAATACAAAGATAAACTTGACGACTACGGCATTGTCGTTGACGCCGATGACGAGCGTTCGCCCGTCAAAGAAATCAGGCTTGGCGACAAACCTGCCGAAAAAATAAAATGCGCCTTAAAATGCGCGGCGCTTCCTTTTGTAAAACTCGGCAAGAAAATCAAATTCAATCATTTGTCGAGAAATCGCGTTGGAATCGTACAAAAAATCGTCGATAAGTACGGTTTCGATATCAACGTCAAAAAGAAAATTTACGATATGTCCGTTTCCGAAAAACAAACCGTCGAAATTATTAAGACGTTGTATCGCGGCGCGGATATCCTTATTCTGGACGAGCCTACCGCCGTTCTGACGCCGCAGGAAACCAAAAAACTTTTTGACGTTTTAAGGAAAATGCGCGACGACGGAAAATCCATTATCATCATTACGCACAAACTCAACGAAGTTCTGGAAATCTCGGACAGAGTCGCCGTTTTAAGAAAAGGCGAATATATCGGCACCGTCGATACGAAAGACGCAACCGAAAGTTCGTTGACGGAAATGATGGTCGGCGAAAAGGTCGAACTTAATATCGACAGAACAATCCCCGTCAACGCAGAAGAAAGGCTCACGATTTCCGGACTCACTTGCAAAAACCGCGAAGGAATACTTGCGCTTGACAACGTGTCGTTCACGGCGCGTTCGGGCGAAATTCTGGGTATCGCAGGTATCGCGGGCAGCGGTCAGCGCGAACTTCTGGAATCAATCGCGGGACTTCAACGTCTGGAAGGCGGAACGGTTACTTACTTCGATCCCAAAGACAACAATAAAGAAGTCGATTTGAGGCAGAAATCTCCCACGCAAATCAGGGAATTAGGCGTAAGGCTTTCGTTCGTCCCCGAGGACCGTCTGGGCATGGGGCTTGTCGGGAATATGGACTTGACGGACAATATGATGCTTCGTTCCTACGGCAAAGGTCATTCGATGTTTCTGGACAGAAAAACCCCGCACGACCTTGCGGAAAATATCGTGGAAGAGTTGGAAGTTGTGACGCCTTCCGTAAAAACTCCCGTCAGAAAACTTTCGGGCGGAAACGTTCAGAAAGTTCTGGTCGGTCGCGAAATCGCGTCCGCGCCTACCGTCCTTATGGCGGCTTATCCCGTAAGGGGGCTGGACATCAACTCGTCCTACGTTATTTATAATTTGCTCAACAAACAAAAAGAAAACGGAGTCGCGGTCATTTTCGTCGGCGAAGATCTGGACGTACTGCTTGCGCTTTCGGACAGAATCATGGTTTTGTGCGGCGGAAAAGTCAGCGGCATTGTCGACGCGAGAAACTGCACGAAAGAGCAAGTCGGGCTTCTTATGACAAGTATGCCCGCAAAAGTCGAAATATTTGACGATGAAGTAAAGGAGGGGCACAATGCGTAAAACAGTTCACGAACCCGTCGCGCACCTTGTAAAACGCGTGGATATGGACAGAAAAAAAGCGTGGCTTATCCGCCTTATCGCTTTTGCATTGTCAATCCTTGCCTGCGCGATTATCACTACGGCAATCACGAAAAAAGACATGGGCTTCTTCTTCAAAAACTTCTTCGGCGGCGCGTTCAGCACCCCAAGACGTGTCTGGGGACTTTTCCATGAAACGGCACTGCTTTTGCTGGTCGCGCTTGCGGTCACGCCTTGTTTCAAAATGAGATTCTGGAACATCGGCGGCGAAGGACAAATCCTTATGGGCGCGCTCGGTTGCGCTGTCGTCATAAACTTTATGGGCGGCAAATCAAGCGACGCGGGTACGATTGTTCTATCGCTTGTCGTTGCGATGGTATTCGGCGCGTTATGGTCGATGATCCCTGCAATTTTCAAAGCGAAATGGAACACCAACGAAACGCTTTTGACGCTTATGATGAACTATATTGCGGTATGTCTAACGGAATACTTTATTAAAAGCGTTGCGTCGACGGGCACCGGTACGCTGACGTTTACGAAGGGCGTTGTCGGCTCAATCGGAGATAACGAATTTATTCTTAAAATCATCATCGCGGCGGTTATTACGATTCTGATGTACATTTATCTTCGTTTCAGCAAACACGGCTATGAACTTACCGTTGTCGGCGAAAGCGAAAATACGGCGCGTTATATCGGAATCAACAGCAAAAAAGTTATCATTCGCACGTTGATTCTTTGCGGTATTATCGCAGGTATCACGGGATTCCTTCTTGTCAGCGCGACAAACCTTGACTTGAACAGCAAATATACCGTCAACGGCAGAGGCTTTACGGGCGTTCTTATTTCCTGGCTTGCAAAGTTCAATCCGTTTGCGATGGTGTTGACGTCGTTTTTGGTTGTGTTCGTACAAAAGGGCGCGGCAGAAGTTTCAACGTATGCGCGTCTCGGTGCGTCGTTCCCCTCGATGCTTGCGGGCGTGTTCTTCTTCTTTATCATCGCAAGCGAGTTCTTTATTAACTATAAGATAATGTTCAACAAAAAATATTTCAAAATTCCCGCATGCTTCAAAAAGAAAAAACAAGCGGAAGTTGTCGCAGAGGAGGATAAGTAATATGTTTGTTACGTTAATAACTCAGGCAATAAAATTCGGTATTGTTTTCCTTTTCGGCTCGACCGGCGAAATTATCATCGAAAAATCCGGACACCTTAATCTGGGAATCCCCGGCGTTATGTGCTTTGGCGCTATCGGCGGCTGTCTTGGCGCAAACCTTGCAAAAAACGCAGGACTTGCAGCCGGCGGAATCGTCTTTGTCGCAATTCTTATGGCAATGCTGTTCGGCGCAATGATGGGCGTCGTTTACGGATTGTTTACGATTACCCTTCGATGCAACCAGAACGTCACGGGACTTACCATTACAACGTTTGGTGCGGGCGTACTTGGGTTTTGGGGCTCGATGATGAGCAACGAGGGCACGACGTTTTACGAAGTAAGCAAAGTGTTCACCGCGCCGTTCTTTGGAAATGTCGAAAACAACTGGTTTTCACAAATGTTCTTGTCGCACGGCGTTTTGGTGTACGTCGGTATAATTATCACGGTGCTTGTCGCAATTTTTATGAACCGCACCAAAACGGGACTTAACTTAAAAGCGGTCGGCGAAAACCCCGCGGCGGCGGACGCGGCGGGTATCAACGTCATCAGATATAAATACCTTGCCTGTATAATCGGCTCGGCAATTTCCGGTATCGGCGGCGCGTTTTACCTTCTTGACTGCACGCGCGGATCGCTTGAATACGTTATCGAAGGGCTTGGCTGGCTTGCGGTCGCGCTTGTTATCTTCTCATTGTGGCGCCCGGGACTTTGTATTATCGGCTCGTTCATTTTCGGTCTTTTGTACATTATGCCCAACTATATTACGGGCGTAAGCCTTGCCGAAAAAGAACTTGTAAAAATCATTCCTTACGTTGCAACCGCTCTCGTCCTTATTATTATTTCGTTCTTTAATAAACGCGAGACGCAGCCGCCTGCATCGCTTGGGCTTTCCTATTTCAGGGAAGAAAGATAATTCAAAAACGTTAAAAAGGTCGTCTTCGGACGGCCTTATTTATTGTCAAAACGCCACGATGTGATATAATAAAAATATGAATGCTTTGACCATTGTACACGAAACAATAAGGAAATTCGTCGGCGCGGGCGACGTCGTTATCGACGCAACCGCAGGGCGCGGATACGATACGTCGTTTTTATGCTCGCTTGTCGGGGACAGCGGGAAAGTTATTTCTTTCGACGTGCAGAAAGACGCCGTGGACAGCACCGAAAACCTTCTGAAAAGCCGCGGACAAACGGCGGACGTCCACCTTGAATCGCACGAAAATATGACAAAGTACGCGGAAAGTGACAGCGTATCGTGCATTGTTTTCAACCTCGGATATCTGCCGTCGGGCGATCACAGCGTTTTCACGCACGCAGAGTCCACGATAAAAGCAATCGAGGGCGGACTCGGACTTTTGAAGAAGGGCGGCTTAATGTGCGTGAGCGTTTATTACGGCGGCGACTCGGGCTACGAGGAAAGAGACGCGCTGCTGCCGTATCTTAAAACGCTCGATTCGTCGAAATATCAGGTCTTGAAACTCGATTTTTATAACTGGACGAACGATCCGCCGTTCCCGGTGTTTATCATCAAAAACTGAACGATAAAGCCATAAGGACGATGTATTAAAAGAAAATCCACGATATTATAAAGTTGAAAAACCAAAACAAACAATACCGCCGCCGACAGGCTCCTATTATAAAAAACTATTGAGCTGATGACGGCAAGTGAAGAGGCTGAAATTGCTGGCAAGAGGAAGCCTCGAACGCAGCCGACAGGCTCCACGCGCGATTTTTGAAATAAATCGCACAAATGCGTTAAAAACGCATTAAAAAAACACGACGTTTTCGTCGTGAACTAACGATATTTAATGAGCTGCTGACGGCAAGAGAAGGCGATGAGAGCACGAAGTATTCGCGATCGCCGAGCGCAGCCGACAGGCTCCACGCACAATTTCAAAGAAATTGTGCAAATGTGTGCAAAAAACTTTGCACGCATTAAAAAAACACACCCGATTAGGGATTATAAAAAAATCAATTAATTTAATGGGGACACCTGCAAGCGGCAAAAGGCTCGAAGTTCAACAACTTCGAGCCTTTTGTTATGTTAAATAACGTTGTAGAAAAGAAATATAATTAAATTTCAAAAAGTTAATTAAAAATAAAAAATGAATGTTAATATGGCGAATAAAGTATCAAATCGTATAGAAACAAATACTGTGGCTTCAAATCCAGTTTGCTATACACTTGTGTTCTGATCCTGTATTTTGAGCATATAACCCTTTTTGTGTTCAGTTGAGTTCATGTTGACGGCACAGTTGCAGATTCTGATCGACAAGCAATATTGCTTTGCCGGAATAAAGAACAAATTAAAGTAAACAACAGAAATTTTAATACACGTTACGAAAAATTGCAATATGTTATATTTTTTTCGTAATGAATTACATTTGTAATAAAAGTTGGTGGTCATCCGATTTTTATTGTTGATTTTTCTGTCAAAGCAATGAGCTGGGTAGTAGAACTACCCAACTCAAGATAACCGCCGACGATAGAATTATTATTTTTAGCAAATAAAAGATGAAAGCTATGCGTTAAAATTGCAGGTGAGACAAAATTGTTGTTATTTTATCTATAAGTTTTTTAGTTCGATTGGAAGTGTATTCGTTAGATTCAGACACTTCAAGAAGCCAGTTTTTTGAATCGTTTAGGTAGTCGGAATAATGGTATTGTGTATAAAAGAATATAGCGAACTCTGCAAATTTTTGGGCATGATATAATTTTCTCTTGTCATCTAAATAACACTGTTTTAATATCTCCATTGCTTTATGCATATAATCGATTGCATCTGCATTTCCAATCACTTTATTTGATTCAAACATTATTATAGCTTGTGAGTTTTTAAAGCTAAAATTACATGGATTTTCAGAAATAGCTTTATCTATTTTTATAAATGCTTCTTTATAATCTTTAAAGGCAGTTAGACAAAGTGCCCATTGTTGTAATGTATATGGGCTTTTGTCAAAATTATAAATTAAATCATATAAATATGAAGCTTGTTCTTTATTGAATATCTTAGAAAAAAGTTCTGAATCATATCCTTTACGTTTATATATATCATATTTTGCAATATTGTATGGGGATTCTTTTGAAATAAAACTCATAATTGTTTTAGCAAACTCATCTTTGTATTTCTCAATTAAAACATTGCGTGCACTAATAGCAAAAAGTTTTGAGCGCAAAGTAAAAAAGTCTTGACATTGGTCTTCTATAGCCCATTCAAAGTTGTATTCTCTTAGATAATTTTTAACATGTTTAATCATATTGAAAGCATCGGGATATACATTTTTGTCAAAAAGTGTTGCAATATTTGTGTACGATAAGGCAGAACCACTATCAACCAAATAAGAAGTTAGAGCAATGATTGCAAAAGAGTTGTAATCTTTTTGTTGCAAAATACTAAACATCTTTGATATTTGCTTCTTTGTGTGCGCCATCATTACATTACGGGAAATAAACTCAAACATAGAGTATTTTTCATCTCCAAAATCCTTAAATACAAAACTTTGTTTTCTAATTCCCGTAGGGATTTTATTATATATATTTTGCGCTTCATTTTTCTGCAATTCGCTACAATCAAATATTTTATAAGAGACGGATTTATCTATAAGATGTTTAACTGTCTCAAAATGATAATCGTCAGATGTTCCTATGAGATGTATGTTTTTACATTTTGCGAAACAATTAAATGCTAAAATGTTGTCAATGCAGTTATTAAAGAAAATCCAAGCTTCTCTTTTTCCTATTATGTTTAGTATAAATTCAGCTTCTTCTTTAACAATTCCGTCAATATATAATTTGTTATGAGAATGTATTTTTCTAGATAATTGCATTAAAATAGTTGTTTTACCTGAAAATTTGCAGCCTGTAATTATTATACAATTGTTTTTAATTGCGGAGTCTTCAATAATGGGAATGATAGGTCGTTCATATGGAATATCTGCTAAAATAGGGTGCCAACTTGTATTCCCTTCTTGGTAGTATTCTTTTTGAGGTATACTCGTAATCTCGGAAAGCGTAGGTATTTTGTATTTTTTTAATCTTAAATCCAATAATATATCAGATTCATACTGTGTTGTGTTTTGGATATGACTATCTATCCACTTTAGAAGCTCCTCGGTATTTGCCTCAATTATATGGCATCCTTTATCTCGAAATAATTTAATAGATGAAGTTTCTGTGGGAAGGAATTGGATCCAAATATCGCTAGTTCCCAATTCGAGAAGTCTTTTCACCGTTGATAAAACGCCGCTATCTCTAAAACTGTACCCCCAAAATAAAATCGGTTGTTTTGCTAACAATCCAAACATTTGGTCAAAAAGATCTTTATTTCTTTTATCAACTACGGATAAGTCAAATTTTCCAAAAAATAGTTTCGAGTTTAGATCCGAAATATCTCCATGGAGTGGAATATATGGTAATTCGTTCGCCCCATGCATTGATGCTCCATACTCTTGTATACTTTTTAAATAGTATGAAGTGCTAGCATCCATTACTAATCTAACAATATTATCGATATTTGTGGTAATATATGATTTTAAATTAATTTTATTTAAAACGTTATACAGTGGATTATATGACTTAACTTTTAAGCGTTCTCTTAAATATTCTTGATATTCTTGCTCAGGACAAAATTCGGAGACATACGAAAGTTCTTGATCTTCTGGAATGTCTGCTAATGAATATTTCCTCTTCAATTCACAGCTCAATTCTTTTCCCGTTGGTAGTTTTTCTCCATTTGGAGATTGAAGAGTGGAAAATCCGGCTCCAGTAAAAAGATTTATTCCATCTTTCAATTTTTGGACAAAAAGGTTTTCTAATTCAATTTTCATGTTTTTTCTCCCTATTTTAATATTCAATACTTGTTTCATCGAGTAAAAAGTCGTAAATGCTTATAGTAACTATGCCGTTTTCATCGCGTTTACGCTTGATATCGTCTTTTACGACAATTATTTTTTTGAAAAAGTCTTTGATATTCAGTAAAGAATTCTTTTCTTGCGCTTGTTTTTCTTCGGTATCCATTGCAAAAGCCGATTGAATATAGAACTTATTATTTCCGCGATTAGCGATAAAATCCACTTCGGCATAGTTGCGAACGATTTTCCCTTCAGCGTTGCGTTTTGAAGTTTCTACGATACCTACGTCCACAGAAAAACCACGCTTCAAGAGTTCGAGATAAATCACGTTTTCCATAATGTGATTTTCTTCTTGTTGGCGGAAGTTGAGAGTAGCGTTTCTAAGACCTAAATCGGTAAAGTAGTATTTCGACGGTGTGGAAAGATATTTTTTGCCTTTAACGTCGTAACGTTTCGCTTTATCGACTAAAAACGCATCTTCTAAACACGCAAGGTAGTTTGAAACGGTTTTATCCGCAATCGGTAAATTCGCCACGCTTCGGAACGTGTTTGAAAGTTTCAAAGGGTTAGTAAGAGATCCGATGCTCGATGCAAGAATTTCCAATACAGCGTTTATTTGTTCTTCGTTCTGAATGCGGTTGCGGTCGATAATATCGTTTAAGTAGACATTTTTGAGTTGTCCTTTTAGATAGTTCATTTTTGCTTCTTCGCTTTTTTGCGCGAGAACAAGGGGAAGACCACCGTAAGTGTAATATTCTTTCCACCCCTGTATAGATGAACCATTATAAACAGACATAAACTCGGAAAATGATAGTGGTAAAATGCGGACTTCGTCGCCACGACCGCGAAACTCAGTAACAATATCGGTTGATAAGAATTTAGAATTACTGCCGGTAACGTAAATATCGACGTTCGGGAGTTTCAAAAGCCCGTTCAGTACTCCGACGAAATTATCTGCAAGTTGTATTTCATCGAGCAAAACGTAATATAATTCGTCGTCAACAATCAGATTTTTAATGTAGCGGCTTAATGCTTTTGGTAAAAGCAAGTCGCTGTTTTCGTCATCGTCGAGCGAGATTTTTATAATATGATCGTCTTTTACGCCTTTTTCTTTAAGATATCCGTAAAAAAGAGTGTTAAGAAGATAGGATTTACCGCAGCGACGAATTCCGGTAACTATTTTTACCAAACCGTTTTGTTCTCTATCTTTCAGTCTTTGTAAATAAATATCCCTTTTAATGCTTTGCATATTACCTCATTTACGAAAAATTGCAACAATTTGCAACTTTATTTCCAGTATCTATTATAGCCATTATAACCGTAAAAGTCAATAGAGCTTTACGAAAAATTGCAACAATTTGCAAAAATTTTTCGATATAATATCTTTCCACTAACAATACACATTGATTTTTCTCAAGATTTATGGTATAATACACCTAAAATATGTTCCTATAGTTTTTACTATCAGGAAGCGGGAGAGCATTTTATGGCTAAAGAAAAGGTCGAAAAACCTCAATCTCTTGAAAAAACACTTTACGCTGCGGCAGATAAACTTATCGGCGCAGTTATGCCTCATGATTATATGAAAATGGTTTTGGGACTTATTTTTCTTAAATATGTTTCAGACCGTTTTGATGCAAAATATAAACAATTAGTCGCTGAAGGCGACGGGTTTGAAGAAGAAAAAGACGCATACGCAGAAGACAATGTTTTTTGGATTCCAGAAACCGCACGTTGGGGATATATAAAAAAATTTGTTAAAGACGAAAAAATCGGAACTATTCTCGATCAAGCGTTGATTGATATAGAAAAAGAAAACGATGAGCTTCGTGGCATATTGCCGAAGGTTTATTCCAAAGGCGATGTAGACAAACGTCGTTTGGGCGAGCTTGTAGACCTTTTCTCTAACAATCTTTCGACCGAAAATATGACCGGCGATTTGTTTGGCAGGTGTTACGAGTATTTCTTGGGCGAATTTTCAAAAAAATTCGGTCAAAAAGGCGGTGAATTCTATACTCCCCGTTGCGTAGTTGACCTTATCGTCAATATGATTGAACCGTTTAATGGTCGTGTTTACGATCCTTGCTGCGGCTCAGGCGGTATGTTTTCACAATCTGTCAACTTCATAAAACAACACCAAGGCAACATAAACAACATTTCTGTTTACGGACAGGAACTCAACCCGGATACGTGGCGTATGGCTAAAATGAATTTGGCTATTCGCGGTATTACTGCGGATTTGGGCGATTCCTACGGTGATACGTTCCACGATGATAAGCACAAAACTTTGCGTGCCGATTTCATTATGGCAAATCCCCCGTTCAATATTAGCGATTATGGTCAGCCGTCGCTTTTGGAAGATCCGCGTTGGATTTACGATATTCCCCCGCAAGGTAACGCAAACTATGCTTGGATTCAGCACATTATAAGCAAATTGTCGCCGAAAGGTGTTGCAGGCTTTGTTTTGGCTAACGGTTCGCTTTCAACTTCTTCAAAGCAAGAATACAATATTCGTCAAAAGATGCTTGAAGAAGGAATAGTTGATTGTATCATTGCACTGCCGACAAATCTTTTCAGCACAGTTACGATTCCCGCTTGTTTGTGGTTCTTGCGTAAAGATTGCAGAAATAAAGGCAAAACGCTGTTTATAGATTGCCGCGAAAAAGGAATTATGATTGACCGTAAAATTCGCGAGTTGACTTACAACGACGTGACGGTCGGTCATAAAGACAATGACGAACTTATTGAAAAAGTAAAAGCATACAATCTTGCCACTTATGGCGATGAAAACAAAGGCGATATTGAAAGCGTTGCTGCAGTTTATCACGCTTGGTTGAAAGGCGAAGGTTACGAAGATGTTAAGGGCTTTTGCAAGTTCGCAACAATAGACGAAATCAAAGAGGCCGACTATTCTCTCGTTCCGGGAAGATATGTCGGAATCGATGATTCCGGAAAAATGTCTGAAGAGGAGGTTAAATCCGAGATAGTAAGAGTTAAGCAAGAATTAAAAGAATTGATGGGAAAAGGCAGAGAACTTGACGAAAAAATCTATGCGATACTAAACAGCGACGATTAACACTTGGTATCAACTATGTGTTGTTGAGTTTCGATTTTGGGAAAAGAAATCTGTAATTTTTTTACAGAATCTATAGTCAAAGCTTTTTGATTTGACCCAATAGATACTTCTTCTATCTTTTTCTGAAAACGTGATGAAATCATAGCATATTTCAAATATTTGGGAAGAACAATATTTTGGTTTATTTTAGATAGCCAAATAATGTTTCCATCTTTGAAATAAAAAGGAGTATTTGTATCGACTAACCATATAGAACCAATAGTTCCAACAGCAGTAATAAGAATATCATTGTTTTCTGGCATTCCATTTGTTTTTACTTGCTGGAAGGCTTGTTCGCTTATATAAAGCAAATCATAAATACTTTGCCCCATACTAAGCAATGTAATTTCTTTACCTCTATAAAAAGGTATGCCAGCATTAGTATATTGATTTGCAAATATCCGCTTGCTTGATTTCACTAAACAAAAGTTTTCAAAGTTATACTCTTTCATATTATCCAGTCTTAAGGAGTTTTTATGTTATTAAAAGATTGTGCGACAATTAAAGGTGGTAAGCGTTTGCCAAAAGGACAAACATTACAAAATGTAGCCAACGACCATCCATATATTCGAGTAAAAGATATGCAAGGTAGATATGTTGTTTTAGATTCTTCTTATGAATATGTCCCGGATTCTGTCTTTCCGTCAATTAGCAGATACACAGTAGAAACTAATGATATCATTCTTTCTATTGTAGGAACGGTTGGCCTTGTTGCTCTAGTAGATGAAAGCCTTAATAATGCAAGTTTAACAGAAAATTGTGTTAAACTTATCAACATTAAAAACCATTTGCCAGAGTTCATTTATTACTATTTATATAGCGATAAAGGACAAGCCCAAATTAGTGAAGGAGTAGTAGGTTCTACCCAACCAAAATTTCCGTTGTACAATATTGAAAAGTTAGACGTTCCTGATATTTCAATGAATGAACAACAACACATAGTTGATATTCTCGGAAGTATAGACGAAAAGATAGAAAATAATGAGATTTTAATACAAAAAATCGAAGAAAAGGTTTTGTTGGAATACGATAGGATTAACACATTCGAGCCGCTATCCGAAATAGTTATGTCTGATTGTTTTGATATAACTATTGGCAAAACACCTCCGCGCAAGGAATCTCATTTGTTTACCCAAAATAGCACGGATGTAAAATGGCTATCAATTTCTGATCTCGGTAAATCGTCTGTTTTTTGTTTTGATACAAGCGAACGGATTACGCCTGAAGGAATAAGTAAATATAATGTAAAAGTAGTTCCTAAAAACACTGTTGTATTGAGTTTCAAACTTACTGTTGGCAAAGTTGCTATAACTGGATGCGATATGGCAACTAACGAAGCAATAGCACACTTTAATTCAAGTAATCACTGCTTGTTGGAATACTTGTACTGCTATCTTAAAAGGTATAATTTTGACACTTTGGGAAATACATCATCTATTGCAACTGCTGTAAACTCAAAGACCATAAAAGCAATGCATTTCTTTATTCCAGACGACACAATGCTTGAGAACTTTCACCATAAAACGCTCCCATTGTTTGAAAATATTAGACAATTACTAATTGAAAATCAAAAACTCAATGAATTAAAGCAGCTCTACTTAAAAAAGTTCTTCGGTTGACACCGAGGAACTTTTTAAGTCTATTACCACGTAACAATTTTATCAACGATCTCTTGTTGTTCGTTGGCAGTTTTTCTTAGGTATATGCGAGTGGTTTCAATGCTTTCGTGCCCCATTAAGTCGGCAAGAAAAGCCAAATCATTATATTTTTCAAGGAAATTCTTTGCAAAACGATGTCTAAATGAGTGAGGATAAACAACTTTTGTATCCATTCCATATTCTGCTGCAAAAATTTTTAATTGATGGGCAACGCCTCGAGTCGTGATCTTTTCACCGAAACGATTTAAGAATAAATAACCGCTCTCAAGATTGTTGCTGTCAAGCCATTTTAGTGTTTCCGTTCGCAATGATTTAGGAATATAAATGCGACGGACTTTCCCGCCTTTGCCGTAAATATCTATATATCCCTTGTGGACGTGTTCAATTTTGATTTGAACCAATTCTGATATTCTTGCTCCCGTTGCTGCGAGGTAGCGGACAATAAAATACCAGTTCAATCTTCCGTCTTTTTTCAATTTGTTCTTAAAGAATTTGTAGTCGGCATCGCTGATTACGTTCTCAAGATATGTTTTCTGTTGAACTTTAATCATTTTGAGCTTCAACTTGTCTAATTTGTTGAACTCAAGGTATTTGTTGATAGCCAAAATACGAAGATTCACCGTTTTAGGGGAATAGTTTTCAATCAAAAAGCCTTTGAATGAAAGAAGATTCTTCTTTGTAAACACATTCTCATACATTTTGAGATACTGTTTCAAAGAGTGACAGTAGGACGCAATTGTGTTGTCTGCCAAATTTGTTTGCCGAAGTTGCTTTTCGTAATCGTTTAACATAAAGTTAAACCTCCTATTAAAATATTGCCGTTGGGGGCTAATAATATTTTAACGGAGGCCTGCTTTTATATCTGCTTGTTAGAGGGCTACTCAAAGAACTTTTTAAGGTAAAGTGCCTTTAATTCTCGTAACATGTTATTTTCTTCTTTTAAAGCAACAATTATATCAATTTTATTGTGCATTTCAAATTGCTGCATCTCGCTTTGAGGTATAAGTGGTATTTGGATATTTTTGATGTCAGTTTGAGTAATCAGAGGCTGAGTAGATCCTTTATTTAATGAATTATAGTCCAACTCGTTTAGTGCGCAATAACAGAATGTGTAATACTTAGAGCGTATTATAAGTGCGTTATCCGAAGGGTAAGATTTTCCAAAGATACTTTGAACAACTCCCAAGGTTCCAACCCTGCCTATAACCAAGATTGGTTCATTAAATAAATAATCGTCAGTATATCCCATTATTGAAGAAGCCCCAATAATAGGAATATTAAAGCTACCATCAAGAGCCGCGGATTTATGTAAAGGTCGCTTACCGCTTTCAACACTTGCAATGTAACTTAAGACCGATTTTTGCTCATATTTCATTGCTAAGTTGCGGAATTTTAATCTATACAATTTCAAAACATTTGAAATGATTTTCTCGTTGTTTTCTATCTTTGCATCGATACTTCCGAGAATATCAACCATAGGTTTATAGGCAACTTCTAATAGTTTTTTGCTATAAGTAGTTGTATGATGGTATAATGGATTGAAAAATTTGGTTTTCTATGCTATAATATAAAGGCAAAATATATTTTTGGGGTTTTAGTATGAGCGAGATTAAATTCACAGAATCCAGTCTTGAAGTTGCCATAATAGAACAATTGACTGAATTGGGCTACGACTACGCCATTGATACTGATCAATGGAGTCTATCTCGTTCGCTTGATTCTTTTATAAATGAAGAATTGTTGCTTGATAGACTTACTTCCATCAATCCGGGCGTTAAAACTGATATTTTGGAACAGGCAATCGCTATGCTCAAAAACATTGATAATCCGTCTTTGTTTGAACGTAATCATATTGTTCATAAGTGGTTGACAGACGGCATACAGGTTGAAGACTATCATAGCGATGTAAACCCGCTTATTCGTTTTATTGACTTTGACAATATAAAAAACAATGTATTTCAAGTCGCAAATCAGTTAAAATTTAAGGAGAGCCGTAATCTTCGTATCCCTGATGTTATTCTTTTTGTCAACGGAATTCCCCTTGTCATATTTGAGTTAAAATCCATTGAATACAATGAGGACACCTTTATCGAAAGAGCCTATGAACAATTAGGATGTAATGGCGAGGAGGACGGCTATCGTTTTGATATACCTACACTTTTCAACTACAATGCATTTCTCGTTATCAGCGACGGGGCAAATAATAAGGTGGGAACGCTAACAAGCGATATTACTCGCTACAACGAATGGAAAAGTATTGACGGTGAAGTTGGTTATAAGAAAAACTATGCGTATAAGCTGGACGTTTTGCTTGAAGGATTGCTTAAACCCGAACGCCTTTTAGACGTAATCAAAAACAACCTTTTCTTTATGAACAGCGATAAGGAAAAGCCTGTCAAAATTCTTTCGCAATATCATCAATACTTCGGTGTAAAAAAGGCGTATGATAGCATAAAACATTCGTTAAAACCACAGGGAGATGGTAAAGCGGGTATTGTTTGGCATACACAAGGTAGCGGCAAATCGTTTACTATGGTTATGTTGGCGCATAAACTCATAACCGATCTTGAAATGAAGAACCCGACTATTGTTGTTTTGACAGATAGAAACGATTTGGACAATCAATTATTCGGAACGTTTTCAAATGCAGCTGAGTTTTTAAGAACACGTCCTGTGCAAGTTGAATCGAGAGAAGATTTGCTTGAAAAAATAGGCTCGATAAAAGAAGGCGGTATTATATTTACCACTCTTCAAAAATTTGACAAAAACAATATTATTCCGAATGAGCGAACAAATATCGTTGTTATTTCTGACGAGGCACACCGTTCTCATTATGGCATTGATGAGCAAATTGTTTACAAAAAGAATCACGACGGCACGTTTACGTCAATTTCAAAATACGGTTATGCTAAATATATCAGAGATGCTCTTCCAGAGGCAACCTATATCGGTTTTACGGGAACGCCTGTTGAATCGGGAGATCATTCAACTTCCGCAATATTCGGTAAAACTGTTGATACATACGATATGACCCAATCGGTAGAAGATGGTTCTACTGTAAAGATTTTCTATGAAAGCAGGCTCGCTAAAGTTTGGCTTGATGACGGCAAGTTGAAGGAAATCGATAAATACTACGATGACCTCGCAAATCAGAACGTATCCGATGACGTTATCGAAGAATCTAAGTCGAAATGGTCTTCAATGGAAGTCATTATCGGTGATGACGACAGATTGCATTTGCTTGCAAGCGATATTCTAAAACATTACAACGAAAGAAAAGACGTTCTGAACGGCAAAGCAATGATTGTTTGTATGTCGAGAAAAATCGCCGCTAAATTGTATTATCAGATTATCGGACTTGCACCGGAACTTAAAGAACAAGTTGCGCTTGTTGTTACCGAGAGCAATAAAGATTCCGAAGAAGAACGCAAACTTTTCAAAGATAAAGCCTATCGCGAAAACGCAGCGAAAGAGTTTAAGCGTAAAGATGGAAGCATAAAAATTGCCATTGTCGTTGACATGTGGCTTACAGGCTTTGACGTTACCGACCTTGATGTAATGTATATAGACAAGCCTATGAAAGGCCATAATCTTATGCAGGCTATAGCCCGTGTAAACCGCGTAAACGTAGGAAAAGAAAGCGGATTGATTGTTGACTATATCGGCATTAAAAGGTCACTTGAAGAGGCGTTAAATACTTATACGGCGAGAGATAAAGAATTAAACCTTAGAGATATTCAGGATACTGCCAAATCCATACTTGAGGAAAAGCTCTCTATTCTCGACGAAATGTTTTTCCACGTTGACAAGAAAGGCTTTTTCGGTGGAACAAATTCTGTCAGGCTTAAAGCTATTCAAAACGGTGCGGATTTTGTTCTTTCTACGGACGAGATCAAAAAAGCATACCTACAACTGACAAAGCAACTGAAAGACGCTTATGTTGTTGCAATAGGTATTCTTGACGAAGATTATAAAAGGAAAGTGCTATATTATTTAGCCGTTCGCCACTTTGTTCAAAAACTGCTTAGAGGCGATATCCCGCCGCAAATTTCGCCAGTAGAAATAAATAAACACGTAGAAGAATTACTTGCCGATGCAATCAAAGGTGATGAAGTAGAAATACTGACAAAGGTTGAAGATACCGAGCAAAACCGTGATATTTGGGATTTATTGAGCGAAGAAAAAGTCGAAAAATTAAGGCAATCTCAACCGCCGCACGTTTTCATTAAAATTATGGAACGACTTCTTAAAGAGGCGGTCAGAGAGTATCGCGGATATAACCTTGTCAAAGCGAAAGAATACAGCGAAAGACTTCGTAAACTTTTGGAAGCATACAATACACGAGAAGATGATCTCAAAACAGACATGACAATCGTCGGCTTAATTGCGTTCTCGCAGGAAATGGTTGAAGATGAAGCATACGCCAAGAAAAACAACCTTACGGGGCGTGAACGTGCTTTCTATGACGCATTGGTGGCAAATAAGAGTGCCGTTGAACTTATGTCAGATGATATTTTGCGTGTTATGGCGATGGAACTTAAAGCAATCGTCGAAGAATACGCAACGGTTGATTGGTCAAAGAAAAAGGACACTCGCGCAAAAATGCGTATGCAGATTAAAAGGCTTTTGAAAAAATATAACTACCCGCCTGATTATACTGAAGAAGCAATTTCTCGTGTCGTTGATCAAGCCGAGTTTATGATGTAAGGAGGAAATAATGGAATTAGGTAGATTAGAAGAAATTGATGTTAGAAAAGTTTGGGCGCACGAGCAATACGATTTCTCAAGATGGCTTTCTTCCGAAGAAAATATTAAGTTACTCGGAGATACACTAAATCTCTCTTTAACCGATATTGAAACAGAAAAGTTTGTGGGTTCATATCGTTGCGATATAATCTGTAAAGATGAGTTGACCGGAAAAACAGTTTTAATTGAAAATCAATTAGAGCCGACAAATCACGATCATTTAGGGAAAATCATTACATACGCTTCGGGACTTGATGCGTCGGTCGTTGTTTGGATAGTCGCATCAGTAAGAGATGAACATGCAAGCGCAATCGAATGGTTAAATAAAAATACGACAGATGATTTATCGTTTTTTCTTGTAGAAGTACACGCATATAAAATCGGTAATTCTATGCCGGCTCCGATGTTTAAGATTATAGAACAGCCTAACGATTTCTCAAAACAGGCAAAAACTATGGCAAAAGCCCCTGAGATCAATGAATCGCAGGCAAAACGATTGGAGTTTTGGAATCAGTTTAACGACTATATTGATAAAATAGGCAAACCTATAAACAAACACAAAGCAACTATGGATCATTGGTATACGGTAGCTATCGGTTCTTCTCAATGTCATATATCTATCGACCTTGTTAATAGAGAACACAAAATTCGTGTTGGCATATGGATTCCTGACGACAAGCTGCTTTATGATAAGTTTTATGCTAATAAAGAATTGATTGAGCAAGTTGCGGGCATCCGTTTTACATGGGATCGCCTTGATAACAAAAAAGCATCTTTAGTTTGTACTTATATCAAGGGATTGGATTTTAATAATCAAACAAATTACCCTGATCTAATGCAAGAAGCTATAGACAAAGTTTTGCTTTTCAAACGAGTTTTTACTCCGTACCTTTAATTAAAAATTGCGTACCACAAACTGAAGCACGATATAAGGAAAATGCAAATGATAACTGATAAATTTGTCAAAGGATATGCAGTATTAAAAAGTGAATGGCTAAATAGGGATATATTAGATGAATATATTCCTTTTGTTGCGACTATAATTATAGAAAATAAAATTGAAGAAGTTGACGAGATCGTTTTAACAAAAAAACTAAACGAGAAATATAATAATGTATTTCAAGAAAATTTTGTCAGACAAATTTTGAGTCAAGCTGTTAAGAAGGGAGTCATCATAAATAATCGCGGTAAATATATAGTAGCTAAAAATGAAATCAAAGAATATGCGATTCAAATGGAAAGCTTTGATTTTGACTTTGATTTGCTAATCAGAGATTTCATCGAATATGCGAATGCTAATCGTTATTTTCCGTCCGAAAGCGAGGTAAGACGGTTAGTATTTGATTTTGTTGATAAATATGATGATCGTGTTTTGTATAATAATATTGATGATATATTAATCGGTGACAGTGTGTTTTTGTATCACTGGTGCAATTACATTCTTGGATTGCAGGATAGAAACAAAAGATTAAGTGAGTTTTTTACAGGTATTTGCTTTGGTAACCTAGTAAAGAATGCTTTATTTTATGCAAGTGATACAAAATCATACTTTTCGAGTTTGACTATTTATTTGGATACACCAATGATCTTTGCCGTAATGGGTATGGATACGCCAGAGAGGGAAGTGTCTTATAAAACATTGCTAACAAAAGCAGCTCAAATAGGTATGCGTATTTGTGTTTTTGACCAAAACTTCGAAGAGGCAAAAGGCATAATGGAAAGAGCTTCTCGATGGGCGTTAAGTATCCAGTATGAGCAGACAAAAGCAAATAAAGTAGCTCAGTTTTTTTATGAGTCAGGAATGGATGCCGATGAAATATCTGAATATATTCACGATTTTGAGCACCAACTTAACAATAAGGGGATTATAAAAGAAAATACGGACTACCTATCTGAAGAAAATGCCTTTCAGTTGGATGAACAAAAGTTATTTGACGAAATAAAAACGGAGTATGGTAGAAGAGCGTTAAAATACAGTTCAGAAGCTGAATATGATAATTCAATACAGACTGATGTTCGTTCGCTTGCAATGATACAAAGAAAGCGTGCAGGCCTGTATTCGACAGACTTAAATTCTGCTCGTTGTGTTTTTATTACTACAAATGGAGTGGTCGCTAAAGTAAGCAAAGATTATACTTTGGCAAATGAGTTAACGAAAGATAAGATTCCGACCGCAATGACAGCGGATATATTTGGTACTTTATTATGGTTGAGGTATCCAGATAAAAATGAATATACCGGTCAAAAGTTGATTGCTGATTGCAAAGCATTGCTCAAAGCCTCGCCACAGATGATTGCAAGATTTAATATTGAATTGGATAAAGCATATCAACGGAAGAATTCTGATTTAACTGAGGAAAAATTTCTTTTTTTAAGATCTCATCCAGTTGTTCAAAAATTCTTATTAGATGCAACGAGTGGAGATTATTCACAGTTTGATACTAATACTTGGCGAGCAGTGTATGATAGGATAGTTGCTTCTGCACAATTTGATGGGGAAAAGAAATATACTGAAGAAAAGTCCAAACACGATAAAACAAAAGAAGAGCTGCAACAAGCAAGAGATACGATAGAGTCAAAATCAGAGAATGAAAAGAAACTTTCAGATACTATTGATAGACAGCAAAATAAATTTGCTTCCATTATTGCGACTATCTGCGCCGCTGTGATATACGCTATTCCCTACTTAACTCTGTCTCTTATTATTATTTTTGTTCAAAGCGCGTTTGCGAATTGGACGCTTAAGGGAATTGGGCTAATATCTTTAACTGTTGTGATCGGGGTATTGTTGCCGATATTTTTTAAGAAGCTTAAGGAAAAACTTAAAGTCAGAATAATTAAACGGATTAAAAGTGAGGAAATTGACTGAATAAACAAAATTATTTATTCCATTGTCGTTTGTGTTTAACGATGAAAGTTTTCGTTTGTCTGTTTAACAAGAAGTTTGATTTCGGTCAAGCTTCTTTTTTGTGGAAAAATACGAGGTTTGTACATTAGTTTTCTAATATAAATAACGGGCAGATCAAAACCATCGAGTTTGTCAAATATGAATTTTTTCAAAAACACCCCCACAAACGGCTTAAAACTTTCCAATAATAGTGAAGGGGTATAAAAAAATTTTCAAAAACACCCCCACAAAATGGTTTGTAAATGTCCATATATAGTGAAGAGCGTTTGGAAAATTTTTTGTAAAATACCCCGTCAAAACGGTTTACAAATGTCCATTTATAGTAGAGGGATATTCCCTTTTACATATAAAGGGATAACTACAAAAATCAAACGAACAGCCTTTATGAAGGCAAGGTTTTAGGAAAAATTTCGGAAGAGCGGTTCATCTTGATGACTGAAGCATACGAACAAGAACAAAATACCATAAAAGAAACAATAGCAAACAGTAAGTGCGACATAGAACGCTATGACGAGATAAACGATAATATAAATAATTTCGTTTCAATCGTTGTCAAAGCGGGAAGAATAAGGAAACTTACTCCGGAAATAGTAAGGTTGTTAATATACAAAATTTATTGTTTCTGAAAAGGTAAAAACTGAAAGCGGATACAAAAGAACAGTAACAATATTTCTAACCCACGTAGGCGAAATAGAGTTACCGTAAAAGACAAGAAAACAGGCGTAAGTTTTTCGCCTACGCCTGTTTCCCTAATTGTGACACCCGAAACGGTGTGTTTTTTAGTGGAGCTGCTGACGACAAGGAAAGGCGGGGAGATTGCTTGCAAGAAGAGACGCCGTCCGCAGGCGACGAGCGCTCCGCACGGCTGTAAGCCGTGCATTTCATTTCATTGCAAAATGAAATAAAAAATCCGTGAACGAAATTCGTTCACGGATTGTGGAGCTGCTGACCAGACTTGAACTGGTGACCTCATCCTTACCAAGGATGTGCTCTACCGCCTGAGCCACAGCAGCGTTTTTATCAATGCTCAATTATTATATTGAATAAGGCGAAATATGTCAAACGAAATGAGCAACAAAACAAAAAGTCGAAAAAATAATTTATTGCGGCGGTTATAATAAATTTTTAATGAAAGCCGTACGATGGAAACATTTTGTCATGAATGATAAAACTGTCGCATAACGTGGATGAAAACCGCAAAAATTTTTTTTGAATCGCAAAATTTTATGGTTGAAAACGACCTAATCTGTTTTACATAAATCAACATATTATATATAATATAGAAAGTAACTTATTATAATGGAGAGAATCGGGCAAATTTTGTCCAACCGAAATTGAAATGAATTGGCTTGACATATTTTATGCGTTTTTGTCCCTGCTTGGCGGTATCGGCGTCTTTCTTTACGGAATGAAGCTGATGGGCGACAGCCTTGAAATGGTTGCCGGTAACGAAATCAAGCGAATGTTTGCCAAAATATCGAATAAGAAGCTTATCGGAGTGGGCATAGGAACGGTGACGACGGCGGTCGTACAAAGTTCCGCGGCGGTCACGGTTATGGCGATAGGTTTCGTCAACAGCGGACTGATGACACTGACGCAAGCCGCCTCGATTGTTTTCGGTGCGAATATCGGAACGACGTCGACCGCGCTTATCGTTGCGCTTGGCGCGGGCGGGTTTGCAAACGTCAACCTTACGGTAATTTTTGCGGCTCTTGCGGGCGTCGGCGCATTGATAATAATGCTGACCAAAAAGGACAAGGTCAAGAAAATCGGCGGCATTATCACGGGGCTTGGTATGATATTCGTCGGGCTTTCGGTCATGACAAGCTCTATGGATATTTTCGCGAAGTCGGACAAAATCAGCGCGTTCCTTACAAAGGTTTCAAACCCTGCGTTGCTGTTATTGTTCGGTATTTTGTTCACCGCGCTTATCCAGTCGTCGTCGGCGGTCAGCGGTATCGTCGTTACGATGTCGGTTGCAGGGCTGTTGTCGTTTGAGCAAGGGCTGTACATAATTTTGGGAAGCAATATCGGAACGTGTATTACGTCGCTTATCGCGTCGGTCGGCACAAGTACGAACGCGCGTCGCACCGCCGTAATCCACCTTATGTTTAACGTGATCGGCGTGACGATATTCGGACTTGTGAGCATTTCCGGCGTGTTTACGAAGATGTTTATGCCGATTAAAAGTCCCGCGATGAGAATTGCGCTTTTGCACACTTTCTTCAACGTAACCACCACCATAGTACTGTTGCCGTTTATGAACCTGCTTGTGAAGTTCGTTTCAAAAATCGTTCCCGAGAGAAAAACGGACGACAAAAACGACGAGCCGCACCTGTACTTTTTGGAAGAACGCTTGTTGAGAACGCCCCCGGTTGCGGTCGCGCAGCTTAAAAACGAAATCGAAAATATGGCGGAAATCGCAAAATCAAACTTCGACAAATGTATGGACGCGGTTATGGTCGGCAAAGTGTCCGACGTCATCGACGAAATCGCCAAAAACGAAAAATGTCTGAACTTCCTTAACCGCGAAATCACGAAATATCTTGTGAAATTGTCGCAGGTCGACCTTTCGGAAGACGACAAAATCTTAATCAGTACGTCGTATCACACCGTAAGCGATATCGAGCGTATCGGCGACTACGCCGAAAATATCTCGGAATACGCCGAAAAGATGGAGGCGGACAAACTCACCTTCTCGCCGAAGGCAATTTCCGAAATTCAGACGCTTAAAGCGACGATTACAAACCTTTACGACGAGGTAATGAAGACGTATAAGGAAGTCACTCTTGATTATATCGACAAGGTGAACGAGTACGAGGAAAGCGTCGACAGACAAAAAGAAGAAATGGGCGAACACCATATCGAGCGTATGAACAAGGGCGAATGTACGCCCGAAGTCGGCGCGATTTATCTGAGTCTTTCGTCCAATGCGGAGCGTGTCGCCGACCATATGACCAACATCGCGTACGCGGTGAGAAGCTACGCCAAAAAGAAAAAGAAGGACTAAACGAAAAGTAAATTTTGAAAAAAGCAAATAAAAAACTGCAACGGGCGTTGCAGTTTTTGTTTATCTGTTGGCATAACGTATACGCCGTGAGCGTAACGCAGTATTAGTCAAAAACACGGCGTAAAACCTAAGTTCGTATTATTATCTGTTGGCATTATCCGTAAAGTTTTCCGATTGCCCATACGACAAGACGTTTCGGCAAGATTTTTGAAAGTCCCACAAGCAGTTTATACGACGCGCCGCCCACGACGTACACGGGCGGATTTTTCGATTTTGCGATTTTCAGGGCGATTTTCGCGATGACCGACGGCGACATTCCGTTTTGTTCGTCGCGCTCCATCTTTTCAACCGATTTGTCGATTCTTTCGCCGTAATAAACGCTGTTGCTTTTGTTCTTTTCGCGGCGGGCGGTGAATTCCGTCTTGACGTCGCCGGGAAGGATTGTCGAAACTTTTATGTTGAACGGTTTAAGTTCGATACGAAGCGCCTCGGAAAGCGACGACACCGCCGATTTCGTGCAGGAATAAAACGACTGGAAGGGCAGCGACAAAGGCGCGCCCGCGCTGGACATATTGATTATCGTGCCGCCGCCGTTTTCGCGCATAACGGGGATAACCGCCTGCGTCGCGAACAGCGTGCCGAAGTAATTGACGTCAAAAATCTTTCGCACCGCGCTTTCGTCGGTATCTTCGACCGCGCCCGAAATGCCGAATCCCGCGTTGTTGACAAGGACGTCGATACGCCCCGCGCGTTTTACGACTTCGCCGATCGAGGCAAACACGTTTTCACGGTCGGACACGTCGGTTTTTATGCTTTCGATGCCTTCTGCCGGCGTTCTGGACAAATTGAATACGCGGTATCCGTTTTCCGAGAATTTTTTTGCAATGGCATTCCCGATTCCTTGGGATGCGCCCGTAATAACTGCAACTTTCATAATCCACCTCTGAACGATTATACAATAATGTTTGAATATTTGCAAATCGTTTTCAAAACCCTTGACAGTATTTTCATTTGATTGTAAGATTTAGGTATCACATTTAATTGCTAGGGGTGGCGCGTCGCGCCTGAGATTACACCCTCTGAACTTGATTGAGTTAGAACTCACGAAAGGAAGCCAGTCCACTCGTTCTCAAAGTAATCGCTTTGGGATTTTTTATTCTAACGAGAAAAGTTCCTCCCGGCAAAGGAGCGAATATGAAATTCACATCAATTCTGAAAGAGCCGTTCAACACTCTCGACACCGTGTCGAAACTCAGTGTTACGGCTTTTTACTTTGCAATCGTGCTTGTCGCGCTTGTTGTAATCGCCGCAATCTTTTTGAAGAAAGCGAAGCCCGAAAAACTTCAACCGTTTATGAAGAGCGTGAAGTATTTCGTTTTCGGCGTAGCGACGACTTTCGTAGTTACGATGCTTACCTTAAAAATCAGCGACGACGTTCAGGGCGGAAGCTTTGTAAAAGAAGTTTTCTGGCCGATAATGAGCATTGTTATCGTGGCGTTCGCGCTGGTCGCGGCGGGCTACGTAATAAACACGGTAAAACCCGAGTTTATGCGTAAGTTTAAGTTTATCGCGCTGTTTTTGATTTTAATCCCCGTGATTGTAAGTATTGCGTTTTTGGCGGTGCACTTCAAAAAGGTCGGCGGAGATTACGAAGGCGTGTCGCAGGCAGGGCTTTATATCAGCGCAATCGTGCTTGTTCTTATCCTTGTCGTCGCCGCAACCGTTTTCTCGAAACGCAACGGTCCGTTCACCACGCGTGAGATGGCTTATGCCGCAATTTCCGTCGCGCTTTCTTTCGCGCTTTCTTACGTAAAGTTTTTTGCGTTGCCGCAGGGCGGCTCGGTAACCCTTGCGTCAATGCTTCCTCTTATGCTGTTTTCGTATATGTTCGGCATAAGAAAAGGTATTATCGTCGGTGCGATTTACGGCGTGTTGCAGGCAATACAGGATCCGTGGATTATCCACCCCGCGCAGTTCTTCCTGGATTACCCGATCGCTTTTGCAATGACGGGACTTGCGGGAATTTTCAAGGAACTCAACATCATCAAAAAGCCCGCTGCCGCATTTACGGTCGGCGCAATTCTTGCGGGTACGCTGAGATATTTCTCGCACGTGTTCTCGGGCATTTTCGCATTCGCGTCTTACGCTCCCTCGGGATATTCTGCGGCAGCGTGGGGTTTCTTGTACAACACGTTCACGTTCGCAGACGTCGCAATCGTTATCGTCGTTGCGCTGTTGCTGTTCAGCAGTAAGAGTTTCGTGCGCCTTGTAAACGAAAAATCGACGGAAGAATCCGCCGACGAAATCGAAAGTGGCGATGCGTCCGACGAAAACGCGGACGGCAAAGCCGCTTAATAATATTTAATCATAAGCAAAATTCCGCTTTCGACGGTGAACGAGATTTCGTTTGCCGTCGCAACGTTGGAAAGTCCGCGGTTTGTGCCTGCGGAAAGAAGAAGGTTTTCAAGCGGATAATAAAGCCCGCGACTGTTTGTGACCAGTGCGTCCCCGAAAAACGGAAACAGCGAAATTTTCTGGCATTCAAAAGCCGTGTCGGAAACCTTTCCTTCAAGAAGTTTAATATCGAATCCGACGCCCGAAATACGGGCGTCGATTTTTATGTCCTTTGCATATTTCAGTAGGCCGATATTGCCGAGAATCTGACCTATGTCGCCGCCTGTTGCGCCGTAAATGGTAACGGCGTCGTAACCCGCGCTTTTTGCGTAAAGAAGGGCAAGCTGCCCGTCGGTCTCGTCCTTTTCCTTCGGGAAGACGACGTAGTTCAAACCGTCCTTGCGGTTTTCAAGGCTGTCCAGGTCGCCCACGACCGCAACGGGGGTAACGTGAATACGGCTTAATCCGTTATCGGCGCAAATAACGTCGGACTCTGTAATTTCCCCGATTTCGTCGGGAGTGTTCAGTATTATCGCTGCTGTTTTCATAAATATAAGGATATATCCAAAAAAGGCGGTTGTCAAGCGTAAAATTTTTAAAAGAAGTCAAAATGACAGTCAATATGACAGCAAAGTAATTTTTTTCGTAAAGTCAATAAATTGACTTTTCGTCGCTTATCCCGTACAATGAATATATTACGAAAATTATGAGGGTTTATGGAAAATTTTGATTTGACTGTACTCGGCGGCGGTCCTGCCGGATACAACGCCGCGGCATACGCCGCGTCAAAAGGATTGTCCGTCGTATTGTTTGAGAAAAACGAACTCGGCGGGGTTTGCCTGAACGAAGGCTGCGTTCCCAGCAAAACATTATTGAACAGCGCGAAAGTACTGAATTATTTTAAGCACGGCGAAAATTACGGCGTGAAGTTTTCGGGCGACGGCGAAGTATCGCAAGAAGCCGTCGTCGACAGAAAAAACAAGGTCGTGAAACGTCTTGTAACGGGTGTGCGCGCGAAATTGAAGGGCGCGGGAGTTACCGTCGTAAAGTCGGAGGCGAAAATACTTTGCCGCGACGAGAACGGCGTCGTCGTACAATCCGAAAACGTCGGATATAATTCAAAATTTTTACTTATCGCAACGGGAAGCAGCGCGTTTATCCCGAAAATCCCGGGCGTCGACAAAGCGATTGAAAGCGGGCTTGCGATAACCAACCGCGAGGCGCTGAACCTTGTCGAAATCCCGAAAACCCTGCTTATTATGGGCGGCGGCGTAATCGGACTTGAAATGGCGGATTATTATTCGTCGGTCGGGAGCGACGTCGTCGTTGTCGAAATGCTCGGGAAGATCGCGGGCGCAACCGACGAAAAAGTAAGCGCGGTTTTGCAAAAAGCGCTTGAAAAGAAAGGCGTAAAATTCCGTCTTTCTTCAAAGGTCAAAGAGATTACCGAAAACGGCGCGGTCGTCGAGACCGAAAACGGCGAAGAAGAAATACTTGCCGACAAAATTTTGTTGTCGGTCGGTCGTCGCGCAAACGTAACTGGATTCGGGCTTGAAAACATCGGCGTTGAAACCGAGCGCGGCGCAATCGTTACCAACAGCCGTCTTAAAACCAACGTCGAAAACGTCTATGCCGCGGGCGACGTCAACGGAAAGTCGATGCTTGCACACACGGCGTACAGAGAAGGCGAAGTCGCCGTAAACAATATGCTTAACGTTCCCGACGAAATGAATTACGACTCCATACCGTCGGTTATATACACGACTCCCGAAGTCGCTTCGGCGGGATACACGCTTTCGACGGCGATCGAAAAGGGAATAAACGCCGACGAGGTGCAGCTGTCCTTAATGTATTCGGGCAGATATATCGCGGAAAACACCGACTATACCGGTATTCTGAAACTTGTTTACGACAAAGATAACAACGTGCTTATCGGAGCGAACGTCGTCGGAAATTATGCGTCCGAGTATATCGTGGCAGTGTCGAATCTTATTGATATGAAGGTGGATATCGACCGCGCGAAAAAACTCGTTTTCCCGCATCCGACCGTTTGCGAAGTAGTGCGCGAAGGTTTGTTTGAAATTAAATAATACCGCAAAATAACTTGTTTATATGGCAAAAACGTACGATAAAGTAAGATATATTGAAACAAGCGGGTTTAATCCGCATTACAATCTTGCTCTCGAGAGCGCGCTTATGGACGCGGCGAAAGACGGCGAACTTATCGTATATCTTTGGCGCAACGACAACACGGTCGTCATCGGAAGACACCAGAACGCATACCTTGACGTGAATATTAAAAAACTCCACGACGCAGGCGGTTTCCTTGCACGGCGTCCGACGGGCGGCGGCGCGGTTTTTCACGACAAAGGTAATCTCAATTTCTCGTTCATAACAAGTCTTTCGGATTACGACGTGAACGAGAACAACGATATTATTATCCGCGCGGTGAAAAAACTCGGGCTTTTTGCGGAAGTCAACGGACGAAACGACATTGTCATCGACGGGCGAAAGTTTTCGGGCAACGCATATCTCAAAACACAGACGGCGGCGTTGCATCACGGCACGATTTTAATATCCGCCGACACGTCGAAAATGAGCGACTTTCTGAACGTGAAACCCGACAAGCTGGAAGGCAAGGGCGTTGCGAGCGTGAAGTCGCGCGTTGTAAACCTTCACGACCTTGACGAAAGTATCGACGTCGAAGCCGTAAAGCAGGCGATAAAAGACGTTTTAACCGAGAAATACGGGCGGCTGACGGAGAATTCCGCCGTGGACGAAGAGAAAATCGACGAATTTTACAAAAAATATTCCGACGATTTATGGCTGTACGGAAAGGACGTGAAACTTCAAAGTCATAAGTACAAAAGGTTTTCCTGGGGATACGCCGACGTGAGTTTCACGTTGTCGGGCGGCGTAATCAAGGACATAAAAGTGTTTTCGGACAGCATTTTCCCCGACGATATCGACGCGGCCATTCGCGCACTCAAAGGGCTGAACGTCCTGAAAGAAAACACGGGATTAAATCAGGTTGCAAGCGACGTGCTGTCGCTTATTAACGAATAAAAAGGGATAACGGACAAAACTGTCCGAAAAAAGGAGAATTGTTATGAAAGTATCAAAAGAGATACGGAAAAACGCCGTCGATTACAGCATGAACGCAATCACGGACATCTGCACCAACATCGGCCCGCGCGAATCGGGCATGCCGAAAGAACGAGAAGCCCAGGAATGGATCAAAAACCAGATCGACACCAACGGCTGGGCGGACGAAAGCGCAATCGAAGATTTCAAAGTGTCGCGACACGCGCTTGTCGGGTTCACGAAAATCATCGGCGTATTTTTGATTATCGGCGCGCTTTTGCAGTTGCTGACGCTTGTCGGCAATTCCGCGCTGACGCTTGCGGTAAGGATAATTTCGCTGGTACTTGCGGTTTTGTCCATTGTCATCGTCGTGCTGGAATTCTTGTTCTACGTGCCGTTCATCGACAAATTTTTGCCGGAAACGACGTCGTGCAACGTATATGCGAAGTATAAACCGACGGGAGACGTAAAACGCCGTATCATCATCAACGGCCACACCGACAGCGCGTACGAATGGACGCTTATGAAGATAAGACAGGAAGTTATGGTCGGCGTACTTGCAGTCGATTTGCTGTGCGCGCTCGCGTCGATCGTCATTTTTTCAATCAATATCGCAAAAGGCGTTACTCCGCTTTGGAGTGTGATTTTCGCCGCATGCACCGTCGTTGCGTACATCGGACTTTTCTTCGTTTGCAACTTTAAGGTGCTGTCCCCCGGCGCAAACGACAACCTTACGGGCGTATTCGTCGCAGTGTCCGCGCTCAAATGTCTGAAAGAAAGCGGAATCAGATATGAAAACACCGAAGTCTGTGCATTGCTTACGGGCAGTGAAGAAGCCGGGCTTCGCGGCGCAACCGCATTCACGAAACGCCATAAAGGCGAAAACAAGGACGTCGAAACTTACATCGTCGCTTTCGACACGATGCGCGACTATGACTATATGACGATTTATCACCGCGACATGACGGGTATGGTGAAAAACAGCCCCGAAGTCGTTGCGCTTCTGGACGAAGCGTGCAACGATCCCGACGTAAATCACCCGTTGCCTCACGGCGTAGTGCCTTTCGGCGCGTCCGACGCGGCGGCGTTTTCAAGGGGCGGATTCAAGGCGGCGGCGGTTGCCGGACAAAATCCGAAATATGCGCCGTATTATCACAATCGTCGCGACACGCCCGACCAGATGATACCCGAAACGTTTGCGCTGGGACTTGACATCGCGCTTGCCGCAATCGAGGCTTTCGACCGCGATCAAAAGTAAATTCCGCCGTTAAAAGATAGTTTGGGGAAGTCCGCAAAGGGTTTCCTCTTTTACAAGACTTACCGTAAAAACGTAGGGCAGGTTGTATAAAGACATGAAAAATATTATCGAAATCAAAAACCTTGACAAATCGTTTCAGGACGTGCACGCCGTCGACGACTTGTCGCTTGTCGTGAAGGAAGGGGAGTTGTTTGCGTTTCTCGGCGTGAACGGCGCGGGAAAATCAACGACGATATCCATAATGTGCGGCACCCTTTCAAAAGACGGCGGCGAGGTGATAATCGACGGTATGAACGTCGATAACGATATGAAAAGCATCACGAAAGAAATCGGCGTCGTATATCAGACGTCCGCGCTTGACGCGAAACTTTCGGTCAAAGACAACCTTACGTCCCGCGCGAGTTTATACGGTATCACGGGGAAAGCGGCAAAAGAAAGAATCGCCGCGCTTTCCGAAATGCTGGACTTCAAAGAGCTGTTGCCGAGAACGTTTGAAAAACTTTCGGGCGGACAGAAAAGAAGAGTCGACGTGGCGCGCGCACTTATTCACAATCCGAAAATCTTAATTCTGGACGAACCGACGACGGGGCTCGACCCCGAAGCGCGCAAACTCCTTTGGAACGTCGTAACAAACCTTCGTAAAAGTCGGAATATGACGGTGTTTCTCACGACGCATTATATGGAAGAGGCGGCGGACGCCGACTACGTCGTGATACTCGACAAAGGGAAAATCGCGGCGGAAGGAACGCCGCTTTCGCTCAAAAACGAATACACCGGCGACTTCGTTACGATTTATAACGCCGAAGAAGAAAAAGTCAAGGCTTTGGGGCTTCCGTACGAAAAAATCAGGGACGCGTTCAGAGTGTCCGTGAAAGACACGGCAGAAGCACGGGATTTAATTATGAAAAACCCCGCGCTGTTCACCGATTTTGAAATAACAAAGGGCAAAATGGACGACGTGTTTTTGTCCGTCACGGGCAAAAAGCCCGAAGGAGGCGCATTATGAAGACTTTTCTTGCGTTGACGAAACGAAATATAAAGGTGTTTTTTAAGGACAAGGGAATGTTTTTCACGTCGCTTATCACGCCCGTGATACTTCTTGTCTTGTACGTCACGTTTCTGGCAAAGGTTTACAGGAACACGTTTGTTGCGGCGTTGCCGGACGGCGTTTCCGTCCCCGAAAAATTGATAAGCGGAATGGTTGCGGGGGAACTCGTATCGTCGCTTCTTGCGGTGTGTTGCGTGACGGTTGCGTTTTGCAGCAATACGCTTATGGTAAACGACCGCATTACCGGGGCGAGAAAAGACTTGCTTGTGTCGCCCGCAAAGCGTTCAACAATCGCGGCGTCGTACTTTTCGGGAACCTTTTTCACGACGCTTATCGTAACGTACGCGGCGACTGCCGCCGGGCTTATTTACGTTGCGGCGAGCGGCTGGTATATGAGTTTTCGTGACGTCGTTTTGATTATCGTCGACGTGTTCCTGCTGACGGCTTTCGGCACGGCGTTGTCAAGCGTCGTGAATGCGCTTTTAAGGACACAGGGGCAGGCTGCGGGCATCAGTACGATAGTATCGGCGGGCTACGGTTTTATTTGCGGCGCGTATATGCCGATATCGAGTTTCGGGAAAGGTCTGCAAAACTTTATTATGCTGCTTCCCGGCACATACGGCACTTCATTTTTAAAAAATCATTCGTTAAACGGCGTTTACGGTGAAATGGCAAAGCAAGGCTTCCCGAAAGAAGTAATAAACGGAGTTAAGGACGGCGTTGATTGCAACTTATATTTCTTTGGCGACAAAGTAAGCGTCGGCGCAATGTACGGCGTACTTATCGGCGCGGTCGTCGTGTTGTCGGCAGTGTACGTACTGATTTGTTATATCGACGGGAAAAACAAAAATCCTTTTGAAAAAGTAAAGAGAAAAGGCTTGCCGAAAAAAGGAAAATAGGTATTAAACAAATACTATAATTATTATAAAATTATCACTATAAAAGGTTGCAAACGATTTTTGTAAAAAAAAGTGTAACTTCCTACGGAATTTTAGTTAAAAATTATTGACAATTTTTTTTCTTTGTTGTATATATGTAGCATACTACATTTTACGACGGAGTTTTCATGGATAAAAGACAATACACCGGCTTTCTTATCAAGCAAATCAGTGAGAAAACCGACAAAAAAATAATCAGGACGTTCAAGAAGTACGGCGTGACCTGTTCGCAACACAGACTGTTGGTGTTTTTGGACAAGTCGGGCGGGAAATCGACGCAAAAAGACGTCGAAACGTATCTGGAAGTTTCGCACCCGACAGTCGTCGGGCTTCTTTCCGGACTTGAAAGCAGGGGACTTGTTTCCTGCGTGTTCGACAGCGACGACAAGCGTATGAAAAGCGTATATCTTACCGACGAGGGCAGCGCGCTTCTGAAATCGTCGTGCAGGGACGCTATCGACGTCGGGAAAGAATTCTGGAAAGATATTTCGGACGAAGAAATCGAAACGCTTATCGCGATCCTTGAAAAACTGAAAGGAAATCTCAACAACGATTAAAATTTTTAGGAGCATAGATGGACACAATAAAAGTATTGAAAAAGAGTATAAGGGATTATAAACTTCCCTCGATTCTCACGCCGATTTTCATCATCGGCGAGGTCGTGCTGGAAACGCTTATTCCCACGGTAATGGCGGTGCTTATCGACGAAATCAGCAAGTCGATATCCATGGACCCCATTATCAAATACGGACTGATACTGCTTGCAATGGCGCTTGCGTCGCTTGTTTGCGGTTTTATCGCGGGCAAGTTTGCGGCGACGGCGTCGTGCGGATACGCAAGGAATCTGCGCCACGATATGTATTATAAGATTCAGGACTTCTCGTTTGCGGAAATCGACAGGTTTTCGACGTCGAGCCTTGTCACAAGGCTTACGACCGACGTTACGAACGTTCAGAACGCATATCAGATGATTATCCGCATTGCGATAAGAACGCCGCTGATGCTGATTTTCGCATTCGTTTTCAGCTTCCGTATAAATTGGAGAATCGCTCTTGTTTTCCTTGCGGCGATGCCCGTGCTTATGCTTGCTCTTGCGCTTATGATGAAGTTCGTAATGCCGTTTTTCAGAAAGATTTTCAGAAAATACGACGATATGAACGAGTCGGTGCAGGAAAACGTGCAGGCGATCCGCGTCGTGAAATCTTTCGTCAGGGAAGACTATGAAAAAGGAAAGTTTGAAAAGGTATCGTCCGAGGTCAGAAACGACTTCACAAAGGCGGAGCGTATCATGGCGCTTGCCTGGCCTATAATGATGCTGTGCATTTTTACGGTCATCGCGGTCATTATGTTTTTGGGTTCCAAGACGATAATCACGTCGCACGGAGAGAAACTCACGGTCGGCAATTTGTCTGCGCTTATCAACTACGCGATAATGGCGTTGATGTCGATGATGATGCTTTCGACGGTGATCGTCATGCTGACGATGTCGATTGAAAGCGCAAACCGTATCAAAGAGGTTCTTGTGACGGAATCGTCGCTTAAAAGCCCCGAAAACGGCATTACAACTGTTGAAAACGGCGATATAACCTTTGAAAACGTTTCGTTCAAATACAGCGAAAAGGCTGAAAAATACGCGCTTGAAAACATAAATCTTTCAATCAAATCAGGCGAAACGGTGGGTATTCTCGGCGGCACGGGTTCCAGCAAAAGCAGCCTTGTGCAACTTATCCCGCGCTTGTACGACGTGAGCGAAGGCAGGCTTCTTGTCGGCGACAAAGACGTCAGGGATTACGACCTGGTCGCGCTTCGCGATTCGGTATCCATGGTGCTGCAAAAGAACGTGTTGTTTTCCGGCACGATAAAAGAAAACATCCGCTGGGGTAACGACGCAGCGTCGGACGAAGAAATCAAACGCGTATGTCGTCTTGCCTGCGCCGACGAATTTATCGAGTCGTTCCCCGACGGCTACGACACGCATATCGAGCAGGGCGGCACGAACGTTTCGGGCGGACAGAAACAAAGACTTTGTATCGCGCGCGCACTCATTAAAAAACCGAAAATCCTTATTCTTGACGACAGTACGTCGGCAGTCGATACAAAGACCGACGCGCTTATCAGGAAAGCGTTCAGGGAAGAAATCCCCGACACGACCAAAATCATCATCGCTCAGCGCGTGGCATCCGTTGAGGACGCAGACAAAATCATCGTGATGGAAGGCGGACGTATCGCCGCAATCGGCACGCACGAGGAGCTTATGCAAACGAGTGAAGAATACAGGAGCGTTTACGAGTCGCAAACCCGCCACTCCGACAACGAAGAAGGAGGCGACGCGCAATGAAAAAGGCTTCCGCAATGAAAAATCAACGCAATATGCAATCCGCCAAAAAGGGTACGTTTGCCCGTCTTTTGAAATACCTTTTCAAATATTACGGCTGGCAGATTATCATAATGTGCATCACCCTTCTGATGGTGTCGGCAGGCATGCTTGTCGGCAACGTCTATATGCAGAAACTCATCGACGACGTCATCACGCCCGCGCTTTCGCAAAATATGCCGTGGAGCGAGGCTTCCGTCCTGCTTGTCAGAATGGGCGCGACGATGGTTTTGTTTTTCGTATTGGGCGTTATCGGCTCTGTCGTAAACAACCAGCTTAACGCAATCATTACGCAGGGAACGTTGTATCATTTCAGAAAAGATATGTTCAACAATATGGAATCCCTGCCCATTAAATATTTCGATACGCACAAGCACGGTACGATAATGAGTACCTATACCAACGATACCGACGCCGTGCGCCAGCTTATCGGCAACAGTCTGCCCGTATTGTTCCAGTCGGCGTTCACGCTGGTCGCGGTGTTCATCGTAATGCTGACGTACAGCGTATATCTGACGCTTATCGTCGTTGCGGTGATACTGCTTATGCTTTTCGTCGTCGTGAAAATCGGCGGAGCAAGCGGCAAATATATGGTTGCGCAACAGGTCGCCGTCGCCGACGAAGAAGGCTATATCGAAGAAATGATAAACGGTCAGAAAGTCGTGAAAGTGTTCAACCACGAAGACGCCGCAAAACAAGGCTTTGACAAACTCAACGATAAACTCAACGACGACAGCAGAAAGGCGCATACTTACGGCAATATCCTTATGCCGATTCTCGGCAACATGGGCAATCTCCTGTACGTATTGCTGGCGTTCATCGGCGGACTTCTGGTCATTTCGGAACTCAATACCGGGTTCAAAAACGTCGGTATTACCGGGTTCAATCCGCTGACGGTCGGCGTTCTCGTTTCCTTCCTGTCGCTTTCGCGCCAACTTTCCAACAATATCGGCAACATCGCGGGACAAATCTCGATGGTTACAATGGGGCTTGCGGGCGCGTCGCGCGTGTTCGATATGATTGACGAACAGCAAGAAACCGACAACGGCTACGTCATGCTTGTCAACGCCACGAAGGACGAAAACGGCAATATCGCCGAAAGCGAAAAACGCACGGGGCTCTGGGCGTGGAAACATTACCACAAAGAAACCGATACCACCACTTACGTGGAACTCAAAGGGGATATCGAACTTGACGACGTCGATTTCGGTTACGTCCCCGACAAACTCGTGCTGCACGGCGTATCCCTTCGCGCAAAACCCGGTCAGAAATTCGCTTTCGTCGGCGCAACGGGCGCGGGCAAAACGACAATCACCAACCTTATCAACAGGTTTTACGACATTCAGGACGGCAAAGTCCGCTACGACGGGATAAATATCAATAAAATCAACAAAAAGGATTTGAGAAGGTCTTTGGGTATGGTTTTGCAGGACACCAACCTGTTCACGGGAAGCGTCATGGATAATATCCGCTACGGCCGCCTTGACGCCACCGACGAAGACTGTATCGCCGCAGCAAAACTTGCAAACGCCGACGACTTCATCACACGACTTCCCGAAGGGTATAATACCGTAATCACGGGAAACGGCGCAAATCTGTCGCAGGGACAACGCCAGCTTTTAAGTATCGCGCGCGCCGCCGTCGCAGATCCGCCCGTCATGATTCTGGACGAAGCGACGTCGTCAATCGATACCCGCACCGAAGCGATCGTGCAAGCCGGTATGGATAACCTTATGAAAGGCAGGACGGTTTTCGTCATCGCGCACAGGCTTTCGACAATCAGAAACGCCGACAGCGTCATCGTCCTCGATCACGGCAGAATTATCGAGCGAGGAACCCACGACGAACTTATCGCAATGCACGGCACGTATTATCAGCTTTACACCGGCGCAACCGAACTCGAATAACGATTATAAAAACTACAAAAAGAAAGCCACGGAATCCCGTGGCTTTTTTGTTATTCGGTTGAGTTTTATTTGTTGGCGTTTACAAAGTCCATCACGGCGGATTCGTACTCTTTCGGGGCGTTTGCATACGACGCGCCGTGTCCCGCGCCGTCCACAAGGAACAGGCGTTTGTCCGAGGAGCAGGCGTTGTAAAGTTCGTGCGCCATTCGCACAGGGATAAAACGGTCTTCCTTGCCGTGAATAAACAGTATCGGATATTTTGCGTGTTGCACCGCTTTGAGAGGCGTGAAGTCGTCGACGGTATTGCCGAATTCTTTTGCAAAAAGTTTATAAACGCGTTCCAGCGTGGCTTTCGGCGTGAAACCCATGGTGAGTTTCGAACTGTGAGCAAATTCCGCGCGGATCGATGTGTAGGCGCAGTCCGACACGACGCATTTCACGTTTTTCAGTTCCATTTCGGACATAAGACAAACGGTTGCGCCGCCCAAAGAAATACCGTGCAAAATAATGCTGCCGTCGGGGAAACGCTCGTTGAGTTTGTCAACCCACAGAGCGGTGTCGAGCCTTTCGTAAAGTCCGAAAGTGATGTTATTGCCGACGCTCGTTTTGCCGCCGCGGTTGTTTGTCAGAAGAACGTTGATGCCGCGTCTTAAATAAAACTGCATTATTGCCGACATATCGCCCAGGGGACTGCTGTTGTAGCCGTGCACGAGAATGGCGGTATCGCGCGCATTTTCGCCCGCGGTATAAAACCAGCCTTCAAGCGTAAGAGAGTCGAAAGTGTTAACGGGGATAATTTCCTTGTCCCACGTTTTGACAAGCCTGCTTGCAGCTGAGCTGGTGTCGTACAAATGCTTGAAATTGGGCCCCATTACCTTTTCCGCAAACGGCGTTTTTGGCGTAAACAAATGTTTACTTGGTCTAAAAAGGGCGTTAAACGCGATTTTTGCGATGCACATAGTTATCCTACCTTATTTTTTGAGTATGACTTTGCCGGCGGTTTTCGAGATATATTCGCCGTTTGACACAACCTTTTCGCCACCGACGAAGACGTAATTTATGCCTTTGGGGGTGAAGTCGGGGACTTTCGGATTTACTTCCACGTTGTCGAAATCGAAAACGGTAACGTCGGCGAAATAACCTTCTTTCAAAAATCCGCGGTCTTTGATTTTGAAGCGTTCCGCTGTCGCGCCCGTCATCTTTCTTACGACGTTTTCAACGGGGATATCGTTATTCTTCGCGCGCACCAAAAAGTACGGGAAGCACTGATACGTCGCGCCGTTTTGCGTGCCGGCTTCTTCAACCCACGCGTCCGTCATAAAGATGGACAGGTCGTCTTTCATCAGCCTGTCGATGATTGCGTCGTTGTAGTATTTGTCGATGTAAAGTCTGCCTTGCGCGTTCGACAAATCAACGAGTTTCAAGTAGCAGTCAAAGTCGGATATTCCTTCCGATTCAGCAATTTCCGCAATCGTGCGGTTTTCGTATTCCTTATGGTCGTCCGAAATGTACGCGACCGTGAAGTCGCTGAAATCCAGCCCCAGAAGTTTTTTGGACATTTCCACGAGTACGCGCAGTTTGAAACGGTTGAAAGGTTTCTTTCGGTCTTCCTTGCTCATTGCGAGATACCAGGCGGGCATAACGATTGTGATGACCGACGCGCCGTAAGTGAAAGCGTAGTTGTCGTAGGCGATTTTATATCCTTTTTCGTTGTAGTCGTGCAGTTTTTTGAGCATAGGTTCAACGCTCGGCCACGACGAACGACCGACGAAAATAAGATGGCTGTATTCCGTCCTGACTTTCGACTTTTCCATAATGTCGATGATTTCGTCCAGTGCGATTTCGATATGCGGTTTCGAGATAAGGGGATAACCCATCGCGACTTTCGACTCCGCGCGCGGGTGAATGGTCAGGATACCGTCGTACTTTTGCAGTTCCTTTGCAAACGCGACGAGTTCGTCCGTTTTGCTGTACATGCCGGGTTCGTACATAAAGCCGAAACTTCCGCCGAACGCGCCGTTTTTCATTGCCTCGTCGACGAGTTTCATTTCTTCGTCGATTTGTTCTTTTGTGAGCGGTTTCGCGTCAAAACCTGAAATGCTTATGCGCGTCGTGCCGTGTCCGATAAGGGGGACGATATTGACGTAAAGTTTGCCTTCGGCATTTTTAACAAAGTCTTTGAAACTGCCGGGGTTTTTGGCGTGGAATAAACCGCCGCCGACTTTGTCCTTATATTTTGTGTTTTTGTCGACGCCGAACGGCGAAAATCCGCAGTTGCCCGTGATCTGGGTGGTGATTCCCTGACGGATAAACGGCTCGTAAAACCTTTCCGCGTCGTCGTAGTCGTAAAAGAAATCGTTGTGGCTGTGCGCGTCGATGAAGCCCGGGGCAACAGTCAAGCCCGTGCAGTCGATAACTTCGGCGTCCGCGGTGTCGAGGTCTTTTGCGATTTTCGTGATTTTGTCGTTTTCGATAAGAACGTCCGACACGTACGGCTTGCCGCCGCTGCCGTCAACGATAGTACCGTTTTTGAGTAAAGTTTTCATAATTGCCTCCGAATCTTAATTACTTATATTATATCATACGGTTATATCAAAAATCTACAACTTTTTATGCGGTTTTACGATTGCATATCGTGCGGAAATTTGATAATATTTTATTGAGGTAAATATGATAACTACGGTTTTTATCGACATCGACAACACTCTTTTGGACTTCGACGTGTGCGCGACGTACGCCATGTCGAAAGGGCTTGAAAAATACGGGAAACACTACGAAAACGGATTGTTTGAATGTTTCAAAAAAATCAACGACAATCTTTGGCGAAGAATCGAGGACGGTACGCTCACGAAAGACGGCTTGAAAAAAATCAGGTGGAATCTGGTTTTCGACGCGTTCGGGATAAAGGGCATCGACGGGCCCGAGTTTGAAGAAGTATTTCACGACTTCCTTGCGGTGTCGGCAGAACCCGTATCGGGCGCGCACGAACTTTTAACATATCTTTGCGGAAAGTATAAACTTTTTGCAACGAGCAACGGCCCGTTCAAACAACAGGATTTCCGCCTTGAAAAAGCCGATATGAAAAAGTATTTTTCGGGATTGTTTATTTCCGAGGCGGTCGGGGCGATGAAACCGTCGAAAGAATACTTCGATTATTGCATTGAAAACGCGAATGCGAAAAAGGACGAAATCGTGCTTATCGGCGATTCGCTTACCGCCGATATTGCGGGCGGACGGAACGCGGGGATAAAGACCATATGGTTCAATCACGACCGCACGGATGTTCCCGAAAATAAAATTTGGGATTATTACGTTGAAAGTCTTGACGAGATAAAAAACATACTTTAAGCAGTGATTTTCGTTCAATAAAACCTAATTTTTGCAAAAATAACGCCGTGGCAGACGCCACGGCGTTTTAATATGTTTTTGACTATTTGATTTTTGTCATCACGTCTTTCAGCGCGCGGTAGCGGTGCGACACTGTGTTTTTTTCTTCCGCCGTCGCAAGTCCGAAAGACTTTTTCAGATCGTCCGAATAAAATATGCAGTCATAGCCGAATCCGCCGCTTCCTTCTTCGCGCCGCAAGATTCTGCCATAGGTTTTGCCGACGCCGAAAACGTAAGTGTCGTCGGGGTAATAGCAGGCGATGACCGAGATAAAATATGCGCTTCGGTCGGTAATATTTTCAAGGTTTTTCAAAAGTAAATCGCGGTTTTTCTTATCGTCGCCGTGAATGCCTGCATACCTTGCACTGTGCACGCCGGGCGCGCCGTTAAGGGCGTTTACCGACAGTCCGCTGTCGTCGGCGTAAACGGGCGCGGATATTCCTTTTTCGCGAAGGAACAGGCTTATCGTTTTTGCCTTGATAAGCGCGTTGTCGAAAAAGGTTTCGCCGTTTTCGTCGATTTCCGAATCGAAGCCGACGTCGTGAAGCGACAGCACCTGAACGTCTTTCCCGAGCATCTCCGAAAATTCGCGGATTTTGTTCATATTGTTGGACGCGATTATTACTTTTTCCATAATTTCCGCCGTGTATTATTGCAACAATGCGCTTGCAAGAGCCTGAATTTCAGCGACGTTTTTGTCGCTTACCGCCGAATAAATTTTGACGTCGGCGTCAAGAAGCGTAAGATTTTTTTGCTGTTCCAGCATGCCGCGCATAATACGCGAAGCCTGCGGCGCCCATGAGCCGTTTTCGATAAACCCGACGGTGCGATTTTGGAAATTCCTTTCGACAAGGTGTTCGATAAACGTTTTCATAAACGGGAAAATATCGCCGTTGTACGTCGTTGTCGCAAGCACGAGCTTTCCGTATCTGAACGCGTCCTCGACCGCTTCCGCCATATCGCATCTCGCAAGGTCGAAAACGGGCACTTTCACGCCTTTGTTTTCAAGTTCCGCTTTGAGCATATTCACCGCTTTTTCGGTGTGGCCGTAAACCGATGTATACGCGATGACAACGCCGTCGCTTTCCACGCCGTACGACGACCATACGTCGTAAAGATTGAGATAATACGGAATGTTTTCAAAAAGCCACGGTCCGTGCAGCGGACAAATGATTTTGATATCGAGCGCCGCCGCTTTTTTCAGAACCGATTGCACCTGCGCGCCGTATTTTCCGACAATGCCGAAATAATATCTTCTTGCCTCGCACGCCCAGTCCTCGTCGGTGTCGAGTGCGCCGAACTTCCCAAAAGCGTCTGCCGAGAACAAAACTTTGTCAAAGTCGTCGTAAGTCATTATGACTTCGGGCCAATGTACCATGGGAGCGGCGATAAACGACAGGTTGTGTTTTCCGAGCGACAAAACGTCGCCTTCTTTCACCACGACTTGTCTGTCCTGAAAATCCGTGCCGAAATAGTTTTTCATCATCTGGAACGCGCGAAGGGACGACACGATTTTCGCGTCCTTGTATTTTTCCGAAAACGCCAGAATATTTGACGAATGGTCAGGTTCCATGTGTTGCACGACAAGGTAATCGGGCGTGCGACCGTTCAAAGCGACCGCGATATTTTCAAGCCACTCGGCGCCGAAGGATCTATCGACGGAATCCATCACAGCGACTTTTTCGTCGATAATGACGTAAGAGTTGTACGCCATGCCGTTTTCCACGACGTATTGCCCCTCAAACAAGTCAAGGTTTCTATCGTTCACGCCGACGTATTTTATATCGTTTGAAATTTTCATAATAGGATCTCCTGATGCTTTTCACCATTATACAATAAAAACCGCAATTCTGTAAAACGAAAAAAAGGGCGGAAGACGTTATTATTTTTATATGGTAAAAAAGCAAAATATATATACTGTCAAAAAGACTGTCTGAACGACACAAATAAACAAAATGTGAAATTTTATTCATATTCTGTTGACAAGCGGTAAATTTTGGTTTACAATAAGGGCAGAAAAAGAAAGCAGGCTTAATATGAAAAAAATATCTTTGCACGTTGACGGTATGAAATGCGGTATGTGCGAGTCGCACGTGAACGACGCCGTAAGAAAAGCGGCTGACGTGAAAAAAGTACGCTCGTCGCGCGTATCGGGTTTGACCGAAATAATCTGCGACGACAACACCGACGTCGACAAAATCGTATCCGCAATCAAAAACGACGGCTACGACGTGAAAGAAGTGAAAGTTTCGGACTTTGAAAAGCACGGCTTGTTTTTGAAATTTTAATTTGCTCTCCTTCCGATTTGTTTTATATAAAAAATACGCGCCCGAAGCGGCGCGTGTTTTTTTGTTCCGCGTTAAAAACGCAAAAAATAAAAGGCTGACGGGTTGTCAGCCTTTTGGTTTTGACGCGGTTATTCGTTGTCGTCCTGTTTGTTTTCCTGTTTTTCGGCGATTCTCTCGCTCACCTTTTCAAATAGCGATTGTTTTTCTATGTCATCCTCGTTTTCTTCAACAGGGTTTACGATGACTTTGACGTCCAGAATTTTGCGCTGCGTGAGCCTGTTTACGATTATTGTCAGGTTTTTGTAATTGAAGGTTTGCGCTTTTTTGGGGATTTCGCCGATTTCCGCGATAATCCAGCCACTGACGGTTTGGGAGTCGAAGTCTGCCGCCTCGTCCTTATCGAGCCCGAAAGTTTCAAAGAATTTATCGAGTTCCGCACGGCCGTCGACGATATAAGTCGTGTCGTCGATTTTCGTGAAGTAGTTCACGACCTCGTCGTGTTCGTCCCAGATTTCGCCGACAAGTTCTTCCAGAATATCTTCAAGGGTAACAATGCCCAGCGTTCCGCCGTATTCGTCCACAACGACAGCCATATGCACTTTTTGGCGCTGCATGCTTTTCAGAAGCGTCGAAATTTTCATATGTTCCGTCGCGATGGTAACGGGGGTGATGTAGTTTTTTATCGATTTTTCGCCTTTTTCAAGGGCGGTGAAGAAGTCGATATTATGGATCATACCCACGATGCTGTCGATTGTGTTTTTGTACACGGGCATACGCGAGAAATTATGTTCCAGGAAAAGCGCCTTGATTTTTTCCATCGGCATGTCGATGGGCACCGCAATAACGTTCACGCGCGGCACGAAAATATCCTCGACTTCCGCGTCGTCAAACTCAATCGCGCTGGAAATAAGTTCGCGCTCCTGCATGTCAAGAGAGCCGTCTTCCTGCGCTTCTTCGACCATGGATAAGAGTTCTTCCTCGGTGATTTTGTCGTCGTTTTTTGATTTGAATATCTTGCGAAGAATGAATTTCAGCCCCGCAAACAAAATCGTGATGGGGTACAGTATGACCATTATCGCGCGCATCGGGTAGCCGAACGCCATCGAAATCTTTTCGGAATTTTCTTTCGCAATCATTTTGGGCGAAACTTCGCCGAACGTCAGAACAATCGCAGTTGATACCGCGACCGAAACGATACCGCTTACCGCGGCGTTTGGAATGACTGTTTCAAAAAGATTGTTGAATAATACCGAAAGCGTGATATTGACAAGGTTGTTGCCGACGAGGATCGCCGAAATCACTTTGTCATATCTGTCCAGAAGATACAGCGCGTTTTTGGCGGCTTTGTTGCCGTCCTGCGCTTTAAGTTTGAGTTTCGTGCGGTTTACCGAGGTAAAAGCAGTTTCGGTTGCCGAAAAATAGCCCGAAAACAGCACGAGTATTACGATGAAAATGACCGACAATATAATACTGTCAGGGTCAGGGTCAGGTTGTTCTGTTAACATACTTCTCCTTACAAAAAATAATAATGTTATTTAATTATATCATTGAATATATAAATTGTAAATATATTTTATTAAAATCGCCGTTTTTTGGACGTTTTATCGGAATCCTACGGCAAAAGCGGTTGTTTTGGCTATTGACAATGACGCTTTCCGGTGCGATAATAAAAAAAAGGAGACGCGATATGAATATACTTTGCGACAAAATGATTATGGCAGTGTTGTCCGGCGGAAACGCCACGGAAACCGTACGCGACCTTACCGCCCGTGGCTTTTATACGACGATGCTTTCGTCAACGGGCGGATTTTTGAAAAAGAAAAGCGTGACGCTTCTTATCGGCGTCGAAAGGGCGCAGGTCGATACCGTCCTGGAAATTCTGGAAAAGCACGCGAAAAAGCATATTGAGGCGTCTTTCGTGACTTCTCCCGACGACACGGGCGTTGCCGTAAAAACGCCGGTAAAGGTCGAAACGGGCGGCACCGTCGCATTCGTTATGGACGTTTTGAGTTGCGTCAAATTCTGAAAGTCTTATTGTTCGGACTTGCGAAAAATCAACTTTTTTATTAAAATTTATGGACATTTCCGATAATATTAAAAAACGCACGAGCCTGACGGCGGTATTTTATAATCGTTCGTTCGGGTTTATGGTTGTGCCTTACGCGGTCGAACGAAATATGCGGTGTCATATCGCAATCGAGCCGACAATAATCCTTCCGCCGAAAACTTCCTTTGACGAGTTGGGCAGTGCCGTCAAAGAAACAATAAAAATCGCAACAAACGCTCCCGAAACGGATATTGAAAAAAACGTAAACGAATTTTGGAAAAAGACGAAGTACAAAGGTTTTCGCGGTTTTTCAAACCATTTTCAATCGATAAACGTCAATTTGTGCGAAGACATGTTGAAAATCAAAAAATGGGTTTCAACGCCGCAAAAAGGATACATCAAGGACGATTCTCAAAAACCTATTGAAATCTCCGTTGCAATCTCCGACTCGGAACTCGGCGCAATTATTAAAAATATATTCGAAACGGAGAAATAGCAATCTCTTATTAAAGTTTCAAAAGAACCGAACATTCGGTTCTTTTTTTATACGGCGGGTGAATTATAGAAAGTACACGACGTACAGTCCCGCAAGGGTTGCGAAAAGCGTAGGAATTGCGACGACAACGCCGTATTTCAAAAAGTCAAGGAACGTAAACTTTACGTCGAGGTTTTTCAAAAGCCCCGTGAACATTATGCCGGCAAGCGCGCCGACGGGCGTCAGGAACGCGCCGATGTTGCTGCCGATTACCGACGCATACACCGCAAAAGGCGACGCGGTTTCGGTGATTGCCGAGTACAAAACGCTCATAGGGATATTGTTGATAAGGTTTGCGACGAGCGTCGACGACACGCCGTAAGTCAATATGTCGTACCTTTCTCCCGCCGCGCCGAAAACGTCGGCGATTTTTTGCGATACGCCCGTTTTTTTCAGCGACAAAACGACGATAAACATAGATATGACAAAGGGGATTAGTTCGTAGGGCAGACGTTTGAAAACGTTTTTGAGTTCCGTCGGTTTTTCCTTTTTCACGGCGGCGATAACAAGCGCGCCGACAACAAGGAGAAGAAACGCGCACGTCGCAACCACCCACATTTCGATTCCGACGTAATCCGCGATAATAAGGAATACAAGACAAATTATTAAAAGCACCGCGCCGAATATCGCAAGGTACGGTTTTTCGATTTTTTCGGTCTCAACTTCGCTCACGGGGATCTCTTCCTTAAACTGTTTTTTGAACAATAAGTACAGCACGAGAAGGGCGCAAAGCCCGCCGAATATCGTCGGCAACGCCATTACTTTCAGATAACCGGAAAAGGTCATGTGAAATGATTCCGCAAGGTATATGTTCGTCGGATTGCCGATTATGAAAAACATTGAAAACGTGTTTGCCGCAACAAATTCCGTCACAAGATACGGCACGGGATCTATGTCGGCGTTTTTGCAAAAGTAACAGATAAACGGCGTAAACGTAAGGATAATGATGTCGTTTGACGTAAACACGGTCAAAACCGACACCACGCCGTAAAGAATGAAAAACAACTTCGTCCGACTGTGTCCCGCAAGTTTCATCGACTTGGTCGCAAGAAATCTGAATACCCCCGCTTCGTCCAGAAATACCGACACCGTCGTCATTCCGAAAAACAGCAATAGGATTTTTACGGGGTTGACGGAGTTTCGTCCGTGAAACATCGATGCCATATCGCCCGTCAATCCGTCCCAGGCTTCCCTGAAAGTCAACACGTTAAGCGCGACGATAAGTATCGCCGAAATTACCGGCACCACAAAAAATACGGGAATGCGCTTTCCTTTGATTTTTACTTCGGGCAGAAATACGATTGAAAGTATCGTTCCCGCCGCCGCTATTACGGATAATACGATTGCCGCCGTCATCATCAGTTCCTCAAACGAGAAAGCATTATATTCCCATTTTGAAAAATTCGCAACGATTATCGCGTGATAATTCCGATTTTATTTTCAATTACCGAAAGCGGTGCTTTTCGGGAAGCGAAAAACGGGATTGTTTTGACAAAATGCGACAAAAAACGACGTGCGGAAAGGCTCGTCGTTTCGGTGTGGTTCTTATGTTTTTTCGATTGTTTCGTCCGGAAGAAAACAAACAAAACAGGGCGGGTTATTTTGAATAATTTTCCTGCATTTTCGTCAAGCGTTCCTTGATTTTTTCACGGAGAGATTGCGGCTCGATTATTTCCGCATACGTGCCGTACTGCATCGCCCAGAATTGCATTGCATTCGGACTTGCGACAATTTCGACGGTTAATATGCCGCTTTCATTGCTTTTAACCTTGATTTCCGCGCCAAACCAATCGATTATATCGTCGATGAGCCGCTCGGGCAGTTTAATCACGACGCGCTCAGGCTTGTCCGCAAACATATAAGGACGCGCGGTTGAAAGTTCCTTGTAATCGATGCCGTTTTTGTATCCCGGGACGGATTTCAGCGGCGTGCGTACGTCGTCGGAAATTTGCATGTTCGTGATTTTGTCCATGCGGTAAAAGGCGACGTCGCATTGCTTTTCGTTGTACGCCATAAGGTAGTAGTGCTGGTTGTGCAACAGCATCTGATACGGGCTGACTTTGTGGTGCGCGGTGCGGTGCAGTTTTTTGTCCGCGCCCATTTTGTTGTAGTCGAAGACAAGCTGCTTTTCGTTTTCGATTGCTTCGTCGACGAGATCGACGTTCAAAAACAAATCGCGGTTCTGAGTTTTGTTCCAGTCGCGTACCGAGTAAACGTGCTTGACGTGCGCTTTGAAATACTTGCCGCCCAAAAGTATCAGCTTGTCAATGAGTTGCTTGGAATACGTCGCGTTTATGTGGCTGCTGCTTAAAACGCTGTCGATAAGAAGACGGAGTTCCGCGTTCTCGAAAGGGCGGCTTGCAAGATAGATTCCTTTTTTGTCGCCTTCGATTTCAAAACCCATTTCTTTGAGATAGGATACGTTGCGACCGATTGCTTTTCTTTCGACGACAAGGTCGTATTCGTCGCTTAAAATATCGATGATTTTTTGCTGAGTCAGCGGATGGTCGGCGTCGGAATAACCGCTCAGAACCTGATAAAGCCTGAAAATAAGCGTTTGTTTGCTTTCCATAAAAGCCCCCTTGAAAATCGTTAAATCAATTATATCACTTATTTTCAATTATGTCGATCGTTCGTCCCGTTTTCGGTACATTAAAAGCGTCTTCCGCACAAAACACACGCGATTATCCGATTTCGGCCTTTATAAACGGAGGGAATAGTATAAGACGTTATTATTTTAAGGGCGGGATTGAGAAAATCAACGCAACGAGAAACGCAAAAATTTTTCCTTCCGTGGCGAGGTTTCGTGTGCGCTATTCTTTGACTTTTGAAAACGGTTGTGATATTTTATAAATAACCGTTTGAATGTGAACAATATTTGGGAAAGACTCTCGGTATTGCTTGTTTTATGGTCATCAACGTCTTTTCCAAGTTCACGTTTAATGGTTTGATAAATAATATTTGTTCAGGGTGTGGCGCAGTCGTCGCACCCTTGTTTTTATTTTCGTATACAAAAGGTTTATGTTGTTTTTAATAAAAATATTCAAAATTCCGCTTACGCTCGTTCTAAAACATTAATCGACTGCCTGGTAAAAGTTAGTTTTAACTCACTTTTATATTGAAAATAATAATCTTTTATGGTATACTAATCTACAATAACGTATTCTTGAGGTATCATATGGCGGTATCGTATAAAAAGCTATGGAAATTACTCATAGATAAAGACATGAAAAAGAAAGATTTAATAGAGTTAGCTGGTATTAGTAATTATACCCTTAATCGGCTCACTCGTTCCGAGAATGTAAATACCGATACTTTGGTTAAGGTTTGTCATGCGCTTAATTGTCAAATTGATGATATTATAGAAATAGTGTAATTGGAGGATTGTTTATTATGTCTTATAACACAACAAGACACGATATTAATTTTGCTATACCAGAAACAAAACGTCCTCCGATTTATACATCGATGAAATATTGGGGGAAAAAACCTCATAATGTTTGGTTTGAATATATTTCAAATTACGTTCCCTCAAAGGGCATATTTTTAGATCCCTTTGCAGGAAGCGGAATGTCTGGAATTGAAGCAATTAGAGCAGGAAAACGTGCAATTTGTTTAGATGTAAATCCGCTAACTACATTTGTGTTTGAAGTCTACTGCACACATTTCGATGCTACAAAGTTTACAGAAAAGGCTCAAACTATATACAATGAAGTATTTAATTCCTCAATATATAATGAGCTGTTTTGTTATGAAGAAGGTTATACTTTGCATAATACAAAGTACAAAGACAATGCACCTTATGAAGTGTGTTTTGTTTCGTCAAATGGAAAAGAGCGATTTGAACGAGAACCAACCAAGTTAGACGTTGACATAAACAAAAAATCACAATCATTAAGTATTTCAACGCCATACCCTTCAAAAAAATTCAGGACATCAATTGCATATGGTAATGCCTTTTTGAAATCCATCGGCAATACATACGATTGTCTTTTTTCAAAAAAGAACCTTGCCATACTTAGTATGTTGTTTGGCAAAATACTTACAGAAAATGATGAGGAAATAAAAAAACAGTTGCTGTTTGCGTTTATTCAAACAGTACATTTGTGTTGCAAAATGTGCGTTCCTCGTAGCAAAAAAACAAAAAGGGATTATTCGACTAGCTGGGGAAGATCGGCCTATTTTTCAGCGGCAAAATCAATGGAAATGAATCCCTTGTTGGTTTTCTACAATAACTGCATAGGAAAACAGTCTGTTAGTAGTTGCTTGTCATATCTAAAAACATATGTGGGTAGCATTAAGGGGAAAAACATTACTGATTTAAAGAATATTGATTATAGTGAAGATGTTGATCTTTGGTATGGCATTAAGGATTCAAGAGAGTTGTCAAGCTTTATAAAGCATAACTCTGTTGACTTTGTCTTAACTGATCCGCCTTATGGAGGATTGGTTCCATATTTGGATTTAAGCTATATCTGGCTTGCATGGCTGGAAATTTATAATCCCATCTACAATCCTGACTATTCAAAAGAAATATCTGTGAATGACAAAAAAACGCCAGATGATTTTAGAAAAGATATGTCAAGTGTATTGAGCCAAATCAAACTTGTGTCCAAACAAAATGCCAAAATCGTTTTAACTTTCAATAACAAAGAAAATGTTGTTTGGAAATCATTGCTAGGATCAATACTTGATTCTGGTTATGCTGTAGAAAAGGTTATACATCAGCAAAATATGCGAAGCGGAGAGTCTAATGTTGTGGATAAATATGGCACTTCATCTACGGATTTTTACATTAGGTGCGTAGACAATAAAAAATTTTCACAATGCGACACGCCAAATGATTTGCAGGAGTATATTTGTGAATTAGCTGAAAAAATTATTCTTGAAAGATTTGAACCTACTCCGTATCAAATACTTTTCAATGGAATAATTGCTAATTTATCTAGCCGCCCGACTGCGTTCCAAAATTTTGACGATGATTTAGTACTGGCATTACAGCAAAGCAATCGTTTTTGTACGATAGAAAACAAAGATACATTGTCGGGAAACTATTGGTGGATAAAAAATAAAAAGTATGACGCTACTAACGCAAGAACGCTCACAAATAGAATTAAAGCTGTTCTGGAAAACTTGTTTTCTTCCTGCACAAGCATAAAAAACGAGGAACTCTTAAAACTCATATATCGTAAGTTCCCTAATGGGTTGAGCCCTGATATTGTGGTTTTGGAACGACTCATATCTGAATTTGCAACAAAGAAAGGTGTAATATGGCAAAGAAAATAGAAAAACAAAATACGAACAATGGAATATATGATGTCAGAAATAAATTAAATGATTTAACAGGCAAAGAGTGGCTAATTTCAACTAAATCATTTTATCTTTCAACAAAGTGCGCAGATGACAAAGACGCTTTCGCTCATCCTGCTCCTTTCTTAATTAAAGATGTTGAACGGTTGATAGCAACTTTTACCAAACAAGGAATGATTGTGTTTGATCCATTTGTAGGTTCCGGGACTACTGCTATTTCTTCTTTTAATCTTGGCAGAAGGTGCATTGGTATAGATTTAAGTGAAGAATATCGCGCTTTGGCAATGGAACGCTTTGTCAAGAAGGGAATGATTGAGGGAAGAGATTATACATACATTTTAGGAGACTCACTTGTTGAAACATCAAAAATAGGAAGTGTCGATTATATCGTTACATCTCCCCCCTATCATAACATACTAAAGAACAATTCAAAGGGGCTTAGAGAAGATAAAAAAACAAAAGGCTATCGTTCTGGCTCACGAATAGGCGTTGAGTATTATTCAGATAAAGAGAACGACTTGGGAAATCAGGATTCCTACGAGGCTTTTTTATTGCTATTTGAAGAAATAATGAGCAAGGCATATGAACAATTAAGAGACAAGGGTTATTGTTCTATAATCATAAGTGATTTTACCGTTGATAAAGAGGAAATCTGCGTGCAAGCGGATATAGTTCGACTCATGAAACGAATTGGATTCAATTTTGTAGGGACCATAATCTTATTACAAGATAATAAGCCATTGTATCCGTTTGGCTATCCATACAAGTTTAAAATCAACCATATGCACCAAAATATTATCAATTTTATTAAGGAGGTATAAGATGCCCAATATTATTGCGGAAAGTTTTTCAAAATATACAGGCACAATAACCAATTTTGAAAATTTTCATAATCAAGTTATTAACATGCCGCGTCCGACATTCAGTGAAATACCCAAAATTATCAAGCTATTAAAAAGCTTGGCTGAGTATATTTTACTAATAAACAAAGATGTTTTACAGCAATCAATGCAAGCAAAGGATGTTTATGAGCATATTTATAACAATTATAAATGCGGTCGTTTGCCAGAAAAAAATAGAAATAGTTTTTTTGAAAACACTTATCTAAATCATTCGGAAAACTTCGATGATATTTATGATACATATGGCAGGCGGTTTAGGCACTATACTGAATTATTGGCGTTTTTTGATATTTTTAAAGATATTGGAAAACGGCACAATCAATTCGATATTGATGCGTTATATGAACTTGTACTAACTCCTGAGGATTGTTTGTTTGATGTTTTCCGCAACAAAATATTAGATCTAAATATAAAAACCAACAGCTACATATGTCGGATGAGAGGCATTGTCATATCCGATACGGCAAATTATAGACCAGCAAGAGCCATTATTCAATATCTTAATTCTATCGAAAGAAATGCCACATCTTTTGAAATATCGGTATTGTTTGGCCGTGTGGATGATATGCAGGATGAAAAGGACATTTTGATTAGAGCATTAAACATTGGGAAGGTACTACCTTCAACTATGGAACAACAAATTGATTGTTTTTTTGGTTCTATGGGATGGAAAAACCAAAGAAAAGAACGCTTTCAATACAGCCCATCACAACAACCGTATTTTAAATTTAAAACTTTTTTGATACTGATGGATACGTTTGGACTGATTTCTTATAGCGATAGTGTTATTAAATTAACCGAGTATAGTAAATCGTTAGTAAAAGATGATATTCCTATTGAAATGCTCGACTTAGAGAAGCTCTTAATGAGGATTGATGACGACAATGAAGATTCAAACAAATTGCAAGACATTATTTTACGCAAGCGAACGGCTACCATCACGGAAGCAATACAGTCAGATGGACTTCTTGTTGAAAAATTAAATTTAAGAAATATACGTAACCCTATAATCAAAAATAATAAAAGAATACGCAGTAGGCTGATTATGGAGTTGGCGAAAATCAAAGCAGATTATATGGATGAGGTTACCAAAATTCCTACATTTGAGGGCAAGAATGGGAAGAATTATGTTGAGGCTCATCATATCATAGAATTTAATGGAGATAACGGACCTGATATAACTGATAATCTTATTTGTTTAGGGCCTCAAAATCATATGTGTATACATCGTGGCTCTGAACGTGCAGTTTCTGATTTTTATAACACTTGTAAAACACGCGGAGTCATTACGTTTGAACGCTTTAAGAATATTTGCGTTAAATACAAGTGCCTAACAAAAGAACATGTAAAAATCCTATTGGCAAAAGGATTAATTTCCTCAATAGATGCGAATGAATTATTAGTTTTAATAGATTCAAATGGTGTTGATCCTGGTTTTATAGCATCATTAAAAACGCCTGCGGCAACATCCGACTTGACATAGTAATTCAGCCGTTACAACAACGAGACCGAGAGATTTTTCTCTCGGTTTTTTCTTTGTAAAAAAGTTTGTTCACTGCCCAAAAATGGGAAGGGAAAATTTGAAATTTGTTTTTGTGCATGATAGAAAACCGTCACACAAAACGAAACGCACCATTTCGTAAAAAAGAAATATTGAAAAACAGTTATTTGATTATTCACGGCAAAGAAATCTTATTAGGCAGAGAAAGATCAAGTGAGTATGCTTTTGTAAATGCATTTAAAAACTATAGTAAGCAAGTATTCAAGCGTCAGGGAAGCGCAAAACGTAGGAGCCTTTTTTATACAAATTATGGCACACTTTTTATGAAACGTTGTGCCCAAAAGTGCAAAATTTTACCATAAAACAAGGAAAAACCGCCCAAAACAGGCGGTTTTTACCTATGGCGGAGAGAAAGGGATTCGAACCCTTGCGCCAGTTTCCTGACGACCGCATTTCGAGTGCGGCTCGTTATGACCTCTTCGATATCTCTCCAATCTGATTACGTCGGGGAAATGCCCAACGTGTGTAATATACAACATTTCGCCGGATTTGGCAACCATATTGCGGCAATTTTGCAAAAATCCTTTAATTCCGACAGCCGCAAGAAATAAAGAAGTAATGCGCGGCAAATACTTTGTAAAGAAACGACTATCCGAAAAGCATAATGTGATAAGGGAAGGGGGATTTTACAGGTCGGACGATGAAAAAAGTCCGACTTTTTTTGCCATAAGGAAGCGAAGGGCGCGGAGAGCGCCGACGGCGTAAACGTCCTTGCAGCAGGCTTCGTGGGTGAGAGTCAGGGTTTCGTAATTGCCGAAAAACGAGATTTCGTGTTTACCGACTGCCGTGCCGCCGCGAATCGAATTTATCGAAACGTCCGGCGTGTTTTCGTCAACGCAAGACGACTTTATAACGTCCGCGAGCATTTTGGCTGTGCCGGACGGGGCGTCGAGTTTTTTTTTGTGGTGGGTTTCCGTGACGTTGACGTCGAAGCCGTCGAGTAGTGACGCCGCGAGCGCGACAAGGCGCGACAAAACGTACACGCCGTGGCTTAAATTCGCCGTCTTGAAAACAGCGATTTTTTTGGCGGCCGCCGCGATTTTTTCGTTTTGGATTTCGGAGTGTCCCGTCGTTGCGACAAGAAGTTTCAGGTGATTTTCGACGCAAAAATCGAGCATTTCGTCAAGTGCTGTCGGCGTTGAAAAATCGACCACTGCGTCCGCGGGAACGGTAACGTTTTTAATGTTTTTATACAGCGGAAAATCCGTTGAAATTCCCGTGCGGTTTACGTCGACGCCGGCAACGATATTCACGTCCGTCGCTTCTTTTGCAACCTTTTGAAACGTTGTGCCGAGCCTGCCGCACGCGCCGTTTAATATGACGTTTATCATACTTTAACTTAAAAAATCGTCAATTAAAACGTCTAATCTGTCGGAATTCGCTTTTGACATTTTTGTGAGCGGCAAGCGCAGAATATTCTTGCAAAGCCCGAATTTATTGAGCGCGTATTTTATGGGGATGGGGTTGACTTCCGAAAATAATCCGTGTATCAACGGGTTGAGTTTCAACTGCATTTTCGCCGCTTTGTCGTAGTTGCCGAGAAGGGCGGCTTTTGTCATATCTGACACGAATTTCGGGAACAGATTCGCCGCGACGGAGATAACGCCCGATGCCCCCATACACATTGCTGGGACGGTAAGGTTGTCGTCGCCCGAAAAGACGTCCGCGTTGCCCGACAGCATTATCGTGTCGGACATTTGCGAAAGATCCCCCGCCGCTTCTTTGATGGCGACGACGTTTTTAATTTTTGCAAGTTTTCGGAAAGTTTCCGGCAGAACGTTGACGCCGGTGCGCGCCGGCACGTTGTAAACGATAACGGGTTTATCGACGGAATTTGCGATTTCCGAGTAATGCGCGACGAGCCCGCTTTGCGTGCATTTGTTGTAAAACGGCGTAACTACAAGCAGGGCGTCCGCTCCGAGCGACGAGAAAAGTCGGCTAAGACGCACAGCCGATTTCGTGTCGTTCGAGCCGCTGCCGACGATGACGGGGACGCGCCCGTCCGCGGCCTTTACCGAAAACTTCACGACGTCGATTTTTTCGTCTTCCGACATCGTTGCGGCTTCGCCCGTGGTGCCGAGTATAACAAGAGCGCCCACGTCGTTTTCAATCTGAAAATCGATGAGGCGCCCGAGAGAATCGTAATCGACGCCCGAATCGGAAAACGGGGTAACAAGCGCGGTAGCGCAGCCTTTGAAAATTGACATTTTCGCCTTGACCTTCTTAAAAGATTATTACCGATTCGGGTTATTAAGCTTTTGTGAAATCGTGAATTAAACGAGATTTTCCTTTATAAGCAATTCGGCAATCTGAACCGTGTTGGTTGCGGCGCCTTTTCTTATGTTATCGGCGACGCACCAGATATTGACGCCGCTGTCGACGCTGTCGTCGATGCGGATACGACCGACGTAAACGGGGTCGGTATTTTCGATATCGACGGGCATCGGGTACTTGCAGTTTTCGATATCGTCGATGACGACGAGTCCCGGGGCGTTTTCAAGGCATTCGAACACGCCTTTAAGGTCGCAAGGTTTCTCAAACTCGATATTTATGCTTTCGGAATGGCCGTGGAAAACGGGGACGCGGACGGTGGTTGCGGTAATTCGCATATCGGGCGCGTGCAGAATTTTGCGCGTTTCGTTGACCATTTTCATTTCTTCTTTGGTGTAGTGGTTGTCGCAGAACACGTCGATTTGCGGCAGGCAGTTTGCGAAGATTTGGTGATTGAACTTTTTGGGAGGGACGCCGTTTATGCCGTCTTTAAGGTCGTTGTAGCCCTGAACGCCCGCGCCGGACACCGCCTGATAAGTGCTGTAAACCACTCTTTTAATAGTATATTTGTCGTGCAGGGGTTTTAATGCCACCATAGCCTGAATCGTGCTGCAATTCGGGTTGGCGATGATGCCTTTGTTCCATCTGACGTCTTCGGGGTTGACCTCGGGCACGACAAGGGGAACGTTCTCGTCCATACGCCAGCAGCTGCTGTTGTCGACGACGGTTGAGCCGATACTTGCAAAAATCGGGGCGAATTCCCTTGAAACGCTTGCGCCCGCGGAAAACAACGCGATGTCGATTTTTTTATCGACGACGTTTTCTTTCGTGAGTTCGATGACGGTGTGCGGTTTTCCCATGAAATCAATCACCTTACCGGCGCTTTTCGCGCTTGCGTAAAGGTAATAGTTTTCGACGGGAAGGTTTCTTTCCGCTAAAACTTCCAGGAATTTATTGCCGACCATACCCGTTGCGCCGACAACCGCCACGTTATATTTTTTCATAGATACCTCCAAAATCGGAAAGGTTCGAATAACCTCTTTAATAGTTTAATATGGTAACACACGAAAGAGACTTTGTCAAATGCTGATATATACATAGTATTATTTTTCGTCGATTCGTGTCAAAAGCCGACAAAACTCCGCGATAAATTCTTGATATATTTCTTTTTATAGTGTAAAATGGAAAGACAACAAATGTCGGAGCAAAAAATGAACAAAACTAATAAAACGAACAATAAAAACAAAAAGGAAGAATTAAGCCCTTTGTATAAAAAACTTTCGCTCGGGCCAGAAATCCGCGCGGAAGAACCGAAGGGGGTATATCCCAAGGGCCGCGTGAAACAGGTTTTTGCGGTGATGAGCAGCGAGATGAACTCGCTTATGAGAGTGAACGCGTGGTTTTTGCTGTTTGCGATCCCGCTCTTTTTCGTGCTTTATTGGTGCAGTAATTATTTTACGAGCCTTGCGACGTCGAAGTTCGATTTTATGGGCAACGTCGGCATGGCGTTCCCGGGCGGGGCGGACACCTTGCAACAGGCGCAGATTGCCGTATACGACGCGTGGCAGATCGTGTTTTATCTGCTTGTCCCCGCAATCACGATTACGTTTATCGGTATGGCGGGCGCGTTCAACTGTCTGAAAGCCTTTATGTGGGGCGAAAAGGTTGAAAAAATCACGAAAACCTTCTTCAAAGGCGTCAAAAAATATTGGTGGAAATACCTTATCGTTATGCTTGTCGATTCGCTTCTCGTGCTTGCGCTCGGCAGCGCGTTCGTATTCTTCCTGAAATTGAAGGTGATGGGTGCGCTCAACGCCGGACACTGGGTGATGATAATCGTCGTGTGTCTTGTTGAGTTTTTGCTGCTTTACGTCAACATGCAACTTCTGCCGATGATTGCGGAAGTGGATTTACCTTTCCTGAAACAGGTCAAAAACTCAATCCTTTTCAGCGTGAAACTTGCGCCGATAGGTCTGCCGTTGTTCCTTGTATGCCTTGTGCCGCTTGCGTTGTTCTTTGTCAAGAGCAGCTTCTTCTCGATAATCTGGCTTGTCGTGATGATGATGTTCGGCACGACTTTGTACGGGCTTACGTTCACGGCGTTTTCGCAATGGGCGCTTGATAACGTGCTTACCCCGCTTTATATGATGACGCAGCAAAAACCGTCGTCGAAGAAAGATAAAAAGGCAAAACAAAACGCGGTCACCGCACCCGTAACGGCGGAAACCGAAAAACCCGTCGCAAACGAAAACGGCACTCCCGCGGAAAACCGGAACGGAAAAAAGGCAAAAGGCGGAAAAAAATAATTGTACGAGATACTTGCAAAGTATTATGACGATCTGATGGGCGACTTTGACTACGACGCGTACGAAAAGTTCGCCCTTGAAAATCTGAAAGACGTCTGGGGCGGGTTCGGATACGATCTGGCGTCCGGCAGCGGCGAAATGGCAATCCGCCTTAAACGCAACGGGTTCAAGGTCGTCGGCGGCGACGTTTCGCCCGAAATGCTTGAAAAAGCGACCGAAAAAGCAAGAAAAGCACGCCTTGACGTGCCGTTTGTTTTTTCCGACCTGAACGATTTACACCTTGAAAAAAAGTGCGATTTCGTAACGGCTGTCTGCGACGGATTCAATTACGTCAAGGGGAAAAACCTGGCGGCGGCGTTTAATGAGATTTACTCCGCGTTGAACGACGGCGGTATTTTTATTTTTGACGTGAGTTCCGCCAATAAACTTGAAAACGTGCTCGGAAACAACCTTTTTTACGAGGACGACGAAAACCTGACGTACCTTTGGCAAAACACGAAAAAGGGCGAAAAAATAAAAATGGATCTGACCTTTTTCGAGCGGGACGGCGACGTGTATCGCCGCTTTGACGAAAGCGAATCGCAATATATACACAAAACGAAAGACATCGAATCCGCATTGACGGCGGCGGGCTTTTCTTATCGGTTTTTTAACGAAAAATTCAAAAAATTTACGGAGCGTTGCAACAGACTTATCGTCGTTGCGAAAAAATAATGGACGTTATAAAAAGATTTATGCTGTTCGACAAGACGATTCTCGTCAGCGTGATTTCCGCAAAGGAACTTGTCGACAAAGCGATAAAAATTCACTCTCTTTCCCGTACCGCGGCGGCTGCGCTCGGCAGGACGCTTATCGTCGGCGCGTATATGGGGACGGAACTTAAAGACGACAAACAAAAATTGTCGATTACGATTAACGGCGGCGGTCCGCTTGGAAGAATCGTCGTGCTGTCCGATTACGGCGCGAAGGTCAGGGGCTACGTCGAAAACCCCGCGGTCGAACTTCCGCTGAACGGAAAAGGGAAACTCGACGTGGGCGGCGGCGTCGGCAAAAACGGCTATATCAGCGTCATAAAAGACCTTGGACTGAAAGAGCCGTATTCGGGAAGATGCCCGATTGTCGACGGGGAAATCGCAAACGATTTTGCGTATTATTTCACGGTGTCCGAACAACAGCCGTCGGCGGTGGCGCTCGGCGTGCTTGCGGCGGATAACGAGTGCGTGTCGGCGGGCGGAATATTCGTAAGCGCGCTTCCCGGGGCGGACGACAACGCAATCACGGTGATGGAAGATATATTGACGAATTTCACGCGCGTCAGCGACCTGTTCAAGGAAATGACGCCCGAAGATATTATCGACAGGTACTTTTCGCATTTCGATATTTTTTATCTTCCCGACGTGTATCCGACGTACGAATGCACGTGCAATAGGCAGCGGCTTGAACAAGTCGTCGTGTCTTTGGGGCGCGACGAGGCGTACGATATTCTGCGTGAAAACGGACAGCTGGAACTTACTTGTCAATTCTGCAACAAAAAGTACGTTTTCACCAAAAACGACGTTGATACCTTGTTTTCAAAGGCATAAAACCGTTATTTTGTACTATGGCAAAAGTTATTAAGTTTGACGACACAATCGAATATAAGATAGACCGCGCAAACGATCTTTACGCCGACGAGAACTTCGCCGACGCACTTACCTTATTGTTCGAAGTCGTGAAACGCGACGAAAAAAACAAGGACGCGCTCATTCTCATCGGACGGATTTACGCCGATATGAACGCCTTCAACGAAAGCAACGTCGCATATATGACCGCCTATGCAAAAACAAAGTCGAAAGACGCGATCAAGGGCATTATTTCGAACGCGCTCGTTAACGGCAAGTTCCGCCTTGCAAAATATTACAAGGATACTTACGGCGTCGATTACGACTTTTCGGAGTTTCTGACGGTGCAGACCGAAGACGGCGAAACCCTTTTCCCCGACGACGAAGAAGAGCAGGAGTTTGAACGGCACCTTAGGCTTGTCGTATCGAGAAAAGAAAAGGGCGGCGAAAACCTTGTCAAAGAAAAAGACCTGAAAAATCTGAAAAACCTTACGATAAACGACCTGGAAGGACTTGGCGGAAATCCCGACTTTATGAAGTTTTCGGAACTTATGGAAAAGCTTCTGAACTTCGACGACGGCGAAGAAGACGACAAACCCGAAAAACGCCGTACCGAAATCGGATTCAAGCAGGTTTATCCCCGTCCGTCGGCGGAGTGCGAGCAGATTATTTCCGACGCATTCAAACTGTTTTCAACGGGGAAACCGCAGGAGTCACTTGACCTTCTCAAAAACATAAACGAGAAAAACGGGAAATATTATTACATTGCCGAGAAAAACAAGGCGATGTGTTATCTTGCGCTCGACCGGTTGCAGTCGATGAAAATCGCCGCCGAAACCGCGCTTAAAGGCTTGCCCGACGACTTTTCGTTGAAGTGCTATTATTACATTGCCTTAAAACTCCTTGACGAAAAGACGGACGCCGAAAAAGTGTTTTCGGAAATCAAAACCGAAAAACCCAAAAACACGATGGAATATATGGTGAAACTTGATGCGTGCCGTCTTGCGCTCGACCACGAAGGAGTGCTTGACGCCGTCGAAAACGTTTTGCCCGACTTTCCGTATCAGCCGCAGTTTTTGATTCTGTACGGAAAGGCTCAGTACAACTGCGGATATATCAAGCCCGCCCGCGCGACTTTTCTGGAAATCGTCCGACTGTATCCCGACAATTTCGAAGCCCGTCTGTTGCTTGACAAAATCAACGACGGCGAAGACGGTCTTATACCGTACGGCGATATGGAAGTGATGCTTAAACGCGTGCGGATTTTGTCCGATCTCAAAATGAAGATGCAGGACAACATCGGGTTTATGAATTACCTGAAATACGACAAGGACGCTTACAGAAATATCGAATACGTGTTACTTAACGAGAACGAGCAGAACGTGTACGTCCTGATGACGGGGCTTACCACGTACGTTTCCAAGCAAATGTTCGATATGTACGAAAAACTGCTTATTTCGCCGTACGCGTCGCCGTATCTCAAAACCCTTGCGCTGACGGTTTATCTTTCGGACGCAATGCCGGGCGAGGTTGCCGTCGCGAATATCGACGAAAAACTGAAAATCGTGAAAATGGGCGATTACGGCTGGGAAAAAGGAATAAACGACGTCGTGAAAGCCGCCGCGTATTTTGCCTTTTCGCAGGTGATTATGCGGGAGAAAAAGCCGAAATCCGCCGTAGACGCGCTGAGCGAAAGACTGAAAAGAATCTCGGGGTTTTTAATGAGCGAGTTAAGCCCGAAAGACCTTGTGAAAGAGTTGAATTCGGTTGACAGTATGGTTGCGATGAAAGACGCCTTGTGCGACTTGTCCACGCACTGCGTCAGACGCTCGACGCCCATGACCGTCATCGACGAAAAGTATCTACAATACGTCGAATTATTGAAAGAGGTTGACGAAAAATATGAAATTTGAAAATCTTGACAAATTGTTTGAACTTTACGTGCAGGAAGCCGTAAGGAAAAATAAGGAAAAGTATTCCTCGCACGAGGCGCTGGAAGACGATCTCGGTATGCTTTTCAACAGGTTTGAAAACGTAAGAATAAAAACCCTTGACGGCAAAACGCCGAAAGAGTACGCGGCGGAACTTCGCGAAGACGGCGAAATTTTCGACTACGTTTCGAAATGCCTTGAAAACAATATCGAAGTTACCGACACCATTTGCGACGAGGTCGTGCGCGCGGAAGGCGCAACCGAATACCTGAACGGGCTTTTGTACGAAAACAACAAGGACGCAAAACTTCTCGCCGCGCTTTTACTTAAAGAAATCGACGACGAAGAAGTCGAAGATATTTTCATTTCCGTCCTTACAAACGACGAAATGCCCGACGAAGTGAAAACGGTCGCTTTCGAATATCTGTCCGACGGCGACGACTGCGTGCCCGAAAAAATATTGGAAATCATAAACTCCGTGCCCGAAAAAAATCAGGGAATTCTCGTTGAGGTACTTTCAAACTTCAAGGGGAGGAAGGACGTGTTTTACTGGCTCGTTACAATGTTGCAACGCGCCGAAGACGTGCCGACGTACGCGGGGCTTCTCGGAAGATACGGCGATCCCGCCGCAATCGACATTCTGAAAAGTTTCGCAAGCGAGGTCGATATAAATTACGTGGAATTTGTCGAGATAAGAAACGCCGTCGAAGAACTCGGCGGGGAGATGACGGAAGAAAAAGATTTTTCGGACGATCCCTATTACAAGTACATAAATCATATCGGGGAAAACGGCGAAAATCCCGAAACCGCCGAAACGAAAAACTGAATATTCATAATGTTATTTATTCATAATCCTGTGTCGCAAGGCATAGGGTTATTTTATGAAAGAAGGATTGAAGTGCGCCGCCGTGTTTATCGGGACGGTCATCGGCGCGGGGTTTGCAACGGGGCAGGAAGTATTGTTGTATTTCGGAAGATCAAGCATTGCCGTGCCGATTTTTTCGGGGATTTTACTGGGACTTTTTAACGCGTATTTTTTGGCAATCGGCGCAAAATTCAACGATAGAATCAATGAACATATGTTGCAGAATAAGGCAAAAGTACTTTATGATGTATGTATGTTCATTTGTGCATATATCACTTTTATAGCAATGTTTTCGGGTGTTGAAACCCTTTTTGTGAAAATATTCAGTGTTAAATACACAAGTGTGGCGTGGGTTGTCGCGGCGTGTTTCATCGCTGCAAACGGGTTAAGGTTTATGAAAGGGCTGAACTCTGTTGCGGTGCCCGTGATACTTCTTCTCACGGTGGTGATTTTCGTATATTCCGACAAAGAAAAAGCAAGCGGCGCATACAACTTTTTCAACGGGATAACGTACGCCGCGATGAACGTTATGTTGTCGATGGGCGTGATGATAAGGCTTGGAAAAACCGTGACGAAAAAGTCAATTTGGGCGTCGGGGTGCGCGACTGCGGTCGTTATGGCGACGATGCTTGCGCTTATCACGCTTGTCGTGAAAAAGAGCGGCGGCGAAATGCCCGTGTATGCCGCGGCGGACAAGGTCGGGCTTAAATACGCGGCGGGCGCGGTGATACTTCTTTCGGTATTTACGACGATGGTATCCGCGCTTGAAACGGCGGCGGAAATAATCGTGCCGGACGAAAAAAAGAAAACCGCGGGCGTCATTTTCGTCACGCTTTTGTCGCTTCCTATTCAGGCGTTGTTCTCTTTTGAGGATATCGTCGATTATTATTATCCCGTCGTGTCGGGAATGGGCATACTTATCGTAATCGTTTTATCGGTTTTCGTAATTTTCAAAAAACGGGACGGCAAAATCAAAAAATCCGTTGACTTTTAATCCCAAATATTATAACATAAGAAAAATTTACAATTTTTCCGCAAATAATTTTTAACGAGGTGTACAAATGGCAAAGATTTTGAAGGAAGGTTTAACTTTTGACGACGTTTTGCTTATCCCCAAGCGCAGCGACGTGCTTCCCAAAGACGTCGATTTGTCGGTGGAACTTGCAAAAGGGCTTAAACTCAACATTCCGCTTCTGAGCGCGGGCATGGATACCGTTACCGAATCCCAGATGGCAATCGCGATGGCAAGGGAAGGCGGCGTCGGTATCATTCATAAAAACCTGACTATAGAAGAACAGGCGGCGCACGTAGACCGCGTGAAGCGCAGCGAACACGGCGTCATTACCGATCCGTTTTACCTTGGGCCGGACAACCTCGTTACCGAAGCGGTCGCGCTTATGGCAAAGTACAGAATCAGCGGCGTTCCCATCGCGAAAGAAGGGAAACTCGTGGGTATTCTTACCAACCGCGACCTTAAATTCGAGACAAATTACAACCAGCCCATCGGCAATATAATGACGTGGAAAAACCTTGTGACCGCGCCCGTCGGCACCACGCTTGAAGAGGCGAAAGAAATTCTCGGGGAGCACCGCATCGAAAAACTGCCCATCGTTGACGCCGATTTCAATCTGAAAGGGCTTATCACCATCAAAGACATCGAAAAAGCCATTCAGTATCCCAACTCCGCAAAGGACGCGGGCGGCAGACTGCTTGCGGGAGCGGCGGTCGGCATCGCGAACAATACGATGGAAAGGGTTGAAGAACTCGTCAGAAACAAAGTCGACGTAATCGCCGTCGATACGGCGCACGGACACAACGCGATCGTTATCGAAACGGTCAAAAAAATCAAAAAGAAATTCCCTTGCCTTCCCGTCATCGCGGGTAACGTCGCAACGGCGGAAGCCACGCGTGACCTGATTGAAGCGGGCGCGGACATCATAAAAGTCGGTATGGGCCCCGGCAGTATCTGTACGACGCGCGTCATCGCGGGTATCGGCGTGCCGCAAATCACGGCGGTGATGGACTGCGCCGAAACTGCCGACAAATACGGCAAGAAAGTCATCGCCGACGGCGGTATCAAATTCAGCGGCGACATCGTGAAAGCAATTGGCGCGGGCGCGGCGGCGGTTATGATCGGAAGTCTGTTTGCGGGAACTATGGAAAGCCCCGGCGACATCGAAATGTTCCAGGGAAGAAGTTTCAAGGTGTATCGCGGAATGGGCAGTATCTCCGCAATGGCGGCGGGCAGCAAAGACAGATACTTCCAGGACAGCGAAGACGCGAGAAAACTCGTGCCCGAAGGAGTCGAGGGACGCGTACCTTACAGGGGAAGCCTTGCCGACGTCGTTTATCAGATGGTCGGCGGTATCCGCTCCGGTATGGGCTATTGCGGAAAACATAACATCGAAGAACTGCGTACCACGGCGGAATTCGTCAGAATTTCCAACGCGTCGCTTATCGAAAGCCATCCGCACGACATCACGATTACGAAAGAAAGCCCCAACTACTCCACCAGGGCTTAACGGATTTTATTATGGTTTACGGCAATACGAAAGGAATAAAACAAACCGTGCTTGCGCGGCTTGACGCTCTTATCGGGGCGTACGACAAAAACCTTCTTATCGACAGGACGGTGCTTTCGACTATTGCCGAAATTACCGAAAAAATCAACCGCGAGATTTGCGTGTTCGTCGCAAGAAACGGACAGGTCGTCGCGGTGGGAGTGGGCGACAGCGGCACGGTATCGCTGGAAGATTTTTCGTTGAAGCGCAGCGAAAAACGTTTTCAGGGCGTGAGATGCGTGCATACTCACCCGAAAGGAAGCGGAAAACTGTCGGATATGGACACGTCCGCGCTCACGTCGATGCGCCTTGACGCAATGATTGCCGTCGGCGTGTTGCACGGAAGAGTAAACGACGTCGAAGTCGCTTTTATCAACGGCAAAAAAATCGACAGGTTTTATTTTAAGTCCGCGGCAAAAATCGACGACGCCGATATGATTTCGAAAATCACCGAATACGAAAGAAAATCGGTGATCCCCGACGTTGTCGACAATACGCCCGAAACGCGCGGGGCAATCCTTGTAAACGTCGGCACGGGCAGCGATCTCGACGTCGAAATCGAGGAACTGAAACGACTCGCCGACACGATGGGACTTGACGTCAAAGGCGCGGTTATCCAAAAACAAAATCCCGACAAGGGCTATTGTGCGGGGCTTGGTAAACTTGAAGAAATCAAACGCCTCGTGCAGGTGGAAAATGCGGAATTTGTCATTTTCAACAATATGCTCACGGGAAGTCAACTGAACAATATCGAAGAATACGTCGGCGCGAAGGTCATCGACCGTCCGATGCTCATTCTTGAAATTTTCGCGCGGCACGCAACCTCGAACGAGGGCAAACTTCAAGTGCAACTCGCGATGATGAAATATACTTTGCCGAAACTTTTGGGACAAGGCAAAGAATTGTCGAGAATCGGCGGCGGTGGCTCCGGCGGCGCAGCGACGAAAGGAAGCGGCGAAACCAAACTCGAAACCGACAGACGGCGTATCCGCCGCAGCATTTACGAACTGTCGGAACGCATCGAAATTCTGAAAAAAGAAAGGGATTTGCGCCGTGAACGCCGCAAAAAATCGGGCATAAAAACCGTTGCCATCGTCGGGTATACAAACGCCGGAAAGTCCACGCTGATGAACCTTCTGACGAAAGCGGGAGTCAAGGCGGAAGACAAACTTTTCGCAACGCTCGATCCCGTGACGCGCAAGATTTTCGTCGATATCGGCAAGGAATATCTTCTGACCGACACCGTAGGTTTCATCGACAATCTCCCGCACGAGTTCGTCGACGCTTTCAGAAGCACGCTGGAAGAAGCAACGTACGCCGACCTTATTCTGCACGTTGCGGATTGCAGTTCAAAGGACCTTGAAAGACAGGAAAAAGTCGTGAAAGACGTCCTTACGTCGCTGGGCGTTGCCGACACGCCGATTATAACGGTTTATAACAAAGCCGACGAAAACGCAGGCTTTTCCACAGACGAAAAAAACGCCGTCGTGATTTCGGCAAAAACCGGGGACGGCGTGAATAAACTGAAAGAAATGATCGTCGAAAAATTATTTTAATTTTCCAAGTTGCCTTAATTTGTTGACGTTCATCGGATAATCGGGCGACTTGATAAGCGCGTTCCAGAGAAGGAAGTCGTCGACCGTGGTGTCGTAAAAATTCGCAAGGCTCAAAAGTATGTCGGGCTCCACGTCCTTTAAGTCGTTTTCGTAGCGGCTGTAAGTGCTGCGGGAGACGTGCAAAGCGTCGGCAAGTTGTTGGCTGGTATAGCCTTTTCTTTTTCTGATTTGTTTAAGTAAACGACCGAATAACATCTTTAATCATACAAAAAGGCTCGGTAAACCGAGCCTTTTATCATTTTATCTTAGTAAGCGAGTTCTTTTTCCAGATATTCGACAAGTTTATCGACAGGCATTCTGATTTGCGCCATGCTGTCGCGTTCACGCACGGTTACGGTGTCGTCGTCAAGGGTGTCGAAGTCAACCGTCACGCAGAAAGGAGTGCCGATTTCGTCCTGACGGCGGTAACGTTTGCCGATGCTTGCGCTTTCGTCGTACGTGCAGGAAAAGTGCTTTTGAAGCATACGGTAAATTTCCGTCGCTTTGTCTCCGAGTTGTTTCTTTTGCAAAGGAAGCACAGCAACCTTATACGGCGCGAGAGCGTGATGCAAATGCAAAACAACGCGGGTATCGCCGTCGACTTCTTCCTCGTCATAGGCGTTTGAAAGCACGGCAAGGAACATACGCTCGACGCCCAGCGACGGCTCCACAACGTAAGGAATATATCTTTCGTTCGTGACGGGATCGACGTAGTCCATATTTTCGCCGCTGACGCGCTGATGGCAGTTAAGGTCGTAGTCGGTGCGGTCGGCAACGCCCCAAAGTTCTCCCCAGCCGAACGGGAATTTGAACTCGAAGTCGGTCGTGGCGCGGCTGTAAAAGCAAAGTTCTTCCTTATCGTGGTCGCGCAGGCGCAGGTTTTCTTCCTTGATTCCGAGGCCGTAAAGCCAATTTTTGCAGTGTTCCTTCCAGTAATTGAACCATTCAAGGTCGGTGCCGGGTTTGCAGAAGAATTCAAGTTCCATCTGTTCAAACTCGCGGACGCGGAAGATGAAGTTGCCGGGGGTAATTTCGTTTCTGAAAGACTTGCCGATTTGTCCGATACCGAAAGGCACTTTCGCTCTTGTGGTGCGTTGCACGTTTTTGAAGTTTACGAAGATACCTTGCGCGGTTTCGGGACGAAGGTACACGGTGCTTGTCGAGTCTTCCGTGACGCCCTGGAAAGTCTTGAACATAAGGTTGAATTTTCTCACGCCGGTGAAGTCGGAGTTGCCGCAGATCGGGCACGGGATTTTGTTTTCCCTGATATATTCTTCCATCTGTTCGTTCGTCCAGCCGGCGATATTAAGGGTGATACCTTTTTTGGCGTTCCAGTTTTCGATAAGGTCGTCGGCGCGATGACGGGATTTGCACGCTTTGCAGTCCATAAGAGGGTCGGAAAAACCGCCGATATGTCCGCTTGCTTCCCAGACTTTCGGATTCATAAGAATCGCGCAGTCAAGGCCTACGTTATATTCGCTTTCGGTGATGAATTTTTTCCACCACGCTTTTTTGATATTGTTTTTAAGTTCGACGCCCAAAGGACCGTAGTCCCAGGTGTTTGCAAGACCGCCGTAAATTTCGCTTCCCGGGAAGACGAAGCCGCGGTTTTTCGCAAGCGCGACGAGTTTATCCATTGTCAGATTTGCCATAAACGCATACCTCATAAAAAAGTTTATTTATATTCTATTTACATATTAAGAAAAAGTCAAGCGAAACGCCGACGGGCAAGGTTTTTATGTAACAAAAAAAATGAAGTTTGCGTATTGTGAAGTATAGATAATCCTTGCGGTTATCGAGTATGAAAGGGAGGTTGTGCTATGAACGGAAACTTTTTCGGCGGCGGTTCGGGCTGTGACTGTATGTTATGGATTCTTATCCTTCTTTGCTGCTGTGGCGGATGCGGCGGCGGTTGCAACGACGGTTGCGGATGCGGCGGCGGAGCGTACGGCTTCTGGCCGTGGCTTGTGATTTTGTGTTGCTGCTGCGGATGCGGCGGTGGCGGCGGGTGCAAATAATACATAAAAGCACCATTTTTTCGGGACGGCGGGCGGCGCCGTCCTTTTTTTAATTTATAATCGCGACGGCGTAGGACAGCGACCACAGATACGAATACCATAAAAGCAGGACGGGAACGGCGGCTTTTGCAAGCTTCCCCGCGCGGGATCGCAGAATAAAAATACAAAAAATCCACATTAACGCCAAAGTGACTGTCATTGTGACAAGTCCCAAAAGAGGATTTCTTGCCGCGAAAAACAGCGCAAGGAACAATGCGGACGAAAACTTGACCGACGCATACAACCCGAACGTCGGATTTACCGCGCCTTTGACGAGCGCGTCGGACACGACGAACGCTTCGAGTGCCGTCGCGGCCGAGTACAACGCCGTGAACGCCGTCGCGTCCAACCAAAACACCGGAAGACTTAGCCCAAAAAACCACGATAGGTTTCTTTGCACGGTGAAACTTCCCGTCCATTCCACGATAAGCGCAAACGAAAGCGCGAAAAACGCGGCGTAAAGCCATTTTACTTTTTGCATATAAAAATTATATTTATAACGCGTATCATATATGTTTGAAAAATAATAGTTGTAAAATGCGCGCGCTTTTGGTATAATAACGTAAAATCACGATAAGGATTAAAAAATGTTACTTGTTATCGACGTAGGAAATACGAATATGAAACTCGGCGTGTACGACGGCGACGTCCTGAAAAAAAGTTGGCGTCTTTCAACCGAGGCAAAGCGCACCGCGGACGAACTCGGAATGATTTTGTACGACTTGTTCAAAAACGTCGGCGTTGAATTTCAGGATATCGACGGCATTATCATGTCGTCCGTCGCGCCCATGCTCAACTACACAGTGGAGCATATGTGCACGTACTATATGAAGAAAAAGCCCGTCTTCGTGGACGCCACGCTTAAAACGGGTTTGAAAATCAAATATAACAACCCCATCGAACTCGGCGCGGACAGGATCGTCGACGCGGTCGGGGCGCACTTTATATACGGCGGGCCGCTTATCGTTGTGGATTTCGGCAGCGCGACGACGTTCAATGCGGTGACCGCAGACGGCACGTTTTTGGGCGGCGCGATTTGCGCCGGTGTCAAAACCGCGTCGGAAAGCCTTGTGAACACCGCCGCGAAACTTCCCCGTTTTGAACTTGTTCCGCCGAAAGACGCGATTGCCCGTTCCACAATCGAGGGTATGCAGTCGGGCGCGGTTTACGGATATGCGGGGCAGGTTGACTACATTGTCAGAAAATTCCGCGAAAATCCGCTTATGAAAGACGCGAAAGTCATCGCGACGGGCGGTTTGTCGGAACTTGTCGTCAACGCGGACAAGTCGATTATCGACGTCGTTGACCGCTCGCTTTCTCTCAAAGGGCTTAAAATTTTGTACGATATGAATAAAGAAGGTAATAACGAATGAAAAAAGTCGGCATCGCGCTGCTCGGACTGGGTACGGTCGGGGGCGGCACTTATAAGATTCTGGAAAAAAACCACGACGCTTTCAAAAAGTACGAAGGGCTTGATATCGAAGTCCTGCACGTGCTTGAACGCAACATGAAAAGGGTTGAAGAGTTGGGCGTAAATCCCGACATCGTTTCAACCGACATCGACAACGTCGTAAATAACAAAGATATCTCGATAGTGTGCGAGTTTTTCGGCGGTATCGAACCCGCAAGGACGTTCCTTATCAAGGCTCTGGAAGCGGGCAAAAGCATCGTCACCGCAAATAAGGAATTGTTCTCAAAACACTGGCACGAACTTGAAGCGGCGGCAAAACGCGGCAAGGCGGGGCTGTATTTCGAGGCGAGTTGCGTCGGCGGCGTGCCCATAATCCGCACGATTACCGAAGGCATGCAGGCAAATACGATTTTGTCGATTAAGGGCATAATAAACGGCACGACGAACTATATTTTATCGGCGATGAGCGAAAACGGCACGTCGTACGAAGACGCGCTAAAATCCGCGCAGGAACTCGGGTATGCCGAATTCGATCCGACAGCCGACGTCGAAGGCTTTGACGCGTCGTACAAACTGTCGATTCTGTCCACGCTGTCCTATCACAAAAAAGTGCCCGTACAAAGGGTGTATCGCGAGGGCATCACTAAGATTTCCGTGGACGACATAAACACCGGGAAGAAACTCGGCTACACGCTGAAACTCCTTGCAATCAGCAAAAACAACAACGGAAAAATCGAGGCGCGCGTGCATCCCGCGTTCATTAAAAGCAGCCATCCGCTTGCGGCGGTGTCGGGCAGTTTCAACGCCGTGTACCTTGTCGGCGACAGCGTCGGCGATATTATGCTTTACGGCAGGGGCGCGGGCGATCTGCCCACCGGCAGCGCAATCGTCAGCGATATTATTTATGCGGCGCATCAGCGCAAACCATGCTATTTACCGTTCAAAAACGACGGTTCAAGTCGCGATTCGGACTTTATCACCGATTTTAAGAGCAAGTATTACGTCCGTATATGCGCCACCGACCGCGAAGGAATTCTGGGCAGAATTTCAACCGTTTTCGGCAAAAACAAAATCGGCATCGAAAAGGTTTTTCAGAACGAAGAGAACGTCAATTCAAAGACGGACATTATCTTCGTCACGCACCTGAGCCACGAGAAAATCATTGAAAAAGCGTTGAAAGAAATCACCGCTCTTGACGGCGTGAAAAACGTCGCCGCGCTTATCCGCGTTGAAGAATAATGAAAGAAATCATACTGTCCGCAATCGGCGACACAATCAAAAATTTTGAGGAAAAAATCGCTCAGGCACAAACGCTTTGGGAAAAGGTGCAGATCTTTTTCGACACCTACAAAGTGTGGATTCTGGTCGGGCTTGTCGTGCTTGTGGGAATAATCTTTTTTGTCAACATAATGGAAGCGAAAAAGCGCAAAGACGACCGCGACAACAAAAAATAACAACGCAACATAACGTAAAACAACGCAAAAACGCACAAAAACCGCATTAAAAAACTCCGCAATCGCGGAGTTTTTGTATGAATTTTTGTAAAATATTTGAAAATTATACATCGGATTTTACACCCAACAAGTAATCGGTTGTAACGTCGAAATACTTTGCCAAGGCGACAATATCGGCAATGGACGGCTCGCTTCTGCCTTTTTCCCAAAAGTATATGCAATCGTCGCTTGTACCGATGGCAAGGGCAAGTTGCTTTTGAGAAATGCCGTCCTCTGTTCTTAATTCTTTCAATCGTGATTTGAAGTCCATAATGCTATTATGCCGTAGAAATTACGACAAATGCATTGACAACCGTAAAAATTACGGGTAAAATTTAACATATACTACAACAAGAAGGAGAAACTTATGAAAAAGAAACTTATTGCAGTATTTTTAGTTGTTGTCACACTACTTTCCTGCGTTTTCGCCTTTGTCGCTTGCAAATCAAACGATAAAGAGTTTAAGGAAATTGTTTCTTGTGCTAAAGATTTAGAATACAAATTAAAACATCAGGATAGATGCCAGGGATTCTCTATTACCGATAATTGCGGGTATAAAGTTGTGACTGGGAATAATGGTAAAAGCGGTACATATATCATTATACCTTATACGGCTAAAGATTTGTTGGCAGATATTACGATTGTTGATATTGCTTTCTTTTGCAATGGTGAATTGCTTGGCTTCAAGGGTGATTACCCGTATTCTTATGATTTTTCAAAAAAGGACAGATATTTGGAGGCGTTGAAAATCTATGTGAATCAAGATTTTGACAAACAATACTCTGCAAATGACTTAAACAAAAAAATATAACAGGTTATTGTATGAAATCGATTAAAAAAGTTGCTAATATTTCATTTTTAGTAATGTGTTTTTTATTATTTTCAATGATTTTGGTGTCTTGCAACAGAGATTCAGAAGGTTTTGTCTTTGAGGAGAACGAATCGACTGCTACCGTTATTGGATATAAAGGAAGAAACGAACATATTACTATTCCAAGCACTTATAATGGCAAACCGGTAACTGCCATTGGTGATTCTGCGTTTTACAGGCATTATAATAAAAGAATAATACGAAGTGTGACAATACCCGACACTGTAAAAATAATTGGAGGGAGCGCGTTTGGATGTTGTTCCGAATTGACAAGTGTTGTTATACCTAACAGTGTTACTTACATAGGTAACCGTGCTTTTAATTTTTGCAGTTTTAAAACAATAAATATCCCAGGAAGTGTTGAATGCATAGAAAATGGTGCATTCCAATATTGTCGTAGTTTGACAACGGTGAAGATAGGAGAAGGTGTAAAGGTAATTAAAGAGCAAGCGTTTCAAGGCTGTACAAGTTTAGAAAGTATATCATTGCCTGACAGTTTAGAAAGAGTTGAAGGTGTTTTAACTTTTCAAGATACACCCTGGTATGCGAAATTGGAAGAAAATAATAGTGGAAAACTTATATATATTGGCAAAACACTTTATCATAAAAATTATTGTTCGGATAGGGTGATTAACATAAGAGATGACACAGTTTATATCAACGAAGGTGCATTTTCTTATAACCATTGGGTGAACGAGGTAAGAATACCAAAATCGGTTCTAATGATAGGCAAAAGTGCTTTCTATGGATGTGACAACCTTACTGATGTGTATTACGCTGGTACAAAAGAACAATGGAATAATCTTTTAATAGGAAGAAATTGTGAGCCATTGCTAAATGCAACCATGCATTTTAATGAATAAAAAAACAAGAGGATAGCAATATGGAAGAAACATATCAAAAATATATAGAACGATTTTGGAACAAGCTTTCACCGCAAGAAATTGAGGAAAAAGGAATAAGAGAGATATTTGATGCTTGCATTGAATCATCAAATTGTTTTAGTAACCCAGTAGGGAAAAAGAACAACCTGAATGTGATAATATTTTTTGAAGGAAGAAGAGTATTAAAAGAATCCTTGGAACTTATTGAGAGAAAGGCAATATTTGATACAAAAGATGAAGTTAAAATACATGTTTGCGAAGCAGTGTGTTTTCTCATGCATTTGAAAGGATTAAAAGATAATTATATTCAGCAAATAAGAACGGAAATAGAGAGGTTGCTAAAAGAGTAAAAAGACGACCGCGACAACAAAAAATAACAGCGCAAAACAACGCAAAAATGCACAAAAACCGCACAAAAACCGCATTAAAAAACTCCGCAATCGCGGAGTTTTTTGTTTGGGATATACCGGAATGGATATTTTTATTTTTTGTCGTTTTCGCGGATTTCCACACGGCGGATTTTGCCCGACGTCGTTTTCGGAAGTTCTTTCACAAACTCCACAATGCGCGGGTATTTATACGGCGCGGTTACTTTTTTCACGTGGTTTTGCAGTTCCTTGACAAGCGCGTCCGACGGCTGATAGTTTTTGGTCAGGACGATTGTCGCTTTCACGATTTGTCCGCGCAGGTCGTCGGGGACGGCGGTGATTGCACATTCCAGCACCGCGGGGTGTTCCATAAGCGCGCTTTCGACCTCGAAAGGTCCGATGCGGTAGCCCGACGATTTGATGATATCGTCCTTTCTTCCGACGTACCAGAACCAGCCGTCTTTGTCCTGATAGGCAAGGTCGCCGGTGTGGAAGTAAACGTCGTTTTTAAGGGCGGCGGTGCGCGCCTCGTCCTTGAAGTAGCCCGCGACGAGTCCGCATTGATTTTCCGATTTCAGTATGGCGATTTCGCCTTCTTCGCCGGGTTTAACCTCGTTTTCGTCGTCGTCGATAAGGCGCACGTCATAAAGAGGGCTGGGCTTTCCGAGACTGCCCGTAATTGGGGACAAATATTTGAACGTGCCCAGCATTACCGTGCCTTCGGTCTGGCCGAAACCTTCGTAAATTTTGAGCCCGGTCGCTTTTTCAAACTGTTTGAACACTTCGGGATTCAAGCTTTCGCCGGCGGTGGAGCAATGTTTTATCGAGGATAAATCGAAACTCGACAAGTCTTCTTTCACCAAAAATCTGTAAATCGTGGGAGGGGCGCAAAAAGTCGTTATCCCGTATTTTTTCACAAGCGGCAAGACGTCCGTGGGGGTAAATCTGCCGTGGTAGTCGTAGGCGAAAACCGCCGTGCCCGATATCCATTGACCGTAGATTTTGCCCCAGCTGCATTTTGCCCAGCCCGTTTCCGCCATAGTGAAGTGCAAGCCGTCGTCGACGACGTCCTGCCAATATTTTGCGGTGAAGACGTGTCCCAAAGGATACAAAAAGTCGTGCATGACCATTTTGGGCATACCCGTCGTGCCCGAAGTGAAATATACGAGCATCAGATCGCGGGGGTTCGGGCGTGCGTCGAAGGAAAAATCCGCAGGAGCGTTTTCAAGTTTTTCGTCAAGGTTGTCGAAGTGCGCGCCGTTTACCGACAATACGCCTTTCAGGTTTTTGCAATCGGGAAGGGCAAGCGAGATATGTTCCGCAACGTCTTCTTCTTCCGTCGCAAACAGCAGTTTCACGCCCGCCTCGTTCACGCGGTACGCGACGTCTTTCGGGGTGAGCATATGAGTTGCGGGGATAAGTACGACGCCCATTTTGCAGCACGCCACGACAAGTACCCAGTATTCCCAACGACGGTTGAGCATACTCATTACGAAGTCGCCTTTTTTCACGCCGTACGACGAAATGACGTTGCACATTTTCAGCGACAATTCCTTCATTTCGCCAAAGGTGATGACTTTTTCTTCGCCTTTTTGATTGCACCATACAAGGGCGCGTTTTTCGGGACAAAGCCTTGCGTATTCGTCCACGACGTCAAATCCGAAGTTGAAATCGGACGGAACGCAAAGTTTCGCGTTTCTTCTGAAATCGTCGTAGTCCGAAAAATCCGTTCTATTCAAAAACTTGCTTAAAAGATTCATATTCACTCGAAAATTTATAATTTAATCAATGATAGCACACTTTATTATAAAATAAAAGCAAATTGAAATACTAATTTTCGATTGACTTTTTGAAAGACTTTTGTCAGGACTTGCAATTTGACCTTGCAGGTGGTATAATAGGGTAACTAAAATGAGGTAGTATATGCTTGACAGGCAATTAAACGCCGTGCTGACTGTCCTTAACGACTTTTCGGACGGCGCCTATAAAATCATCGACGCGGACGAAATTATCGCGAAATTGTCCGATTCCGACCGTTGCACAAAGGTGGAACTTTCGGGGATAATCCGCACGTTGTCCGACAACGATTATATCAAAGTCAAATATTCGACGGTGGACGAGTATTGCCTTGCCACGCTTGCAAAAGCGCGCGCCATCGAAAAGGTGGAACCGCACGACTCGCACCCCACCGCGTCCGTCGACGTTCCCGTCGCAGGCGAAAAAGGCAAGTCGAAAGAAATCAAACTTGACAGCATCTCTTTAAGGAAAATGATAAGAAAAGCGGCGTTCTGGGGCGCGCTCCTCGGCGGGCTTATCGCAAGCGCGATCGCTCTTCTTATCGGCGTTTTCCTGAAAATGAAATAAGAGGCGGACTATGGCAGTTGAAAAACACGCACTGAATAAAAAAGAAAGGGCGCTTATGCACGTCCTTCTTAACCTTGCCGAAAAAAACGACGAGGGCGTTTGTCTGGTGAAACCGCTTGAAATTTTTGAGGCGTTGCCGTACGATTACGCCTACACCCCCGAAGAACTCGAACCTATGCTCAAAGGGCTTGCGCTCGACGATTATCTGGAATACATTTCCGCCGACAACCACGGCGAATTGACGTATTGCATCACGATGCATCAGAAAGGGCTTTCGTTCGCGCGCGTCGAAAGGGCGTGGCGCAAAAGCGTTTACAACAAACTGCTGATTACGGTATGCACGGCAATCGTTTCCGGCACGATCGCAATCATCATAAGATATATCATCGCCCCGCTTATCATGGGCAAGTTTCGTTGATGGAAAATCATCTTTTTCAGTTAAAATCGAAATTCAGACCGAACGGCGATCAGGAACAGGCAATCGAAAAACTTGTCGAGGGACTGAACGACGGATTTCGTACGCAGGTGCTTCTGGGCGTTACGGGAAGCGGCAAAACCTTTACGATGGCAAACGTCATCGAAAGGGTGCAACGTCCCGCGCTCGTTATCGCGCACAACAAGACGCTTGCGGCGCAACTTTGTAACGAGTTTCGTGAGTTTTTCCCCGATAACCGCGTGGAGTTTTTCGTATCGTATTACGACTACTATCAGCCCGAAGCGTATATCCCGAGAAGCGACACTTACATCGAAAAGGAACTGGAAGTCAACGACGAAATCGACAAACTCAGAAACAGCGCGACAAGTAGTCTTTGCGAAAGAAACGACGTCATCGTCGTCAGTTCCGTATCGTGCATATACGGGCTGGGCGCGCCCGAAGAATACTTCAACCTTTCCATCTCTTTGCGCCCCGAAATGACGCTTGACCGTGACGATTTGGCGCGTAAACTCGTGAATATACAATATAAGCGCGCCGACATCGACTTTCAGCGCAGCACGTTCAGAATGCGCGGCGACGTTGTGGATATATTCCCGTCGTCAAATTCGGAAGTCGCGATACGGGTTGAGTTTTTCGGCGACGAAATCGAAAAACTTTATGAAATCGACGCCCTTACGGGAAAGCCGTTGTCGCGGCTCGAACACGCAGTCATTTTCCCCGCAACCCATTACGTCGTCGGCGAAAGCCGTATGGAAAACGCCCTGACGCTCATCACGAAAGACAGGGAAGAAAGGGTGAAATATTTCACCGACCGCAATAAACTTATCGAGGCGCAACGAATCGGCGAGCGCGTCGCTTACGACGTCGAAATGATGCGCGAAATGGGCTATTGCAGCGGCATCGAAAATTACAGCAGATACTTTGACGGAAGGAAACCCGGCGAACCGCCGTACACTTTGTTGGACTTCTTCCCGAAAAATTTCGTCTGTTTCATCGACGAAAGCCATATGACGATCCCGCAAATCCGCGGTATGTACAACGGCGACAGAAGCAGGAAGGAAAACCTTGTGGAATACGGTTTCCGTCTGCCAGCCGCTTTCGACAACCGTCCGCTCCGCTTCGACGAGTTTGAGAAAAGGATTTATCAGCTTGTGTGCGTGTCGGCGACTCCCGCCCCGTTCGAGTTGCAGGAAGCCGACCAGGTAGCGGAACAACTCATACGACCTACGGGCATTATCGATCCCGAAATTTTTATACGCCCAGTCGAAGGACAAATCGACGACCTTATTTCCGAAATCAATCTGACCGTCGAAAAGGGCGGCAGAACGCTTGTTACGACGCTCACCAAAAAAATGGCGGAAAACCTTACTTCGTTTTTGAAGGAAAAGGGAATTAAGGTCAAATATATGCACAGTGACATCGACACGCTGGAACGAATCGAAATCATCAATTCTTTGAGAAAAGGCGACGTCGACGTGGTTGTAGGGATCAACCTTTTAAGAGAAGGGCTCGATCTTCCCGAAGTAATGCTCGTTGCGATTCTCGACGCCGATAAGGAAGGTTTTTTAAGAAGCGAAACCGCGCTTATCCAGACAGTCGGCCGCGCCGCAAGAAACGTCGACGCAAGGGTTATTATGTATGCCGATACGGTAACGGGCAGCATGCAGCGCGCAATCGACGAAACAAACCGCAGAAGAAAGATACAGTCCGACTACAACGCGGCGCACGGCATCGTGCCGCACACCGTCGTGAAAGAAATCGTAAATACAATCGAAATCACCAAAAAGCTGGATAAAGACGCAAAACGCGACAGTAAAGATATCGCTTCGGAACTTGAACGTCTGAAAGGACTTATGCAAGTCGCGGCGGAAGGGCTGGATTTCGAGGCGGCAATCAAACTTCGCGACAGAATATCCGAACTTAAAAAAGAACTTGGAAGATAATATAAATGACGGACAAAATTTTTGTAAAAGGAGCAAAAGAGAATAACCTTAAAAACATCGACGTCGAAATTCCGCGCGACAAACTTGTCGTGTTTACGGGGCTTTCCGGCAGCGGTAAGTCGTCGCTTGCTTTCGACACGATTTTTGCCGAAGGGCAAAGACGGTATATCGAAAGTCTGTCAAGCTACGCCCGTATGTTTTTGGGACAAATGGAAAAACCCGACGTCGAATATATCGAAGGGCTTTCCCCCGCCGTTTCAATCGACCAGAAAACGACGTCCAAAAACCCGCGCTCGACGGTGGGCACCGTTACCGAAATTTACGATTATTTAAGGCTTTTATACGCCCGCGTCGGCACTCCGCATTGTCCGAAGTGCGGCAGGGAAATCGAACATCAGACGGTTGACCAGATTACCGACAAAATCATTGAAAGCACCGTGCAGTCGGGCGACAATAAGGTCATAATTATGGCACCCGTCGTCAGAGGCAGAAAGGGCGAATACAGGAAGGAACTTGAAGACTTCAAAAAGTCGGGTTACGTCCGCGTGCGTGTGGACGGCATCGACTATACCCTTGACGAAGAAATCGTCCTTGATAAAAACGTAAAACACGATATTGCGGTGACAATCGACCGTATCGCCGTAAAAGAAGGCTCGGAAAGACGTCTGACGGACAGCGTCGAAGCCGCGCTTAAACTCGCAAACGGACTTGTCGTCGTCGAAAACGCAAAAAAGACGACGATTTACAGCACGAAATACAGTTGTCCCGATTGCGACGTCAGCATCGAAGAACTGGAACCCAGACTGTTTTCGTTCAATAATCCGTACGGGGCTTGTCCCGAATGCGGCGGGCTGGGTTTCCGCAACGAAATCGACCTGAAAAAGATTATCGTCGACGAAAATCTGGGCGTCGGAAACGGCGGACTTGCCGCGCCGTCGGGGTGGAATCTCGGCAGTGGCGACATCGTGCGCTCGCAACTGAACGCGTTGTCGAAGGTGCTGGATTTTTCGCTTACGACTCCGATTAAAGACTTGCCGAAGTGGAAACTTGACGCGATTTTGTACGGCGTTGACGAAAGAATCCCGATGGATTATAACTCACGCAGTTTCCACGGGCAGTTTATGACGAAATACGAAGGTATCGTCAACAACCTTATGCGCCGCTATCGCGAAACTACAAGCGACGGCGTCAAGTACGAAATCGAAAGATATATGGTGTCCGTGCCGTGCAAAACGTGCGGCGGAAAACGCCTGAAAAAGGAAGCGCTCGCGGTTACCGTCGGCGGGCTTAACATTGCGGAACTTTCGGATATGTCGGTGAAAAAAATCGACGAATTTTTCGGCGCGCTCGTTCTTGACAAACAAAAAACGCTCATTGCCGAAAGGATAATCAAAGAAATCCGCGCAAGGCTGAAATTTCTGGTAAACGTCGGGCTCGATTATCTTACGCTTTCCCGCTCCGCCTCGACGCTTTCGGGCGGCGAATCGCAAAGGATAAGGCTTGCCACGCAAATCGGCAGCGGACTTACGGGAGTGTTGTATATCCTTGACGAGCCGTCGATCGGGCTTCACCAGAAGGATAACGAAAGATTATTAAGCAGTCTGAAAGGACTGCGCGACCTCGGCAACACGCTTATCGTTGTCGAACACGACGAGGACACGATGCGCGCGGCGGATTACATCGTGGATATCGGTCCCGGCGCGGGCATACACGGCGGAAAACTCGTTGCGGCAGGCAGCGTGGACGACATTATCGCCTGCAAGGAGTCGATAACGGGCAAGTATTTGTCGGGCGAACTCAAAATCGACGTGCCCGAAGAAAGAAAACGCCCCGACGGCAGATATTTGTCGGTTCGCGGCGCAAGGCAAAACAATCTGAAAAACATCGACGTCGATATTCCCGTCGGACTTTTAACCGCGGTTACGGGCGTTTCGGGCAGCGGGAAAAGCAGCCTTGTCAACGAAATTATTTATCCCGCGGTTTATAACAAACTGAACAAAAGCAACCTTACGGAAGGGAAGTACGACGAGATCGTAGGCATCGACAACTTTGATAAAATCATCAATATCGATCAGTCGCCGATCGGTCGCACTCCGCGCAGCAATCCCGCAACGTACACGGGCGTTTTCACCCCGATAAGGGAACTGTTCGCCTCGACTCCCGACGCAAAGGCAAGGGGATATACGGCGGGCAGATTTTCGTTCAACATTTCGGGCGGCAGGTGCGAAAATTGCGGCGGCGACGGCATAATACAAATCGAAATGCACTTCCTGCCCGACATTTACGTCCCCTGCGACGTGTGCCACGGGAAGCGGTATAACAGAGAAACGCTGGAAGTGAAATATAAGGGCAAAAACATCAACGACGTCCTTGAAATGACCGTCGAGGAAGCGTGCGAATATTTCAAAAACATTCCGAAGATTTACAACAAAATCAAGACGCTTTACGACGTGGGGCTCGGGTACATCAAACTCGGTCAACCCGCAACCACGCTTTCGGGCGGCGAGGCGCAGCGCGTGAAACTCGCAACCGAACTCAGCAAACGCAGCACCGGCAAGACGCTGTATATTCTGGACGAGCCCACGACGGGACTGCATACCCACGACGTTGCAAAACTTATCGCAATCTTGCAAAGGCTTGTGTCGAGCGGCAACACCGTCGTCGTTATCGAGCATAATCTTGACGTGATAAAAGTTGCGGACAACATCGTTGACCTTGGTCCCGACGGCGGCGACAGAGGCGGCACGATCGTTGACGTCGGCACGCCCGAACATATCGCGGAAAACGAAAAGTCATATACCGGACAGTTCCTTAAAAGAATTTTGAAGTAATGCAAAAATTGCAAAAAACAATGTTAAAAAGCGGTTTTACATTTGTAAAGCCGCTTTTTTGTCGAAATAATTAAATTATATCAATGGCGTTGAAGTCCAGCATATCCCGTATGTTTTGTATGAGTTGATACAGGCTTTCGATTTTGCTGAAAGCGTTGTCGGTGTCTTCGCACCTTAAACTTCCCGTGAGTTCCCCAAGTATTACGTTGACCTGTCGTGCGTCCTGACAGTAGGAAATCGCCTCCACGAGTTTTCGTTTTTTAGCCCAGAAGTTTTGCAGGTCTTCGGCGTATGCGAGTGCGTTCTTCACGTCGTCGTTTTGAAGGGCGGCTTCGATTTTTCCAATGCGCTCGTTGAAGGCGTCAAAGGTTTTATGCACGAAAAAATGTTCGGCAATCCCCGCGCCCAGAATCATAAGAAATATTATAAAAAGGATAACTGCTTTTTTCATTTTTCGATTATCGTGTTCACGACGCGCCCGTCGTAACTTTGTATAAACGCCGCGTCTTTGTCAATGGAAAACAAGAACACGTCGCGGATTGTCATATTCTCTTTTTCAAGCGTTTTTACGACGATGTCCTTTTCAAGGGGAGGGGTAATGCTTTTGAACGTATCCCCCATAAACCTGCCTTCGACGACGACGTTGTAAGGAAGGTTGTTGCTGCCGCCTTCGATATTAAGGTCGGCGTTCGTTACCGGCGCGTTTGCAAACTTTTGCAGCACGGACACTTTCCCGTTTGTTTCCAGCACGGCGTAGTTTATCTCGCCGATTTTGAAATATCCTTGTTCGCGCAGGCTTTCCAGAAGATCGTTTGCGGTCATTCCGCATTTTTTAAGCACGTCGCAGTCGATTTTGCCGTCGCCGATGAGTATAACGGGCTTGCCGTTGATGAGTTTTCGGAAGCGGTGACTTTTGATTGCGAAAAACGTCAAGAGATTATGCAGTATCACAAGCGTGAATATCGGGATTATGCCGTAAATTATCGGAATGGTATTGTCCGACATCGGAATGCACGCAAGGTCTGCCGCGACGAGAGTTATCGCAAACTCGAATGGCTGGAACTCGGACAACTGCCGCTTTCCCATAAGCCGCATCGCCGCCAGCAGGAAAAAGTACAATATTATTGCGCGAATTAAAACGTTGAGCATATCGCTATTATTTTTAAGTTTTCGCGATTTATGCGCCGCCGCTTGATTTTTCGGCGCGGATAGTTTATTATTAGCGTTGCAGAGTAGATAAGTCGCGTTAAGTGTTGCGGGATGGAATGTCGCCCGCAAACGAAAGGGAAACCTGCGGTGGCTTGTCGCGTTCGCTGCGAAGTACCGCGTTTTCGCGCGGCTTTTAACGCGAACCTCTTAAAGGAGGTTTTTTTATGCTCAAAAACAAAATCGTTGCACAAGAACCCGACGTTTCCGTCGGGGAGTCTTCCGAAAAAAAACGTTATTTCACGGCGCAAAAGATTGCGTACCTTGCGGTATTCGTGGCGTTGAACGTCGTTGTCGGCATATTCTCGCCGCGGCTCGGCACGCTCAAAATCACGCTGACTTATACGGTATGTTTTCTTGCGGGGTACTTTTTCGGGCCGATTGCCGGCGGACTTGTCGGCGGACTCGGCGACGTGATCGGCTGTTTCGTCGGCGGCGGGTATGCGCCAAACCCGGTGATTCTTTGCGCGTCGGTACTTATCGGCGTTATCCCGGGGCTCACGTCGTATATTAAAATCAAAAAACTCGGCGGCGCGATGCCGTACGTGAATATCGCAATATCGTACATTCTGGTTTACGTCGTCTGCACGCTTTTCATAAACACGTACGCATTGTATCTTATGGGGCTCAGCAAAGGGCAGACGTTTTTTGCCTATATGGGGGTGCGCGCGGTTACGCAAACGCCCGTTACTGCGATAAACGTCGGGCTTACTTTTTTGATTTATCCCGTTTTTTCAAAGATTTTTTCCGCGTCGTTTTGTAAAAGCGAGTAACGTCGAAGATTCTGAAAGCGACGCACGCCGCAAGGTATAAAATCATCGGTATTCCGCCCGAAATCGCAATCGCGAAAAACGGCGGAATTTTGAAAAACAGCAGATTTTTCAGAAGACAGGTCAGCGCGACAAGCGGAAACGACAACAATATTGCAAGCGCGGTCTTTTTGGGATTGTCCAGAATCCGCGCTTTTTTATTGAGTGCGTTAAGGTTCAGAAAAGACGTGACGACGCTTCCCGCCGCGCCCCCGATCGCGACAGCGTAAATTCCGACGTACTTCGGCAGCGCGAGCGTTAGAATCATAAGTATCGCCGCGCCGACGGCGTAATTGAAAAAGGATTTCTTTTCAAGCCCCATCGAGTTTAATATCGACGTCGAAATCTGGTTGAGCCCCAGCGGGTACAGCATAAGCGCGACGTTGGAAAGATATACGCCCGAAAACTCGTCTTTGAACACGAAAGTCGTGATTTCTTTTCCAAGCGGGATATACAAAATCGTGAAAAGAGCTGCGATTATTATCGCAAAGTTTATGCTGCCGTCAATGCGCGCGGACATCGCGGATTTATCGTCGTGTTTAATCGTCGCGATTTCCGGGATAAGCACGACGGACAGCGCGCCCGTGAGAGTGGTCGGTGCCATAAGAAGGGGCATCGCCATTCCGGTAACGCGTCCGAAAGTTGCCGACGCGTCGCTTTTTTCCATGCCGTATTTTATGAGCAGGACGGGAATCACGATTGCCGTAAACGCGCCGATGACTCCGCCGAAAACGCGCATTGCCGTTATCGGAAGCGAGGGTTTTAACACCGCCGGGACGTCTTTAATACGGCCGAATTTACCTTTTTTTATCAAAAACAGTATGAAAAGTACGACGGCGCACGCAATATCCGACACCAAAAAACCTACCGCAAGCCCTTTAAGCGGCGTTACGGCGGCGATAAGTCCCAGCGAAAATATCAGCGTGAAAGTAATGCGAAGGACTTCTTCCAGCATCTCGGTGAAACTGAACGCAAGAAAAGACCTTTTTCCCCAGAACCAACTGCGGATAACGTTGTAAATACTTGTGCTGAGAAGTGCGGGCAGCATAATCACGACAAGCGGCAAAACCCGCTCGTCCGCAAAAACCGACGGCAAAAGGAAAGCGACGGGATATATTATCGAAAGTATCGGAAGTACCGACGACAGCGACAAAACGAGCGCGGTCGAAATAAGCGACGGTACGTTTTCGCCGCCCGTTTTTTCGTCCTCGGCAATCTTTCGGCTTATTATCGTCGGAAGTCCGCTGAGCGCAACCGCCGACGCGAAAAAATAAAAACTCAACGCCATCTGATATACGCCGACAACGCTCGCGCCGAACTGCCGCGACACGAAAACTTTGAACAAAAACGCAAAAAGTCTTGTCGCGACCGAAAACGCCGTTACGACCGCGACCGATTTGAAAATACTTTTCTTATTCGTCATAATCCGAAAGAATCACGTTCTGACCGGGGAAGAATTTGTCGGTGCCGTTCAGACGGATCACTTCTTCTTTTCTTGTTCCCGTCCTTTTTGCGACGGTTTCCGCCGTGTCGAAAGGTCTTGCGACGCAGGTTTTTCCGTGGAATTCCGCCGCGATAAGCCGTTCCCCCTCAAAGAAAAGCGGATTATCGTTCAATAAAAAAAGCGACCTTTCGGTCGTTTTGTATTTTCTTGCCAAAGATGAGGCGTTCTCGCCAAAGCCAACCCGAATTACCGTATATTTCATACGGTATTTATATTCGGGACGAACTTTGATTATTCTTTCAAACTTTACTGTTTTTGTTGTCTTCCGAGCAATCACTATGTCATTGCGAGAAGCGAAGCGACGTGGCAATCTCCCGGAAGGGATACATTGCGATTATTCGTAAGTGAAGGTCGAAAGCTTGTTTCGTATCCAGAAAGTGGCTTCCGTCGTCGTGAACTTCATCGGGCAGAAGTCGTACTCGTTAAGCGCGATCGCGTTGGTTTTTTTGCACCATTCGTGCCAGAGTTGCTTTCTTAAAGTGTTGTCGGTGACAAACTCAACCTTGCCCAAAAGCGTGATGCTGTCCGAGCCGCTGTAATAGCAAATACTTGCGTTCTGATTTTGTCGAATATTCTGGACTTTCTGGCTGTTAATCGGCGCGCCGAAATAAATGACGTTGTGTCCTTCCGAGCGAAGTTTCGTGATAATGCTGGAACGTGGACCGCCCCCTGCGCCGACCGAGGACAAAAAAACCTCGTTGGTGTTCATAAGAATCCTTGCCGCAATAATTTCTTCCGGTTTCAACATAATATAAATCCCCAATAATCATTATTCTTAGAAGTATTGTATCACACGATAACGTAATAAATCAAGAAGAATTTTGCGCGACATCTGAAAATGTCCTGGCGCAACCGTTGCGCGCGCCGTGTATTTGTGGTAAAATTAAGAAAAAAAATAAGGATTTGAATATGTATTATATAGGTATCGACGTGGGCGGTATGAGCATTAAAGGCGGCATCGTCGACGAAAACGGCAACATAATCGTGAAAGACAGCGTTGTTACAAAACCGACGCAACCGTCCGACGACAACACAAAAGATATCGCGGGGCTTGTTGCAAAACTTTTGGAAGACGCGGGCATCTCGGCGGACGAGATCGCGGGAATGGGTATGGGCGTCCCCGGCACGGTCGATCCCGACACCGCAAAGATTTTTTATACCTGCAATATTTTCTTCCGCGATTACGATTTCCGTGCGGAATTCAAAAAATATTTCGATTTTCCCGTATATATCGGCAACGACGCGGACTGCGCTGTCATCGGCGAATCGGTGTTCGGCGATATGAAAGGCGTGCAAAATGCTGTCATGGTGACACTCGGCACAGGCGTAGGGACAGGCACGCTTGTCAAATGTAATTTGATTTCCGGCTTCAAAGGCGCAGGCGGCGAGGGCGGACACACCGTCATTCGTATGGGCGGCGAAAAATGCGGTTGCGGCAGGCGCGGCTGCTGGGAAGCGTATGCGTCGGCAACTGCTCTTATCCGCGATACCAAACGCGCGATGGAAAAACACCCCGAAAGTCTGATGAACGAAATCGCCAAAAAAGAAGGGAAAGTCACGGGGCGCACGGCATTCGACGCGATGAACGCGGGCGACAAAACCGCAAAAGCCCTTGTTTCAAGATATATTAGATACGTCGGCGAAGGGCTTGTGAATATCGGCAACTATATCCGTCCCGAAATAATCTTTATGGGCGGCGGTATAAGCAATCAGGGCGACTGGTTCATAAAACGCTTGCAAGCGTACGTCACCCGTTACAGTTACGGCGGCAAAAGAAATCCGTATATTAAGGTTGTTAAGGCGACGCTTAAAAATGAGGCTGGTATCTTAGGCGCTGCCGCCCTCGCCTTAAAAAACGGCAAAAATTAGCGCCTTTTCGGCGTTTTGGCGGAACCTTGCTCAGTTACGTACGACAAGTACGCGCCTTCGCACGAACCCGTCAAGAACCCCAAAAATCCATCTAATTTTTGCCGTTTTTGGGAAAGATTTATAATCAAAATTCTGACGATTTTGGGATAAACATAGATTTAATTTTTGCCGTTTTTGGGAAAGTTAGGGTTTGACTTTTTTGTGCATTTATTTAATGTCATTGCGAGTCATTTTTTGGGGACCACGCAAGATACTTTTGTACTTGCGTGGAGAAAAAGGCGCAAACAAACATAAGAGTGAACATTATCGCTTGCGATAATGCGATTTCAAAAGTGCAGTTATTGGGGACCCCGCGGGATACTGTGTACTCGCGGGGAAAAGGAGCACACAAGCAAAAGAGTGAGCGTTATCGCCTGCGATAATGCGATTTCAAAAGTGCAGTGTGCGCCGTTAGCACGCTTTGCGTGCTTTTTTTTGTTGTATTTTTCTTATACTTTTTTTCATAAAGGTATTGACAAATCGTAAATAAGTGTTACAATAATTAGCAATCAAAGGTTGCGAGTGCTAACGGTTTGTAACACCGACTGCCAACGCTCGCGTATGTATTATCGTAAAAAGGAGGATAAATAATATATGGATACTAATAAATATACCGCAAAAGCCGTTGAGACCGTGCAGGGCGCGCAAAACGTCGCTCTCGAACACGACAATCAGGAAATCAAGCCCGAGCATTTTTTATACGCTTTGCTTGACGACGAAAACGGACTCATTTATAAAATTTTAACAGGACTGCAAGTAAGCGCCGACAGCCTTAAAGGCGCTGTTGAAAACGTGATTAAATCTTTCCCGAGGGTTTCGGGCGAAGGCGCGAGCATGTATCTCGGTAACGAAGCGGCGAAAGTCGTTGCCGCTGCCGAAAAGTACGCCAAAAAAGACGGCGACGCATACGTCGGAGTCGAGCATCTTTTTGAAGGTATTCTCGACAACCAGACGGCGAATCTCAAAAAGTTGTTTTCTGCGTACGGCGTGGACAAGGCGGCGTTTCTGGACGCTTTGAAAAAAATCAAAACCGCGCCCAACACCACGGACAATCCGGAAGACACTTACGAAGCGCTCAATAAATACGGATACGACCTTGTCGAAAGGGCAAGAAACGGAAAACTCGACCCCGTAATCGGCCGTGACGAGGAAATAAGAAACGTCATAAGGATTCTTTCCAGAAAGACGAAAAACAACCCCGTGCTTATCGGTGATCCGGGCGTCGGCAAGACCGCAATCGTTGAAGGGCTTGCACAGCGTATCGTGCGCGGCGACGTCCCCGAAGGATTGAAAGACAAAAAGGTTTTCGCGCTGGATATGGGTGCGTTGATTGCGGGCGCGAAGTACCGCGGCGAATTTGAAGAAAGGCTGAAAGCCGTCCTTAACGAAATCAAAAAACAGGAAGGCAGGACGCTTTTGTTCATCGACGAATTGCACACTATCGTCGGCGCAGGCAAGACCGAAGGCAGCATGGACGCAGGCAATCTCCTGAAACCTATGCTTGCCCGTGGCGAGTTGCACTGCATCGGCGCGACGACTTTGGACGAATACCGCAAGTATATCGAAAAAGATCCCGCGCTTGAACGTCGTTTCCAACCGGTGACCGTTGACCAACCCGACGTCGAAGACACTATTGCGATTTTAAGGGGACTGAAAGAAAGATACGAAATCTATCACGGCGTGAGAATTCACGACCAGGCTCTCGTTGCGGCGGCGACCTTGTCCGACCGTTACATTACCGACAGATTCCTGCCCGATAAGGCAATCGACCTTGTCGACGAAGCGTGCGCCATGATTCGTACCGAAATCGACAGCATGCCTGCCGAAATGGACGACATTTCGCACAAGATAATGCAGCTTGAAATCGAAGAATCCGCATTAAAAAAAGAAAGCGATAAACTGTCGATGGAGCGTAAGGCGAGCATCGAAAAGGAACTTGCGGAACTTAACGCGAAGTTCAACGAGATGAAAGCCCAGCTTGAAAACGAAAAGAAAAAGATTGTCGGCGTGCAGGAAACCAAAGCCGAAATCGATAAAGTGAACCTTGAAATCGAAGAAGCGAAAAGGTCTTACGACTTCACGCGCGCGGCAGAACTGCAATACGGCAAACTTCCCGAACTTCAAAAACGTCTGGAAGAAGCCGAAAGCAAGGCGGGCAAACACGAGAATTCAAGCCTGCTCCGCGACGAAGTTACGGCGGACGAAATCGCAAAAATCGTCGCAAAATGGACGGGTATCCCCGTGACGAAACTTATGGAAAGCGAGAAAACCAAACTCTTGAATCTCGGCAACGAGTTGCATAAGAGAGTTATCGGTCAGGACGAGGCGGTCACGAAAGTCGCCGACGCAATCCTGCGTTCGCGTGCGGGCATATCCGATGAAAACCGTCCTATCGGCAGCTTTATGTTCTTAGGTCCGACGGGCGTCGGTAAAACCGAGCTTGCGAAAACCCTTGCGAATTACCTTTTCGACGACGAGAGAAATATCGTGAGAATCGATATGACCGAGTATATGGAAAAGTTCAGCGTGTCGCGTCTTATCGGCGCGCCTCCGGGATACGTGGGCTACGACGAAGGCGGTCAGCTTACCGAAGCAGTAAGGCGCAAACCTTATTCCGTCGTGCTGTTCGACGAAATCGAAAAAGCGCACCCCGACGTATTCAACGTGCTTTTGCAGGTGCTTGACGACGGCAGAATTACCGACAGTCAGGGCAGAACGGTCAACTTCAAAAACACGATTATCATTATGACCAGTAACCTGGGCAGTCAGTATATTCTGGACGGCATCGACAAAGACGGCAACATCTCGGCAGAGGCAAAAGAGCAGGTTTCCGCCTTGTTGAAATCGACGTTCCGTCCCGAATTCCTGAACCGTCTGGACGACATCGTAACGTTCACTCCGCTTACTCGCGACAGTGTAAAGAAGATAATCGACTTGTTGCTTGAAAAACTCAGTTCAAGACTTGAAAGGCAAAATCTGCACCTTAAAGTTACCGATGCGGCAAAAGACGTCATTATCGACGGCGGCTACGACGTAACGTTCGGCGCAAGACCTTTGAAGCGTTTCATCGAAAGCCACATCGAAACGCCGGTTGCAAGAATCATACTTTCGGGCAACCTTGACGAAGGCGACGTAATAGTCGTCGACGCGGAAAACGGCTCGCTTAAAATCGCGCCCGAAAAACCCGAAAAATAAAACGAAGAAGCATCTCAAATCGAGATGCTTTTTTAATGCGAAAAATCTGCGCTTTTGAAAAATTGAAAGCCGTGCGCGACGGGGCGCGAAAATTAAGGTATATTTTCGTTTTACAGTATATCGTTAAATAAAGTATAATATATCTATGGTCGGTAAAAACATCGGCCACGGAGGTTTTATGATTGAGATTAAAAATATCGTAAAAACTTATCGCCCGAAAAAAGGCGGCGAGGTGAAAGCCCTTGACGACGTGAGTCTGAAATTTCCCGAAAAAGGACTTGTGTTCATACTCGGAAAATCGGGCAGCGGAAAGTCCACGCTTCTGAACGTTATGGGCGGGCTCGATACGGCGGACAGCGGCGAAATCATCATCAAAGGCAAGTCGTCCAAGGAGTTCTCCACGGGCGATTTCGACAGTTACCGCAACACGTATCTCGGCTTTATTTTTCAGGAATACAACATTCTGGAAGACTTCAACGTGGGTGCGAATATCGCGCTTGCGCTGAAACTTCAAGGGGCAAAAGCGACCGACGAAAAAATCAACGAAATTCTGGACGAAGTCGGGCTTTCGGGCTATGGAAAAAGAAAGCCCAACGAGTTGTCCGGCGGGCAGAAACAGCGCGTCGCAATCGCAAGGGCGCTTGTCAAAAACCCCGAAATCATCATGGCGGACGAGCCCACCGGCGCACTTGACAGCGGCACGGGAATACAAGTTTTCGACACCCTTAAAAAGTTGTCAAAAGACAAACTTGTCATCGTCGTTTCGCACGACCGCGAATTTGCCGAGTCCTACGGCGACAGGGTGATCGAACTTAAAGACGGCAAAGTAATTTCCGACATCGAAAAACACCGCATCGACGCCGAAGTGGAAGAGGGCGGCGCGGAAAACTACAAGGGGAAACTTTTGCGCTTCCCGAAAGGGTACAGGCTGACCGCCGACGACGTAAAGCGTATCAACGAATATCTTGAACGGGACGAAGCGTATTTGTCGCTTGACGAGAAGGTCAACGCCGACGTAAAAACCGCGTCGCACATCGACGAAGACGGGAAAATGGAGTCGTTTGCCCCCACCGACGAAAACGCGATAAAAATTTCCGACGACAAACCGTTCAGACTTATTAAATCGCGTATGCCCGTGAAAGAAAGTTTCAAAATGGGCGTCAGCGGAATGAAAACGAAGCCGTTCAGGCTGATAATTACGATTTTCTTGTGTTTCGTATGCTTTGCAATGTTCGGAATCGTGGACAGTTTTGCCGCGTACGACAGCAAGACCGCCATCGTCAACTCGATTGTCGACAGCGGCATAAAATATACCACGTTCAGAAAAACGGTGCTGGTTGACGAGTTCGGCGATCAGTTCTTCACCGAAAAACGAATGTCCGACGCCGACGTCGAAAATCTGAAAAACAAGACGGGCATGGATTTTTTGCCCGTGCTGTCAGAAAGCGGCAGCGGATATTACAGCGGCGGCAGCGCGAGCGTTTCCGGGAATTTCCTGAAAGACGCGACAAGCAAGGTTTATGACGGCAGCGTTGCGGGCGTTGTCGAAATCGGGGACGAAGCCACCCTGAAAAAGCACAATCTTTCGCTTATGGCGGGGCGGTTGCCAAAGAGTAACGACGAAATCGCGATAAGCGACTTTGTCTTCGATTGCTTCAAAAAATGGGGATACGCCTACGTTGACGAGAAGGGCATTCCCGACGAAAGCAAAAATATCGAAGCGTCGGGGATTAAAAACGCCGCGGACTTTGTCAATGCAAAACCGAACCTGAAAATCGCGGGCAGCGCGGCGAGCGGCACGTTCAAAATCGTCGGCGTCGTGAAAACGGGCTACGATTATTCCAGATACGCCGCTCTTGACAAGGCAGTCGGCAGTGACGACGACGCGCTTGATTACTTCATGTTGCAAAGCCAGTTTTCAAGCGAGCATAACAGCGCGTTTTCGGGCTTGCTCTTTTGCGGAAAGGACTTTATCAAAAACTACCTTGCTTACGACGGCGTCGGCGGGGAAATTTACGATAGGGCGATTTTGCAAAGCGAAGAAATTAACGGGAAAACGCGCAGAATGTATATGGGCGGAGATTATCGGTACTACTTCACAACAGCCGATTACGCGGGCACCGTGTTTTTCGACAGCGGCAAAACCACGCTTTCGGACGACGAAATCGTGCTGGAAGTAAAGCAGCTTATAAACGCGTTGAAAAACGTTTATTACGACAACACGGGAATATGCGACAGGCTTGACGGCATAGAAAATTCTTCCGACAATGAAGAAATCAAAGCGACGCTTTCGCCGCTTTTGAAAGACGCAAAAATCAAAATGCAGTGCGGCGGGACTTACAACCCGTATATCACGAAAATTTTAACGATAAAAGGATTTTTCTTCGATCCCGGCGACGGCACTGTCGACAAAAGTTTCATCGGCGTGTCCGATAGCCTTGCCGCCGAAATCAAAAACGCGCCCGTCGGAAAATACGCAAGGGCGATTTCCGGCGAAAAACTTTCAAAATCCGACCTTGAAAAAGTTGTCGAGTTTTCAATGAAAAGCGAAGACGGCGTCAAGTATTCTTTGGTCAACTACGTCGTTTCGGCGGAAAATATGGTGGGCTCGATCATTGAAAACATTGCCAAAATTCTGTTGTACGTCGGCATCGGCGTTTTCGTATTCGCCGTCATACTGTTTATGACTTACATTTCGGCGTCGATATCCTACAAAAAACGCGAAATCGGCATTTTACGAGCCGTCGGAGCGCGTTCAAGTGACGTTTTTGGCATATTCTTCAACGAGGCGCTTGTTATTTCGCTTATCGTATTCGTGCTTGCGACGATAGGAAGCGGCGTTGTGGTTTCCGTTGTAAACTCGTCCTTGCGCGCAACCTACGGACTGCCGATAACCCTTTTAAGTTACGGAATTCGCGAGATCGGAATTATCCTTTTGGGCTGCATCGCCACGGCACTTTTCGCAAGCTTTATACCTGTACTTAGGATTGCCCGAAAGAAACCCGTCGACGCGATTAAAAACCGATAATTTGCGCCTTTTTGAGTTTTTCCGAGAACCTGAAAATCCGTGTACGCATTAGTACACTAGGATTTTCAGAACCCCGTAAGAAACATCAAAAATCCATCAAATTCTCGGTTTTTAATAAAAGGAATTTGCGCCTTTTCGGCGGAACTTGAAAATTCGTGAAAAATGGGTACCCCGCGGGATACTGTGTACTCGCGGGGTACCCGTTTTTCCGCTCGCAATGACAAATGCTTATCCATAACTTGTCCGCAGGGCAAATATCACGCCGTAGGCATATCACTGTCAAAGACAATACCACGCCGCCGGCATATCACTGCGTAAGGGACACCTCGACATAGCTTAATTTTTATCTTCACCCATTTTCAAGTAAACGTTTTTAATTCCTTCAAGTCCTGCTTTTTCGCCGTTTTCAACCGCTTTGCCGTACATTTCAATTGCTTTCTTGTAATCTTTTCGCACGCCGAAACCGTTTTCATAACAGATTCCGAGATTGTGATACGCAACACCAGAATTGCACTTTTCAGCAGCAGTCCTAAAACACTTAACCGCTTCTTTTTTGTCTTCTTTCACGCCGTTACCTTGTAAATAGCAAAGTCCGATATTGATAATCGCCTCGTTCTCGCCGAGATTGTATGCGTCGGTAAACAAATAAAAGGCTTTTTTATAAGCCGTTTCGGTTTTGACGGTGTAGTAGTAATAAAGTCCAACTTGCAGGCACGCCGACGGATTTTCGCCTTTAACGCTCTTTTTCAGCCAAAACAGAGCTTTGTCTTTGTCGGCAGTAACACCGTAATAACCGCACGCATACGCCATACCGAGATTATACTGCGCGGCGGCGTTGCCGAGTTTCGCGGCTCGTTTGAAAAGTTTAAGGGCGGTTTTCTCGTCCTTTTCAAGCCCTAATTCGTCGCCGAGATACGCTTCTGCCATTCTTTCGATTGCGTCCGGAAAGTCCATTTCCATAGCCATCTGATAATAGAACAGCGCATTTTTGTAATCGGCTTTTTTGGTTTCGCAAATCGTCGCAATCGCCCAATATAGTCCGACAACCTCCAACTCACACTGCGCGAAACAATCGAGCGCATCGTCGTATTTGCCTTTGTTATAATAGTAATACCCTAAATCGAGAAGAGCGTCGTCTTGTCCGAGTGCCGCCGCTTTTTTAAGATAATAAATATATGCCTTTTTGTCGGGTTCTACCTTATACATACCCGTTTCGCGAACTCTTGCGTACATATAAAGGCTTTCCGGATCATTGTGGTGAACGCCGTCCAAAAGATATTTCAAGCCTTTTTCATAGTTGTGCGGAACAAACCTGTCGTTGAGATACACATACGCCAAGTCAAAATTGAGAGAGTATTCGCCGAGGCTCAATCCTTTTTCGTACCACTCTATGGCTTTGGGAACGTCTTTCAGTTCTTCATTGTTTAAGTAGATAAAGCCTATCTTTTTTGCAACTTCTATATCTCCGAGGTAAAAAGAACGCTCGTAATATTTCAACGCATTTTTAACGTTTTCAATCTCGGAATCTTCAATCGGCGTATTGAAATAATACAAATAGCCAAGAGATCTTGCCGCTGCCGCGACACCCAAATCGGAGGCTTTGGCGTAACACTCGATTGCTTTTTGAATATCGATTTTTACATAACCGGTTTCATAGCAAAATCCGAGACGGGCAAAGCACTCCGCTTCGCCTTTGTTTGCGCCTTCCGTATAAGCGTCGAACGCTTTTTTGTATTGAGAGCGGTAGCCCCAAGTGTCGCCAAGAACAGTATATGCCAAAACGCCGTTGTCGACGGCTTTTTGATAGTAAATCGTTGCGGTTTTGAAATCGCCGTCATCGGAATATAAATCGCCGATAGAAACGTAATACTTCGGATTTTTTACGGCGAGCCGTTCGTATCTTTGCATTTTATCGCTATTTGTGCTCATATTGTCTCCTATTTTATAACGTTGCAAACGGTTTGGACGATATAAGTTTGTAATCGTCGTCGTGCGTGTAAAACTGTATTATCTCTTTATTGAATTATTTATGCTGTATTTAATAGGTTCAGGGTGCTTATTTTGTAATCTACCTATAAAATCGCAAATAATATCGTAAAAGTTGTCTTTTGTATACGCAAGTTTTTCAGGAAGAACATCGTTATCAGAAATTTTACCATCGTTGAATCTTTGAGCGTATACTCCGCATTCTTTGAGATAATTCATTATGACACATATTTTTTCTTTTTCGGGTTCAGAAAAAATCGGTTGTTCAATCAATGATTGCTTTATAAATTCACAAAAATAAGTAAGATCGTCGTCCCAATTAACATTTCCGTTATCTTGTGCCTCACAACGAATATTCTCGATTTCTCGCAACAATTCTCCTTGCAAATTTCGGGCTTGTCCACTTTTGGGAACAAAGTTTTGCCATATAAATTTGCACTCTTCAAAATATTGTTGCTCATATTCTTGTTCTATCAGTTCATCTATTGAAATAGTGTTTGACATATTACGCCCTCGCGCTCCATTGAATTTTATAACGTTGCAAACGGTTTGGACGATATAAGTTTGTAATCGTCATCGTGCGTGTAAAACTGTTCCATAAGCCAATAAATACCGCCCACTTTCTTCCGGAGTTTCTTTGTAAGCAACTCTCTCGTTATCGGCATTACCTGAAATATACTGATGTATTTATGCTCGGAAACGTAGCATTTTACGATTTTCGGCGTTTTGAATATTTCGGGCAACAACAGCACCGTGCCGCAGTATTTCCCGTCGATTCCCATATCTATCGTGTCCGAAACGGTTATGTTATCTTTTTCGTTGAACGCATATTCCGCAGTTGCCCAAAGAAGCGAGTTTAACGAAAGCCAGTCCGTCGGCGCGTCTTCGTCGTCCGAAGGATTACGAATATCGACGTCGGGCGAAATAAACATCATATACTCATTGCGGCGATTTGCTTTTCTCCCAAAGCCTATATCACGCTCGGGCATCAGATAATCGCTTGCGCCGATTGTACACAGTTTCCAAAACGGCATTTCGTCCGTCGGTTTGAAAACAAGCGTCGTTATCGGCTTCATATCCGTCGGCAGAACGTTCTTTTTCAGTTTCAGACTGAAAATCGGCTCTTCCCCGAAAACGGTTTTATAATGGTCGTATAGTTTTTGCTGTCTTTTGCTTTTCATCTTTACTTCAATATTGACTCCCGATTGTAAAGTTGCAAACGGTATGAACGATATAAGTTTGTGGTCGTTGTACGTATATTATAGCATATAATTTGGTTTTTTCAATCAATATCAGGTTTGTCAAAGGGCAGAGTAACACGATAATATTGTTTTATAAATGAAGAAAATCAAATGCAAAAAACCATATAAGAGAATACAACGAAAAACATAATTTAATGATTTATATTATTCCGAAAATTATTACGGTCGGTCATATATGGCAATAGTGTCATATTGACAGTTGTGCAAAAAACAATAAAAGTTGGCGCGACAGGGGAAAACAAAAAGCGGTTTTAAGATTTCGACAATAAAAAACGACCGTGGGAACGGTCGTTTTTTGTGGGAGCGTGAAAAATTATAAACTTCTCAGGACTTTGTTGACTTCCGCCATATCGCATTTGCCGGCGTATTCCGTCTTGAAGTGGCGCATTACGCTTGGCACCGATTTGTCGGGCAAGGTCATAATGACGGCTCTGATTTCGTCCTCGCTCATCATTTTGGGCAGATACTTTTCGATTGCCGCGATCTGGTTGTTCAAAGACAGCACGGTGTCGGCTCTGCCTGCCTTTTCAAAGGCGTCCTTTTCTTCAAAGAGTTCCTTTTGCGTTTTTTTCAGGATCTGGACGTAGTCGGCGTCGGACATTTCCTCGCCTTTGCTGCGTTTTTCGATATTGAAGAGCATAAGTTTGTTTATGAGCGCGTTAAAAGCCGTGACGGTATCTTTGTCGTGCGCCTTCATTGCCTCGATTTTTGCTTTTTTGAAATCGTCGATATTCATAAAATCACCTCGGGGAAATTATAGTTCCAAGGCGGCGGGAAAGTCAATAAAATGCAACTAATCGTCGAGATTTGAAAACAAGGGGCTGTCGAAAAACTCCGAAAGAGAAATTGACAATCCTTCGCAAAGATACGCGATGGTTTGCAGTTTCGGATTTTGACTTCTGCCCGAAAAAATGCTGTTGACGGTGGACTGTATCACGCCGGACATCGTGCAAAGTTTATTGACGGTGATGTTTCGGTTGTTGCAGTATTCAAGAATACGCGCGGCGACCGCTTCGTTCAGTTTCATAGTTTTAATCCTTTTCGGTTTTTAATGCGTTCAGCCAGATTGTTTTGTCAAAGCGGGTGTTTAAGGGGCTTGTGGACGGCAAAAACAGGGCGGAATCCGAAAGATATTTGTAATTTTTCAGGAATATTTCCTTTGCCTTTCCGCCGTTTAAGATAATTTTTTTGACGTTTGCCTTATCAAGGACTTGTAGTAAGTCCGCTACCTTATAATTTTTAATCGTGCTGTCAAGGCTGCCCGTTATTTCGCACTCGGCAACGACGTCCCAAAGGGCGATTTTGTGGTTTTTAAGCAGGGTTTGCTTTTCGCCAATCGTTTCGGGCGCGGGTTCGCCAAAGGCTTCCGATAGAATTTTCCAGAATCTGTTTTGTTTGTTGCCGTAATAAAAGTTCGTTTCGCGCGAGATAACGCTCGGAAAACTTCCGAGAATCAATATTTCGCTGTTTTCGTCGAAGAACGGCAGAAATCCCTTGTAAATCATACTTGGATTATACAACAAAAAATGCGCGTGCGGTATTGATTTATCGCAAAAAGCGGGATATAATATTTCCAAACGGAAGGTGAGAAAAATGATTTTATATTTTACGGGTACGGGCAATGCGAAATATATTGCCGAAAAAATCGCAAACGTAACGGGCGACGAAACGAAAAACATCGTGGCTTATACACGCGATAACGAGAAATTTTTGCAAGGGGACGGGGAACGACTTGTCCTTGTCAGCCCCGTGTACTACTGGGGTATCCCCGAATCGGTGAAAGGATTTCTGAAAACCCTGAAAACCGCGGGAAGATATTTCGCGATAGTTCTCGAATGTGGCGGAAGCACCGGGAACGCGCAGGGCGTGTGCGAAAGATACGTGCGTCCCGACGCGGTGTTCGGCGTTGTCGCGGTCGATAATTTCTGCCCGATGTTCAAAATCGAATCCGCCGAAGAAACGGAAAAACGCCTTGACGCGCTTGACAAAAAAATCGCCGTTATCGCGGACAAAATCAGGAACGAGGAAAAGGGCGACTTCAATGCAGAAAAGGGAAGTTTTTATAAACTCAACACCGCGCTTTTGTATCCGATTTACGAAAAATTCGGCGGAAGAAAAACAAAGTTTTCGGCGTCCGACGACTGCGTAAATTGCGGACTTTGCGAAAGCATTTGCCCGGTGTCCGCAATAAAAATCGAAAACGGAAAGCCCGTATGGACAAAAGAAAAGTGCGATATGTGTTTGGGGTGTTTGTCAAGATGCCCGAAAAACGCAATCTCGATTAAGAAGTCTTTGAAAAACGGACGCTACGTAAATCCGCGCGTCAAATTCTGAAAATCCCGAAAATAATTTTGAAAAAGCAGCCTTTGCAAGGCTGTTTTTTGTTGCCTTTTTATCATATCTTATATAAAATAACATTAAGTAATTTCTGTGTAGGTAAAGAGGATGCAAAAGAAGTTATCAAAGATTTCACACGGTCTGAAAAAAATTCCCGAAGGTATCGTAAAACTCAAATGGGTGTTTCTCGTGCTGTTCGTCGCGCTGTCGATATTCGGCGCGGTGATGATTCCGCATACGAAAATCAACTATGACCTGACGGGGTATCTGCCTGCGAATTGCGATTCGTCAACCGCTCTCGAACTCCTGAAAAAAGAGTTTGACGACAAGGGCATGGCATACGTTATGGTAAAGGACGTTACGCCAGAAAAAGCAGGCGAAATCAAAACGAGACTGGAAAAAGTCGAAGGCGTCGCGACGGTTACTTACGTTGAGAGTATGAACTACAAAAACAACTCGGCACTCTATACCGTAACGCTGAAAGACTATGACTCGACGGCAGGTGCGTTTAACGCGGTAAAAGACGTAATCGACGCTTTATCCGACGAAAAAGCATATTTATCAGGTCAATCTGCATTTTCATATTACACAAAACTTGAAACCGAACAAAGCATAATGAAGCTTGGAATCGCAATCGTCGTGATTATTCTTTTGGTTATGCTGTTTACGTCGAAGACTTATTTTGAACTGATTGTGCTCATCCTCGTTTTCGGCGCGGCGATGGCGATAAACATGGGGACGAATTTCTTGTTCGTCAACGGTATTTCTTACATTGCGAATCTGGTCGCGCTCGTGCTGCAACTTGCGCTGTCGCTTGACTACTCGATTATCCTTTTGCACCGCTATATGGAAGAAAGGGATAACGGCGAAGACGCAAAAACCGCAACGGTTACCGCACTTACGAAAGGGCTGCCCGAGATTCTGTCAAGTTCCCTTACGACGGTGGCGGGGCTTGCCGCGCTTATGCTGATGACGCTGTCAATCGGCGCGGAAATCGGATTGTCGCTTGCAAAAGGTATCGTCGTTTCGATGGCGACGGTCATATTCTTTATGCCGGCTCTTCTCGTGATTTTCGACAAACCCATTCAAAAAACCCGTCATAAATCTTTCGTGCCGAACGTAACGAAGCCCGCGCGTGCAATCGTCAAAGCAAGGAAAGTTATCGTGCCGGCGTTTTTGCTTATCGCAATCCTTGCGGGAGTCGCGCAGGGTTTCAACAAATATTCGTTCAACTACAACAGCGGCTCGCTTATCGTCGCGCCGAAAAAGGTCATCGAAGAAACGGGCTTCGGCACACTTAACTCGCTTGTCGTGGTTGTGCCGAAAGGCGACGCCGAAAAAGAACGCCAACTTGTGAAATACGTGGAGTCTTTCGACCTTATCGACAAATCGCAGACGACCGCACTGTCGACAATCAACGTATATTCTTTCATCGATCCGAACGCAACCGAGAAACTTTATTTGACCGACGAGGTGTCGAAAAAGGACATCGGGAATTTAATTGATAAAATCCCGTCCGACGCGGGCGTAAATCCGTTGTTTATCAAACCTATAATCGAGAGTTGGTTTGACGATTACGTCAAAAAATATCTGCCCGAAGGTACCAAACCAAGCAAAGCCAAAGTCAGACTTATTGATTTGTTGGATTTTGCCGTCCGCGAAAAGTTCGACGCGATTTCCGGGTTTATAGGGGACGATCCCGAAAAGCTTGCGTATCTTGAACAGATCAAACAAATTTCCTTTGCAAAGGCAAATCTCGAATCCGAAAACTATTCCCGCATTACGTTCAACATCAACGGCGGGGTGGAAGACGACGACGTGTTTGAACTTGTCAAAACCTTGAAATCGGGTGTGTCCGACTTTTACGAGGAAAGATATATCACCGGCGAAAGCGTCGTGTGCTATGAGATGAGCGAATACTTTATGAAAGACAACCTTATGGTGTGTCTGTTCACCGATTTGTTCATTCTGGTTATATTGCTTATAACGTTCAGGAATATTTCGCTTCCGATAATCCTTATTCTTGCGATTCAGGGCGGAATTTTCATCAACTTTGCGATTCCGTTCTTGTCCAAGACGTCGATTTCGTTCATCGGCTACCTTATAATAAGCGCGATACAGATGGGCGCGACAATCGACTACGCAATCGTACTTACCAACAGATACCGCGGCATAAGGAAAGATTTTACCGACCGCTACGACGCAATGGCTGCCGCAACAAACGCCGTGTTCCCGACAATTCTGACGTCGGGCGTCATTCTTACGGCAACCGGCTTCGTTATGAGTATGCTGTCGTCGGGTGTGGTGGCGCAACTCGGGCTTTTGCTGGGCGTAGGCACGCTGACGTCGATAATCATCGTGTTGTTCGTCCTGCCGTCGCTTCTTCTGGTGACAGAGAAAGTCGTCGATAAAACCGACTTTTCAAAACTGTTCAGAAGAAAACAAAAAGTCGCCGTCGAAGAAGTTACGCTAAGTTCAGACTTCACGGAGCCTTCCGACAACGCCGTAAAGGCACAGAAAACCGAAAACGAACAAGGTTGATTTTGCTATCGTAAATGAGTTGACAAAAAAGATATTTCGCATTATCATTTTCATATCGATATAAAAGGGCGTATTATGAAAAACTTCGTCGAAAACAAGTTTTATTACTATTACTTTCAAAACAACGTTTCATTCTGCAAGGGACGCTGAAAGTCGACGCACTTTTTTTTCAGGTAAGTTAGCGATTCCTTTGCGGAATCGCTTTTTTTATACGAAAAACCGCGCCGATTTGCAATATATGCGGAAAACAGCGCGAAATATGTGAAAAAACGATGGTTTTATAATCAAAATTGATTATAATGGAAAAGACAGAGGTTTATATGAAAGATATTTTGGACGCAAGGAACGAAATCAACGAAATCGACAAACAAATGGCGCAGCTGTTCCAGAAAAGAATGGAAGCCGTGAAAGACGTTGCCGTGTATAAAAAGGACAACGGTCTGTCCGTCCGCGACCTTTCCCGCGAGGCGGAAGTCGCAAAACGCAATTCAAAATTCGTCACGGACGAAAGCCTGAAACCGTATTACGTCGACTTCATCAGAAACACGATCGACGTGTCCTGTAAGTATCAGGAATCGCTGCTTCGGAATATGACCGTAGCGTACTGCGGCGTTGAGGGGGCGTTCGCGCACATCGCCGCGAAGAAAATGTTCCCGACCGCGACGTACAAGCCCTGCGCGACTTTTTCGGAGGCGTACGAGGGCGTCGAAAAGGGCGACTACGACTGCGCCGTGCTTCCGCTTGAAAACAGTTACGCCGGGGAAGTCGGCGAGGTTATGGATCTGACGTTTTCGGGCGATCTGCATATAAATCAGGTTATCGAAGTGCCGATCACGCACAATCTTCTGGCATTGCCCGGCGCAAGCGTCGACACGATAAAAACCGTCGTGAGCCACCCGCAGGCACTTATGCAGTGCGCGGAGTTCATAAAGAAAAACAATTTTGAGGTAAAGACGTATTCCAACACCGCGCTTGCCGCAAAGTTCGTCAAAGACAGCGGCGACAAAACGATTGCCGCGATTGCCTCCGACGAAACCGCAAACGTGTTCGGGCTCGATATCATTGAAAAAAGCGTCAACGACGTGAAAACCAACACGACGAGATTCGCCGCGTTTTCAAGGGTTGAAAATACGCCGTTTTGCCTTACGAAAAGGGAAAACGAAAACTTTATTCTGGTGTTCACGGTGCAGAACGAATCGGGCGCGCTCGCAAGCGCGTTGAACATAATCGGCGCACACAACTTCAATATGCGCGCGCTTCGTTCCCGTCCGATGAAAAACCTGAAATGGAATTACTATTTTTACATCGAGGCGGAAGGAAACGTCAATACGCAAAACGGAAAAGAACTTATGCAAGAGCTGTCCGCGCTTTGCGCCAAGCTGAAACTTGTCGGCAGCTACTTCTCGGACGAGGAATACGAAAAATGATTATACCCGTAAATCTTGACGAAAAATACGATGTCATCGTCGAAAACGGCGCGCTTGACGACGCGGAAAAATACCTTAACCTTAACAGAAAGGTTCTGGTTCTGACCGACGACGGAGTGCCCGAAACGTACGCCGAAAAAGTCGCGAAAAAATGCGAAACCCCCGTTGTCGTGACTCTTAAACACGGCGAAGAAAGCAAAAACTTCGACAACTTCAAACATATCCTTTCCGTTATGCTTGAAAACTCGTTTTCAAGGAAAGATTGCGTTGTGGCTGTCGGCGGCGGCGTTGTCGGGGATATCGGCGGATTCGCCGCGTCGTGTTATATGCGCGGCGTCGATTTTTACAACGTGCCGACAACCCTTTTGTCGATGGTGGACTCGTCAATCGGCGGGAAAACCGCAATCGACTTTATGGGCGTGAAAAACGTTGTCGGCTCATTTTATCAGCCGAAAGCGGTCGTGGTCGACTCTCGCGTTTTAAGCACGCTTGACGACAGACAATTTTACGCAGGGCTTGCGGAGTCGATAAAAATGGCGGCGACGTCGGACGCATCGCTTTTTGAATTTATCGAAAACGCCGACGTGAAACGCGACGTGAAAGAAATCATCGAAAGGTCGATACTCATCAAAAAAGCCGTCGTGGAAAAGGACGAAAAAGAAGAGGGATTAAGAAAGGTTCTGAACTTCGGCCACACCGTCGGTCACGCAATCGAAAGCGCGGAGCAGGGTAAACTTTTGCACGGCGAATGCGTTGCGACGGGTATGCTGTACGCATGTTCCGACGGTGTAAAAACGCGCCTTGAAAACCTTATGACAAAGTTTGGTCTTCCCGTCAGAACCGAAAAAACGGCGGCGCAACTTCTGCCGTACATCACGCACGACAAAAAAGCGAGCGGCGGAAAAATCTCGACGGTGTACGTCGACGAAATCGGAAGTTTCAAATTTATCGACCGCACCGCGGAAGAAATACTTTTAATATCGGAGAAAAAGAAATGAAAAACACGTTCGGAAACAGCATTTCGCTTACCGTATTCGGCGAAAGCCACGGCGAATGCGTCGGCGCGGTTATCGACGGACTCGCGGCGGGAATCGTCGTTGACGAAAACCTGATAAGGGAAGACCTTAAAAGGCGCGCTCCGGCGACGAGCACGGACACCGCGCGCCGCGAAAACGACAATTTCAAAATAATGAGCGGCGTGAAGGGCGGCAGGACGACGGGCGCTCCGATTTGCGTAATTGTCCCAAACGAAAATACGAAAAGCGGAGACTACGATTACGGTATCGCGCGGCCGTCGCACGCCGATTACACGGCGTTTTGCAAATATCACGGATATGAAGATTACCGCGGCGGCGGACACTTCTCGGGGCGCGTAACGGCAGGGATAGTTGCTGCCGCTTCGATTGTAAAAAGCGCGCTGGAAGGCATCGGAATTAACATTGCGACGCACGTCATTGAATGTGCGAATGTGCAGGATAAGCCGTTTAACGACATCAAAAACGAGATATTAACCATTAAATCCGCAACATTCCCCGTTATCGACAAGGCACAAGGGAAGAAGATGCAGGAAGAAATCGAAAAAGCGAAAGCCGACGGCGACAGCGTCGGCGGCGTCACCGAAACCGCAATAATCGGACTGCCCGAGGGCGTCGGCGAGCCGTGGTTCGACAGTGTTGAAAGCATACTCTCGCACGCGCTGTTTTCAATCGGCGGGATTAAGGGTGTGGAATTCGGCAACGGCTTTGAAATGACAAAAATGAGAGGAAGCGTCGCAAACGACGCGTTCGCTTTGGAAAACGGAAAAGTCGTAACGCTTACGAATAACAACGGCGGCGTAAACGGCGGCATCACCAACGGCATGCCCGTGATTTTCAAGTGCGCCGTAAAACCCACGCCGTCCATTTACAAAACGCAGAAAACGATAAACTTTTTGAAAAACGAAGAAACCGAAATCAATATTCGCGGCAGACACGATCCCGCGATAATAAGAAGGATTTGTCCCGTTATCGACGCGGTCGCAGCGCTTGCCGTCGCCGATCTTCTGCAACAAAAATACGGCGTGGACGTCATGACAAAAGGTATCGGAAAATGAAATACGGGCTTATCGGAAAACCGCTCGGACACAGTTTCTCGCGCGAAATACACGCACTCATTGCGGACTACGATTATCGTCTTTTTGAAATCGACGAGGACGAGTTGCCGCGCTTTTTTCAAGAACGCGATTTTTCGGGCATAAACGTTACGATTCCTTACAAGCAGGCGGTGATTCCGTTTCTGGACGAAATATCCGACGAGGCGAAAAAAATCGGCGCGGTGAACACGATTGTCAAAAAGGAAGGGAAACTTTTCGGATTCAACACCGACTTTTTCGGTATGCGCGCGCTCATCAAAAGCACGGGGCTTGACCTTGAAAACAAAACCGTTCTGATACTCGGCACGGGCGGCACGTCGAAAACCGCCGTTGAGGTTTCAAAAAGCCTTGGCGCGACGGAAATCGTGAAAGTGTCAAGAAAAAAGTCTTCGGACACGGTGACATACGACGAAGCGTACGAAAAGTATTCGGGCGCGGACGTCATCATAAATACGACGCCTGTCGGAATGTTTCCAAATGCCGACAAAACGCCCGTCGATATTAAAAAATTCAAAAATTTGCAGGGTGTTATCGACGCGGTTTACAACCCCCTTCGCACAAATTTCGTGCTTGACGCCGAAAGTATCGGCGCGAAAGGGCGCGGCGGATTGTATATGCTTGTGGCGCAGGCTGTTTATGCGTCGGCGTTGTTTTTGGATAAAACCGCTGACGAGAGCGTCATCGACAAAACGTACGCCCGCATACTGAAAGAAAAACGCAATATCGTGCTTTGCGGTATGCCGTCTTCCGGGAAAACAACCGTCGGGAAAGAAATTGCAAAAGTTTTTGGCAAAAAGTTTATTGACACCGACGACGTCGTAGTTGAAAAACGGAAGGAATCCATAAGCGATATTTTTGAAAAGTACGGCGAAGGGGAATTTCGGAAGGAAGAGCGGCTTGCAATCGAGGAATTGTCAAAAGAGAACGGACTTGTCATCGCAACGGGCGGCGGCGCGGTGTTGGACGAAAACAACGTCCGCGCGCTCAGACGAAACGGCGTAATTCTGTTTCTGGACAGAAGCCTTGAAAACCTTGTCGCAACTGCCGACAGGCCATTGTCGTCAGACACCGAAAAACTCAAAAATCTTTTTGAAAAAAGATACGACGTTTATAAGTCGTGCGCGGACGCGGTAATCCCCGCAGACGGCGAAATCGCCGACGTCGTCGAAAAAATAAAAGGAGTTTTATTATGAAATTTCTTATTCTGAACGGACCGAATATCAATATGCTGGGCATAAGAGAGCCCGAAATTTACGGAGAAGAAACGTACGATACCCTTGTCGAAAAGGTCAAAGAGCACGCGGAAGAAATCGGCGTGGAGGTCGAGTTTTTCCAGTCGAACCACGAAGGCGCGCTCATCGACGAAATCCAGCGCGCGTACTTTTCGCACGTTGACGGCATCGTGTTCAATCCCGCGGGATATACGCATACGAGCATTGCGCTTGCCGACGCCGTGAAAGCCGTGTCGATACCCACCGTCGAGGTGCATATTTCGTACGTCAGCGAAAGGGAAACGTACAGACAGATAAGTTTCGTCCGCGCGGTCGCAATCGACACCGTCGAAGGGCAAGGGCTTAACGGATACCTTATCGCGATGGACGCGCTCAAAAATCATCTTATAAATAATGAAGGTTAAAATTCTGCCGTCAAAAACGTCGGGCGAAGTTTCGGCGCCGCCGTCAAAAAGTTTTGCTCACCGATATCTTATCGGCAGCGTTTTGTCGCGCGGAAAGTGCGTGATAAAAAATATTGCGGACAGCGACGATATTTCGGCAACGCTTTCGTGCATCGAACAACTTGGCGGAAGCGTAACGAAAGACGGAAATATCGTGACCGTTATTCCGACAAACGAAAAGCAAATCGAAAACGCGGTATTCGACTGCAAAGAAAGCGGCAGCACGCTGAGGTTTTTCATTCCCGTAGTGCTTGCGACAGGCGCGAAAAACTGCACGTTTTTAGGGAGTGAAAGACTGCTTGCACGCGGGATAAAGGAATACGAAAAATTTTTTGAAAACAGCGACGTAACTATAAAATCCGACGAAAAATCAATCGAAGTAAACGGGACACTCTCGGCGGGGAATTACGAAATAAGCGGCGAGGTCAGCAGTCAATATACAACCGGAATGTTGTTTGCATTGTCGGTACTTGACGGCAAAAGCACGCTTAAAATCACGGGAAATGCCGAAAGCCGCGCATACGTCGATATGACGATAAAAGTTTTGAAAGACTTCGGCGCGGACATTGCGGAACCCGAAAAAAACTTTTTTGAAATAAACGGAAAAGGACGGCTTTCGCCCGGTGAATTTACCGTCGAGGGCGACTGGTCGAACGCCGCATTTTTAATTGCGCTTTCCCGCCTTTTGGGGACAATAAGCGTTTCGGGGCTTAACGAAAACAGCGTGCAGGGCGACAGATTTTCAAGCGTCGCATTTGACGCGCTGGACGGCGAAAACGCCGAAATCGACCTTAAAGACTGTCCCGACCTTGCGCCGATACTGTTTTCTTACGCCGCATATAAAAACGGCGGAAAGTTCATAAACACAAGGCGGTTAAGTGTGAAAGAAAGCGACCGCGCAAACGTTATGGCGGAAGAACTGAAAAAATTCGGCGCAAATGTTAAAGTGTACGAAAATAGCGTTGAAATTGAAAAAACGCAACTTAAACCGCCGATTGTGCCGCTTTGCGGACACAACGACCATCGCATCGTAATGGCGCTTTCGGTGCTTGCGGCAGTGTTTGGCGCGGAAATCGACGGGGCGGAGGCAGTAAATAAAAGTTATCCCGATTTCTTCCGCGTCATAAAAAAAGCAGGAGTAAACGTATATGAAATTCGATAAAAACACAAAAATCCTGATCGTAGGGCTTGGACTTATCGGCGGCAGTTACGCAAAGGCGTTGTCGGACGAAGGATACTTCGTCGGCGCAATCGACAAAAAGAAAAGTTCGGTCGAGTACGCGTTGAAAAACGGGCTTATACAGGTTGGCGAGACAAGCGTGAAAAAAGATTTCGTAAAGGACTTTGACCTTATCGTTTTTGCGCTGTATCCGCACGATTTCATAAACTGGATCAAGGAATATCAATCATCGATAAAGTCGGGCGCGCTTATCACCGACGTTACCGGTGTGAAGTCGTTCGTCGTCGAAAATGTGCAGAAAATTCTTCGCGACGACTTGGAATTCGTGGGGGCGCATCCGATGGCAGGCAAAGAAGTCAGCGGCGTCGAAAACGCCGATCCGAAAATCTTCGTCGGGGCAAATTACATCGTGACGCCCACGAAAAGGAATACAGACGAAAACGTGCAGGCGGTGAAAGATCTCGGCCGCGCGCTCGGTTTTGAAAGAATATCGTCGCTTTCGCCCGAAGAGCACGATGAAACGGTTGGGTTTTTGTCGCATCTGACGCATTGCATCGCCGTATCGCTGATGGTGTCCAAAAAGTCGCACCATCTTGCCGAATACACGGGCGATTCCTTCCGCGACCTTACCCGCATCGCAAAAATCAACGACGAAATGTGGAGCGAACTTTTCCTTGCAAACAAGGACGAACTCTTAAAACAAATGGACCTGTTTGAAGAAAAATTCAACCAACTGAAAGAAGATATTAAAAACGATAATCGTGAAAAAATAAGAGAAACGCTGCGCGAATCCACGGCGCGCCGCAAAGTGTTTGACAAAGACGCAAAGGAGACAAAATAAATGAATCTCGAATTCAAAAGAAAACTGCCGACGTTGCAGGAAATCAAGGCGATGTATCCGCTTGACGACGCGCTTGCGGCACACAAAAAAGATACCGACGCCACACTCAAAAACATTTTTTCGGGGAAGGATAACCGCCTGCTTTTGGTAATCGGGCCGTGTTCCGCCGACAGAGAGGACGCCGTTCTCGACTATATTTCAAGGCTCAGGCGCGTCCAGGAAAAGGTCGCCGACAAAATCGTCATCGTGCCGCGCATTTATACCAACAAACCGCGCACGACGGGCGACGGCTACAAGGGAATGCTGCACCAGCCCGATCCCAACGCCGACGAAAATATGCTGAAAGGGCTGATCGCCATAAGGAAGTTGCACATAAAGGCACTTAACGAAACGGGATTTTCCTGCGCGGACGAAATGCTTTATCCCGAAAACCATCTGTATCTGTCCGACGTATTGTCGTACGTTGCGGTCGGCGCAAGGTCGGTTGAAAACCAATTCCACAGGCTCACGGCAAGCGGGCTCGATATTCCCGTCGGCATGAAAAACCCGACAAGCGGCGATTTGTCCGTTATGATGAATTCGATACGCGCGGCGCAGCACCCGCATACGTTCGTGTATTCGGGGTGGGAAGTGAACAGCGCGGGGAATACGCTCGCGCACGCGATTCTGCGCGGTTCGGTGGATAAAAACGGACAGGCAATCCCGAATTACCATTACGAAGACCTTATCAAACTTTGCGATCTGTACGCGAAAAGCGGGCTTGAAAATCCCGCCGTCATCGTCGATACCAACCACTCGAATTCGGCAAAAAAATTCGACGAGCAACCGCGCATCGCAAAAGAAGTGTTGCACAGCACGCGTTATTCCAAAGGTATCGGAGAAATGGTGAAAGGGCTGATGATTGAATCGTATATCGAGGACGGCTCGCAACCGTCGGACGGCAAAATTTACGGGAAATCCATCACCGACGCATGCCTCGGGTGGGATAAAACCGAAAGGCTTATTTACGACATTGCGGATTTAAGATAAAAAAAATTAACGATAAAGTCATTCTTCTTCAAAAAAACGAAAAATAAAAGCGCGGACAAAACGTCCGCGCTTTGTATTATACAACCGTATTAAAAGAATCTTGCGACAAGGTCTTTGGAGTATTGCACCGTTTCTTCCATATCGCCGAAGCTCATGATTTCGCCGGCATAATATGTGTTGAGCTGACCTTGCATGCTTTCGACTTTTTCATACCAGCCGTCGGCGTAGTCTTTCTCAAACACGTGGGGGAAGTAATACCACTTTCTCTCATAGACGCATTTGTCGATGTCGATGCCGCAAAGTTTCATATCGTCCCAAGCCATCTTTTTCGCTTCTTCGTAGGTTTTGAGTTCCTTACCCTTGTAGTTGCGCAGGACGTAAGTTGTAAGAACCTGATTGGGTTCATTCTTCCATCTGTGATAGAACACCATAAGGTGACCGAGTCTTTCGGGAACCATGTTGTCGAAGAGATAGCCCGACATATCGGGATAATAAGTGCCTTTCTTGCAGGTGATTGCGGTGACGTCGTAGCGTTCGTAATCGATTTTCGAGAAGAGCGCTTTTTCCTGTTCGGTCGCGTCGAAGTAGGAAGGCAGATGTTGCAGGGGAGCGGTGACGATGATTTTGTCGTATTCTTCCATTTTGTCGCCGATATAAACCTGAACTTTGCCGTTTTCACGCGTAACTTTCGTGATGTTGACGTTGAGGCGGGCAGGGTGTTGAAGTTTTTCGTTGACCGCTTCGTAAATGCTTTGCGTGCCGTCTTGCCACGTCCACAAATCTTTGTTTACGAAGTACATTGCGGTTGCGAAGTCAAGGTATTTCAAGACGTATGCCGCGGGGATTTCGTCAAAGAAGCCGTATCCGAACGCGGTGTAAGGCCCGATCCAGATTTCCTGTGCAAGTTCAACCTTATTGAGTTTGCAGAAATCCTTGAAATTCATGCACAAATCTTTGAGGTTGGGGTTTTCGCCGACAACGTGTTCGCCGGTGACCGGATCATACCCGTCGTATTTACCCTCGGAAATTCCCTTGTGACCGGTGTATTGATATCCCTTGTACTTGGTCGCAAGAAGCGTGCCGAGTTTTTTGACCTGTGATTTCATCTTCAAAAGATGCGGGATAAGCAGGGGGTTTTTCTTCGGATTGAACGGATCGTACGGTTTGCCGTTCATTTTGCGATACGCACGTTCGAGTTTCGGTCCGTTGTGATCGACGCCGCCGAATAATTCAAGCTCATGCACGGCGTAATACGTCGGGCAACCCATAATCGCACCCATTTCAAATCGCTTTCCGTCATGATACGGAGAGTGGCATTTTCCGCCGACGTGGTCTTCTTTTTCAAGAATCGAATAATCGGTATAGCCGTTCTTTTCAAGATGGACTGCCGCGCTTAATCCCGCGGGACCGGCGCCGATGATACAAATCTTTTCATTCTTTGCCATAATAATCTCCTTGAACTGAGTAAGTCTTGCGACCTACAAATTATTTTTTATTACAAAATAATTATATCATCTATTTTTTCATTGTAAATACTTTTGTGAAAATTTTGACGAAAAAAATCAAAAAGTTGCGTTTAAGTATTCACAACGTAATTTCGGCGTGGTATAATGAGATTAATTTAAGAGGTGAAAAAATGAAATTTACGTCTTTTGTTCAACTTTTGCACAGCGGCGCGACGAATTATCCCGACAACGTTGCGCTCTTGTACGACGAGGGCGGAACGACGGTCAAAAAAACGTACGCGCAGTTATACGCCGACGTCAAAGATCGCGTCCGCGCGCTTGAAAGTATGAAAGAAACCTGCGTGGGTATTCTCGAAGCGCCGTCGGAAAAATGGATTGTCGATATGTTCGCGTGCGTGATTGCCGGAAAGCAAACGGTGCTTCTTGACGCGATGTCGGACGCCGCGACGCTCCAAAAATGCGTTCTTGCAACCGACGTCGAAACTATTCTCACCGACAACCTGACCGCGCCGTATGCGACCGCGTTGACGTTTTGCCCGCATACGCTGAACAGGACGGACGGAGAAGGCGATATATTGTTTTTCACGTCGGGCACGACCGAGTCTTCAAAAGCGGTGGTACTGACCTCGAAATCCCTTTGCGCCAGCGCCTGGAACGGACAGGAAAGATGCCCGTGCAACGAAAACGACAATCTGCTTTGCATCCTTCCGCTTACTCACGTTTTCGGGTTCGTATGTTCGATGATGTGGCCGTTGTCGCAGGGCGCGTGCGTGTCGTTGACAAGGGGGCTTCGTTATCTCCCGTTCGACGCGAAATATTTCAATCCGACGATTATATCCGTCGTGCCGTCCGCGTTGAAATTCCTTTTGAGCTTCAATGCGCTTAACGATAATTTGCGTATGGTGCTTGTCGGTGCGGGCCCCGCAAGCGAGCAGGTGCTGGACGCCGTGAAAGCAAAGGGCGTCGAAATCCGCTTTGGCTACGGGCTGACCGAAACGTCAAGCGGCGTTGCCATAAGCACGGGCGAAAATCCGTTTGCGATGACGCCGTGTCCCGACGACGAAATCACGCTTTCGGGCGACGGCGAAATATTGATAAAATGTCCCGAATGTATTATGAAAGGGTATTACAAAAACAAAACCGCAACCGACGAAGTGCTGATAAACGGCGTGTTCCATACGGGCGATCTCGGCAAATTCGACAAAGACGGCAACCTTTATATCACGGGCAGAAAAAAAGATATCCTCGTTCTTGAAAACGGCACGAAAATTTATCTTGTCGAGTGGGAGACGGAACTTCAAAAAGCATTGAATATCGACGATATCGCGCTCGCGCAAAGAAACGGCGTCGTGACGTTGTTCGTCGGCGACAAGGACGGCAATATCGACAAGGACGACGTGAAAAACAAAGTAAATGAATTCAACAAAACAAAATCTTTCGACCGACAAATCGGGGACGTCAGGATTATGCCGCACGCCCTTGAAAGGACGGCGACGGGCAAAATAAAACGCTGGGCTTTATAACGACTATTCTGCGCAAAGGAGTATAAAAATGCAAGTAACAAAACAAGAAATTCAAGACAACCTTACAAAGATGGTGAAACAATACGTTCCTTCTCTTCAAAACGAAGAAATCACGCGCGAAACCCCCATCAATTCAAAGGGGTACGAATCGCTCAATTACATATATATCGTATGCACGCTTGAAAGCGACTACAACGTTAAAATTCCCGATAAGGTGTGGATGAAACTACGCAGCGTCGGCGAAGTCGTGGACGCAGTTTACGATATGGCAACGAAAAAATAACTTTGCGATTTTTCGCAAAACAGCCGCTTAATCATACCAAAAATATGGATAAAGTTAATGATTTAATATATACGGTCCATAAGAAGATGCTTGCCGACGACGTTACGATGTTTCGGAAATTGCGCCCGTCGGTGCTTTTACGGCTCATTCAGGAAATATCCATCGCACACACCGAGGCACTTGGCGCAGGCAGGGAGAAAACGCTTGACAAAGGCGTTTTGTGGGTTGTCGCAAGAATGAAAATCGAAATAAACAGACTTCCTTCTTACGACGAAACCGTCACCCTTGAAAGCTTTGCGGGCAAAACCTTGCGCGTGCTTTTCCCGCGGTATTACGAGATGCTGGACGAAAGCGGAAATTCGCTTGTCAAGGCAAGCGCGGTATGGCTCCTGATGGACGAAAAAACAAGGCATATGGCGTTCCCCGAAGAGTACGGCGTGGAAATCCCGTCCCTTGAAAAAGATATCGGGATTGCTCTTCCGTGCGGCGTTTCGCCGGGCATTCAAAAGAGCAAGAAAAACTTCGTGGCGTCATACAGCAGGGTTGACATCAACGGGCATATGAACAACAGCAAATACGTCGACGAAGCCGAAGACCTGCTTGGCGCGGAATACCTTGAAACTCACGAAATGAAGTCGCTTGAAATCGAGTTCAAGTCCGAGATAAAATACGGCGCGCACGTTCGTTTGGAATACACGATAAACGGGGACGAACTTACCATGGCGGGATACGTGAGAAAACGCCCGTGTTTTGCGCTCACGGCAAAGTTTGCGCGCACGGAAAAGAAGTAAAAATAATTTTGTGATTTTCGAATACGCGATATTAAAAATATTTGACGATACCGCGCGATTATGATAAAATGCAGGCAAATAAGGGAGTAATCGGCACCCTTCACCCGGGGTGTAATAAAGCCGCTAACACGAGAGCAAACTCCGGTTTTATTTGAAATGATGAGACTTATCCGTAAGGATAGGTCTTTTTTTTATTTTCCGAAAGCCGGAACAAAACGATATCGACCTTACGAACAAAACGTTACAAACAAAATTTTTAACGATAGATACAGGAGTTTTTATGAAACACTATCTTGAAAACATCGACGAAGTTTGTCGGGACGTTAAAACGGGCGTCGACGGCATAACTTCGCAAGAGGCGGAATCTCGTCTTGAATCAAACGGCAAAAACAAACTTGCCGAGGGTAAAAAAGAGCCGATTATTCTGCGTTTGTTGAAGCAGTTTATCGAGCCGATGACGCTGATACTCATCGTCGCCGCGATAATTTCGGGTATTCTGACTGCGGTCAACAATTCTTCCGGCGGCAAAAAAGAGTTTCCGTCCGACGTCATCATAATAATGGCGGTCGTCATCATCAACGCGGTTCTCGGCGTCGTGCAGGAGAGCAAGGCGGAAAAAGCCATCGACGCGTTGCAAAAAATAGCCGCCGCCACGTCAAAGGTCATAAGGGACGGAAAACTCGTCGTCGTAAAAAGCGAAGATCTGGTCGTGGGCGACGTTATCGTCCTTGAAGCGGGCGACGCGGTTCCGGCGGACGCGCGAATTATCGAGTGCGCGAGTATGAAAGCCGAAGAAGCCGCGCTCACCGGCGAGTCCGTTCCCGTGCTTAAAACGTCGGACGCCATAAACGCACAAAGCGGGGAAGTACCTCTCGGCGACAGGAAAAACATGGTATTTATGGGCAGTACCGTCGTTTACGGCAGAGGCAAGGCGATTGTCGTCGCAACGGGTATGGACACCGAAATGGGCAAAATCGCGACCGCGCTCACTCAGGCAAAGGAAAGCAAAACGCCCCTTCAACAAAAGCTTTCGCAACTCAGCAAGGTGCTTACGTATCTCGTAATCGGCATTTGCGCGGTGATTTTTGCGGTCAGTATGATTCGCGCCGCCGCCACAGGAACGCTTAAAGCGAACACTGCCGCGACGATACTCGACACATTTATGGTTGCGGTATCGCTTGCCGTTGCGGCAATTCCGGAAGGTCTTGCGACGGTTGTAACGATCGTGCTTTCAATCGGAGTAACCAACATGTCAAAGCGCAACGCGATAATAAGAAAACTTACCGCCGTCGAAACGCTCGGATGCACGCAAATCATCTGCACGGACAAAACGGGCACGCTTACTCAAAATAAAATGACGGTTGTCGACCATTACGGCAGCGACGAAAATCTGCTTGCAAACGCAATGTCGCTTTGCTCTGACGCCGAGTTCGACAAGGACAAAGGAGAGGCAGTCGGAGAACCTACCGAGTGTGCGCTTGTCAATTACGCGGCGACGCTCGGACTCGATAAAAACAATCAAAAAGAGATTTATCCCCGCATAGGCGAAATACCGTTCGATTCTATGCGTAAGATGATGACCACCGTCCACAAGGACGAAAACGGCAATATTCTGCAATTCACGAAAGGCGCACCAGACGAAATTGTCAAACGCTGTTCGTTTTATCTCAAAGACGGAAAAGCGGTTAAAATGGACGAAGGGAAACGCAATGAAATTCTTGCCGCAAACAAAGAGATGGCGGACAGGGCGCTTCGCGTGCTTGCAGTCGCTCAAAAACGTCTTGATTTTGAAAAAAGCGAATATACCACCGAAAACGACGAAAAAGATATGTGTTTCGTGGGGCTTGTGGGTATGATAGACCCCGTTCGTCCCGAGGTCAAGCCTGCAATCGACGAGTGTAAAAAAGCGGGTATTCGTCCCGTTATGATCACGGGCGACCATAAGGATACAGCGGTTGCCATCGCAATGCAACTTGGGATCATCACCGATCCGTCGCAGGCAATCACGGGCGCGGATCTTGACAAAATCAGCGACGAAGATTTCGCAAACGACGTGGAAAAATACTCGGTTTACGCCCGCGTGCAACCCGAACACAAAACAAGAATCGTCAACGCCTGGCGCGCAAAAGGATACATAACCGCAATGACCGGCGACGGCGTCAACGACGCTCCGTCAATCAAAAACGCCGACATCGGTGTGGGTATGGGCATCACGGGTACCGACGTCACAAAGAACGTCGCGGATATGATACTCACCGACGACAATTTCGCGACAATCGTTTCGGCAGTGGGCGAGGGAAGACGTATTTATGACAATATCCGCAAATCCATTCAGTTCTTGCTGGCGTCCAATCTTTCGGAAGTGCTGTCCATTTTCATCGCGACGCTTGCCGGGTTCACCATATTTAAGCCCGCGCATCTGCTTTGGATAAATCTCATTACGGATTGCTTCCCGGCTCTTTCGCTCGGTATGGAATCCGCAGAAAGCGACGTTATGAGCCGTCCGCCCAGAAACAGCAAAGACGGCGTCTTCGCAAACGGTATGGGCTTTGCAATCGGATATCAGGGCATACTTATCACCCTGATTACAATCGCGTCCTATTTCATCGGCGCGGAGGCCCTTGCGAAAATGCACCACTCGGAAGCAATCGCAAACGGCGCGTACAGCGCGGAAATGCTTGGCTCGTCAATGGCGTTTCTGACGCTTTCGATGGCGGAAATCTTCCATGCGTTTAATATGCGCTCTTTGCACGGCTCGGTTTTCAAAATCAAAAAGCGCAACTGGTGGCTCTGGGGAGCGGGCATACTCTCGTTGCTGCTCACAACCCTCGTCGTTGAGGTCAGACCGCTTGCGGACGCCTTCGACCTTGCAAAACTCGACGGGACGGAATACGCCATTGCCATCGCGCTCGCTTTTTCCATTATTCCGATGGTAGAGTTGGTTAAGGCAATCGCACGCGCCGTCCGCAAAAAGAAAGGGATTGTCCTTGCCGCGTAATCGACAGCCAAAAACAGAATAATATCCAAAGTCGTTCCGGAACAAATAATATTTGTGTCAAAAGGTGATTTTGGGTGACAAAAGAAGAAGTCCGATGAGCCTGTAACCCGGTGTTCATCGGACTTCTTCGTTGGTGGAGATGAGGGGGCGTAGCAAACAACGTTTGCGTAATAGCGAAGCAACGTCGCACACTGTGCTTTTGAAATTGCATTATCGGGGGCGATAATGCTCACTCTTTTGCTTGTGTGCTCCTTTTCCCCACGGGTACACAGTATCCCGCGGGGTCCCCAGAATATCGCATAAACGATCGTCTACGCTCAACGATTTGTTGCAAGCAACAATGCTACGCATTCGTGCGCCAAATCGCACAATCGTTGGCTATGTCCGTTGCGCTCGATTTCCGCAAATGCAAGCGCTTGCTTCTCTCTTCGCTTGCGGTCAGCCCGCAGGGGTTCACGCCGCAGGCGGCACGGCATCGCCGCGCAGAGCCCCCGAAAAGAAAAAGAACCCGATAAAATCGGGTTCGTTTTTTTCATCTGTGGTGGAGATGAGGGGGGTCGAACCCCTTACCTCTTGAATGCCATTCAAGCGCTCTACCAGTTGAGCTACACCCCCAAGGCGGATAACAAACGTAAATATACTATTTTTACGTCGTTTTGTCAACTGCATTTGAACAAGTGGGTGAAATGTTTCGGAACAAATTTTTTTGTGTATTTGATACATTTGCGATTCGCGCGTGCACGCGCAGCGCGCACTTAATTAAAGATAAGCATTGTTTAATCCTAATTATTTATATTTTGTATACGGACGTTTATTACATCCGTAAAGTTTTTTATGCATAAAAATATGCGATTATGCCAAAATCGTGCATAAAATTCAAAAAAATAATCCATATTAGTTTTGATTTCTAAATCGCACGCTAATTAAAAGTAGCGTAATGTATAATTTCAATAACTATTTTATCAAAGTAGTGCTTTAATTGACTAAATTTTTTAGGAGGTAACAAAATGAAGCAAAAGAAATTACTTATGCTCATTGCGATGGTACTTGTCGTAGTGCTTTGCGCCTCTGTCCTTACTGCTTGCAAGAAGGATAAGGGCAACGGCGACGGAAATGTAACAAAGCCCGGCACAGGTTGGGAAGACCCCAAAATGTACACCATGCGTGAGTACACTGCTCAAATGCCGAGTCAGTGGTGCACGATTTTGTCAAGTGACAACGTCAACAACACGATGGAATCTTATTTCACGAGTGCATTCTATGAGTTCAACTACAAATTCGATGCAAACGGCAAGATCGTTCCCGGCGCATACACCGTTGAATACTCTGCGTCGACCAAACTCGAGGACGTAACGAAAAAATATGCAGGCAAATATGGTCTTGCTGCCGACGCTGAAAAAGGTCAGGCTTTTGCAATGACGCTTCGTAACGATCTTAAATGGGATGACGGCACGCCTATCAAAGCTGCTGACTTCGTTTACACGATGATGCAACAACTTTCGCCGAAGTACCTTTTTGCAACCGCGTCCAACTACTATTCGGGCAACTACGTCATTCACAATGCTCAAAACTACGTTAAACAAGGTCAAAAAGGCTGGTTTGACAATGGCAATATGAATCTTGCATATTCGGACCTTGCTCTTGGTGCAGATGGAAAGTACACGCTCAAAGGCAATGAATGCACTATTGCATTGAAAAAACCGTTGGTGTGGTTACAAGGCAACACCCTTGATTCTTATGTGACGAATGCTCCTCAATACTTTGATACCGCAGCATATGCAAGCCTTCTTGCACTTGCCGATGCAAACGGCGACGTTGCGGTGACCGCTGAGTCTTTGGCACTTCTCACAACGGTTATCACTGCAAAAGCAGCTTGGGGCGAAACCAAAGAAAATACAGTTGGTTATATGTACGTCAATTATGAATATCCTGCAATGGACTTCTCCGAAGTCGGTTATTTCGTTGGCGACAACGAGTATGAACTCGTTATGGTCATTGACGGAACTTTGAATCCGCTCGATGCAGAAGGCAATTTGACTTATGAGGCAGGTTACTATTTCAGCAATTGGCCCCTTGTCAAGAAAGATTTGTGGGAAAGATGCGAAGACCAAAGCAAAACTCCGTATGCCAACAGCTACTGCACGACACAGGAAAAGAGCGCAAGCTGGGGTCCCTACAAACTCACGAATTATCAGGATCAAAAAACCTATACCGTTTCGCGTAATGACAAATGGTTTGGATATGGTCTTCCGCAATATGCGAACCAATATCAAACAGACGCTATCGTAACGGAAAAGATCGAAGAGTGGGATACCGCATGGCTTGCTTTCCAAAAGGGTAACCTTGACGGCATTGGTATGGACGTTAAGATTGCTGCGGATTACAGAACGTCGAAGCGTGCTTATTTCACGCCGGAAACCTATACTTTCGACCTTAACATTCAATCGAATGCAACCAGCAAAACCGATAAGAGAAACAACCTGCTTCTTAACTATGCAGATTTCAGAAAAGCAATTTCGCTTTCTCTTGATCGTGACGATTACTGCGCAAAGAACAATCCGAGCTCGCAAGCTGCACTTGGACTGCTCAACAGCATGTACTACTATGACGTAGAAAACGGCAAAGTATATCGTGATACCATCCAGGCAAAAGAAGCTATTCTCAATGCGTATGGCGCAACAAAGAATGAGGATGGTTCCTGGAAAGTCGGCGAAACCACTTACACGGACATCGAAGATGCTCTTGACGCAACGACCGGTTACAACCTTACGCTTGCTCGTCAGCTTGTTGAGAGAGCAGTAGCACAAGCGAAGAAGGACGGCAAATATAGCGATGGCGATGAAATTATTTTAACATACGGCATTGAAACGCAAAGCGCTAATACCGATAGGGTTAAAAACTGGTTCCAGGCTGCATTTGACAATATGACCAAAGGCACTTCAATCGAAGGAAAAGTTAAGATCGAATACTTTATGTTTTCTAGTGCGACATGGTCTGAACAATTTGCAGACGGCGAATACGATCTGTGCTTCGGCGCATGGGGCAACGCTCCGTTCAACCCCGCATATCTCCTTTGCGAAACTCAAATAAGCGATGAGAACAGATATGCAGTCAAATGGGATCCGACTACTGTCGAGGTTACGGTCAAGGCAACGCCCGATGACAAACACAAAGACGGCAATTACACCTACAACCTTGCACAATGGAGACTTATCCTTCAAGGCAAAGACGGTTGCCCGGTCAACTTCAAGAACTTCCCGATGGAAGATCAACTTGCAGCGCTTGGCGCAGTCGAAACTGCAATCCTGAAAGAGTATTATTCCATTCCTGTTTTCAGCAGATATTCTGCAAGCTTGATGGGATATAAGGTCGATTACATATCCTATGAATACAACACCTTTATGGGATATGGCGGAATCCGTTATATGACATTCAATTATGACGACACCGCATGGGCTGAATTTGTAGCTTCAAACAACAATATTCTGAACTACAAATAAAAACTAAATTGTTGTGAAACAATAAGTCTTTAACAATCCGGAGTTGAGGGCAATGTATATTGTCCTCACTTCGCATTGTTTAAGGATAATTACATATAAGAGGATTTCTTATGTATATGTTCAAATACATACTCAAACGTATCGGACTAATGCTGTTCACTTTTTCGGTGATTATGCTTATCTGTTTCGTTTTGATAAAATCCCTTCCTATACCGCTTAATGACGGCTTAGGAAAGGACAAAGCATTGCTTGAAGCAAATTTACGCGCAAGGGGATATTACGACCCGATTATGGTTCAGTTGGGACGTTATTTAGAGCGTATTTTTACAAAAGGCGACTTCGGCATTGGTACGACAATGTCCGGGTTTATAAACAAACCGGTGTGGGATTCGTTTATAAAAAGCATGCCACCCACAATACTTATAAATGTTTATTCGTCTATTATCGGTGTACCGATTGGTCTGGCGCTTGGAATTTTTGCCGCGCTGAAAAAGAATAAGTGGCAAGATCAGATTATTTCCACAGGCGTTATGGTGCTTATTTCGGTGCCATCGATTGTTTATGCTTTTTTAATTCAGTATTTTCTGTGCTTTAAGGCGAATCTATTCCCGCTAACGATGGCAAGTGGAACTAATTATTTAACATGGAAAATGTTTCACAGTATGATGCCGGCGGTGCTTGCACTGTGTCTGGGTTCGATTGCGGGATATGCTCGTTACACTCGCGCGGAACTTACCGAAGTTCTGACAAACGAGTTCATGTTGCTTGCAAGGACAAAAGGTCTTACGAAAGGGCAGGCGATTGTGCGCCATGCGTTAAGAAATGCAATGGTGCCGATTTTCCCGATGATTTTGGGCGAATTTATTTCCGTTCTCAGCGGGTCGCTTATCATTGAAAAGTTCTTCTCGATACCGGGCGTCGGCAGCTTATATTTGAACTCAATTAATGCACTCGACTATGACTTCTTTATGTTGCTTTCGGGCTTTTACACTCTGCTTGGTCTTCTTGCAGGTATCATTGTCGATATCAGCTATGGCATGATCGATCCGAGAATCAGAATGGGGGCGAAGTAATATGGAAGATATCTATAAAAATATACCCGCAGAAAAATTCCAGTTTGTTGAAAAACAAGACTTGGTTCACGAAAAGGTGCTTGAAACAAAACCCCGCAGTTTCCTTGCGGACGCGTTTTCGCGGTTTTGCAAAAATAAGGGCTCAATCGTAGGAGCGGTCATTATTTTAATTTTGGTTTTGTATGCAATTTTAGGCACGATTTTCTCACAGTATTCTGTTTCCCACAGAGATACGTATTTCCGTTACACACGTCCGCGTAGCGAACTGTTTGCAAAAACGAATTTCTGGGACGGATGCGAGAAAAAGACATTGTCCAGGGCAACGTTTTATTACTATTACTATATGGGAGAAGAAACGGGGCATTATGCAATCAAAAATCAAGAATTCACTGAAAACGGAGAATTCTATGACTTCCGTCTGGATTCGTATCAAAAAACCGGATGCGTTTATCTGAAAATGTCAAAAGAAGAATATGAAACTCTTCAACAATATCAAAACGAAACGGGGAAACAAGTAATATATCCTGCGCTCAGACTCTCGATGAAGAGAATGGTTGACACTTATCAAATTAAGACGAAAGGAAACGTTTCCGTTGATACAGCCGCGAATTATTACTACAAATTTAATGAAAACACAATGGAACCGGTGTTTAATGCAAAAGGCGAAATTGTGCCGGATTACAAAACGCACACGGTCGGTCAAGTTTCGAATGACAATTACAAATCATTGCGTATTGCGGGCGACGGCGAAAACGGCATAGAATACGAATATGCTCGTCCAAACGACGCAGGCTATGAGGTGCGTGTAAACTATTACGAATATTATATTTTCAATCACTCGTACGTGCTTAAAGACGGCATAGAAAAACCGTCGTTCCTGTTTGGCGCAAACGAAGAAGGTCAGGACATTTTCACGTGTCTTGCCGCGGGCGCGTTATTCTCGTTCGGTTTCGCAATTGCCGTTGCGCTTGTCAACCTTATAGTCGGCGCAATCTACGGCGCGATCGAGGGCTATTACGGCGGCAAAGTCGACTTGGTCATGGAAAGATTTTCGGATATTTTGTCCGCAGTGCCGATGATGATTGTCGTTACTTTGCTTAAACTGCATATGGGCACTTCCGGCGCTGTTCTTGTTTTGTTCATTTCCTTCTTCCTGACAGGCTGGATAGGAATGGCGTCTACAACAAGAATGCAGTTTTATCGTTATAAAAATCAGGAATATGTTCTTGCAGCCCGCACGCTCGGCGCAAGCGACGCAAGGATTATAGTGAAACACATCTTCCCGAATGCCGTCGGCACACTCGTTACAAGTTGCGCGTTGGTGATCCCGTCGATGATTTATTCGGAAGTCAATCTGAGCTATCTCGGAATTATCAGCTTAACGTCGGGCAATCTTACAAGCGTCGGCACGCTTCTTTCAAGCGGTCAGAGCGCATTGTTAACCGCGCCGCACGTTGCTTTTATGCCGTCACTGTTCCTTGCATTATTATTGTTGAGTTTCAACTTGTTCGGCAACGGACTTCGCGACGCGTTCAACCCGTCGCTCAGAGGATCGGAGGAATGATATGGAAAAGAAACTTGAAGTTAAAAATCTGAGAATTTCGTTCCGTACCGACGCGGGCAAAGTTCAGGCAGTACGCGGCATCGACTTCGATTTGTACAAGGGAGAAACCTTGGCAATCGTCGGCGAGTCGGGCAGCGGCAAATCCGTCACGAACAAAGCAATAATCGGTATCTCCGCCCCCAACGCCATTGTCGAAAGCGGCGAGATTATCTATGACGGCATGGATCTTTTGCAGATCAACGAGGAAGAGTTCCATAAACTTCGCGGCGACAAAATCGCAATGATTTTCCAGGACCCGCTGTCGGCACTCGACCCCATCAACCGCATCGGTATGCAGCTTACCGAAGCGATGATTCTGAAAAACCGCGCCAACCGCAGAGAGTCGAGGAAAGCGTTCAACACCCGCATGAAACTGCTGTGCGCCGCCATGAACGACGCAATGGGCGTTGACGAAAAGTCCCCGCGCGGCGTCGAAAACGCAAAACTCTGCAAGGATTTCGATACATTTGAGTGCTTGCACCTTAAACTCGAAGGCGCATATAACGTCGCATACGAAAACGCCGAAAACGGCTTGGAAAGCGCGGACGACTTGCTTTTCCATATCGAAAAGAACGCCGTGTCCGAATTTGCCCGTTCCGTGCGCGAAATCGTTGCAAACGCCGAAAAATCGGTCAACGAATACGTTTCGGACAGCGACATCGTCGAATTTGCAAAAGCGTTCAAAATCGAGGCGGACAACGTAAGAAAAACAAGGGGCAAAGAAAAAGATTATTCAAAAGTCGTCGCTCCTCTTACCGCGCTTCGCGATAAGTTCAAGGAAGCGGTCGATAAGAAAATGCCCAACTTCTTTGCGTTTGCGTACTATAAAACGTTCGGTCACAACGAAATGCTCCCCGACGGCGATATCGACGAATTGAACGCGTTTTTGAGAAAATACCTTGACGATAACTTTATGCTTTCGTTCATCGAAGACGTCAAGAAAGGCGTCGTTTATTCGTTTGAAAAATCGATCGAGAAGAAAAAGGACGTCATAGAACTCATCAGGGCGAACCGCGCGGCGTACGTCGAGGGCGAACCCGATAAAAAGCTTTATAAAGCCACCGCAAAAGTGCTTTCGGAAGCCGTGAAAGACTCAATCGATAAGCTCGCTATCATAAAAGACAGCACCGCTTATACCTTCGAGCCGGGCCTTTACCGCGCAATCGACACATATTTTTCGGCAATCCCCAACAACGTTAAAGAACAAAAACGTTACGATAAGGAGTCGAAAAAGATCGATAAAATCACCGCTCGCGGAAAAACCCCGGATTATAAGGTTGTCCCTGCAAAAATCATCGATCTGGACCTTGCAAGGCAAAATATCGTCGCGATTCTGGACAAGATCGTCGAAAGCTACGAAAAAGCAATCGCAACTGCCGAAAACTTCGACGCCGAAAAGGAAACCATTGCAACCATCGACTTTTTGAAAGAAAAAGCACAGGCTGTCGCGTATCGCGTCACCAGAATGGTTGCGAAAAACAAGGCGTTGAAATTGATGGAAGAAGTCGGCATTCCCGAGCCGAGAAAGAGATATCGTCAATATCCGTTCCAGTTCTCGGGCGGTATGCGTCAGCGTATCGTCATTGCAATCGCTCTTGCGGCAAACCCCGACATCCTTATCTGCGACGAACCTACGACCGCGTTGGACGTTACGATTCAGGCGCAGATACTCGAACTTATCAATAAACTTAAAAAGGAAAGAAACCTTTCCATTATCTTTATTACGCACGATCTCGGCGTCGTTGCGAATATGGCGGACAGAATCGCCGTCATGTATGCCGGCAAAATCGTCGAAACGGGCACAGCGGAAGATATTTTCTATTCGCCGGCGCACCCGTATACCTGGGCGTTGCTGTCTTCGATGCCCGACCTCGACACCGATGAAAAACTTGAAGCGATTCCCGGCACCCCGCCGAATATGATTTATCCGCCGAAGGGCGACGCTTTCGCCGCGCGAAACAAATACGCAATGAAAATCGACTTTGAATTGCAACCGCCTATGTTCGAGATTTCGCCCACGCACAAAGCGGCAACGTGGCTGTTGCATCCCGACGCACCGAAAATCGATATGCCGAAGATTGTTGCGGACAGAATCGAAAGAATGAAAAATCTGGCGAAAGAAAAAGCGGAAGAAACCGAAAACGGCAACGAAGGAGGACAAAATGAGCAATAATTTTAACGATAAAGAAGTCCTTCTGAAAGTCGAGCATCTTTCGCAATATTTCAAGCTCGGTCAGTCCACGCTGAAAGCCGTCAACGACGTCAGTTTCGACATCAAAAAAGGCGAAGTTTTCGGGCTTGTCGGCGAGTCGGGTTGCGGCAAAACCACGACGGGAAGAAGTATTATCAAACTTTATAACTGCACCGACGGCAACGTTTATTTTGAAGGAAGACGTATCTGCGCGGGCACGTTGACGTACAAAAACGCAATCAAAGACGCGTGGAAAAAGTTTTTCAAAAACTTTTCAAAAAAGAATCCGCCCGAAGATAAAAAGGATTTCAAAGGCGCATTTTCGGAACTTACCGGCGTATTGAAAGTCGAAATCAAAAATATCAGAAGCGCGAAAAGCGACCAGAAACGTTGCGATAAAAAGTACGCAAAGGAAAAGGTCGGGGAAGTCAATGCGGAATATCTGCCGAAGCTTAAAGAGCTTGACAAGAAATCCCCCGAATTCAAGAAACTGCTTTTTGAATATCTTGGAAAGCGCAGGCTTGCAAGAAAGGAAAGAATCGTCACGAAAATCCAGATGGTTTTCCAGGATCCCATTGCCTCGCTCGATCCCCGTATGACCGTCCGCGAAATCATTGCGGAAGGACTTAAAATCAGGGGCATCAGGAACAAGGAAGAAATCAACGAAAAAGTTTACGAAGTGCTTGAAAAAGTCGGGCTTGTCAAAGAACACGCGGGACGTTATCCGCACGAGTTTTCGGGCGGTCAGCGTCAGCGTATCGGCGTTGCAAGGGCAATCATTATGCGCCCCGAACTTATTATCGCGGACGAACCCATCTCGGCACTCGACGTGTCCATTCAGGCGCAGGTTATTAACCTTCTCAATGATTTAAGAAAAGAGTTGGGGCTTACGATATTGTTTATCGCGCACGACTTGTCGGTCGTCAAGTATTTCTCGGACAGAATCGCAGTTATGTACTTTGGTAACATGGTCGAACTTGCCGATTCCGACGAACTTTTCAAGCATCCTTTACATCCTTACACCCGTTCGCTTTTGTCGGCAATTCCTTTGCCCGATCCCGTGTACGAGAAACAAAGAGTGCGTATCGTGTATAATCCGCTTGCCGATCACGATTATTCGGTGGACAAACCTACTCTTCGCGAAGTTTCAAAAGGGCATTTTGTGTCCTGCAACGACCAAGAAGAGGCGGAATACAAAAAACAACTCGGTCTGGACGTAGAAAACGCCGCGCAAGAGGAAAAGACGGTTGACTAAAAGGCACGTAACAGAAACGATTGTATCCCTGATAATAGGGATGACGCTGTTTTTTGTCATAACGGGAGTGAACGGAGTTTATGGCGGAAAACTTTCTAACGTCGAAGTCGCAAGGTTTTTGTGCGACGGGTTTTTCGTTGCCGGCGTAGTATTGCTTGGTTTCGCCGCGCTTTACTGGGCGTCCGATAAAGGCGCGTTCGACGGCTTGAAATACTCGTTCACGTCGTTTTTCAGGCTGCACTTTTCGACGCACCGCTATGACTGGAAAGAAAAGGAAAGTTTTCAGGAATATAAAGAAAGGATACATTCCGACGAGAAGAAAAAGAAAAACGTATCGATAACGGCGATTATCGGCGGCGTGTTTATGATCGGCGCGATAATATGCCTGATAATTTATGAGACGATTTAATTTATCATTCGATATAAGAAAAAGCCCGACAATCGTCGGGCTTTTTTGATGCAAAAATCTTAAATATTCGTTACGTCCATTTCGCAGACAGACAACTGACCGCGCCTGTTGAGAAAACCTTTTTCTGCCGTTCCGACGTACCCGTCGTTCAGGTAATCTTTGATATTGCCGGTCACGCTGAGCGGGGGAAGTTTGCCGACGATTTCGCCGTTTTTTACAAGGAAAGCGAGATGCACGGGGCAGGCGTAATCGCCGCTTGACGTCGTGTCGCCGCCGCCGACCATCATGACGAACACCGCCGCGTCGTCCCCGATAAGTTCTTTTACGTCGGTTGCGGTTTCTTCAAACCTGAGACTGCCGAAACCCGTGGAAGGCACTCCGTCGTATGAAGCGGACGATGAAACGACGCGCGGTACGTTGTAAAGCGCAGCCGCGTTTTTGTTTGCGAAAAGTGCTTTCAACACCCCGTTTTCGATAAGATAAGATTTGCCGTTTTCGGCAACGTCGCCCTCGTCGTCAAAGAAAGGAACGTTTATTGCGTCATCGGTGTAATCGGCATAAATCGAAAGTTTATCGTTCAAAATCTTTTTATTAAGTCCGTCTTTGAACACTGTTGCGCCCGATGCGTACATATGCGCCATGAAGTTTCCGAGCGCGGTTTCTACAAATACCGCAGGCGACGCGATGACTTTATATTTGCCGTTTTCGATTGATGCGGGCGTGTTGAATGCGTCGTAAAGTTTTTTTACGTCCTGCACCGCTTTGTCTTCGTCGTAGTCATTCGTTTCGCTGACGTAGGTCAGATCCATAAGGTTTGCCGTGGACTTATGCTTTATCGACAGGGCGATTACAAACTCGTTGCCTTTGTACGAAAGATTGCTGCCGCTGTCGTTGATATAATTTACTTCGTCCTCGTAATATTGAATCTTGTTGTTGAACAAAAAGTCGGGCGTTTCTTTTTCAAGCCTTGCAAGAAGATGTTTCGAAACGTCGATGAAATTATCGGTGTCGACGATATTTTTTATCGTGTTTTCGCTTCTTACGATAACGGGCGAGGGAACGCAGGGATAAGGAATCTTGTTTTCAAGATTTTTTATTGCTTCCGCTTCGAGTTTTTTCATGTCGCAGTCGCCGATTTGTCCGGCAACGCCGATAAGCCCGTTGTCGTAAACACGGACGGTCGAGGTTGTTTCGACGACCTTTCTTAACGATTCGACTTTGCTTGCGGCAACGTTGACCGAAAGCGAGGAAGATTTTTTATAAATATATTCTTTATTCATATCGTTCTCCTTATTGTACGTTCATTTCTTTGACTCTGACGTACGGGCCGCCGTGTGCGACGTGCAGGGGGAATTGTTCCATTTTCCCGCAACCGCCGGTAACGCTGTTGTTGATTTCAACGTCTTTCGTCACACCGTCGATGAGTCCGAGTGTTTCAAAAACGTTGCCCGTGATGACGGAAATTTTAACGGGCGCGCCGATTTTGCCGTCGACGATTTCATAAGCGATCGACGGGGCGATTGTAAACGTGCTCATGCCCGAGCCATGGTTTACGCCTTTGATGAAATAACCTTTTTTAATGCCGGCGACAAGTTCTTCAAAGGTGTCGTTGCCGCCTTCGATATAGGTATTCGTCATTCTTACGATAGGCTCGAACTTGCAATCCATTGCGCGAGCGTTGCCCGTAAGTTCTTCGTTAAGCGTGGCGGCAGTCGTTGCGGAATGAAGTCTTCCCGTAAGGATACCGTTTTTAATGAGATAAGTCTTTTCACATTTTGTGCCTTCGTCGTCGTAAGGGACGTATCCGCTTCCGAAATCCGCGCCGCAGTCGACAATCGATAAAAGGTCGGAGCCGACTTTTTTGCCGAGTTTCCATTCCTTTGCCATGGTTTCGTCGCCAAGCATGAAGTCGGATTCCGATTTATGGCCGAAGGATTCGTGCGCGAAAATGCCTGCCGCAAGGGGGGATAATACGACAGGGAATTTGCCTTTTTCGCAAGGTTTTGCGTTTTTGACGAACTCCTGCGACTCCTTGATTACGTCTTTTAATCCGTCTTCCACGTCGTTGATTTCGTTGAAAAACGGACTTGTGTTGTAAAACATATTTTGCACGAAATCGTTTTCGGTTGCAAACGCGACAACCGCAACGACGCCGGCAAGCTGATAATCGTATTTAATATCCGCGCCTTTTGACGAATAAAACTCGTAAACGCTGTTGCTGTCGCTGTAAAGCGCAACCGACATCGCCGCGCCCGAGTCGTGAAGGAGAGGGAGCATACGATTTACAAAAGCCTGTTTTTCGTTAAGAGAAACGTTTCGGACAGAGTTATTTTCAAACTTCATTAAAACGTCTTTGTTCACCTGAAATTTCTTTACTATCGGGTTGTCGAGAATGTTTTTTGAAGGGGTTGCCTGTTTGTAAAGGTTGTTGAGTTCCGTCTGGACGTTTTTAACCTCGCTTGTCGAAGCATAGTACCAGATATTGCCGTCGAAAACCCTGATAAACGCGCGTTTTTCGTTGCGTGTTTTCGATGATTCGAGTATTCCGTTCCGATACATAATGCCGGTTGAAAACCTGTCCTCGATGCGGA